>MDTB01202947.1_pt1 | contig 24762 bp, 24 predicted proteins | sample 811161 | NCBI WGS metagenome assembly MDTB01 (sample SAMN05326650, study PRJNA326480) | marine metagenome | isolation source: seawater | place: Mediterranean Sea | collected 2009
AAAAATATAGGATATTTGGTGGGCATGATAAGAATTGAACTTATGGCCTCTACGATGTCAACGTAGCGTTCTACCACTGAACTACATGCCCAAAATATACTTTTGATAAAAATGTTAAATATATTTTTTTTAATTGGGTTCAAAAACACTTCTATTTCATTAGCAAAGTTTTTATCAACCTTTTTTTATAACATCAACTTGCTGAAGCCAATTTTTTAATTCATTGTCAATTTCAGATCGTAGATGAGATATCTCTATTTTTTCTAATAGCGGTTTGCCTATAACATAACCATTAGCTTTATAATGTTGAAAAAAGTTTTTTTTCACAAAAAAATTATAACATATTTAAAATTGATAATTAATTAAAATTTTTAACCACTTTTTTTAATTTAAGTTTAAAAATGTTCCATTTTAACTTTTTTAAATTAAATTTTTTTAACTTGGTGGCATTTTTCTTTAACCAATAATTAAATTCTTTTAAGTTCAAATCCATTTTTCTATTAGATAAATTTTCTTCATGATATCTATAAGTTGCTAAAGGTTTGTTAATTGCATGAATTTTATAAAGCATCGATGCTCTAATAAAAAAGTCAAAATCACCTATGATGTTATATTTCTTATTAAAAACGATTTTATTTAAAATTGATCTATCTATAATAACTGTTAAAATTCCTAAAGAATAATTATTTAAAAAATTTTGTGTTAAAAAACCACTAATTAAATTTTTTTTTGTATTTAAGTATTTTTTTTTTTTGATTTGATTTAAAATATAGAATTTTGAATACAGTATCTTGCAATGAAACCTTCTGATGTGATCTATTTGTATTTTTAATTTATTTTTGTTCCAATAGTCGTCTGTATCTAAAAAACTAATATAATTTCCTTTTGATTTTGCTATTGCGTGGTTTCTAGCTTCATATAAATTTAAAAAATTTTTTGATTTAAAATATTTAATCCGTTTATCGCTTTTAACTTTATTTTGAACAATAGATTTGCTTTTATCCGTCGATAAATTATCATAAAAAATAAGTTCCCAATTTTTATAACTTTGTTTTAAAAGTGAATTTAAGCTTTTTTTTAAATATTTTTCACCATTGTGGCAATTCATTATAACGCTTACAAGATAATTGTTATTTTTAGAAATTTTCATAAAAAAAAATTGTATTTTCTATCCCTTTCTCAAAACTTACTTTTGGTCTCCATTTAAATTGATTTTGAACCCTTTTAATATTTGGAAAACTATTTTTAATTTCATCTTTTCTCATTGTAATTTTTCCAAATTGAGGGTGGCCTAAGCCAATTTTATTATTTATTATTTTGATAGCTTTTCGTATTTCTATAGGTTTGCCGCTTCCCACGTTAAAAATCTTCTTTGAAGCTTTTTTTTTCAAAATCGATATCATCAATTTTGTTAAATCATCAATATATAAAAAATCTCTTTTTTGAAAACCTTTGGTACAAGGAAAATTTTTATCTTTTAAACAAGCATTTATAGTAATTGGAATTATTCTATTGTTACTCTGATTTGGACCGTAAACCTGATAAAGTCTGAGAATTGTATAAGGAAAATTATTTTTTTTCCCAATTTTTTTTAAATATTTTGAAGCTTTATACTTTGAAATACCGTAGTTACCACGAGGTCTACACAAATTACTTTCTTTGTTAGGTGCTTTAGAAGATCCATATTCTAAACTGCTTCCTATCTGAATAAAGTTTTTAATTTTCTTGTGTTTAAAAAAATCAACAAGATTTTTACATCCATTATAATGACTAGTCATAGTTTTAATTTTATTACTATGATCAACATAACCCCCTAAATTAATTATATATTTAAAATCTAAATTTAATTTTTTATTCAACAAATTTTTATTTCCTATGTCACAAATTATATATTTTACTTTACTAACTCTTCTATTTTTCTTTGGGTTTTTTGTTGAAATTGAAAATAGTTTAAAATTTAAATTTTGTAATTTTTTAAGGGTATGATATCCAATAAAACCGGTGCCGCCGACTACTAGAATTTTTTCATTTTTCATCTTAAGTTGAAATTTTCTTTCTTACAGCATCCTCTAATATTTCTTTATCTCTTAAGGTATCCATGCACTGCCAAAAACCATCATGTTTAAAAGCAAATAATTGTTTTTTTTTACTTAGTTTTTCAAAAGGTTCTTTTTCTAAATATGACTTGTCATTCTTAATATATTTTAAAAATTTAGACTCCATTACAAAAAAACCTCCATTTATCCACCCTTCGTCCAATTTTGATTTTTCTTTAAAATATTTAACAATATTCTTCTTTAATTTTATTGCTCCAAATCTTGCTGGTGGTCGAACCGCTGTGAGGGTAACTAATTTTTTATTTTTTCTATGAAAATTTATTAATTTTTTAATATTAACGTTTGATAGTCCATCTCCATATGTCATTAAAAAGGTTTCATTTTTAATTATTTTTTCCAATCTTTTTAATCTGCCTCCTGTCATTGTTCTTTTGCCAGTATTTATTAAATTTATATTCCAATCTTTTATTTTTTTTTTCTTAAAATATTTTTTTATTACATGGCCTTTATAACCAAGTGCAATATAAAAATCCTTAAATCCATATTTTGAATAATGATCCATAATACGGTGTAAGATTGGTTTTTTATTAATCTCTATCATTGGTTTTGGAATAGTTTTTGTATATTCAGATATTCTTGTGCCTAAACCTCCAGCTAAAATTACTACTTTCATTTTTCTTTAAAGTTTTTAATTTTTTTTGAATATTCTTCTATTTGCTCTCTTGATAAATTAAAGACATTATTGGGATCATTATAATATTCTTTATACCATCTAATGGTCATCAGTGCTGTTTCATTAAAATGCAAAATAGGTTGCCAATTAAGATATTTTTTTGCTTTTCTTGAGTTTAATTTAAGTAATTTAGACTCGTGTTCTATAGATTTTTTTTTCTTTATTTTCCAGTTTACTTTTTTCCAATTTTTTTTCATTTCAGTTAAAAAAGAAATGACATTTTTATCTTGAGAAAATTTGGGTCCAAAATTAAATGGTTCACCAGCAATTTTTGAATTTTTTGATAAATAAATTGCTAAAACTATGTAACCTCTTAATGCTTCTAAAACGTGCTGCCATGGCCTAGTTGATTTTGGATTTCTTATGATTGCTTTTTTATTTTTTGTCCAAGCTTTGATACAATCTGGGATTAATCTATCTTCTGACCAGTCTCCACCTCCAACCACATTTCCAGCTCTAGCAATAGCAATAGCAATTTTTTTTTTTGAACTTTTTTTAAAATAAGAGTCTATATAGGATCGTAAAATTAATTCAGCTGATGCTTTTGAAGCGCTGTAAGGATCTTTTCCTCCTAACAAATCATTTTCGTGATATCCTCTTTGAATCTCCAAATTTTTATAGCTTTTATCACTAGTAATTATTACTGCGAGACATTTTTTATTCACTTTTTTTAGACACTCTAAAACATTAAGTGTTCCAATAATATTGGTAGAGAATGTATTAATTGGTTCTTTGTAAGATTTTTTTACTAAAGATTGTGCTGCTAAATGAAAACAAATATCAGGTTTATATTTTTTAAATATTAATTCTAAATCTTTTAAATTTCTAATATCTATTCGTTTATCTATAATCTTATTTTTAAGTTTTAATTTATCAAAATGAGATGGATTTGTAGGTTGATTAATAGAAATTCCTACAACTCTTGCACCTAATAAATATAACCATAGACTTAACCAGGAGCCTTTAAAACCAGTATGTCCAGTTATTAAAACTCTTTTATTTAAAAAAAAATTTTTAAAATTGTACATAAGATAATTTTTTAATAAAAAAATAATATAAAATTTGCATCTTATTTATTATACAAACTCGACCAGGCTATTGCGTGATCCTTACCTAACATGGTGCCCTCAGCATTACATTTGTTACAAGGAGTGCAATCTCGTTTACCTTCTAATAATCTTTTTCTATATTTTGTTATTATTTTACCCGTCCAAATTTCAAACAAACTTTGTTGCATCATGTTTCCCATTGTAACTCTTCTTTGCCAATCTTGAGGGCATAGAAAAACATCTCCATTCCAATCAATAAGAAATTGATAAGTTGGATAAAAGCATTTTGTGTAAAAAGTATTAGGTTTTTGATTCCCAGTTTTCATTGTTCCTGCTCTGTTTGTTAATTTTACCCCAAAATCACTATCCGCATTATACCAACGGTCCCTTAATATAACTGTATCATTAGGAACGTTTGCTTTTTTTGTCAGGGTTTCAAATTTTTCAATTTGTTCTGGACCGTCGTACATACTAACTAAAACTTTACTAACTCCAGCTAGATAAAGATCTTGAATTTTTTTACTTGTTAAAACATCTCCATTCGTAATTATTTCTACAGGAGCAACTTTAGATAATTTTTTTACTATCCAAGTGATATCTTTGTGTAACATCGGTTCGCCGTATCCACATAAAGCTATAGCTCCTTTAAAGTTCATATTTTTTAATTCATCATGTATTTTGTCAATTAATGCTCTTGTCATTGACTGGAATGTGTCAGGCGCTACAAGTTCATCTGATTTCGGGCAAAAACTACATTTTCTATTACAAACATCTATTAAGCTTAGTTCTACCCAAGTAGGCAAAGGATGACCTTTAAAAAAGTCCGGTGTCCCATCAACAATTTTTGTTCTTCTTTTTAAGTTTGTTCTGATTGTGTTTTTTGGATCCATTGATAAAACGTAAAAAAATCTATTTATTGTTCAAGATTTGAACATAAACCATTTGATTTAATTGTCTACTTATTTTATAAGGTAAAATTGATGAACATCCTTAATGAGGGCTATAATTCAAGCAAAAATCTTTTCAAAAGTGGCAAAGGACCCCATATTAAAGGAATTAATAACAAAAACTATCTCGATCTGTCTTGTGGATCAGGGACAATATTACTTGGTCACAACAATCAAATATTTAGACAAAGTTTAAAGGAATTTTTGAGTAAAGATTATTCAAATTTTGCTCAACCAAACGTTCATGCACATAACTTTTCTAATAATTTAAAAAAGATATTTCCAAATTTTTCAAAATTTATTTTTTGTAACTCTGGAGCAGAAGCAAATTTAAAAGCTTTAAGAATAGCTAGAGCAATTACGAATAAAGATCTCGTTGCTAACGTAACTGGTAGTTGGCATGGATCAATTGATCAATTTTTATTTAAATCTGATAAAATGGGAAATCCATCGGCTATCTCTAATGGTTTGGAAAAAAATTTGATTAAGAATATTTTATACTTACCTTATAACGATATAGAGAAAACAAAAAAAATTTTAAAAAAAAACAAAAAAAAAATCTCATGTATTTTTTTTGAACCTATACAAGGTTGTTTGCCAACTGGAGATAATAAATTATACATTAAATTTTTAAGTAATTTTTGTAAAAAAAATAATATTTTATTAATGTTAGATGAAATAATAACTGGTGTAAGAATTAATTGTTCTAATATTCAAAACATCTATAAACTAAAATCGGACATATCAACTTTTGGAAAAGTTGCTGGTGGTGGAATGCCTATAGGAATTATTGGAATATCAAAAAAAATAGAAAAAAAATTATCATTAAAAAATAAAAAGGTATTTTTTGGAGGAACTTTTTCAGGAAATTCTCTTTCTATGTTTGTTGGAAATAAAACTATTGAATATTTGAATAAAAATAAAAAAAAAGTTTTTTTTAAAATTAATACTAATTCAAATTATTTTGTCAAAAACTTGAATAATCAAATTTTAAAAAATAAGATTAAAGCTAGAGTAACTAATTTTCACTCTATAGTAAGAATAATATTTAGTGAAAAACTTCCAAAAGATAGAGTTCAAAGGGATTTTTTCGAAAGAAAGAAAAATAATAATAGAATTAAGTTTATAGAGTTTTTAAAAAAAAACAGAATAATATTTCCAACTAATGGTATTATGTTTATTTCATATGCAATGGAAAAAAAGCACTTAAAATTTATAATTCAAAAAATTACAATTGCATTAAAAAAAAATTTTAATTCTTGAAATAAAAAATATTATTTTTTTTTATTTTTTATTATTGCTTCTGCAATATCCAAATCTGATTTGAAATCAATATCTACACTAGTTAATCTGTCTGTTTCATATAGATAAGTATAATTTTCTCTAACTAATACTTTATTTTTTTTTAAAAAATTATAATTACAAAAATAAAATGATCCATTAAAAATATAATGACCCCGTGGAAAGTCTTGTCTCCTAATTAATCTTTTTTTTGTTTTATATAAAAACTTCCATTTTTGTTTATTTTTAGATAATTTGATATGTCCTAAAGAATTTTCTCTTACTTTAGTAACGCTCGTTAAGCTTAAAATTTTTTTATTTTTGTAAATTTTATAAGCTTTAATTAAATCTGAATATTTTCTAAGTGGAGATGTGGGTTGAAGAAGTATTATATCTTCTATCTCAATTTTCTTTTCTTTTTTTAACCACTCTACTCCATGTATAACGCTATCAACGACATTTGATTTAGAGGTTGATATTTTTTCGGGTCTTACATATCTTTCTTTAAATCCAAAATTTTTTACATGTTTAAGAATTTTTTTTGAATCGGATGACACAAATGTAATAAATTTTTTTGGAAATTTTTTACATATTTTTAATGTATAGTTAATGAGCGGTTTACCGTTTAATTTGACCAAATTTTTCCCTTTTATGCCTGTTGAGCCTTTCCTAGCTGGAATAAATAATACAGATTTCATATTAATTGAGATTTTCTACAATCACTTTACTGAGAGATTTTTTTTTATTTGAACACGAATTAATATAATTTTTGTAATAATTGTTGTAGCTCGCAGTATCTATCTTAAATTTTTTTGATAGCATATTTGCTTTTATACTACTTATATTTAAAAAGTTGTGTTTAAAAATTTTTTTTTTAATTAAATATCTTTTATAAGTTAAATAATTATTTTTCATTTCGTCGGTTATAATATATATAAGTGGCTTTCTGTAAATTATTGCAAAGTTAATCGCAGTGCTCGATGCATGAGAAAAAACAAATAATGAACTTTTTACTAATCTTGCAGTATTAAATTTAATACATTTTCTATTACTAAAAAACTTTGAATAGTTTTTAATAAAACAATTAGGATGTAGCGCAATAACAACCTCGAGATTAAATTTTTTTTCAATTATTTCAAAAAAATCGTTCATTTCTTTAAAATATTTTGTTGTAACTGGAACACCTATATCTTTATAATTATATTTGTAGTCTTGATGATGCATAATCATTGAGTCTAAAAAAACTGCATATCTTTTTTTAATTATTCTTTTTTTAAATTTTTTTTGTCTTAAAGAGATATCATAGTCGTAAGAAGGTGACGGAATTTTTTTAAAAAAATATTTATTTTTTAAATCATTTAATTTTAATGTATCATCTCCAGCATAGAATAAAATATCAGTTAAATATTTTCTCTTTTTTCTTCTTATAAAAATAGATTTTATTTTTTCAAAAATTAATTTTAAAATTCTGTTTGATATTATTCTAAAAAAAAATAAAATTTTGTAGCTTAGTAATATTTTTTTAACTCCATAAGAATTATAATAATCAACATCCTCTGGAACAGAACCATTATAAAATTCTACGATCTTAGCTTCCGAGAAATTATTAATAATTTTAGCTATTTCAATTTTAAAGTTTTCTGAGCCCTCAAGCACTACAAAATTTGGCGTCTTTATCCTCACAAAATTTTCAAAATTTGAGATTTTCGAAATGACATGAAAATTTTTATTTTTATATTTATTTTTTATATTTTTTTTTAAATTTTGACTAAAAATTTTATGAAGATCAAATATATAAATATCGAAACTTTTTTTTAAAAGATTTATATTAAAGAATTCATTATATTTTTCAAAATATTTATATCCATAAACAAAAAATATCTTTTTTCTCATTTTAATTTAAATAAATGTTTTTTTGTTTATTTGTTTTTACATCTAATAGAGAAATACTTGTAAGGCCACTTTTATCATTGGAGGCTACACCGATAGTTTTTATATTATTTAAAGAAAGAGTCTCAGAATCAAAAGTGTATGTCCATTTCCTTTTTGGTATCTGAAAATCTAAATTATCATAATGATATTCACCTTTTTTTGTTTTAAAAGTAAAGTAAGGTTGAGGTCCAAAAGTTTCTTTAGATGAACTGATCTCTAATATGTGCGTATCGGATGAAATTTTTTTTAGTTTTAAATTTATCTTAAATTTACTACCTTTTTTAATATCTAAAGCTTTTCTCATTGCGTCTACGCCGTTGCAGTAGGAAAATTTTACATTTTTATATTTTTTTTTAGATTTTTTTAACATTTTATATACTTTCAAAATGTCTTTTTTAATATCCCTAAAGTCATGATTGGCAAAAGATAAAACTACTGGATTTTTTCTATTAGCTTCACTGAATGCTTTGTCTACCTCTCTTTGATTTAAGTTATCGAATCTTGTGCCAATATTTAGGCATCTTGCGATCCATCGGTTACAATCACCCTTTTTTTGATAATCATCATGTGACGGATGATACGGAATCCAAGTTTTGGGTGCTCGTCTCCAATCGCCTGAGCGTCCCGCAGATAAATCAAATTGTTTATCCGTATTTTTTTCTTTTTTTATTGCTAAGTTAGCATAGTCAAAAGGTATGAATTGCTCTAGGAACCAGTGACTATCAGGTCTACATACTTGAAAGCCAGGTCTATTGACCGCTGGAAACCAAGATCTATCAATTATTCTTCTAGACAAAATTTGAAAAATTTTATCAGTTGGTCCCAGCCATCTAGTCGCACATAAATGTGCAAATTTTTGAATAGGATGTGGGTGATAATGGAAATAAAAGCCATCTTGATGAGACTTAAATCTATTAATAAAAGCTTTATATCTATCAAATATCTTATTATAGCCAATAACTCTTTTTCTAGGATTTTTAATAAAATCTATATGATCCACACAATGCCAATTATAGATCCAACCTTTCCCATTAGAGTCTAAGACTGATCGTCTAAATTTATTAGACATACAACTTTTTAACATTTTGCCAATTTTGCTCCAGCTATTATTGTAATTTAAAATTTCAGGATTTAATGTCTGTTTTACTGAATCTTCTAGACCTCTCAAATTTATCTGACCTTTTTGTAACTTTTTTAAAGTTGTTCTCGAAGGCTTAAAATTTAGATGGTAGATATGTTTTAATCTCTCAAAAGTAGCCTTCAGACTTTCATCTAGAGGTCCTTCTGTGTCTATACAGTGAACGACATAAACTATTTTTTCTTTATTAATTTTTTTCATTTTTTTTTTCCATATATGAGATACTTTGTTGATACCTGTTCCAATCCATTTATTGTAATTTTTTTATTAGATCTCAGGTCGATAGTATAGGTTCTTCTTGGATCTTTTTTATTTTCTTTAACTCTCAAATTAAAATTAAACTTTTTTAGCTTTATAGATGTAAAATATCTTTTTAAAATTATTTTAGTAGAAATTATACTTGGTCTATTAAAACCCGTCTCCCAGATAAAAGAATTAATTTTTTTAACTCTTGTAATTACATCAAAATTAGTAGGATTAAATGAGCCAAATAAAAATAAATACCCTCCTTTTTTACATAACGAATGAGTATTCTTAATCAATGGTTCAATGTTATCATAAATGGTGTGCACACCACTAAGAATTACAATATCGAATTTATTTTTCATATTTTTAGTAATTTTTTTCGATATATCCAACTTTACGTATTTAATGCCTTTTGTTTTCTTTTCTGCTATAGAAATTAATTCTTTGTCTATATCTGCTCCAACAAATTCTTTTTTTTTGTACTTTTGAACTAAAAAATTCAAAAAGGATCCATTAGAACATCCTACATCAATTAAAGAATTAAATTTTAACTTTTTTATTTCCTGAAATAAAAATTTAAAACTATCCTTAACTTTTATTTTTTCTTTAATATAAAATTTATCGTGTATACGCTTACTCTTTAACATATGGCTAAACTATTCCTCTAATTTCTTTACAGCTAATCTATATTCATTCCATTGACCAATATCCAACCAAGATTCATCTGAAATCGGGAACAATCCAATTTTTTTTTTCTTTTTTTTAGCGACTTCAATTAAATCATTAATATCAAATTTTCTATTTTTTGGAATAAGTCTTAAAATTGATGATTTAAATACGTACAAACCAGTGTTAATTAAAGCACTATAACTAGGTTTCTCTTCAATATTTTTAAATAAACCTTTTAGCGATGTCTGGCAAACACCGTATGGAATAGTAAAATTTTTGGCAGCTGTTACTATAGTAATGTCATTTTTTTTATCTTCATGAAAATGAAAGATTTCTTCTAGGCTCGACTTTACTATTATATCGCAGTTAGAAACAAAAATAGATTGATTCATATTTTTGATAAGGCTTAAAGAACCAATAGTTCCTAAAGGTTTTTTTTCAATAATAAATTTTATTTTGCATTGAAGCTTAAGTGCTTTAAAAAAAGCTCTTATTGTATTGTTTTTGTACCCTAAAGAAATTTTGAATTTACTTATGCCTGCATCTGTAAACTTAGAAATTATATGTTCCAAAATTGACTTGCCTTGTACTGGTATTAAAGGTTTGGGTAAAATACTTGTAAAAGGTTGCAAACGTACTCCTTGACCACCAGCCATTATTACAACTTCACAATTTTTAATTCTAGAGTTAGTTTTAAATTTTTTCTTAAAGGCTTGATCCCAGGTTATTACATCAACAACCTTCTTAGATTTATTTAAAACAGGAACTAGTTCGTATCTATTTTTTATAATTTCTTTTCTTAATTCATTAATATTGAACCTATTTTCAAAAACGTATCTAGGTTTTGAATTGTATAATTTATTTATAGACTGATTTAGATTTTTTTTAGTAATTATAAGTGAACGCAAATCCCCGTCTGTCAGTGTGCCTAATAACTGTTTTTTTTTATCCACAACAATTATACATTTTTTTCCTGTTTTTTTTAAAAGCATTAATGCTTGTAGTAAGCTTATTTTAGGTGAGGTTAATAAATTTCTTTTACCTGATAACAAATTATTCATATTATTTTATTTCTTTAATTAGTTCGAAAGCTTCAGCATATTTAAATCCCGCTTGACTACCTCTTAAAATTCCAAGGCTTTTAATAGAGTCTACACTTCTTGGAAATGGATGCTTTTTTAATTCCGATTTATAAATTTTCATAATCTTTATCTTTTTATCAATAAAGCCAGTTACATCTTCATAAACATTTGGATAGAATGGATTTTTATTAGTAAAGTTAAAATTTGTCTCGGAAATAGTTTCGTAAGCCATTATCTTTTTGACAAATGGATATCTGAAAGACTTTGTAAAATTCTGACAAATCGAAAAAACAATCTTATGATCAGAATGAATATCAGAATTTGATGGTATAAAAATTTTATCTGGTTTAATTTTATTCACATGTATATTGAAAGAATCAATTAAATTACTTTTAGGAATTTGATCTAAGAACTTCGTAGGGAAACCTAAATTAAAATAACCATCAAATTTATAACTACTGCAAACTTTCTTAATTTCATTTTCCCTTTTTTTTAAAAATTGACTGGAATAACCTGAGTTTATCCCTGCTTTTGTAACATTAAGCCAAAATACTTTGTCTTTATTTTTTTTGTGTTTTAATAATGTCGCCCCACAACCTAATGTTTCATCATCTGGGTGAGGGCTTATTACCATTACTTTCATTTCAAATAATCTCCTTTTTTAAAAATTTTGTATGATTTAATTTTTTTCAATTGTAAAGCTTGAAGACCACATTTTACCATTAAATAACCTGAATTTGCTGATAATATTTTTCCAGGTTCAATATTTTCTTTGGCTATCCTAATTACTTTAGACTCAAAAACCTTAAATTCTCCATTTTTATGAATAAAATGGGCACCATCATAGGGTTTTGATAAAGCTCTAATTAAATTGTAAATTGATTCAGCTGACATTCTCCAATCTATTTTTCCATCTTCATACTTTCTTTTTCTCCAAAAATTCTTACTTGATTTTCTAATAATTATTTTTTTTAGTTTTTTCTTATGTAGATCATAGACTAATTTTTTTATTTGAGATTTTGCTGTTCTTATCAATTTAAGGTATAAAGTTTCTGCTTTATCTTTTGAAGATATTTTGACAAATTCTTTTGAGAGTATCTTTCCATCATCTGCTCTTTCATTTATTTTAAAAAAACAAGATGCAGTTTTCTTTAATCCAAGAGAAAGAGCCCAAATTATTGGGTGACGTCCTCTGTTGGTTGGCAAATCTGAAGGGTGATAACCAATAACAAATTTTTTAGCAGTCTTAATACTTCTTTTATTTAATAGTTGAGACCAGCCAAAGCAAAAAATATAATCCGCATTTGCCTTTTTTAAAATATTAAAACTATTCGTTGAATTAATATCATGCACATAATAAGTTCTTAAATTATATTTTTTTGCACTTGATTTTAAATCACAATAATCAGATTTAATTTTTTTTCTCTTCTTTGTAATAACAACAACGATTTCTATAAATTTTATCTGTTGTAAAGTTTCAAGCATATATTTTGAAAATAATACTGAACCAATAAAAGCTATTCTAATTTTATTTTTCATAAAATATTTTTTGTGTACCATTTTTAAGTTTTATCTTTTTTAAAATTTTCAACATGTTGTTAATCGTATTTGGTTTATAATAAGGATTTTGCATTTTATTAATTTTTCTTTTAAATCTTTTGGACAAACTTTTTTTTAAACTCTTTTCAAATTTTTTAGAGTTAAAATCACAATTAATAACACTTGTAGGCTTTAATCTTCCTAATTGTCTCTTTCCAAGATTAATAGTTGGAACCCTAAAGCTTGGGGCTTCTATTATACCGCTTGAAGAGTTTCCAATGACTACATCAATATGATTGAGAGAAGAAAAATACAACTGCTGCCCCATAGATTTTAAAAGTAATGACTTAGATTTATTTTTTCTAACAAATTTTTTTAATTTATTAAAAATATTTATGTTTCCCATATCCACATTTGGCATCGTGAAAATTATTTTAGTTTTTTTTAATTTTGTTAGTTTTTTAAGAATTGAGTCAATATTATTTATCAGTTCTGTTTTTCCTAAAGTTTCGGGATGAATAGTGACCAGCAAATTCGTTTTATCAAATTTAAAATTGAGTTTTTTTTCAATTTCTTTCTTGGAAAGATATTTAATTTTTTTCATATTATCTAAAGCAAGAGAACCTAAAGTATAAATAGATTTTGGATCCTCTCCCATATTAATTATTCTTTTTTTATAAAATTCGTTTGATACAAAATGAATATTTGACATTTTAGTAATTGAATGTCGTATAGAATCATCAATTAAAGCTGAAGTGCTCTCTCCACCATGAATATGAATAATAGGTATTTTTAAGAATAGGGATGCGATTGCAAAAGCAAGTGCTTCAAATCTATCGCCTAATATGATTACAAAATCAGGTTTAATTTTACTTAAGGCTTCAGAATACTTTTTTATGCCAACACCAGTAGCATTTGAAATATCTATAATTTTATCCCCTTTGAGTGGTAGCTTAATTTTTTTATAAATCTTAATTTTATCCTTTAAAATCTCTTTATATGTATTTCCATATTTTGGGATTAAATGCATACAAGTTACGATTAATTTTAATTGAAAATATTTTGATCTTTGTAATTCTTTAAGAAAATAAGATAAAATACCATAGTCAGCTCTTGATCCGGTTATGACACAAAAATTTTTTCTTTTAGTCATCTGTTCCATCGCAATTTACAGTATGTCTTAGCAGCCACTTTCCTTTCGTTTTTTTCCAAATATGTGGTGATCTAAATTTATCGCAGGTCTTAAAAAACTGTTCTTCACTTATATCTAAATAATTCATGATTTCTTTAAAATAACGTCTAGGAAATTCGCCATCAAATTTTTTAACAAGTAATTTGGCTTCTTCTCTTGTTATATGATTGTTTCTTATTTCTTGACAGCTATCAGTGGTTGCTCGACCAATACCAAATTTTATATATCTAGTGTAGTGATGAAGATCGTCAATTTTGTCATCTATACTATTGTATTTGCTATATGTGCCCTCTGTTCTAAAAGGTCTGGCATTAAAACCAGTATTTTCCGAAGCATAATAATAAGCTTCTTGTGGCACCCATTTTAAGTAATAACCTAGATAATGAATTTCAATTTTTGTTTTCTTAAAATCCTCTGAGGATAATGGGAGATAATATTTTAAGTCCGTCAAACTTATACCATACTTTTTAATTAACTCTTTTATTCTAACTCCAGCCAAAAAAGAATTATTTAAATTTTTTATAGTAAAATATGAATTATCTCTTAATGATTTAGTATTATCAACCAATGGATTGCCATACTCAGCCTCATTCTCTCCATAAAAGACTAATTTAATGTCTAATTTTTTAGCTAAATAAGGTGCTAAATTTTTTTGCCCTAAAATAAAAGTTTGAAAAGGATGAAGTAAATTTAGTATCGCCAATCTCGTTAAAATTTTCAAAACTTTGGGATTTGGTTTTACAGTAATGTTATCAAAACCACCGACTTTTAACCATTTATCAAAATTTTCTTTTCCATAATCTGTGTAGAGTATAGGAGGCCAAGTTACTGTTAATGGATTCATTCCATACTTATATTTTAATATATGAGCAGCAAAGGCACTATCTTTTCCACCGCTGCCGGGAACTAAGCAGTCATGATCGCCGTTTTTTTTTCTAAATTTTTTTAAAAGTTTTAATAAATTTTTTTCTCTTTTGTTCCAATCAATTTTTTTCTTTATTTCTAAATGTTGGCAAGCGTCACATATTCCCTTCGAGTCGAAATTTATATACTTTGCATTTTTCCTATCTTTTGTATGTGTAAACTCAGGTATAGAAACAGGGTATTGATTAGTATTAACGCATTTTTTACAAAAAATTACTTTTTTTGGTAGATTGAATAAAATTTTCATATTTTTATATTTGTTGATTTTTTAAATAGTTCTTTTGTGCTTTTTTTCCGATGAAATTATCCCATAATTTTGGTGATTTACCAGTAGCTGGTCTTTTGCTAGTTAAGTTTTTTTCACTAAACAAATCACCTTTTTTTATATCAATTTTTGCAACTAAAGATTTACGAACATATTTGATGTTTTTTTTTTCACTTTTAGTTAAAGACTTATATGATTCACCTAAGCACGTTTCAACTTTTTTGATACTTTTAACTAATTGCTTAAACTCTTTTAAATCTAGACTTGCTTTATGATCAGGACCAATAAATTTTTTGTTAAGAGTAAAATGTTTTTCAATGATTTCTGCACCTAAGGCTACAGCTGTTAGAGATGCTTCAATGCCTTGTGTATGATCAGAAAAACCTGTTTTCAATTTAAATTTTTTTTTAAACAAGTCCAAAACTCTCAAATTAGTGTCAGAAAGTGGAGATGGGTACTCAGTATTACACTGTAATAAATAAATATTTTCTTTTTTTGTTCCATTATTAATTAAAATTTCCAAAGCATTACTTATTTCTTTCATATTAGACATTCCTGTAGATAAAATAATTTTCTTTTTGAATTTTCCTAAATGTTTTAGGTACTGATAATTGTTAATTTCACCTGATGGAACTTTGAAAAATTTTAAGTTAAGTTTTTTTAAGAAATTAAGGCTATTAATATCAAAAGCAGAGGATAAAAATCCAATTTTATTTTCTTTACAAATTTTTTTAAGCTTAAAAAAATCCTTTTTGGAAAATTCAAGTTTTTTTAACATTTTTAATTGAAAGTTATCTCTTTTATTTTGCGCGTATAAAGGTTTTTTTGCATAGCCAGTTACTAAATCATTGGCTGAAAATGTTTGAAATTTAATATAATCAACTCCAATTTTTGATGCCTCTTTAATCATTTTTCTTGCAAGTTCAAAACTACCGTTATGATTAACTCCAGCCTCGGCAATTATTATAGTCTTTTTTTTCATGAGACTTTCGCTCCCATTTTTACAAATGTTTGTTTTTTAATCTTAATATTATTTCTTATTGTTGAAGAACTGCCAATAAAACACTCTTCACCGATTTCTACATTTCCATTAATTATTGCCGCTGTTGCTATATGTGTATGGTCGCCAATAATTGAATTATGCTCAATTAGTGCTTTTGAATTTATAATGCAATTTGTCCCGATATTTGCTGAAGTATTAACTACAGCTCCGTGATGAATTATCGTGCCCTCTCCTATATTTGAATACTTAGAAACATATGAGTTCGATGAAATGATCGTAGGAATTTTAAAACCAAGTTTTTTTAATTTTAGAAAGATTTTTTTTCTAATTGAAGTAACACCAATTTGCCCAATTGTTACTAATGCATAATTTGCTTTTTTTTTCAAAATTTTGAGGTCTTTATCTTGACCGACAACTCTATAACCCAAAATTTTACTACCTACTTTTTTTTTGTTGTCTACTAAACCAATAATCTTAAATTTTTTTTCTTTTTCTAATACATCTATACAAGACTCTGCGTGACCCCCTGCTCCAACTAATAAGATCTTTTTCATATTTTTTTTACTAGATTTTGACTGCTTGGTATATTTATTATTCTTGAATAAAGATCCTCACAAATATCTAAATTCATTTTGGGAAAATTTTTAAGATGTTTTAAAGTATGCAAAGGTTTCCATGCAGGTCTCGTCATTATATTTTTTTGATTTGTAATTTTTAAAATTTTATTCTTAAGAAATTTATTTTTTTTATTTAAGATTAGAGTTTGAAGCCAATAATTGCTATAAGAGTTTTTTGGTTCTTCAAAAACATTTACGAAATTTAAATCCTTAAAATTTTTTTTATAATTCATATAAAGAGTTCTTTTTTTTTTAATAAAAATTTGCAATGAGGATAGTTGTCCAAGTCCTAAAGAGGCATTTAAAGCTGGCAATTTAAAATTAAAGCCAGGTTCGTCATGTATATATTCCCATTTATGAAAAACTTTTGAACCACCAGACAAATGCAAAGCTTTTTTCGCTAATTTCATACTATTAGTTAAAATTGCGCCACCTCCACCTGTAGTTATTGTCTTATTTCCGTTGAAACTCAATACACCTAAATTTCCAAATGTTCCTAAATGTTTTTTTTTGTATAGACTTCCTATACATTCCGCTGCATCTTCTAAAATTAAAATTTTATATCTTTTACAAATTCTTTTTATTTCATCCAATTTTGCAGAGTGACCAAAAACATGAACAACGATTAAAGCTCTTATTCTATTTTTTGTTTTTTTATTAAAACAAACATTTTTCTTTAAATAAAAATTTTTTTTTAAATATTCTTCAAGTTTTTTTGGATTTACACCTAAAGTTTCATAGTCTGAATCCACAAAATGAGGTATAGCATCCAAAGATAATATAGAATTTACTGTACCAGCAAAAGTCAAACTTGGAACTAAAATTTCATCTTTACGACTCACTCCTAAAATTTTTAAGCTTAACTGAAGTCCGCATGTTCCATTGGCTACTGAAATTACATATTTAGATTTTGTAATTTTTTTTATTTCTTTTTCAAAATCTAAAACATTTCTACCAGTACTTGAAACAAATGTGCTTTTTATACATTTGACAACATTTTGTATATCTTTTTTAGTTATAGATGGGTTATGTAATGGAACAAAGTTTTTAACAGGACCTAATGTTTTTTTTATTCTTTTAAAAACTTCAAAAGTTTTTTTATTTTTTATATTCATAGCTGATTTCATAATTTCCATATTTTTGATAATTATTTTCGTAATCTTTAAATTTTCCATTATTAAAAGTAGATATTATTTCTTCAATTCCCTCTGAAACAGTTTTTGGTTTCAAATTAATCAATTGGTTGATTTTTTTAAAATTTACTCTGTAGTTCCTCCTGTCAGTTCCATTAGACTGGATCTTTATTTTTGCATTCGGTATATATTTTTTAATTATTTCTACCAGATTCCTTTTTGTATGATTGTTTTTATCTGTACCAACATTAAAAACTTCTTTATTGATATTTTTATGGTCTAAATTTAAAATTTCCGAAACTACTTTTGCAAAGTCTTCTGTGTGGAAGTACGGTCTCCAAGTATCTGGATCATAGACAATGAGCTCTTTTTTCAATAATAATTCGTGGGTAAATTGATTAACAGTTAAATCAAATCTCATTCGATCGGATAAACCAAATGCTGTTGCAAAACGAAGTATCACTGAAGAATAATCAAAATTGTTTTTTTCATCTAGCAAATACTTTTCGATATTTACTTTAGTTTTTGCATAGACTGAAAGAGGGTTGAGAGAAAATTTTTCATCTGCTATTTCATTATCTTTTATAAGACCATAATTTGAACAAGTAGAAATAAAAATAACTTTATCAATACCTTTGTTTTTTAAAAAATTTAAGCAATTTATAATACCTAACTCATTTATCTTTAATGTAGTTTTAGGATATTTTTTTGACAACGGATCGCCTACTATGCCAGCAAGTATTATCACATCAGAAACATTTTTAATTGATTTAAGTAAATTTTCTTCATTTAGTAAATCTCCATCGATAAAAGTATAATTATTATTTAACTTTAAATTTTCAATAGCAAATGAATTTCTAAATAAATGATTATCCAAATTCACAACTTCATAATTTTTACTTAATAATTTTTTAGACATGACTGTTCCAATATAACCAGAGCCACCAATTAACAATATTCTTTTATTTTTCATATTTTAGTCAAACTATTCATGTTTAAATTAAAAATTTCATCACATTTTTGTAAAGTACTTTTTCTGTGTGAAATTATTATCATCGTTTTGTCTTTCATAATGCTATGTATATCTTTGATAATTTCTTCTTCAGTAGAGAGATCAAGAGCACTGGTAGATTCATCTAAAATTAAAATTTCAGGATTTCTATAAAGAGCTCTAGCTATTCCAATTCTTTGTCTCTCCCCTCCAGAAATGCTATCTCCTAGTTCTCCAACTTTTAAATTAATATTTTGATTTGACTTATTGACTAGGTTAGACAATTTAGTAATTTGGACTAAGTTTTTAACTCTATCGAAATCTATATCTTTTTCATTGTTTCCTAGAGCAATATTCTTTATTAAAGTATCATCGAGTAAAAATATGTTTTGAGGAACATAGCCTATTAAGCTTTGCCATTTAGTCTTATTTTCTGAAATATCTAAACCATCTATTAATATTTTTCCCTCTGAAGGAGATAAAAGACCAACAATTAAATTAATTAATGTTGTTTTGCCTGATCCGCTATCGCCAATAATTCCAATTTTGCTTCCTGCTTTAAATGCGCAAGATAAATTTGATATGATTTGTTTTTTTTTATCTTTAAAACTAAATGAGACGTTTTTTAATTCAATTTTATTCAAAAAAGAGACCTTGATGTTTTTCGAATTGATCTTTTCTTTTATAATTTTATTACTTTTGAGATTATTTAGATGGCTAGTTAATACTTCTAATGCAGGTCCAGAGTACTTTATTGCTTGCAAACTATTCATTATTCTAGTGATCGATGGCATAAGTCTAAATGCAGCTACAACAAATAAACTCATTATTGAAAGAGCGTAGTCTATTCCTTTGCCTTGATTCAAAATAAAAAAAACAAGCAACATTACACACATGACGAGCACCCATTCAAATATTATTCTAGGAAGAGATAAAACAAAGGAATGATAAAATTCTGAAATTGCCGAATTTTTATTATGTTTTGAAAATTCTTCAGTAAAGAAATTTTCTTTACCTAAAAGTTTGATATCTTTGATAGCTCCAAAGCCTTCGTTTAACTTAATAAGTCTTAACCCATCATGATATTGACGATCTTCTCCCCATTTTTTTGCTTTTGTTTGTATTTTTTTATAAAAAAAATATCCTATACACGTTAAAAAAAATATCGATAAAATTGTAATTAAGGGATCAAAATAAAATAAAAATGCTGTTATACCTATTACGATGAAAATTTCAGTTAGCAAAACAATCCAACTTTTTATTATCCCTAAAATATGGCTAATATCGTTGATATTTCTTACTAAAATTGAAGAGTTATTATTAAGATGAAATAAAAAATTCTGATTTATATAATTTTGAAATACCTTTTCAGAAACTGAAGATCTGATTTGATATATAAAATTATATTTTTTTCTCTCAAAATAAACTAAAAATGAATTCTTGACCGAAAAAATAAAAAAAAAAATTAAAAAAAAAATGACTACTGTTTTTTCAATTGAAAAATTAAAAGAAAAGTAAGGAATTGAGATATTGCCCTCAGTGAAAATTTTTATTAAAGGAACTATTAAACTTATACTTAATATTTCAAAAATCATTGCAAATATTGATAGTAAAATAAATAAGTTAAATGTTTTATTTTGATCTTTACTTAAAAAGTTTCTTAGTTTTAATAAATTTTCTACAAGTACCATAAAATTACTCTAAATCTTTTTTTAAATCTTCATATTCTCGCATTTTTTGTTTCATAAAGTTCAAAGTTAGTTTAGATTTTTCTGCTATACCTTCGGGTGTCAAAACATACATGTATTTAAGTTTATTCTTTGATTTTTTAAAATTTTGTATCTTAATAAATCCCTTATCCTTTAAAGCGCTCAAACAATAATTTATTTTTCCTAAGCTTAAACCAAGGGAATTAGATAACTCTCTTTGAGTTACATCAGATTTTTTATTTATTTTTCTTAATACTTCAAATTGATCTTGATCATTTTTCTTCATACTGTTGATCCTCTAAATAAATAATCTAATTTATTTTTTTCTTTATTGTAAAAATAAAACTCTTTTGTGTTCACAAATTTTTTACCAGGATATAACCTTGATTCCCAATTTTTTGGATTTGTAGGGTCATTTAACATCATATGATTCCCTTTTTTTCTTTTAATAAATTCTTGAAATCTTTTTTTTAAAAAACTATCATTTCTTAATATTTTAAAAGCTTTTGATAAAAGTTTTTTGTCAATCTTAGGTCCGCTATCGTATCCAAGATTTTTTAAATGTTTTTTACAAATAAAATTGATTAAATTAATTTCCCAATCCTTCAAGTTATTTTGCCAATTATTAATTCTTGTTTTTGAAAATCCTAAAATTTTTTTTTTATTTTCATGGGCAGATTGATTAATAAAATTATACTCTCCTTTTAAATATTTATTCCATTTTTTTGTATCGAGCATTCTTTTTTGAAATTTGATGTTAACAAAATCACATAAAAGTTTAGTTTGATTTTTTGGATCATTATGAATATCTTCAAATTTAATTAACAAATATCTATTTTTATTATATTTTTTTTTTAATTTTTCATAAGTTTGTGCTGACTCTAGCCAATTAAATATGCAATTCAAATATTTGAATCCTTTTGAGAAAGTAATCTTTTTCCACGAAGCCAATACTGCTCGAGGGTCTCTAATAACATGTATTGCAATATTTTTTTTATTAAATTTTAGAAAGGTTTCAATGTTTTGCCATTCAAAATTTGCATATTCTGAGATAATTTTTTTGTGTTTTATTTTTTTAAGAATATTTTCAAAAATTACACTATAAACTTGTGAGTACGTTTCTGTATTTTTTTTTAGGCAATCGTTGTAAAGATTTATAGCACTTATCCTCACATTGTCTCTAAATTTAAATCTTAAGCTTAAGTCTCTACAAATTTTAAAAATATTTTCTTTTTTTTTTATTGGATCATATTTTTTAAAAATGTATCTAAAAAAATGAACTATATCTATTAACATAATAAAATCTTTATGAGTGCTCAGTAAATTTGCAACTAAACTTCCCCCTGTTCGCATAGTTCCAGTGCAAAAAATGTTATTTATTTTTGACATTTTGTATTAAGTGTATTATTGTTCAATTATTGAACGCTGTCAATGAAAAGTATGTTTTTTTGTAAAAAATTATGATTTTAGGAACTAAAGGTACTACCTTACAAAATTTAAAATTAAAGAAATCTAAAATTCCCAAGACTTACGTATTTAAGGTTAACAGATTTAAAAAAAACCAAGACGTATATTGTGAGATTATAAGAAGTAAATTTAAGGGTGATTTAGCCGTGAGATCTTCAAATTATTTTGAAGATAAATCAATGAGTTCTTTGGCTGGGAAATTTCATTCATCTCTTAATATTAGTTCGGGATCAAAAAGAGATATTATTACATCTATAAATAAAACCATTAAATCTTATAAAAACTATAAACATAAAAATAATGAAATTCTTATTCAAAGTATGGTTCCTAACGTTAAATGCTCCGGAGTAATTTTTACTAAAGACTTAAAAACAAATAGTCCTTACATAAAGATTAATTATACAAATTCTAAAGATACTACTCTTGTTACTAGTGGCAAAGGAAATCCTGAAACATTTACTTATTTTAAAAATTCAATTTTAAAACCAAAAGAAATCCTTTTTAAAAAAGTCATAGAGTCAAGTAAAGAAATTATGAAAATTTTTAATAAGGAAAATTTAGATATTGAATTTGCAGTTAATAAAAATAATCAAGTTTATATTATGCAGGTAAGGGAATTAAGTATTAAAAAAATAAATTCCAAAGAAAATATTTTATCAAGTTTAAAAAAACTTGAAAAAAAAATTAATAAATTACAAAACTCCCATGCACATTTATTAGGGAAAACTACTTTTTTTGGAGTAATGCCTGATTGGAACCCCGCAGAAATAATTGGATTTAGACCCAAACCTTTAGCTTTATCTTTATATAAAGAATTAGTGACTGACCATGTATGGTCAAAAAATCGACTATTGTTTGGGTATAGAGATGTTACATCAAGCCATTTGATGACAACATTTTTTGGCATTCCTTATATAGATTTAAGAGTTGATTTTAATTCTTGGTTACCGAATTCTATTTCAAAAAAAACATCTAATAAATTAATCAATTATTATTTAAATAAATTTAAAAAAGATATTCATCTTCATGATAAAATTGAATTTAATATTTTATTTACTTGCTTAAATTTTAGCTCCAGAAAAAAATTAACAAAACTTAAAAAATTTAATTTTAAGAAAAGGGAGATAAATGAAATATATAAAAGTTTAAAAAATATTTTAAACTTAACTATAAAAAACTTTTCGATTTTAAAAAAAGATTTAAATATTCTTAATGAAAGATTTAATTATATAGTAAACTCTAAAATGTATTTTATAGATAAAATTTATTGGTTAATCGAGGATTGTAAACGTTACGGAACTTACCCTTTTGCTGGGTTTGCTCGGTGTGGTTTTGTAGCCGTGGAGGTTTTAAATTCTATGGTAGAAAATAAAATAATTACAGAACAGCAAAAAGAAGATTTTATTAAATCAATAAATACTATAACTACAGACATTAAACACGAATTCAATATTCTTAATAAGAAAAAATTTTTGAAAAAATATGGTCATATTAGACCAAATTCCTACGAAATTACCTCTCCAAATTACAGAGAGGCTTATAATTTTTATTTTTCAAAAAAAAAGGGAAAGTCACAACCTAGAAATAAAAGGTATTTTTTTGACTCAAAGGCAAAAATAAGAATTAGCAAATTTTTAAAAGTTAATAAAATTGATGCGAATGCAGCAAATTTTATAGATTTCATCAGAAATGGTATTAAATATAGAGAATACTCAAAATTTTTATTTTCAAAAAATTTAAATAAAGTTCTTGAATTAATCAAAATAACTTCGCGAAGAAATGGTATAAGTCCTAAAGATGCATCTTTTTTAGAAATTAATAATATTTTAGATTTATACTACAATTTAGACGGTAGAGATTTGTCGAATATTTTCAAGGAAAATATAAAAAAAAATAAGCAAATCTTTGAAGAAAACTCTAAAATCATGCTACCAGAAGTAATCACAAATAATAAAGATATTTATTTCTTTAAGTCTTTAAAATCAAAAGTAAATTTTGTTGGAAAAAAATTGATTACAGGGCAAATATTAAATCTTAGTAACAAAATTAAAAAAAAAACTAATTTAGATAATAAAATTATTTTTATTGAAAATGCAGATCCAGGGTATGATTTTATTTTTTCTCATAAAATTCTTGGTTTGGTTACAAAATTTGGAGGAATAAATTCACACATGGCAATTAGGTGCGCAGAAAACAATATACAAGCAGCAATAGGAGTAGGAGAAAAATTATTTAATAAATTGTCTCAAAGTAAAAAAATTCAGATTAATGGCGAAACACAAAATATAATCTCGATATGAAGAAAAACATTTTACTAATACCAAGAATTGATTATAGGTACGATAATTTATATTTAAGTATCGATAATAATTGGCACAAATTTTTAAAAAAAGTTTACGGTAATTTTAATTTAGAAATAGCTCCCATCATAAAAAATAAACCAGATTTGATTATACTTGCAGGGGGCAATGATCTTTTAAATAAAAAATCTAATAAAGCGGATAAGTATAGAAATTTTTTAAATAAAAAGTTTTTAAAATATGCTATTAAGAATAAAATTAAAGTTATAGGAATTTGTCTAGGAGCTCAATTCCTAGCATCTAAATTTTCATCAAAAATTATTAAAAATAAAGGTCATGTTGGAATTCATAAGATTTTTTATGATAAAAAACTAATCAAGAAAAAATTTCCTATTGTCGACAAAGTAAATTCTTTTCATGATTATAGTATTTTTAAACTTGGTAAATCTTTAATTCCTCTTGGCAAAGCAGAAGATAAAACAGTAGAA
>MDTB01105306.1_pt1 | contig 24755 bp, 27 predicted proteins | sample 811161 | NCBI WGS metagenome assembly MDTB01 (sample SAMN05326650, study PRJNA326480) | marine metagenome | isolation source: seawater | place: Mediterranean Sea | collected 2009
TGCTTTAAAAATATTAAAAATTCCAATAATTGAATTGCATATAAGTAATATTTATAATAGAGAAGAATTTAGGCAAAAATCTTTGATTAGCAAAGTCGCTAAAGGAGTTATTTGCGGTTTTGGTATAGAAGGTTATATCATGTCGATAAAAGCAATGAATAGTTTTTTAAAAAAATGAAAATTGATAAAAAATTAATAAAAGAACTTGTTGATAACTTGAAAGAATTTGATCTATCAGAGTTAGAATATCAAGAAGGTCAAACAAAAATTAAAGTGTCGAAAGCCTCAAAAGGGATTGAGCAAATTAAAACGAGCGCTGTAGTTTCTCCAAATAAAGCCGTACTAAAATCCTCAGATGAAAGCGAAGGTGTAAGAGTAAAATCTCCTATAATAGGGACAGCTTATTTAGCACCAGAACCTGGGGCTAAGAAATTTGTTGAAGTAGGCGATAAAATTAAAAAAGGCCAAACAGTTATGATTGTAGAAGCAATGAAAACTATGAACCATGTTCCTTCAACAGCAGATGGGGAAGTTAAAAAAATCTTAATTGAAGATGGGCAGCCAGTAGAATTTGGTCAAACTTTAATTCTTCTTAAATAATTTAACTAATGTTTAAAAAAGTTCTTATAGCTAATAGAGGTGAAATAGCTGTAAGGGTGATTAGAGCATGCAAAGAGTGGGGAATTAAAACTGTGGCAGTGCATTCAAATGTTGACGCAGACTCAATGCATGTAAGACTAGCTGATGAAAGTGTTTGTATAGGATCTCATCAACCCCAAAATAGTTATTTAAATATTTCATCTATAATGTCTGCAGTTGATTTAACTGGTGCAGAAGCTATTCATCCAGGGTACGGATTTTTGTCAGAAAATGCAAAATTTTCTGAAATCGTAAATAAGCACGGAATAAAATTTATTGGTCCTAGTGCTGAGATTATTTCAAAAATGGGAGATAAAATTGAAGCTAAAAGAATTGCAAAAAAATATGGTTTACCTGTTATTGAAGGTTCCGAAGGAGGAGTTAAATCTCTTTCAGAAGCTAAGTCCATATGCAAAGATATTGGATATCCAGTTTTAATTAAAGCTGCTGGTGGTGGTGGGGGAAAAGGTATGAAAGTCGTTGAGGAGGAAAGTAAGTTAGAAAGTTTATTCTTAACAGCAAAAACCGAAGCAAAAAAATTTTTTAATAACGATGAGCTATACATAGAAAAATATTTTAAAAATCCTAGACATATAGAAGTTCAAATAATGTCTGGAAAAAATAAGACTGTTCAACTTGGAGAGAGGGATTGTTCTGTTCAAAGAAGACATCAAAAATTAATTGAAGAAACTCCAAGTCCAGTATTAACGGAAGAACAAAGGAGAGATCTATTAGAAAAAACTGTCAAAATGGTCGAACAAATTAATTATGAGGGCGCTGGAACAGTTGAATTTATTTATGAAAATGGAAAATTTTATTTTTTAGAGATGAACACAAGGGTTCAGGTTGAACACCCTGTAACCGAGGTTCAAACTGGAATAGATATAGTTAAGGAACAATTATGGATTGCTTTTACAGGTGATACGGCACTTAAGCAAAGCGATATTAATCCTAGGGGCCATACTATTGAGTGTAGAATTAATGCTGAAAATCCTGCTCTTGATTTTCAACCCAGCCCAGGGACTATAAGTGTTTGTCATCAACCCTCTGGCTTTAGAACACGTGTTGATGGCTCTGTTTTTCAAGGTTGTAAGGTTACCCCTTATTATGACAGTCTTATAGCTAAAGTCATTTGTAAAGGAAGAAATCGAACTGAAGCTATACAAAGAACATTGCGATCACTAGATGAATTTGTTTTGGAAGGGATAACAACAACAATTGATTTACATAAAAAAATTTTAAACCACAAGAAGTTTATAAGTTCGGACTTTGATACAAATTGGCTTGGAAAAGAAAATTTTTTTTAAACATTGTTGCAATTTAATAGTTGTAAGTCATATATTGCGTGATCAAAAGGCGTGAGACTTGGGTCTGACGCAAAAGTCCATCCATTAAAAATAAATACTTGCTCATTTTCATTTTTAGTTAAATCTTTTACTTGCATATAAGCGACATTATCAATTCTATTATTAACTTGTACTCTTCCACATTTTAAAATTTTGATCTCTAGTGGGCCAAATCTCTTTGATTCATTTAAATTGACAATAAGTCTTGATGATTTTGCTGTAATTTTGTCAAGACCGATTAAAATTGCTTGAGAAGATTTTAAACTTGAGGGATTTTTTTTTTGTTTAAGAGTCTGAGTTGAAGGGATCACATCATTTTCCTCATTAAGTTCCTCAAAACTTGGCTTTATTTCATCTACATTAATTAAAGGTGAGGTTATGATGCTCTCTTGGGCATAAATAGAACTTATGGAAAAAAAAAATAATATTAATAAATAAATTTTATTTCCAAGTTTCATATTTTTTCTTAATTTCATTTTTTCTTATTTTAACAGGTTTAAAACTATTATTTGTACCTGTTTGATTTTCTAAATGTTTTTTTTGCCAAGAATATTTATTTTCTTTTTTGTCAGGCGCTTTATCAATCGTATGATGTATCCATAAATGCCATTCAGAGGTAATTCTTGTTGCTTCTACATTTTTAGAATATACAACCCAACGTTCATTTTTTTTACTTTTATAATATTTATTACCATACTCATCTGATCCAACAAATTTACCAAAAAATAATGTTTTCAAAAAGGTTCCAAAAGTTTGTCTATTCCACCAAGTAAAAATAATTTTTAAATTCATATTAAAATTTTAAATCCACACAATTCATAATTGTATAATTAAGTAATAGACACCTTATACAATTAATATATATCTAAATAAAGGGATTCCATAAATTTTATGAAAAAATACGTCGTAGAAACTTATTATACTTGTACCTTTAAAACAGTTCATACGCTTAACAATTTAGATGATAAAGAATTATCAAAAATTGATCAAAGAACAGATGGAGATGTTGAGGTTATAGATGTTAAATTAAATAATCGTAAAACAAAAAAAATTGGTGATAAGAAAGTTGAAAAAACAAGCAGCTCAAATATTCATACAAACATATCTGAAGATTTAAATAGTAAAATTAAAAATGGTCAAAATATTAAAAGTGATAGTAATTTAAATTTAAAAGTTAAAAATAATGCCAGATTTAAAATGCCAGATAGACGAAAAGGATATATTCAAAAAGCTCAAATAGGTGACCATAAAGTTTACCTTCACACTGGTGAATATGATGACGGAAAAATTGGAGAAATATTTATTGATACAAATAAGGAGGGAGAGCTTGTAAAAGCTATGATGAATAATTTTGCAATTGCTATTTCTTTGGGTTTGCAATATGGGGTTCCTCTTGAAGAATATGTTGATGCCTTTATTGATACTAAGTTTGAACCGTCAGGAAATGTAATTGGTAATGATAGGATTTTGAGTGCTTCATCAATTCTCGATTATGTCTTCAGGGAACTTGCTATTTCGTATTTAGGAAAAGAAGATTTGGCTCACACACCTTCCATCGTAAGTTCAAAAAATATAAGTTCTAATAGTGAAGATGATAAATTTTTAAAAATTGTGAAAAACATAACTTCAAAAGGTTTTGTGCGAAGTAAATACGAAGAAAAATTAGTTGATCTCTCAGACGTAAGAATAAACCTTAAAACAAAAAATTAGTTTTTTTTAATATCTTTTTTTATACTTAGATCTTTTAACTGATCATCATCTACTTCGGAGGGAGCTTGCATCATTAAATCTTGGGCATTTTGGTTCATTGGAAATAATGTTACTTCTCTTATATTTTCTTTTCCAGCAAGTAACATTACTATTCTATCTATCCCGGGGGCTATTCCTCCGTGGGGAGGTGCGCCATAACTTAAAGCGTTAATCATTCCACTAAACTTTTGATTAATATCCTCTTCTGTATATCCAGCTATAGAAAATAATTTATACATAAGTTCTGGAATATGGTTTCTAATTGCGCCAGAAGACAACTCTATTCCATTACAAACGATATCGTATTGATATGCTTTCATATCTAAAGGCTTATCAAAATTTAATTTTTTAACTTCGCCTTGTGGCATCGAAAAAGGATTATGACTAAAAATAATTTTTTGAGAATTTTCATCAATTTCGTACATTGGATAATCCACAATCCAACAAAAAGAAAATTGAGTGTTATCTATAAGATTTAAATCATAAGCAATTTTATCTCTTGCTAAGGAAAGAATTTTTTCTATTTCTTTTTTTTTTCCGCAAGCTAAAAAAATACTATCACCGATTTCTGCACTACAAATTTTCATCATTTCCTTAAGCGAGTCCTCGCTAAAAAATTTTCCAACTGGTCCTTTTCCTTTAATTGATTTATCTCTTTCAAAAGTAAAATAGGCTAATCCTGATGCACCTTGATCTTTAGACCATTTGTCAATACCATCAAAAAAACTTCTAGGTTTATCTTTGGTATTTTTAGTTACAATAGCTCTAACTATAGATCCTGAATTAACTAATTTTTTAAATGTATCAAATTTGACATCTTCTCTTTTAAATAAATTTGTGATTTCATTAATAATTAATGGATTTCTTAAATCTGGTTTATCAGTTCCGTATTTTTTCATAGAGTCTTGATAAGATATTCTTGGAAATTTTTCTGAGACAATTTTTTTTGAAGAAAATTTTTTAAACAAATTAACCATTAATTTTTCTACTACATTAAAAATATCCTCTTGTTCAACAAAAGACATTTCTAAATCTAATTGATAAAATTCTCCTGGACTTCTATCTGCTCTAGCATCTTCATCCCTAAAACAAGGTGCAATTTGAAAATATTTATCAAAACCTGACACCATTATTAATTGTTTGAATTGTTGTGGAGCTTGAGGCAAGGCATAAAACTTACCTGGATTTAATCTACTTGGTACTAAAAAATCTCTTGCGCCCTCTGGACTTGAAGAGGTTAAAATTGGAGTTTGGTACTCAAGAAAGCCTAATTTTATCATTTCAGATCTAATAAAAGAAATGACTTTTGACCTTAAAATAATATTTTTATGCATTTCCTCTCTTCTTAAATCTAAGAATCTATATTTTAATCTTATTTCTTCAGGATAATCTTGCTCACCAAAAACAGGCATTGGTAATTCTTTTGCATTAGATAAAACTTCTACTGTATTAATAGAGATCTCAATTTTTCCAGTTTTTAAATCTAAATTTTCTGTTCCGCTAGATCTTTTTACTACTTTGCCAGTAATTTTAAGAACAGACTCTGGTTTTGATTTTTCCAATACTGGAAAAAATTTATTATTATTCTCTATTACACATTGTGTTATTCCATAATGGTCTCTCAAATCTATAAATAATAGATTGCCATGATCTCTTTTCCTGTGAAGCCAACCTGAGATGTATACACTTTTATTTATTTCTTTTTCGCTTAGTTCTGAGCAATTATGAGTTCTATATTTATTCATTGATTTAATACTTTTTTTATTAAATTAATATTAATAGATTTTCCAGTAGATAAAGACAGTTCATCTACTTCTTTAAGAAATTTTAACATTTTTTCATAGGATCTATCTACATTGTTTATAATGAAGTCTGAAATTTTAGGATTAATACTTATTTGTTTATCTGAGAGAGTCTTAGTAATAATTACTTTAAGTAAATCATCTGTTGGTAACTCTACACCAATGTTAACAAAGCTATTTATTCTTGATTTTAAGTCACCTAATTTAAAATTCATATTTTTTATAGAGCTGATTGTATTAATTAATACATAATTATCTAATTGTTTAGATTGATTTAAAATTGAATAAAATAATTTTTCCTCAATATTACAATTAAAATTATCGATGATTAGACAATCCAGGTTATCTAATTCTTGAATAATACTATTTCTTACATTTTCAGCTTCTATTAATTTCATTTTATTAATTTTTTTTTCTAATATTTTAGAGAGATGAGTTTTTCCGGATCCCGAGGCTCCAAATATATTTAACCATTTACCAGGCCACGTGGGCCAACTCTCAACTAATTTATAAGCAGAAAAATTATTACTAGAAACAAAAAAATCTTGTTCGTAATATCTTTTTGAAAAAGGAAATTTAAAAATAAGTTGATTCATTTTTTACAATGCTTTTATTATCCATCTATCTTTTACAAGCTTCAAAATTATATCTTCTTTTTTGAGTTGGTTAATAATTTTATCTAGTTTTCCTAAATATTTAATTCTCAAATTCATAAAATCTTTATTAAAATCTTGTACATATATATTTTCTATTGCATCAATTTTTTTAATTCTAGAATTTAATTCAACAAGATTTGTTTTATTTTTTATATCTAACTTAGCGTTTAAAAAAGAGGGAGTTCTTATATCAATTAAATTATTTGATTTTACTAAATTTATTAGCTCTTTTTTTGTCTCTAAAATAATTGTTTCATAATATTTTTTTTTGGTTAAATTTTTTTTCTTGAGGTCAACACTCTTAGAGATATTTTTTCCTTGTATAACTGATTTAATATAAATTTTTTCTGAACTTAATTTTCCATCTTCAATTAAAATTAATGCTAAATTTTTACCAGAATATTCTTGAAAAATATTATTAAGGGGTAGATTGATTAAATCATTTTTATTAATATTAATTTTTTCTATAATTTCAATATTCTCTATTGGAAGAATAAACTCGATTAATTCATCATTATAAATTTCATTCCAATTATCGTAAAAGAAATTTTTGTTAAATATGAAAATTTCATTATTATTGATAAAAATTGGTAGAATATATAATTCCTTATCTGAAATCTCGGAATACGCTATTTTTCTTTTGTAAAATAAATCATGTATTTTTTCTTTATCAAAAGTTACGCTAAAATTAACAAGTCTTCCTTGATTCTCATCGTCTGGAATATTTGTAATTTGATAATAAGTTACTAATTGCTTTATTGAAGAGAAATTTAAATTGGAAAGTTTATTAATATCCTCTTTTAATAAAATTTTTGTAATTAATTCATTAAATCCCTTTTTTATGGCTTTGTTTGCTAGATCATTATTCGTAATTTTATTTTTTTTTTCTATTAAGATATTATCAACATTAAATAAATTATTTTCACAGAAAACTGTTTCAGTTTTAAAAAAAACTATTAAAATAATTAATATACGTTTGTAAAATTTCATAAAAAGTTAAATATCAATTTATAAATGAAAAAAATTGAAAATAGTTATAAAAAAAGCGGTGTTAACATTTCGTTAGCTAATAAATTAGTAAAACATATCTCAAAAATATCGAAAAAAAGTGTCAAAAAAACGAATGATCCTTTTAAAAAAGATATAATAGGAGGATTTGGATCATTGTTTGATATTAGTAATCTCAAAATTAAGGACCCAGTAATTGTCTCATGCACAGATGGAGTTGGTACCAAAATTGATCTGGCAAATAAATTTAAAAAATTTGATACTATAGGAATTGATTTAGTAGCAATGTGTGTTAATGATTTGATAGTTCAAGGGGCAAAACCACTTTTTTTTTTAGACTATATTGCAGTAGGAAAATTAAATTTAAATAAAACAAAAAAAATTTTAAGGGGAATTTTTAAAGGTTGCAAATTATCTGATTGCAAGTTAATTGGCGGTGAAACTGCAGAAATGCCAGGAATTTATTCAAAAGATAAATTTGATCTTGCTGGATTTAGTGTAGGCATAGTTTCTAAAAAAAAAAATTTTACATAAAAAAAAGGTTAAAAAAAATGATATCATTTTGGCAATACCATCTAACGGAATACATTCAAATGGTTTTTCATTAGTAAGAACTGTACTAAAAAAAAATAAAATACCTCAATCATTAAAGGCAGAAATATTAAAGCCTACCAAAATTTACACAAATGAAATTTTACAATTAACCAGAAAAGATTTGATTCATTCTGCTGCTCACATCACAGGAGGAGGATTAATTGAAAATTTACTTAGATCAATTCCAGAAAATTTTACTTTAAATATTAATCTTTCAAAAATTAAAACCTCAAAGATATTTAAATGGTTAAAAAGTAAAAATATATCAGATCAAGAAATGATGCGAACTTTCAACTGTGGTATAGGATTTTGCATAATAGTTCCAAAAAATAATATTCCAAAAATTAAAAAAATATTTCCAAAAAAATTTATGCCTTATGAAATTGGACATATATCAAAAGATAATAGAAGAATAAATTTGTCAAATTTTTTAAAATGGTAAAAAAGAAAACTTGTATTTTTATATCGGGTCAAGGATCTAATTTAAAAAATCTTATAAATCGTTCTCGAGATAGTAATTTCCCTTTAAAAATATGTTTAGTAATAAGTAACAATAGAGACGCCAAAGGCATTAATTATGCTAAAAAATTTGGAATTCCCTATATATTTATAAATACCAAAATTAAAAATGATGAAAATAAAATTTTATTTTATTTAAAAAAATATCAAATATCATTTATTTGTCTGGCAGGGTACATGAAGATAATCTCAAAGAAATTAATTAAAGATTATCAAAAAAAAATAATCAACATTCATCCTTCCCTACTACCAAAATTTAAGGGTTTGAACACTTTCACAAGAATTCTTAAAAGTAGAGAGATAAAAGCAGGTTGTACGGTACATTTTGTGAACGAGAAATTAGATAGCGGAAGTAGAATTACTCAAAAAATCTTTTTTATTAATAAAAATGATAATGAAGAAATTTTGAAAAGAAAAACTCAAAAATTAGAACACAAAGCTTATCCAGAGGCAATAATAAAAATTTTTAGAAAATCTTAATTTTTAAAAAAATAATTTATTTCTTTTTTTGCATTTTCTTCTGAGTCTGAACCATGAACTGAATTCTTGTCTATTGAAATCCCGTAAAGTTTTCTAATTGTATTTTCTTCTGCCTCTTTTGGATTTGTAGCTCCCATCAATTTTCTATTTGCTAAAATTGCATTTTCTCCCTCTAAAATCATTACAACAATTGGGCCAGAAGACAAATAAGAGCATAAATCATTATAAAAAGGCTTTGATTGATGTACTTTATAAAACTCTGCTGCTTCGTCTTTTGTTATATGTATTTTTTTACTATCTTTTACTGTCAAGTTATTTTTTAAAAAAATATTTTTAATTTTTTCAACTAAATTTCTCTCGACTGCATCAGGTTTAATTATTGATAAAGTTTGCTCTAAATTACTCATAGTTTTCTTCAATAAGTTGATTTAATAATCTTACTCCATATCCAGTTGCGCCGCCTGAGTTTAAAGCACCACCATATTTTGAGAAAGCCATTCCTGCGATATCTAAATGAGCCCAAGGTGTTTTATTTAAAATAAACCTTTGTAAGAATTGAGCTGCTGTAGTTGAACCAGCTCCACCAACATAATTTATGTTCTGAACATCTGCGTTTTTTGAATTCATGAGTTTATCATAATTTTTATGAAGAGGCATTCTCCATACTTTTTCTTCTACTTTTTCTCCAGCATCAAATATTTCTTTTGATAACTTATCATTATTTGAAAATAACCCAGCATATTCTGATCCTAGACAAACTATAATTGCGCCAGTCAAAGTAGCTAAATCTATAATAAATTTTGGCTTATATTTTTTTTCAGTAAAAGTTAAAGCATCTGCTAAAACTAATCTTCCTTCAGCGTCTGTATTAAGTATCTCTATAGTTTTACCGCTATAAGATTTGACTATATCACCAGGTCTTTGAGCGTTACCACTTACCATATTTTCTACAAGCCCAACAACGCCAATAGCATTCACTTTTGCTTTTCTTAATGCTAAACTTTTCATCAATCCAACTACAGTGGCTGAGCCAGCCATATCGTAAGTCATGTCCTCCATAAACTTAGCTGGTTTTAATGAATATCCACCAGTATCAAAACATACTCCTTTACCTACGAACGCTAAAGGTTTTGAATTATTTTTAACCCCATTCCACTCCATAGTAACAAGGTACGAACCTCTTACACTACCTTGCCCTACTCCAAGCAAAGCATGCATTCCAAGAGCTTTTAATTTTTTTTTGTCGTAAATATTGATTTTCAATCCATCTTTTTTGAGTGATTTTAATCTTTTTGCATATTCATCGGGGTGTAAAACATTTCCCGGCTCAGAAACTAAATCTCTTGCAAAAAAAGTTCCCTCCTCTAATGCTTTAAATTTCAATTGATCCTTTGAAGAAGGTTTGTTTTTAGCTCCTAGTACATGTAAAAAAATATTTCTTACTTTTTTTTTTGATTTATATTTGTTAAATTCATAAGATTTTAATTTCAATCCATGAAGAAAATGACCTAAAAAATTATCATTTTTATTTGGTAGGCTGTCTGAAAATATAAAGTACTCACTATTTTTTCCATAATTTATACGTCCATAAAACTCGGCACCTAAATTTTCTATATCTGCTGTTTTAGAATTATTTTTTAACGATATCAAAACTATCTTTTTTTTTGAATTTAATTCAAATACAAGTATATTTTTTTTTAAATCACTAGTTTTTAATAAATCATTTATATATGAGAATTCTTTGCTTGAGATGTATTTTGTTAAATTATTTATATTGAATTTTTCATTAGTGAATAGTGCTAAATTTGCAGAAATCTTACTAGCTTGTTTATTTGAGTAATTAATTTTTATAGACATCAGTTCTAAATAATTATTGTTAATTTTGATAGGTATATACGTTTAAATATATCATATTTCAATATTAAACCTATCATGGTTCACTCTAAAGTTGAATTTATTATTTGGATGAATTAATTATATACAAAATATACAAATGCTTCAAAATAAAATTTATCAAAACTTTTTAATTGAGATATCTAAAACTTTTTTGGTGGTATTGTTTGGATTATCCATAATTGCCCTGACCGTTAGAGCTGTAAGTTTTTTAGACTTAATTGTCGAAAACGGGTATCCTGTTATAACTTATTTTGAGTATTCTTTTTTAAATCTTTTTGGCCTCGCTCCTAAATTCATACCAATTTCATTTCTCATAGCTTTAACTGCGTTTATCCTTAAACGAAATCAGGAAAGTGATTTTTTAATTCTATGGACTTCTGGAGTTAAAAAAATTTATTTAGTTAACTTATTTTTTTTCTTTTCTATTGCTATCTTGATAATTTATCTTATTTTTTCAGTTTTTTTAACTCCTTTAGCATTAAACAAATCAAGAACCTTACTGAGTAAAGAACAGTTAAATTCGATACTTCCCACAATAAAAACCCAACAATTTAGTGATACATTTAAAGGGTTTTCTTTTTTAGTAGAGAAGAAAAATGGGAATGAAATAAGTAATATTTTTATAAACGATAAGAATAATTATCTAAAAAATTTAACTTCTAATTCCGCAAAAATTAATACTACAACTATCATCGCAGAAAAAGGTTTGGTTGATAAAAAAAAAGTTTTTCTATTTAACGGGCAAATAATTTCTTCAAAAAAAAATTTAAACACAGAATTAATTAAATTTGACCAGATAAATATTGATTTAAGTAAATTAAATAACACAGTTATCAAAAAACCAAAAATTCAAGAGACCAATACTTTAGAACTATTAAGTTGCTTTTCAAAAAAGGCGGCCTTGAATGATTTTTGTAATGATATGGGTACTAAAAATGAAGTAATGGCCACATTAAATAGACGAATAGTTTTTCCATTTTATATTCCTGTAGTATCATTAATTTGTGGTTTATTATTGATTTCTCAAAGGAATAAGCTTCTTAATAGATATTTTGTTTTCTTTTACTCATTTGCCTTATTAGTCTCGATTGAATTAGTTGTAAGGTATACCGGTTTAAATGATTATTTGAGAATTTTATTTGTGGTCACACCGTTTTTTTTACTTTTTATTTTATATATATTTCTAATCTTTAATTTTTCAAAAGAAACAAAAAAAATATGAATAAAATAATTTTTAATTATATTCTTAAAAATTTTTTAAAAACAATATTCTTATGTATATTTGTGTTTTATTGTTTTGGTGTAATTCTCAGTCTTTTTGACGAAATTGAATTTTTTAAAAATATTGAAGTAAGTATTTTTACTCCATTAATACTTACTAGCATTTACATTCCTAGTTTAGTAATAAAACTTTTACCGTTTATTATTTTTATATCAAGTATGGTCTTTATGATTAGATTTAGAAATAGTAAAGATCTTTTAACTTTAAAAATTTACGGTTTTTCAAACATTAAAATTTTCTTTATACTAGCCTTTACTTCTTTTGTATTTGGATGGTTAATTTTATTCGTATTAAATCCAATTACATCTTCAATGTCTAAGTATTATGAACAAACTAAATCAAATTATTCTCGAGATATAGATCATTTAGTAACTTTTAATAAAAATGGATTATGGATTAAAGAGAACTTAAAAAATGGAGAAAGAATTATTTCAGCAACTAAACCTGAGGGAAAAAAATTAATTGGTGTAAGTATTTTTAACATAGACGATGATTTTAATATTTCTGAAAAAATTATCGCTGACTTTGCGGATATTGAAAATAATGAATGGAAATTAAAAAATGTTACTTTACTAAAACCTGAGAATGGTATTTTTAATCGAACAGAAAGAGAAAATTATCAAATAATATCAATTTATAACTATGAGAAAATAACCACTTTGTTTAAAAATTTTGATACGATGTCTTTTCTAGATCTTATCATTAACTATAAAAACCTTATAAATAATGGCTATAATAAAGCTTTTTTGAACCAAAGTTTGCATATGATGCTTTCTTTACCCTTTTTTTTAATGCTTATGACAGGTATTGCAGCTATTCTTACTATGGGCACGTTAAAAAAGTCTGATAATCTGAAATTTATTGTATTGGGATTAATTATCATAGTTTTAGTTTTTTATTTTAAAGATTTATCAATAGCATTAGGTCAAACTAATAGAATATCTCTTGTATTGTCGGTCTGGGCTCCAGTCATAGCTTTAAGTTTGTTTACATTTATAGGAGTTCTACAAATTAATGAAAAATAAATTAACAATATTTTTTATATTTTATTTTATTTTGATGCCTTTAAGTGCTGAAAATTTAACAATAGAAGCTAAAAATATTTCTTTAGATAAAAATAGAGAAATTTCAATTTTTAGAGAAAATGTTAAAATCGTAACCGATGAAGGCAATATATTAAAAAGTGAATATGTTGAGTATGATAAGAAAAAAGGTTTATTAAAATTGAAGGATAACATCTCAGTTATTGATACAAGAGGTAATAAAATTAATACAAACTTTGCAGAATATAACGAAAAAAATAAAGTGTTTAATAGCTTTGGGGAAACAATAATAGAAACCTCGGAAAATTATTTAATTAAAGGAAATGATATTAAACTTGATAATATAAATGAAATAATCAATTCTGAAAAACAAACAACAATAGAAGATAACGAAGGTAATTTAATAAACCTAGAAAATTTTGAATATAATGCAAAAAAAAGTATTTTTAAATCACTAGGTTTTACACAAATAAAAGATAAAAATAATAACGATTATAACTTTTCTCAAATATACATAGATACAAAAAAAAAGGAAATTTTAGGGACAGATAGTAAGGTTTTTTTAAATCAAGATAATTTTAAGATAAATAAAAAAAATAAACCAAGAGTTTTTTCTAACTCTGTCAATATAAAAGCTGATGGAAGTTCTTTTACTAAAAGTATTTTTACTTTCTGTGATTATCGAAAAAATGATAAGTGCCCTCCTTGGTCAATTCAATCATCTAAAATGCTACATGATAATAAAAAAAAAACTATTTATTATGATAACGCTTTAATTAAAGTTTACGATATTCCGATTTTTTATTTACCTAAACTATCACACCCGGATCCAACAGTAGAAAGGCGATCAGGTTTTTTAACACCGTCTTTATTAAATTCAACAAATTTGGGATCTGGTTTTGCAGTACCTTATTTCTTTAATTTGGGTGTGGATAAAAACTTCACTTTATCAAGTAGATTTTATCCGTCTGAACACCCATTGTTTTTAGGTGAGTATCACCAAGAGTTTAAAAACTCTACTTTAATAACTGATTTTGGTTACACGGAAGGTTATAAAAAAACTAGTACAAATAAAAAGGCAGGAGAAAAATCTCATTTTTTTTCTAAATTTGTAAAAAATTTTGAAGGAAGAAATGGATCCAATAACTCTTTCACTTTCGAAGTGCAAGATGTTTCAAATGATAAATATCTAAAGCTTTATAAAATTGACTCCGAATTAGTTGATTATAATAAATCATTTTTAGAAAACTCAATAAGTTTTACTCACGAAGATGATGGTGTCTTTTTTGGTTTAAATGCAAATATTTTTGAAACCTTGAATGAAAGTTACAATGATAAATATGAATATATTCTACCAGAGATTACTTACGATAAAAATCTTTTCAGTAACTATAAATTTGGAAAATTAGACCTACAATCAAATTTTAAAGTTCATAATTTTGATACGAATAAACTTACAAGTTTTAATGTTAATGATTTAAATTGGAGTTTTAGGGATATTAATTTCAATAATGGTATAAAAAGTAAAATTTTTAGTGAAATTAAAAATATTAATTATGAAGCTAAAAATGTTGACATTTATAAAGATGAGCCCACTAATGAATTATTTGGAGCAGTGGGTGTATTATCAAAAATTAATTTTCAAAAAATAAATCAATTATCCTCTCATTTTTTGACGCCTAAAGCCTTAATTAGATATGCTCCAGGTAATATGAGAAAAGAAACAAGTGGGTCAAGACTAAATTCATCTAAGGCGTTTACCGTCAATCGGGTAGATAATAATAACAATTTTGAAACAGGACTTAGCGCAACATTAGGTGTTGATTATAAATTGAATGCAAATAACAAAGTTTTTGATTTTTCTGTTGCTCAGATAATCAATGAGAAAGAGAATAAAAAAATGAGCTCTGAGTCCAGTCTTGATGAAAAATTATCTGATTTAGTGGGTGCAGCTAACTTAAAGATAAATGAAAATATTAATTTAAATTACAATTTTTCTGTAGATCAAAATTATTCTGATCTAAATTATAATGAAGTCGAGTCATCTTTTGACTTTGATCCAATCAAAGTTAATTTTAGTTATTTGCAAGAAAAAAAACATATTGGAAATCAAGAGTATTTTAAAACAAAAATAAATTTAAAAAATAATGAAAACAGCAATGTAATTTTCGAAACAAAAAGAAATTTAATTTCAAGCTCTGCTGAATACTATAATCTTAGTTATGAATATATTAACGATTGTTTAAGAGCAGGTTTAGTTTACAGGAGAGAATTTTACAACGACTCTGAACTAGAGCCAGAAAATTCTTTAATGTTTAAAATTACACTTGTGCCTTTTGGTGATATAAATTCTCCATCTTTTAATCAATAATGAGATTTTTTTTTAAAATTCTTACTTTATTTTTAATTATTTTTTTTTCAAATAATTTATTTGCTAAAGATAAAGTCAATATTGTTTTAAAAGTAAACGGAAAAATTATCACTAATTATGATATAAAAAATAAAATTTTAACTGATCTTTTACTTTCTGGAATTGAAATTAATCAGTCTAATATTAACAAATATAAATCCAGAGCACTTGATGCTTTAATTAATCTAAAGCTAAAAGAAATCGAATTATCAAAATTTGATTTAAAAGTAGAACAAAGGGCTGTACAAAATTATCTTAAATCAGTTTTTAAAGATAATACATCAAAATTGAAAAATACTATTCAAAAAAATAATTTAAGTTATGAACTCTTTATAAGTGAAATTAAAATCGATATTAAATGGAGACAATTTATATATCAAATATATAATGATAAAATTAAAATTAATGATGAAGAAATAAGTGAAGATTTAGATTTGTTCATTAAACAACGTCAAAATATTTCTTCACAAGAAATTAGAATTTCTGAAATTGATTTTTCATATGAAAATGAAAAACAACTACAAGATGGTATTAAGAAGATTAGAGAAACAATCGAAAAAGAAGGTTTTGAGAAAGCTGTTATGAAATATAGTTCATCCAATTCTTTGGTTACTAAAGGTGATATAGGTTGGGTAAAAGTTACATCTCTTTCTGAGAAAATTTATAAGGCAATCAAAAACTTAAAAATTAATGAAATAAGCAGGGAAATTATTCAGCCTAATCGTGTTTTATTTTTAAAAGTCACTGATAAAAAAAAAGTTAATGAAGAATATTTAGACAAAGAAAAAATGAAAAAAGATCTTATCGCAAAAAGAACAAATGAATTATTTAGTCTCTATTCAAAGAGTCATTTATCTAAATTAAAAAATGAAAGTTTTATAGATTATAAGTGAAAAAAATTATTATTATAAGCGGTGATCCAAATAGTATAAATTCTGAATTAATTTATAAAAGTTGGAGAAAGTTAAATAAATCCGAAAAAAGATGATTTATGTAATTTCTAATTTCAACTTATTAACAGCACAATTTAAGAAATTAAAATATCGAATTAAAATGAAAAAAGTAAAAACAATTAGCGACTTTACAAAATATAATGAACTCAAGATATTAGACATAGATCTTAAATTTAAAAATCCATTTAAAGTTAAAAAAGAAGTAATTTCACATTTTATTAAACGTTCTTTTAATCTGGCTCATAATATTGCTTTAAAAGATAAAAATGTTGGAATTATAAACTGTCCTATAAATAAACAAACACTTAAAAAACAACAAAGTGGTGTAACAGAATATTTTGCCTCAAAATGTAAAGTTAAAAAGGACACTGAAGTAATGCTTATAAAAAATGAGTATACTTCTGTTAGCCCAGTGACAACTCACATTGATTTATCAAAAGTTGCTCGGAATATAAAAGCAACAATTATTTCAAAGAAGGTAGGAACAATTCATTCTTTTTTTAAATTAAATTTCAATAAAAAACCAAAAATTTGTATTCTTGGTCTAAACCCACATAATGCAGAATATAGAAAAAACTCTATAGAGCGTAAAATTATAATTCCAACAATTTCTTTATTAAAAAAAAAAGGTTTTAATGTAAATGGCCCTATTAGTGCGGACTCTATTTTTATCAAGGATTACAAAAGCTATGACGTAATACTAGGAATGTTTCATGACCAGGTTTTATCACCCTTCAAAGCTTTGTTTAAATATAATGCAATAAATATTACTTTAGGATTGAAATATTTTAGAGCTTCTCCTGATCACGGTACGGCTAATAACTTAATAGGAAAAAATAAAGCAAAAGAAATAAGTTTACTTAAATGTATTTATTTTATTAAAAAATTAAAAAAATGAAATATGCTAAAAAATCTTTAGGACAAAATTTTTTAGTTGATAAAAATATAATTAAAAAGATTGTTAACTTAGTAGATATACAAGATACAAATATAATTGAAATAGGTCCTGGTGAAGGTGCTTTAACAGACGAAATTCTTAAAAAAAATCCAAAGTCTTTAATTTTAATTGAAAAAGATAATATATTAACTGAAAAATTAAGAAATAAATATTTAAACAATAAAATAGTAAAAATATACAATGCCGATTTTCTTAAATTTGAATTAGAAAAAATTAAATTTAAAAAATTTAATATTTTTGGAAATTTACCATATAATATTTCTTCTCAAATTCTTGTTAAAATTTTAAAACTTAAAACATGGCCTCCTAGATTCAATAATATTATTTTAATGTTTCAAAAGGAATTAGGAGAAAAAATTATTGCTAAATTTCCCTCTAAGAATTATGGCAGGCTCTCAATTTTATCTAATTATAGACTTAATGTTTTAAATAAATTTTTAGTTTCTCCAAATTGTTTTTTTCCTAAACCTAAAATTAATTCATTGGTTATTCACTTTAAGCCAAAAAATAATAATTTTAAAATTAAAAAAATAGATAACCTAGAAAAAGTAACAAATATTCTTTTCTCAAATAAAAGGAAGATGATAAATAAGAGCATAAAAAAAATTTTAGATCAGAAGCAGATTAAATCTATTTCGGAACTGAAACTTAACTATAGAGCGTCAGAAATAAAACCAGAAATTTTCTATAAAATTGCAGAACTAATTGAGAATTAATGTTTTTTTATGATTATCTATAATTTTCTCAATTTGTTTAAAACAAACCTCTAAATTTTTATTTATAACTATATAATCATAATCATTCCAATGTTTGACATCCTCATCGAACGAATTGAATCTTTTTTTTACTTCTTCTTGGCTATCTTGGTTTCTTTCCACAAGTCTTTTCATTAGTTCTTCTTTATCACTGGTTACTAAATAGATTTTTAACAAATTTAAATTTTTAAATTTTGAAAGTTGTTTAGTGCCCTGCCAATCAATGTCAAATATTATGTCATTTTTAATTATTGTATTGTCAACAATCTTTTTTGAAGTGCCATAATAATTCTCAAAAATTTTTGCGTACTCATAAAATTCATTTTGTTTAATCAATTGTTCAAATTTGTCTATTGAAACAAAATTATAGTCCACTCCATCTACCTCGTTGGGTCTTGGAGCTCTTGTTGTATGTGAAACTGAAATTTTAAAGGATTGATATTTTTGTTGTAATTTTTTAGTAAGGGTAGTTTTTCCTACACCAGAAGGTGAAGATAATATAACCATGATATTTTTTTTATCACGATTCATTTTATAGGTTTAATATCTAGCTAGCTTTGCTTTCAATAAACTTAATTGCATCTCCCACAGTAAGAATTTTTTCTGCTTCACTATCAGAAATTTCTGATCCAAATTCTTCTTCGAAAGCCATTACCAACTCTACAGTATCTAAACTATCAGCCCCTAAATCGTCGATAAAACTAGCTTCTTCAGTAACTTTTTCTTCATCTATACCTAAGTGATCTGCAACTATTTTTTTTATTTTTGATTTAACCTCTTCTGACATGAAATCCTTTCTTTAAATTATAATTCTTAATAAATTATTAATGAGAATTGTCAAGCCATATACATTCCGCCATTAACATGTATTGTCTCTCCATTAATGTAATTTGCCATGTCAGAGGCCAGAAATGCCACGCAATTTGAAACATCTTCTCCTGTACCAAGATCGCCTGAAGGAATTTTGTTAATCAAAATTTTCTTAAACTCTTCGTTAATTTTATCAGTCATTTCTGTCTTAATAAACCCAGGTGAAACACAGTTTATATTAATATTTTTTTTTGCATACTCTATAGCCAAACTTTTTGAAAAAGCTACAATTCCTGCTTTTGATGCTGCATAATTAGATTGACCTAGATTTCCTGTATGCCCTACTACGGAAGTAATATTAATAATTTTACCATATTTATTTTTTAACATTTTCTTAATTGCATATTTACACATTAAAAAACTTGAAGTTAAATTTATATCTAGTACTTTTTTCCAATTCTCCTCTGTAAGTCTAATTGATAGATTATCAAGAGTAATTCCTGCATTATTAACGAGTATGTCTATTCCCTCTATTTGTTTATCTATTTTATCAATAAATTGATCTATCTTGTCATGCTCATCCAATTTAAATTTTTCAATATGAATTTTAGGAAATTGAGACTTTAATTTTTTCAACTTTTCTTCGTTAGTGCCGCTTGCAACTATGATTGATCCATAGTCACAAAATTTTTTTACGAGTGAGTTTCCTATCCCACCGGTTGCTCCAGTTATTAAAACTTTTTTATTTTTTAAATTCATTCACAAAATTTTTAATATCATCTATCGAATTAATTGAAAAGCAATTAGAATTTTTTATTGTCCTTTTTACCATACCTGTTAATGCTTTTCCTGGTCCAATCTCTATAAAATTATTAACACCAGATTTTGACATGTTAATTAGACTTTCTCTCCATCTTACAGTTGAGTAAATTTGCTTGATTAGTAATTGTTTAATATTTTCTGCTTTTTTTTCAGGTTCTGCTGTTACATTATTTAAAATATCAACTGAAGGGTTGTAAAAGTTAGTGTTCAGAATTTTCTCTTTCATTTTTTCTGCAGCTGGTTTCATTAAAGAACAATGAAATGGAGCACTAACTTTAAGTAAAATTGATTTAATCTTTTTTATTTTAAGAGAGGCTTGTAAATCCAATATAATTTTATTGTCACCGCTAACAATTACTTGACCATCTGCATTATCATTGGCTATCTCGCAAACACCTTTATAGTTTTTTTCTTTAATTAATCCTTTTATTTCATCTACACTTAAACCCAAAACTGCAATCATAGCTCCCTCTCCTACTGGCACTGCCTCTTGCATTGCTTTACCTCTTTCGTGTAGCAGGTAGATGGCATCAGTAAAGTTAACTCCATTTGAGGAAACTAAAGCGCTATACTCTCCTAATGAATGTCCAGCAAAATATTTAAAAAAATTTTGGTCCACTCCAAATTCTTCTTTCATAACTTTAAAAATTGAATAACTAACAGTTAAAATTCCTGGTTGTGTATTTTGAGTTAATTGTAGTTTATTTTCTGGCCCATCAAGAATAATTTTTGAAATTGAAAATTTAAGTGTATCATCGGCTTCCTTATATATCTTTTTTACAATCTCAAAATTGTTATAAAATTCTGATCCCATTCCAACGATTTGAGAACCTTGTCCTGGAAATAATAAAGCGTTCATTTACGATAGTTTAATCATTAAATATTAGTATTGCTATAATCTTTCATTATAGTATAAAGCTCTTTTTATAAATAACTAAGTAAATCTTAATATAAATAGATTATGGCTTTTTACGAAAATACGATAGTTGCTAGACAAGATCTAGCTGAAAAAGAACTTAAAAGTTTAAAAGAAAAGTATAATGAGACGATAAATCGATCCTCAGGTAAAGTCGTCAAGATTGAAGAATGGGGTCTTTTGAATTTAGCAAATAAGATTAAGAACTATAAAAAAGGTTTTTATATTCATTATAAGTTTGAGGGAAACAATGAAACACTGAAAGAAATTGACAAAAAAATAAAAGTTGATGGATCAATTATTAGATATTTAACAGTTAAATATAAGAATTTAGATACCAAAAATGAATATTTCAAAAAAGATAAATAAAAATGAAAAGAAATAATAAAAAATTTAAAAAGAGAAGTTCAAATTCATTAGGAAAACTTAGTTTATTTCAAAAAAACGAAGGAAAATTTTCAAGAAGATGTCCTTTATCTGTAAAAAATGCTCCTATAGTAGATTATAAAAACATTTCTTTATTAAAAAAATATATTTCAGATAATGGTAAATTGATATCCTCTAAAATAACGAACGTATCTTTTAGTAAACAAAAAAAATTAACCAGGGAAATTAAAAAAGCAAAAATTCTCGGTCTTTTGTAATATGGAATTAATTCTATTAGAAAATATAATCAATCTTGGTAACATTGGCGATAAAGTAAAAGTTAAGAATGGTTATGGAAGAAACTTTCTCTTAAGACAAGGAAAGGCTTTAAGATACAATAAAGATAATCAAGATTTTGTTAATAAAAAAAAAGACGAATTAAATAGAAAAAATACAGAAACTAAAAATAAATTTAAAGAAATTGCAAAATTAATTAACAATAAAACGTTTACGTTTTTAAAAGAAAGTAAAGATAATGGAGAATTATATGGCTCTATTAAACCTAAAGAAATTACAAATTTGATTAAGGAAAAAGCTAAAGCTGATGTAAATCCATCTCAGATAATTTTAAAAGATGAACTAAACAAAATTGGCCTTTTTAAAGCTGATGTAAACTTTCACTCTGAAGTAAGAGCAACTATTTCTGTAAGAATAGATAAGATACAAGCTAAATAACTTTTCCACAGACCTTAAGAAAAAGTGTGTAACTTTTTACTTTATGACTTCTCTTGGTTACTTATTATAATCTCGTGAAAGAAATCAAATCTATCCAGAACAAAACAGAAAATAAGCAACCTTCAAATTTGGAGGCGGAACAAGCTTTACTTGGTTCGATATTAGTTAATAACGATATTATTGATGAAGTATCTACGATAATTACCTCAAATACTTTTTATGATCCTGCACACATTAAGATTTATGAAGTAATTGAAAGTCTTAACAATAAAGGGATGATTGCCAATCCAATAACCTTAAAAAATTTTTTTGAAAAAGATAATATGTTGAACGAAGTTGGTGGAACAGAATATTTAGTCAAATTAACTAGGTTTTCTGGATCGCCAAAGCAATCAATAGATTATGCAAAAATAATTCATGAGATGTATTTAAGAAGAGAGTTAGTTCAAATTTCAGATAAATTATCTAATGACACACTAAATGCAAATTCTGAAGAGCAAAATGCTGAAAATATAATTGAAAATACTGAAAAATCTCTTTTTGATTTAGCTGAGAGAGGAAGTTTTTCTCAATCATTTTTAAAATTTAATCAAGCTTTAGATCAAACTATTGAAATGGCAACTTTAGCTATGCAAAATGATCAGGGTATTGTTGGCGTCCCTACCGGCCTTACGGATTTAGACGAAAAATTAGGAGGATTGCATAAATCAGACTTAATAATTTTAGCTGGTAGACCGTCAATGGGTAAAACTGCTCTTGCCACAAATATAGCTTATAACGCTGCACAACATCTTTTAAAAAGACAAGAAAAATCATCTGTTGCGTTCTTTTCTTTAGAGATGTCTTCAGAACAATTATCTACAAGAATTTTATCTGAACAAGCTAGAATAAGATCTGACGATATAAGACGTGGGAAGGTTACGGAAGAAGAAATAAATAGGTATATTGAAACATCGAGAAATATTTATAATTTGCCTTTGTACATTGATGAAACTCCAGCAATTACAATCGCAACACTAAGTAATAGGGCAAGACGAATAAAAAGATTGTTTGGATTGAGTTTAATAGTTGTAGACTATATTCAATTAATGAGATCTAACTCAAATAGAAATGATGGTAGAGTTCAAGAAATTTCTGAAATTACTCAGGGATTGAAAGCTTTAGCTAAAGAATTATCTGTTCCAATTTTAGCCTTGTCACAACTATCAAGAGCTGTAGAGCAAAGAGATGATAAACAACCGCAATTAGCAGATTTAAGAGAGTCTGGTTCGATTGAGCAAGATGCTGATGTCGTAATGTTTGTATATAGAGAAGCTTATTATCTTGAGAGAAAACAGCCTAAATTAGGATCTATAGAACATGCAGAATGGCAATCAAAAATGAATGATGTCAATGGATTAGCAGATATTATTCTGGGGAAACAAAGACATGGACCTACTGGGACTATAAAACTAGAATTTGAGGGAATTTACACTAAATTCAAAGACTTAAGTAAGAATTAACCTTAGTTTTTTCTTTAGTTATAAAAAAATTAAGATATATCTGAATTGTTCTCATGTTTGCTATTATTTATAAAAAAATAATTACAGATTTTTCAAAAATTACTCTTATTTTTTTAGCTTCTATAACAATATTTTCACTTTACCATTCTAAAAACTTTAATCTAGATGCCTCATCTGATGCACTTTTGCTTGAAGGAGATCCTGATCTTAAGTATTTAAGAGAGGTAAATGAAACATATGGTTCAAAAGATTTTTTAGTTTTAACTTATACACCCATTTCCAGTTTTACAGAAAAAGAAACTATTTTAAACCTTCAATTACTGAAATCAAAAATTGAAAAACTGTCTTGGGTAGATAGTGTAATTACAATAATTGATGTCCCGCTCTTAAAAAGCACAGATGAGGGATTAATGGAAAGACTTAAAAATTATAAAACACTAGCATATCCCGAAATTGATAGAAAAAGAGGATTTGAAGAAATAATTGATAGTCCAATTTATAAAAATTACGTGATTAGCGAAGATGGAAAAACTTCAGGAATAGTTGTCTATCTTAAAAAAGATGAAAGATTAGCAGAATATATTAAGGTTAAAGATAAATATTTTAATCAATCAATTGAGATAGGTTTATCAAAAGAGGAAAAGGCTAATTATAAAAAATTTGTTCAAGAGTATGAAGATTACAAAAATTTATATAATCTAAGAAATCATCAGAACATTGTCGAAATTAGAGATGTGATTAGTAAGTATGGGCAAAATGCAAAAATTCACTTAGGTGGAATTCCTATGATAGCGAATGATATGATGAGTTATATTAAAAGTGACATAGTTGTTTTTGGAATAGGTGTATTTTTTTTTATTGTTCTAACTTTGTGGTTTATTTTTAGGAATATTAAGTGGGTTTTAATGCCTTTATTAGGTTGTGCAACATCTGTAATTATAATGATTGGACTATTGGGTTTAATCGGTTGGAAAGTAACAGTTATATCCTCTAACTTTATCGCCTTGATGCTTATATTAAACATGGCAATGAATATTCATATCACTGTAAGATTTTTACAATTAAAAAAAGAATTTCCAGAACTTTCAAAAAGTGAGGCCATATTTGAAGCAAGTAAAAAGATGATGCTTCCAATTCTTTATACGGTTCTTACAACCATTTGTGCTTTTCTTTCCCTAGTGTTTAGTGGAATAAAACCTATAATTGACTTTGGCTGGATGATGACTTTAGGTTTAATTGTTTCTTTGGTAGTTACTTTTTCGTTGTTGCCTTCTTTAATTAATTTACTTTCCTCTGATAATGAAATTAATATCAAAGATACCGAAAAATCATTAGTAACTTCTGCACTTTGTTCATTTACAAAAAATAATAAAATAATAATTTTTGGTTCTTTTTTTTTTATTATTATATTTAGTATTGTCAATATATTTAAGCTTGAGGTTGAAAATAGTTTTATAAATTATTTTGATAAAGAAACTGAAATTTACAAAGGAATGAAAAAAATTGATGACGAA
>MDTB01132681.1_pt1 | contig 24755 bp, 21 predicted proteins | sample 811161 | NCBI WGS metagenome assembly MDTB01 (sample SAMN05326650, study PRJNA326480) | marine metagenome | isolation source: seawater | place: Mediterranean Sea | collected 2009
CTCGGGAAAATTCGTTAACTGGCTCTATAGGAGTGATAGGTACTTATCCGAATTTTCATAAACTAGCTCAAAATTTGGGTATTTCTATTGACACTGTAAAGTCAAGTAGGGCAAAGGGGGGTCCCAATCCATTAGAACCCTTTACTTCAGAAATGAAGATTGTTGAGAATGCTTTGGTTGAAAGTAGCTTTACTTGGTTTAAAGATTTAGTTTCTGAGAGAAGGAACTTGGACAATACTGAGCTCGAAAAAGTAAGTCAGGGGGAATTATTTACTGGAACGATGGCTTTAGAGTTAGGTTTGGTGGATGCGTTGGGTGGAGAACCGGAGGCTATTGTATATTTCGAATCACTTGATGATAAATATAAAAATTTGGAGGTAAAATACTGGGGTAAAGACAGAGATGATGGGCCGTTCTGGGCAAATTTTTTCGGGATTACTAGTTTTAGTTCGTTAATTAGTGAATTTTATGTTGGTGCTGGACCAGTGCTCTATTCCATCGCACGTTGAATAGTGTATTAATGTTATGAGAAAAAAATAAGCTAGCTAGAAAATTTTAGTGTTTACTTTTTTTTGAATTACTATGAGGAATTTAAGATGATAAAATCTGAACTAGTCGATAAGATCGTTGAAGAAAACCCACATCTCTACCAAAGAGATGTTGAGCGAATAGTTTCTGTTGTTTTGAACGAGATTACTGAAGCGATTGCGTCGGGTAATCGGGTTGAACTGCGTGGGTTTGGAGCATTTTCAGTAAAGAAACGAGATGCGAGAGTGGGAAGGAACCCGCGGACAGGCGAAAAAGTTAATGTTGCTGAGAAACACGTTCCATTCTTTAAGACTGGGAAGCAGCTCAGAAAGAGATTGAACGAAAGTTAGCGGTGAAGTGCTGATGAAGTTTTTGAAATTTGTTGTTTGGTGTGGCCTTATTATTATTCTTTTAGTGTTTTTTGTTTCAAATAGCGATGTAGTCAGCGTTAACTTGATACCAAGTAATTTCATAGTTGACGAGATTATTGTTAAAGTTCCGTTATTTGTTGTCATTATTTTTACATTATTTACAGGTTTACTTTGGGGTTACTTTTTTGAGTATTTTAGAGGAGCAGAGGGGAGGAAGCGAGCGCGACGTAGCCATCTGGCCGAAAATAGACTGAATAAAGAGCTAAAAGAATTGAGAAGGGAATCAGATCAGGATGGAAGTGATATCCTGAGGCTAATAAAATAGTATGGTAGAGATTAAAATCTGTGGAGTTCGAGAATTAGAGCATGCATTACTTGCTCGTAAACATGGCGCAAAATTTATTGGCATGGTATTTTTTAAAAATTCTAAAAGAAATATATCACTTCAGCAAGCTTCTGTGTTATCAAACGGTCTAAATGCTTCAATTGTTAAAATCGGGTTGGTAGTCAATGCAACTAATTTCTTTTTAGAGAAAATTCAAAAATATGTCGCTCTTGACATGTTTCAACTTCATGGAAGCGAGACGCCAGATAGAGTTATGGAGATTAAGGCTTTTACAGGGAAGCCAGTAGTAAAGGCTATCGCAATTTCGTCGAAAGAAGATTTGAAAAAGTTGAACGAGTATGAGAGTGTCTGTGAAAAGCTCTTGGTGGATTCTAAACCTTCTAAAACCAGTCTTGCTCCAGGTGGAACCGGAATGCCGTTTGATTGGCAACTACTTCGTGGAAGAACTTGGGATAAGCCTTGGATGCTGGCTGGTGGGCTCACAGTTGAAAACGTAGGTAAAGCTGTCGAAACAACGGATGCAAAGATAGTTGATATTTCATCTGGAGTGGAGAACTCGTCTGGAGAAAAGTGTCCAAAAAAAATCATAGCGTTCTGTGATGCAGTAAAAAGGATTGGTAATGTTAAAAAGTAAAATTAATTCATTCATGTCTGGACCTGATGAAGCTGGAAAGTTTGGTAAGTATGGAGGAAGATTTGTCTCTGAGACATTGATGCCTTTGATTTTGGCTTTAGATAAGGAATATAAAAGAGCAAAAAAAGATGATAAATTTTGGTATGACATGAATGATCTCTGGAAAAATTATGTCGGGCGGCCCAGCCCGTTATATTTTGCTGAGCGACTTACCAGTTTTTTGGGTGGAGCAAAAATTTATTTTAAAAGAGACGAATTAAACCATACTGGTGCTCACAAAATAAATAATGTGCTTGGACAAATATTACTTGCAAAAAGAATGGGAAAAACAAGAATAATTGCGGAAACAGGAGCTGGGCAGCATGGGGTTGCTACAGCGACTGTTTGTGCTAGATTCGGATTGCAATGTATAGTTTTTATGGGAAAGACAGACGTAGAACGCCAGTCTCCAAATGTTTTTAGAATGAAACTTTTAGGTGCTGAGGTAATTCCTGTAACGTCTGGTAGGGCTACACTAAAAGACGCAATGAACGAAGCTTTGCGGGACTGGGTTACGAATGTAAACGATACTTTCTACTGTATAGGAACGGTTGCCGGACCACATCCTTATCCACAAATGGTGCGAGATTTTCAATCAATTATTGGTAAAGAGGCTAAAAATCAAATATTAGAGTTAGAAAATAGATTACCTGATAGTCTTGTGGCTTGTATTGGAGGCGGATCAAATGCTATGGGTTTATTTTATCCATTTTTGGACGATACAGACGTAGAGATCATCGGAGTTGAGGCTGGAGGTCTTGGGGTAGATGAAAAAATGGAACATGCTGCGTCTTTAATGGGAGGCCGTGCAGGTGTTTTGCATGGTAATCGAACCTATCTATTGCAGGATGAGGATGGTCAAATCGTTGAAGGTCATTCAATATCTGCGGGACTGGACTATCCTGGTATTGGCCCAGAACATGCTTGGTTACATGACGCTAAAAGGGTAAACTATGTTTCAGTAACAGATAGGGAGGCGCTTGACGCCTTCGAAGTGTGTTCCAAGAAAGAGGGTATAATACCGGCCTTGGAACCTAGTCATGCCTTGGCACATGTTATTAAAATTGCTCCAAACCTGAATAAAAATCATGTAATGATAATGAATATGTGTGGCCGTGGTGACAAGGACATCTTTACCGTAGCCGGGTCGCTAGGGATAAGCATAGATTAGACTAGAAAATAGAGTAAAACTTATTTTTTGAGCTTTCAAAAGTTTTAAGAAAAGGAGCTGGGGATGTCAAACTTTAAGATAGGCGACATTGTTGTTTTGACTGCTGGTTCAATGAGAATGGTTGTTGAAAAAATAGACGGTGAAAAGATTTCAACGGTTTGGTGTAATGAGGGGATAATAGGACGAGATAAATTCGTGGCTATAACTCTAAAAAAGTGGGAACATAGAGAGGAAGATAAAACCAGAATCGCCCGTAATTCGAGTCGGAACAATGAGCGAAATGATTATAGGGAAACAAAGCGTGAAGATAGACAAAAAGTAAAAACTGGCTGGGATGGTAAACCACGCGAAAAAAAGTTTTTTAGAAAAAATTAGTTTTTATGGCACATAATCGGCGGAAATTTTTTGACTTTTAGCCATTAATTCATACACATAATCACTATATTCTGGTAGTCTCATGTCCTCAATAAGAGGTGTTGCTTCGGAGCAGGCTTCAAACAGAGTTGAAGCGAATTCTTTCTCACCGGAATCAAACTTTGATAGCACATAAGAGGACACTTTGTCCCTGTCACCTGGATGTCCGATTCCGACTCTCACTCGTTGATAGTCGGAACCAATATATTGGTTAATTGATTTGAGACCATTATGACCTCCGTGGCCTCCGCCTATTTTTGTTTTAATCTTACCAAAAGATAGATTAAGTTCATCGTGAAATACGGTTATGTCTTGACTTTTCAACTTATAGAAATCTGTTATTTCTTTCACGGCAATTCCTGATAAATTCATAAATGTTTGAGGCGCAGCTATAATAGCTTTTCTATCATTCAATACACATGAAGAAATCTTTGAATTAAATTTTGGGCGCCAAGGAGATGTCCCAAACCTTTCAAAAATTCTGACTACAATATTAAAGCCAACGTTGTGGCGTGTATCAGAGTAGCTTTCTCCCGGGTTACCGAGGCCAATGAATAGTTTCATTATTTCCTAATTATATTTGTCTGGTCTCTGTTGTGTTCTTAAAGTAGCATGAAAAACAAGAGGCGAACTTTATTCTTCAGATTTTTCACTTTCTGCAATATCTTCTGTAACCTCTTCGTCACTCTCACTATCTGCAGATTTTAATCCACTTGGAGCCTGAATATTTGCAATAACAAAATTACGACCCGTGATTGTCGGCGTAGTCCCTTCAGGTAATTTTATATCTGAAATATAAATGGTATCTCCCAATTCAAATGTATTTAAGTCAACTGATAATTGAGATGGGATATTTGATGCATTCACTATTAGCTCAACGTCATTTCTCACTACAGTAAGCACCCCGCCTCTTTTAAGCCCCGGACATGTATTTTGATTTTCAAATTCTACCGGTATAAACAAATTAATATTTGCTTTTTCTGACAAGCGTAGAAAATCTACATGGGTTGGAAGATCATTGATAACATTTCGTTGGATACCACGACAGATAACTCTTTCATTTGAACCGTCTAAATTCAATTCAATGAGGGTTGACATGAATTTTCCAGCTTTTAAAAGTTTAAAGAGTTCGTTGAACTTTACGCTTATTGGATTTGGGGCTTTTCCAGCTCCATATATTACTCCAGGGACAAGATTCTTTCTACGAGCCGCACGAGCCGCTCCCTTACCTGTTCCAATTCTTCCTGTCGCAGCTAGCGAAAGCATATCTGACATTGTTCGAACTCCTTACTCTGATTAGAAGCGCTCCTTAAAAGCATTAAATTTTCTAACCATATCCTATAGAGCAGTATATGCAAAAGTAAAAGCGATATATCGGACTCGAGCAGAAAATTGTCTTCAAACGAGCTGATTGTCTTGTTAAACTTGTTCTGTTTTCAGTTCCTATGAGTAGCAGTTGCTAGTTCTTTACAAAATGTTAGTATTGATTCTGTACTATCCCCTTTTGATATTCGGTCTACAATTGCTGATCCGACTACAATTCCATCACATATTCTAGATATTTCGAGAGCAATCTCAGGATTTTTTATTCCGAAACCAACGCACACTGGCAGTTCGGTTCGACTTTTAAGCTTTTGAATATCAGGAGCTATTCTGGATACACTTGGAGCGGCAGCTCCAGTAATACCATTTATAGAAACATAATATATGAAACCTGAGGCGTTCGATATTATTGTTTTTAACCGATCGTCATCACTGGTCGGTGTCGCTAGTCGAATAAAATCAAGTCCTGCCTGCTTTGCAGGCAAGCACAATTCTTCATCTTCTTCAGGTGGCAAGTCTACGACTATCAAACCGTCAACACCACATCGGGTAGCTTTCTCTAAAAAGTGTTGAACTCCCATACTGTAAATAGGATTATAATAACCCATAAGTATAATAGGCGTTGTGATATTGGTTTCTCTAAATTTTTGAACCATATCTAAAACGATATTTAAGGTTATTCCTTGCTCGAGGGCTCTAAGACCAGCAGCTTGTATTGAAGGGCCATCAGCGATTGGATCTGTAAAGGGAACTCCGATTTCTATTAAATCGGTTCCAATTTTTGGAAGGTTTAGAAGCATTTCTAAGCTATCTTCTATGGTTGGATCTCCTGCCATAACAAAAGCAATGAATGCTTTTTTGCGTTTCTTTTTAAGGTTTCTGAAAGTTTCTAATATTCTTTCCATTCACACTCTTTCCAATTTTTCTTAAAGTTATGGAGTTTACTTATTATAAAATTATTTACTGTTTCGGACTTGAATGCAAGTCGTTCCGTCTTTATTACGGTATAAAAATTTTAATATGGAAAAGCTTCGATGGGATTTAAAACGGGTATTATTGGGTTACCAAATGTTGGGAAATCAACTCTCTTTAATGCGTTAACAAGCACAGCCGTGGCGCAAGCAGAGAACTTTCCATTTTGTACGATTGAACCAAATGTGGGCGATGTCGCCATAAATGACTCAAGATTAAATAAGCTGGCTAGGTTAGCGGGATCAAAGAATATTATTCCCACTAAAATGACTTTTGTCGATATTGCAGGCCTGGTCAAAGGTGCCTCAAAAGGGGAGGGTCTAGGTAACCAGTTTTTGGCTAACATTAGGGAGTGTGATGCGATAGCACATGTGGTGCGATGTTTTGACAATGATGACATTACTCATGTAAATGGGAAAATAGATCCGATATCTGATATTCAAACTATTGAAACCGAATTAATGCTCTCTGACTTGGAAAGTATTGAAAAGCGTATGAAGAGTCTGGAAAAAAAGCGAAAAAGCGGTGAAAGTGAATACAAACAGTTAATGAATATTCTGTCTCAGTGTAGAACCAGCCTAGAAAGTGGTCAGCCAATAAGACTGTTAAAAATGGAAGATTCAGATAGGCGAGCAGGTGACGTATTAAACCTTTTGACTTCTAAGAAAGTTGTTTATGTTTGTAATGTAGATGAAACTAGTGCTTCTAAAGGTAATACCTTTTCAACTTTGGTAGAAGAATTTGCTCTAACTCAAGGCTCGGCTTCTGTAATAATCTCGGCTGGAATTGAGGAGGAGATTAGCCAACTATCGGACGACAATGAAGTTGGATTGTTTTTAGAGGAGTTAGGCTTGACAGAAACAGGATTAAATAAGTTAATAAAAGTTGGCTATGAGCTTCTTGGTTTGCAAACTTATTTTACGGTTGGGCCTAAAGAAACTCGAGCATGGACGATAAAAAAAGAAACATTAGCGCCTCAAGCGGCTGGGGTAATTCATTCAGATTTTGAACAAGGCTTCATACGCGCTGAGACTATCTCTTATTCGAATTTTATTGAGTATGGAGGGGAACAAAAGGCAAGAGAGGCAGGTAAGTTACGGTCTGAGGGAAAAAACTATAAGGTACAAGATGGTGACATTTTAAATTTTCTTTTCAGTAAGTAAATCTTATGTAAATAAATCTGTTTTGTAATCTATTTTTTTTAGATATAAACCTCTTGGTGGCGCAACAGGCCCGCAGTTTTGTCGATTTCTTGATAATAAGGCTATCTTAATGTCAGCGGGAGTTAATTTCTGTTCCCCTACTTTATGAAGGGTTCCAACAATACTTCTTACTTGGTTGTGTAAAAAACTTCTTGCTTCAAGTTGAATCTCGATTATGGTCCCTCGATCATTTTTCCAAGTCGAAAATTGAATTTTGTCAAGTGTTTTGATAGGACTATGCGATTGACACATCGACGATCTAAAGGTCGTAAAATCATGCGTGCCTATTAGGTGTGAGGCCGCTTCCTTCATTTTATCTATATTTAAAGGTCTTCGTATCCGCCAAAAAAGGTTTTTATCAAATGTTAGTGAACTTTGCTTGATGAATATTCTATAAACATAATATCGTTTTATTGCGCTGAACCTAGCGTGAAAGTTTTCATCGACGAGCTTAACATCATTAATATTGATAGCATTTGGTTTAATATGGTAGTTTATTGCGTTTTCAAGTTTTTTTGGAGGCCAAGAACTTTTTATGTCTAAATGTGCCACCTGTCCAATTGCATGAACTCCGGTATCAGTACGTCCGGCCCCGACTACATCACTTCTATTACCAATAGTTTTTTCTACTGCAGAATTAATAGAGCCTTGTACGGTAATAAGGTTTTTTTGCTTTTGCCACCCGTGGAAGTGGGTTCCATCATATTCAATTTTTAATGCATATCTATTCATTTTGAAACTTTTTTAATAATAGTAGGAGAAAAATTTAAACGTAATCATTTTGAGAAACCTTTCATTCGGTGCCTCTGGACACTGACTTTTTTTCTGATACATATCAAACCATATTAATAAATCAAATTGCGTTTTTGCACAAAAATATTTAAGTTCAAACCTAACTTATATTGAAAGCTAGAAAATATGGCCGAAGATTCCACTGATTACAAAGATACTCTCTTTTTGCCAAAAACGAATTTTCCTATGCGCGCAGGATTACCTCGGCGGGAACCTGAATGGCTTGCTCATTGGGATGACATTAAGGTTTATGAGGAATTGAGGAAAAAAGCTGACGGTAGAAAAAGATTTGTTCTGCATGACGGTCCTCCTTATGCAAATGGGAACCTGCATATCGGACATGCACTTAATAAAATTTTAAAAGATTTTATTACCAGGTCTCAGCAGATGCTTGGAAAGGAGTCTCTATATGTACCCGGGTGGGATTGCCACGGTTTACCCATTGAATGGAAAATTGAGGAAAAATATCGTGCCAGTGGTAAAAGTAAAGATGATGTCCCTACACTGGAGTTACGAAGAGAATGTCGTCAATTTGCCGAAAAATGGGTTGAAATACAAAAGAAAGAATTCAAACGCTTAGGCATAATTGGTGATTGGGATAACCCATATCTTACTATGGATTACAGTGCAGAAGCGGTAATAGCTGAAGAATTTATGAAATTTGTTGGTAATGGAGCTCTTTATCAGGGATCCAAACCTGTTATGTGGTCGCCGGTCGAAAAGACGGCTCTCGCTGAAGCTGAAATAGAGTATCACGAACATCAAAGCCCAACTATTTGGGTTAAATTTTCAGTCGCTGAAGGAAAATTAAAAGGTACATCGATAGTTATTTGGACTACAACTCCTTGGACCATTCCATCAAATAAGGCGGTAGCTTATGGAAACACTATTGATTATGCTATTTATAAAGTTGATGAAACTGAAGACGAATCTTGGGTTCAAAAAGGGGAACTTCTAATCTTTGCGGAAAAATTAGCAGATGAGTGTTTGGTTCAGTCGAGGGTCAAGTCATATAGTAAGGTGGCATCAGTCAGTTCAGCGGATTTGAAAAACACTGTTTTAGAACATCCATTCAGTAACACACCTGGTTCTAATAGCTTTTGGAATTATGAAGTTCCAATGATATCGGGTGAATTTGTGACAGATGAAACAGGTTCAGGTTTTGTGCATACTGCCCCTAGTCATGGCGCTGACGACTATGAGGCCTTTGTGTCGTTGGGTTGGCTAGATAAGATGACACATAATATTAATGAAGATAGCAGTTTTTCTACAAATGTACCCTTTTTTTCCGGCTTGCAAGTTTTTGATAAAAAGGGAAAAGCGGGTAAAGCGAATAACGCGGTTATTGATAAGCTAATTCAAACAAAATCTCTTATTGCAAGAGGAAGATTGCAGCATTCATATCCTCATAGTTGGCGTTCAAAAGCACCTATAATTTTTAGAAATACACCGCAGTGGTTTGTTTCTGTAGATTCTTTTTTGAATGATAATTTGGATAAATTTGGAAGAACGATTCGAGAGAGGTCGCTTGCTTCAATAGACAGGCTGGTAGAGTGGACGCCTGTCAGTGGACGGAATAGGCTGCATTCAATGATAGCTTCTCGGCCCGATTGGGTTTTGTCTAGACAAAGAGCCTGGGGAGTTCCACTAACCTGTTTCGTGAAGAAAGGAGCAGATCCATCAGAGGATGATTTTATTTTGAAAGATAAGGCTGTCAATGAGAAGATTATCACCGCTTTCAAAAAAGAGGGAGCCGATTGCTGGTTTGCAGGCGGAGCCAAAGAGCGTTTTCTACTTGGGCGTCATAATCCAGAGGAATATGAACAAATTTTTGATATTTTAGATGTATGGTTTGATTCCGGATCATCACATGCCTTCGTTCTTCGTGATAGAGAAGATGGGAAATGGCCTGCCGACTTATATTTAGAAGGAACTGATCAACACAGGGGTTGGTTCCACTCATCAATGCTTCAATCTTGTGGCACAAGAGGTCGTGCGCCGTATAACGGAGTACTAACGCATGGGTTTGCTTTGGATGAGAAAGGTATGAAGATGTCCAAATCTTCTGGTAATACTGTCAGTCCTGAACAAGTGATAAAGCAATATGGCGCTGACATATTGCGTTTATGGGTCGCACAATCTGATTACGGGTCAGATCTAAGAATTGGACCGGAAATTTTAAAAGGAGTAGCTGATAGCTACAGACGTTTGCGGAATACGATGCGATTTTTGCTTGGCAGTCTAGACGATTTTAACCCTACCAAAGAAAAAGTTGAAATTGAGCAAATGCCTGAGTTGGAACGTTGGATTTTACATCGTCTTACCGAATTAGACCAAATTATTAGAGATGGCTACAACAGCTATTCTTTTCAAAGCGTATTTCAGCATATTTTTCATTTTTGTACGGTAGACCTATCGTCTATTTATTTTGATATCAGAAAAGACTCCCTATATTGTGATCACAGTTCAAGTCTTACTCGAAGATCATCAAGAACTGTTCTGGACATTTTATATTATAGGCTAGTGACATGGCTTGCGCCAATACTTGTATTTACCACTGAAGAGGTTTGGTTGGAGCGTTTCTCTAAACCGTATGGCTCCGTTCATCTTCTTGATATTCCAGAAACTCGTAAAGATTGGGTTGACAACGAATTAGGTCAAAAATGGGAACAAATTCGTAAGGTACGAAAAGTAGTTACTGGTGCGATCGAGATACAGCGACAAAATAAGGTTATCGGATCTAGTTTGGAAGCAGCACCTCGTTTGTTTGTCAAAGACGCAGAGCTACGCAAAAAATTGCGCTCGGTTGATTTTTCAGAGATTTGTATAACGTCTTCAATTGAACATTCAGACCAAATAGACCTTTCGAAGGCTTTTTCTCTTCCAGAGATAGAAGGAGTATTTGTAGAATTTGATTTAGCGGAAGGAAAGAAGTGCCAGAGATGTTGGAGGTTCTCAGTTTCTTTGTTACCTCATAAAGGAGTTTCAAGCGTCTGTTCGAGGTGTAAAGCAGTTTTGGACTCTATGGATTGACTTTTTTGTTACCTTCTATCGCTGTCGGGTGAGTTTTGTTGTAGACATCCATCAATGTTTTTTGATCTACAGCAGTGTAGACTTGGGTAGAGGACAAGGAAGAGTGGCCTAGCAGTTCTTGAATGGTTCTTAGGTTACCTCCTGCTGATAATAAATGTGTAGCAAAAGAGTGTCTAAAGGCGTGGGGAGTAATTGTTTCTGGTAATCCGAGAGTATTTCTCGCCTGAAATATAGATTTTTGAACAATTCGGGCGTTGAGTCTTTTGCCTCTTACTCCTAAAAATAAAGGAGATTTACTTGTTTGTTCGAAGGGACAGATTGAAATATAATTGTCAACAGCTTCACTAACCACAGGAAGAATAGGTACTAATCTTTCCTTAAGTCCCTTCCCCCTAATTCTGAGCATTTCCGGAAGGGGGTAACTATCTTTGTTTAGTGAAAGAGCCTCAGATATTCGGAGTCCACAACCATACAATAAAATAAGAATTGCGACGTCTCTAGCGGCAACCCAGTTCTGAGAAGAGGCGGATTCCACGGTTTTAAGAATTGATTTTGCATCTATAACTGAAACAGGTCTTGGAAGTTTAGCTTTTGTCTTAGGCCCTGAAAAGCTTGTCACTACTGCGTTTTTAACATTTTTGTTTTTTTCAAGCCAATAATAAAAACTTTTAACTGAAGATAGCATTCTTGCAGCGGACCGTGCTTTAATATTTTTCCTCTTGAGCGACGCTAACCAGCCTCGAACAGTTTGTATATCGATATTACTAAGAGACAAAAGTGACACATTTTCGGCATTATACATTTTTAGAAAAGCTATAAAATTTTTACTATCCCTTTTGTATGAGTCGATAGTTTTTGGGCTTAGATCCTTAATTTCGTTCAAATATAGTAGCCAGTCCTCTAATAACTGGTTTGCATAATTTGCGTTCAAACTATCATTTCTGTTTCTTTTCATGGTTACCTATTATGTAATCAACCATTTGTTCATGAGAGCCTGTAGAGCTTCTTGAAAAAAGGATAGGAGATCAGTTTCCTGTTTGGAATGGAATTTGTTAGCGTCAGTTGATCTAAGTATCAGGCAAGCATTAACGGTTTTTCCTTGCAAAGAAATTGGAAGAACTGCTTCGGATTCAATATTATTTCTAAAAGTGATGTCAGAAAACATGTCTAAGTCCGAGTTATATTTGCGTAACTGAATAGAACTAATTATTTCGTCGTTAATAGGATTTTTGATATAGTCTTGAATATGTTCAATTCTACATGGTATAACTGATGGGTGATTGAATATGTTTTGTAGGGTTTCTTCAACTAAAAGATGGAGCGAATTGGCATTTAAAAAATTCGCTACTTCAATTTCAAGGGATAACAAAAAGTCAGAAATATTGTCTTTTTTAAGTAGAACCAAAATAGAATTTTGAATAGCCAACAATGCTGACGAATTTTTGTAGGCAGTATCAACAACAGTCTCATGAAAATTGGAAAGATAACCCAGCTCATTTTCTAGCTTTTTGATTAGAACGCCTCTCAAATCAACTACATTTTTATTTGGAACTATTTCTGCCTCGACTAATGCTGACATTATTTCCTTATCGTTTAAAATAATCTCAGGATTCTTGATGATTTCCGTTTTAGAAAACTTATTAGATCCTTGCTTTTTCATTTTTGGTATTTCCCCTAATTGAATTAATGTGATTCAATCCAATTCGATTTTTATTTTGTAAACTTAATTTAGCTAGAAATCGCTAAATTTTTTGTTTAGAATTGAGAAAGCTTAAAAGTATATATTAATCTCTAAATTAAAATATTAGACGAGTATAACTCATGAGAAAACCCTAAAATGTTGTCGGGTATTGTAATAGCATGACAAAAACTCTTTTTCTTCATGGCGAAAAAGTGTCCGTGTTAGTTCCCCAACCCATAAACTGCCTGTTAGATTATTTCGTCGAGAATGATACTGTTTTGACTGGCCAGTATGTTTTAGTACCCTTCGGAAAAAAAGAGATTGTAGGAATTATTTGGGGGTCAGGCACTAGTGATTTGGCTACAGAAAAAATTAGAAAAATTATTCGGGTGATAGATATCCCCCCTATGTCAAGTAATTTTAGAGAGTTTTTAGTTCGGGCGTCTGATTATACAATAAACACTATGAACTCTCTTCTTCGCCTGACTGTGACTGACCAACGAGTTCTTGAATGTAATACTTATAGAATTATGTATTCGCGTGGTCATGGCTCTCCACAAAGAATGACAAAACTGAGGAGGTCAATACTTAATTTTTTTGATCTATCGCCTAGCCGGTTGTTTGAGTTAAACGAAGTTCAAAGACAAGTTGCAGTAACGAAAACGTCATTAGCTTCGCTTGTTGAGTCAAAGTCCATAAAAATTTCACGTGAAAAATACTATGAGCAGTACCCTCGCCTAAGTCCTGTCTTTAGCAAAAGTCTCACAGATGAACAGACAAATGTTTCAAAAATTTTGCGGGAGAAAGTAAGGGTAAAATCCTACGGAACTACTTTATTACGTGGCGTCACTGGCTCGGGAAAAACTGAAGTGTACCTTGATTGTATTGCTGAGAGTATCGCAAGTGGACGACAGGTTTTAGTTTTAATGCCAGAAATATCGTTATCAATAGAATTTTTTGATAGAGTAAGACGACGGTTTAATGTATCGCCGGCGGCGTGGCATTCAGGAATAAAAATTGCGGAGAAAAGAAGAGTACTGGCGGCAGTAGCAAGAAATGAGCTCCAACTTGTAGTTGGAGCACGGTCAGCTCTTTTTTTACCATTTTTTGACCTTGGACTTATCGTAGTGGATGAAGAACATGATGCCTCGTATAAGCAGAGTGAAGGGGTTTGTTACAATGCGCGCGACATGTCTGTTTTGAGAGCGTCACTCGAAAAAGCACAAGTGATATTGGCTTCTGCCACGCCAAGCCTTGAAAGCTGGACGAATGCAAAGAATGGTAAATATGATCGATTAGACTTGAAGGAAAGATTTGGTTCAGCAAATATGCCGAGTCTCAGAGCAATTGATATGAAATCTGAAAAATTAAAGAAAGGAAGGTGGATATCACTGACATTGGAAAAGAATATTCTCAAACGACTTGCCGCAGGTGAACAGGCGCTGTTATTTTTGAACCGCAGAGGATATGCTCCCGTAACCGTTTGTAATTCATGTGGCGGCCAAGTTGAGTGCAGTAAATGTGACGCAAGATTAGTGTATCATCGATTCCTGGAGTCTTTGGTATGTCATCAATGTGGTTATAAACAAAGCGTGCCAGTTATATGCCCAAAATGCAGTTCTAAAAATAGCTTAGCTCCAATTGGCCCTGGTGTTGAACGACTAGCTGAAGAATGTAAGCTTTTGTTTCCTAATTCAAAAGTAGAAGTTTTGTCGTCTGACTTAATTGAAGATGTAGGTAGTCTTAGAAATGTATTAAGTCGGATTTCTTCTGGGCAAACTGATATTGTGATCGGTACGCAGTTGGTTTCAAAAGGTCATAACTTTCCTCTATTAACTTTGGTAGGAGTAATAGATGCGGATATTGGCTTAGAAGGAGGAGATCTGAGAGCATCGGAAAAATGTTTTCAAATGATAAGACAAGTGGTTGGGCGAGCAGGTAGAGATAGTAAGCCTGGAGAAGCACTAATTCAGACATGGAAATCTGACCATTCAATTATTAGGGCTTTATTATCAAACGAAGATGAGAAGTTTATGCAGGCAGAATCCGAACTAAGATCGCTCGCCAAGGTCCCTCCATTTGGAAGAATGGTGAGCCTCATAGTTTCTGGTATTAGTGAAAAAAAGCTGTTCGAATTTGGTTTTAAAATAGCTCGAGATTTAAATTCATTATGTAATCAAAGAGTCCAAATTTATGGACCAGCTGCCGCACCGATATCGAAGGTAAAGAATAGATATAGAATAAGACTCTTACTTAAATTTGATAAAGATACCAATATACAAAAAATAATTCGAAATTGGCGAAGTAATTTGAAGTTGCCTTCTTCAGTAAGATTAACTATTGATGTTGATCCACACATTTTTAGCTAGTAAAAATTTTAGGAGATAGTTTTTTATGAAAGAATTGCGAGTAGAATAAATTACATGAGAACCGTTAAAAATAAACTGTCCCCAAAATCGCATATTCTGGAACTCCCTATTTATGAGGGTGGTGCAAATGGTCTCGGTAAAGATATTCCTATAATTAAGTTAAGCTCAAATGAAAATCCGGCAGGCCCGAGTGTTAAAGCAATAGAAGCATTTAAACAGGCAAGTACAGAATTGGCAAAATATCCTGATAGTAGTCAGAGCGAATTACGAGAAGCTATTGCATCAGTGCATAGGTTAGATCGATCACGGATTCTTTGTGGGGCCGGTTCTGATGAAATAATTCAATTTATCTGTAATTGTTTTGCTGGCCTGGGAGATGAGGTAATTCACACGGAGCATGGTTTTGCGATGTATCGGATAGCAGCTTTAGCAGCGGGCGCTACTCCAGTTTCAGTGCGGGAAAAGGATAGAGTTGTTGATGTTGGTAGAATTTTAAGTGGATGTACAAAGAGAACAAAAATAGTTTTTATTGCTAATCCAAATAACCCCACTGGTACAATGATAGAACTTAAAGAAGTAAAAAAGCTCGCGTCTAGCCTTCCACGTGGTGTACTTTTGGTTTTAGATGGAGCTTATGCGGAATATGTTGAAAAATTTGATGCAGGGCTCGAACTTGTCGAAAATAACAGTAATGTGATTATGATACGTACATTTTCAAAAATTTATGGGCTCGGAGCATTGCGAGTTGGTTGGTGTTATGGACCAAAATATATTGTTGACTCCATAAACAAACTGCGAGGTCCGTTTAATGTGTCGACGCCTGCAATTAAAGCTGCAGTGGCTGCTATTAAAGATATTGATTACGTGGATAGATGCAGAGAAAAGAATATCTACTGGCGCAATTGGCTTGCTTCTGAGTTAGACAAGCTTGAAATAAAATCAGATACTGCATATGGAAATTTTGTTTTGGGACGTTTTGAGAATGCAGAGCTTGCATGTTCAGCAAATGATTTTTTGAAGTCGGCTGGCTTACTTGTTCGACAAGTTGAGAATTACGGCTTACCGTCCGCTTTAAGGATAACTGTGGGTCTTGAGAAAGAATGTGAGAAGGTTATCAATACACTGAAGCTGTTTAAGGAAAAGAATTGATAAATTATAAACATATCGCTTTTATAGGATTAGGGTTGATAGCTTCTTCTATTGCGTTGGCTATAAAAAGAACCGGTCAGCCACTCAGGGTCACTGGAACATCCAGGTCAAAGAGTACAAGGCTAAAAGCAAAAAAAATGGGTTTATGTGAAGTTTTTGAGACTTCAGGTGAGGCGGTTGAAGGTGCAGACTTGATCGTTTTGTGCGTTCCAGTAGGCGTTATGGGAGAAATGGTTGATCAGATTTCTCCGTATTTGAAGTGCGGTTCTACAGTTACTGATGTTGGATCAGTAAAGGAATCTGTAATTTTCCAAGTTCTGCCAAAATTACCGTCAGGAGTATTTTTTTTACCAGGTCACCCCTTAGCAGGAACAGAACATTCAGGACCCGAGTCAGGCATTGAAAGCCTGTTTGACAATAGATGGTGTATTCTTACGCCGCTCCCAGAAACGCCAGGTGACAAGATTGATCAACTTCGGAATTTTTGGGAGGCTCTCGGTGCCAATGTTGAAGAAATGACACCAACTCATCACGATTTAGTTCTTGCCGTAACTTCTCATGCGCCTCATTTAATTGCATTTACAATGGTGGGCGTAGCAGATGATTTTTCAAAAGTTTCAAAATCTGAGGTAATAAACTATTCTGCAGCGGGCTTCCGGGATTTTACTAGAATTGCTTCATCTGATCCTACAATGTGGCGAGATGTGTTCCTAAATAATAAAGAGGCTTCCTTGGAAATATTAGGACGTTTTACAGAAGAATTGTTCGCTTTACAGAGTGCAATTCGTAGGGGGGATGGGCAGCAACTCTATGATTATTTCTCAAGGACACGAGCAATAAGAAGAAAAATTATTCACGCAGGGCAGGATACTGATCAAGCTAATTTTGGACGAAAGACATAAATTAAATACTTCTAAAAGTTGGTAAAACTAAAACTCTAACTGGACCTATAAATAAAACATTCTTTTCTATTTTTAAGGGAATTTTGAATTCTGTATTTTTGTTAACCCCTTCTATCATAGTTAGTCCTGCTGTTAAAAGAGTAGCGTTTTCCTTACTAACAAAGCCAGTTTTCACAAAATATTCTAACGTCTGCCTCCAGTTTCTTAAGCTGAGGTCTAGACTCCCGGTCAATTGACCTAGGTAGTTTAATGTTAAATTTCCAGCTAGCTTGCATTCTACAGGACCCCAAATTATCTCTAGCTGGTTTATTCTGGCTTGTGTTGATGGCATCTTTACGTTCGTTCCAGAGTAATTACTGTTTGGGATAATAGTCGAATCTAATATAATTCTTTCGATTCTATTTTGCATGCCCGTTTTATTACTCGAGAGGATATCGGATAAACCAGTGAGTGAGATATTTTTTAATGCAAGATAGGTATTTGTAGGTGAATTTTTATTCGAATTATTAGCTTTTGCTGAGAAAAGTAGATGGTCTATCGCAAACAGCTCGCTTTTTTTTGTTGAAATTTTTATTTGATTAGTTTCGATTATAGTTTCAGTTAGTGGCTTGTTTTTTCTTTCATATCTGCTTGCCATTATTGGTTCGCTGTTGATTACAAATGTGCTGTTACCCGTCGAAAATTCTAGCGGCGTTCCAATTGCGATTATATTTAAACTCGGCTGGTAAATAACTTTAAAAAGTTGTATTAATCTAACTTTAAGTGTAACTTCGAAATTCGCTAGAAAGATTTCAAGTTGATCAATAGTAATATCAATTCTGTTTGGATAACCTGAAATGGAGATATTCCGAAATGTTGTTATCCGATTACTATTTTTGTCGTTAAGCCAGCCAACAACGTTTTTTTCTATTTTTCTGGACTGAAAAAACCATACACTAGACAATGCGATAGCAATAGCACAAAGGAAAATTAGAAATATCCGTAGTGTTCTTGTTCCCATAGTATGTGTGCCTACAAAAATTAAATTCATTTTAAAATATCTGCTAATCGAGGCTAGCAGAACTTGAAAGAGAGTGAGAAAATAGACAGATTAAAGTAAGCTTCTAAAATAAAATAGGATCGGTTCCTGGTCAATGACGTTATAATAATTACTAGTATTTGTTTTCACAATCTATATATTTTAGAATACACCAATTGAACACATTTGTTGAGAAGTGAAAAGGAGCAAATCTTTGAAGCCTTCAAGCACAGCGGAACAAAGTAAAAATCTCGAGTTTAGCCAGCCTAAACGACCTGCCCTTCTCATGATTATGATTTTGATTTTAGTTGTCCTTGGCTCTGGTCTAATGTTTTCGTCTATTGCCCCAATCTTTTTTGCCTCTCCATATTTCAATGCTATTATTTTGGCTGTATTTGCCTTGGGTGTTTTCACCTGTTTTTTCCAGCTTATATCTATTGCCGGTTCAGTGAGCTGGATAGAAGGGTTTGCACTTGACAGATCAGGTCACGAGTTTTCGAGACCGCCACGATTGCTTGTACCGCTTGCCTCTTTATTAAAAGATAGCAGATCGCGACTGGCTCTTAATTCAACATCAGCTCGCTCCATATTAGATTCTGTCGCAACACGACTAGATGAATCTAGGGACATAACTCGGTATATAATAAATTTACTGATTTTTCTCGGTTTGCTGGGTACTTTTTATGGCCTGGCTACCACCGTTCCTGCGGTTGTAGAAACAATTCGAAGTTTAGCTCCTAACGAAGGGCAAACCGCCATACAAGTATTTGAAGGCTTGATGGAAGGGCTAGAAAAGCAATTGGGTGGAATGGGAACAGCCTTCGCATCCTCTTTACTAGGCTTAGCAGGGAGTTTAGTTGTCGGGTTGCTAGAAATTTTTGCAGGTCATGGTCAGAACCGGTTTTATATGGAATTGGAAGAGTGGATTTCTTCATTTACTCGTGTAGGTTTAGCGTCCGGCGAAGGTGACCAAGAAAATACTAGCACAAATGTTATGACGCATCTGTTTGAGGAAACTAATAGGCAAATTGAAACTCTTCAGCAAATATCCCTTGCTGCGGAAAATCAGCGACAGATTACGGACGATAATGTCATGAATTTGATGAAAATGATAGAAAAAATCGCTGATGCAGGAACTTCCTCACCTTCCGCTAATATTGCGCAGAGTGCGCTTAATAGACAAACTCTAGATTTGCTCTCTGAGAGCCAGGTTGAATTAGTTACAATTATGAAAGGTAAGTTTGAGGACAACCAATCAGTTGACACTGAAATGAAGTCAAGACTCCGAAATATTGACCTACAGCTATCTCGGATACACGAAGAATTGAATGCTGGTCGGCAGGATACTATATCTGAGTTAAGGACGGATTTGGCTAATTTAAGCACTGCGATTTTAGAGTTGGCTGAGGCGAAAACGAAGTATCGGAAATAAATAATGGCTTTAATTAGACGTTCTGGTGCACGCTTTACAACAAATATTTGGCCAGGATTCGTAGACGCAATGGCCGCTTTATTATTGGTACTAGTTTTTGTTCTATCAATCTTTATGATCGTTCAGTCTATATTGCGCGATACAATAACTGGTCAGAGGTCTGAGCTTGTGGCATTAACAGACGAAGTTTTGACTTTGCAAAATGACTTAGGCTTGGAAAAGTTAAAATTAGCTAGCTTAGACGAGCGTTATGAAAAAAAAATGAAGGAGCTTAGGCTATTAGAGTTAAATCTCACAGAAGAAAGAAAGAAACTTAATGATTTAAATAAGCAATTTGCGGATAGATCATACCAATTAGAATTAGCTAATTCTGATTTAGGGATCTTAAATAGTAAACTGTTTTCTTTGGCAGAACAGTTAGGTAGCAGTAAGGCCCAATTGAATGAATTGAACTCTCAACTAGATAATAAAACGGAGGATTTAAATCTAGCTATGGAAAGATCTGAGTATCGTTTAACTTTGATTTCAGGCTTAAGATCTCAGCAGGTACTCTTAAACGACAGAGTTTTGGATTTTGAAGAACAGGTAGCCAGTTTAATCGCTGAAAAATTAGAACTTAAACGAGAAATTCTTGGGTATAAAGATAGCCTTAAAGTGGAGCTCTCAAATCTTGAACAGGCTCGGTTAGTTATAGCCGAATCTCGAAAAGAGATTGATGAAAAAATAGAAGCCGCACGTCTGGCGGCTTCACGAAATGCTGCACTAGAAATTTTAATACAGAATATAAAAGTGAAAAATCAAAAACTAGTAAAGAATGAGAGAATTGTGCAAGCTGAAGTTAGATCCCTTGAAGAAAGTCTTCGGAATTCGGATGAGCGACTTACGGAGACACAGAGAAATAAGCTTTTGGATCAAGCTGCTATTGCGGCATTAAGAGATAGATTAAAAGCCGAAAAAGGTGAAATCTCTATCCTAACACTTGCGCTTGCTGAGAAAAAGAACGAAGCTTTACGTACTTTAGAGCTGCTAGCATCATCCAGAGCAGTCATGAGGGAACTTGAAGAAAAAAACAAGCTTTTATTAGAAAATAAAGTATCGATGGAAGCGCAGAAAGAAGCACGAAGGGTCGCCTTATTGGAGGCAAGGGCACAACTTTTGGATGAACAAAAGCTTGCTCAAGCTTCGCTCGCTGAGGTTAGTAGATTAACGAGATCTACGGAATTTCTTTCTAGACAGTTAGAGTATTTGCAAGGTGTCCTCGATGAGTCAGAAGAAAACGAAAAGAAAAAAAATGTTCAGATAGAGTCTTTAGGTAATCGATTAAATGCAGCCTTGGCAAAAGTAGCAACTGAGCAGCGACAACGAGCTGAAAATTTAGAAACATATAGGTCAGAGTTTTTTGGAAAGTTAAGAAAAATTTTAGGTGAACAAGAGGGTATTCAGATAGTAGGAGATAGGTTTGTGTTTGCGTCAGAAGTATTGTTTGGTTCAGGATCAGATGTGCTTGAAACTGCGGGTCAAAAGCAATTAGATAAGGTTGCAAAAGTTATTTTACAGGTTTCTTCTAAAATTCCAACCGATCTTAATTGGATCCTTAGGGTGGATGGACACACAGATAAAACACCCTTGGTTTCACGGAGCAGATTTTATGACAATTGGGAGCTAAGCCAAGCTCGTGCTCTTTCGGTCGTCAGGTATTTGATATACTCACATAATATGGCGCCTAATAGATTAGTTGCTGCTGGATTCGGTGAGTACCAACCACTAAGTAACGTTGTTTCTGAGGAAGGCTTAGCAAAAAACAGGCGGATAGAGTTAAAATTAACCGAACGTTAAACAAAATTTTAAGCCCCGGTTTGATATTAGTCTGCGGTTAAAAGTGGAGGCTTTTTAGCCGAAATTCTTGGCTTTTCTATTCCTTGAGTTGAAATATCTATCTTTCCGTTTTTCACACCCACTTTGACCAGTCCGCCTTTTGATAATTTTCCAAAAAGTAAATCTTCTGCGAGGGGTTTTTTAATATACTCCTGTATAACTCTTCCCAGAGGCCTTGCGCCCATTTTGCTATCATATCCTTTGTTAGCAAGCCACTCGGCTGCAGCCCTTGTTAATTCTATTGAAACATTCCTATCCATTAACTGTGCTTCAAGTTGTAAAATGAACTTATCTACGACTTGCAGTATTGTTTCTTTTGGTAGATTGTTGAAACTCACAATTGCATCGAGCCTGTTTCGAAACTCTGGGTTAAACAAACGTTCTACAGCTGCAGTATCCTCGCCTTCTCGTTCTTCGCGGCCAAAACCAATTGCAGCTTTTGCCTGCTCAGCAGCTCCTGCATTTGATGTCATAATTAGAATTACATTTCTAAAATCTACAGTTCTTCCATTGTGGTCAGTTAGCTTTCCATGATCCATAATTTGAAGAAGGATGTTATACACGTCTGGATGAGCTTTTTCAATTTCGTCCAGAAGCAGAACTGAGTGTGGATATTGGTCGACTTTATCCGTGAGCATTCCACCCTGGTCAAACCCTACATATCCAGGCGGGGCTCCAATCAATCGGGATACAGCGTGTTTTTCCATAAACTCTGACATATCAAACCTGATTAATTCTACTCCCAAGGTATCAGCTAACTGCCTGGCAACCTCTGTTTTACCAACACCAGTTGGTCCAACAAATAGATAGTTTCCAATCGGCTTTTCAGGTTCTCGTAATCCGGCTCGAGTAAGTTTTATGGCGGATGACAGCGCTTCAATTGCGGGGTTTTGGCCAAATACAACTCTCTTCAGAGAAGTTTCCAGATCTTTCAATATTTCTGTATCATCTTTGGACACATTTTTCGGAGGTATTCTTGCAATTTTTGCTACAACCTCTTCAATCTCTTTTACGCCAATAGTTTTTCTTCGACGACTTTCGCTGACTAACATCTGGGCTGCCCCAGCTTCATCAATAACATCGATAGCTTTATCCGGGAGTTTACGGTCGTGAATGTATTTCGCCGACAGATCTACAGCCGTTCGTATCGCATCAGATGTAAATCTGATATCATGATGTTTTTCAAAGTATGGTTTGAGGCCGTTCAATATTTTTACAGAGTCGTCAATTGATGGTTCTTTAACATCAATTTTCTGGAATCTTCTTGCTAGCGCTCTGTCCTTTTCAAAATGTTGTCTAAATTCTTTGTAAGTTGTTGAACCCATACATTTGAGATCTCCGGACTGAAGTGAAGGTTTCAACAAGTTAGAAGCATCCATCGCTCCTCCCGACGTTGCACCAGCTCCGATAACAGTATGGATTTCATCAATAAAGAGTACCGCTTTCTTTTGCTTTTGTAATTCTTTCATTACCGCCTTTAGTCGCTCCTCGAAATCTCCTCTATATCTCGTTCCAGCCAGTAAGGATCCAAGGTCAAGCGAATATATTACTGTTTCACTCAGCGCTTTGGGTACTTCCTTAAGCGTTATTTTCCTAGCCAGACCTTCAGCAATTGCAGTTTTTCCCACGCCGGGGTCTCCAACTAAGATTGGATTATTTTTGCGTCTACGACATAGAATTTGAATACAGCGTTCAACTTCATGTTCTCTTCCAATAAGCGGATCTATTTCTCCCAATTTGGATTTCTCGTTAAGGTTATTGCAATACTTCTTTAACGCAGTTTCTTTTGCACCCTCAGTTGTTTCTTCTTCGATTTCTGTATCTGCACCCTCCAAAGGTCGGTTTTCAGTAAAGCTCGGATTTTTAGCAACACCATGCGCTATAAAATTAACTGCATCGTACCTCGTCATATCTTGCTCTTGAAGAAAAAATGCAGCATGACTTTCTCTTTCTGCGAAAATTGCAACGAGCACATTTGCTCCAGTGACTTCACTTCGTCCCGAACTTTGGACGTGTATGGCGGCTCTTTGAATAACTCTTTGAAAACCAGTAGTAGGTACGGCTTCTGAGCCTTCCACTTCGGATATCAGTGATGTAAGTTCTTCATCCAGAAATTTCGTCACCGAAGACCTAAGATTATCTATATTCACTCCACAAGCTAACATAACTCGGGATGCTTCACTCTCATCTATCAATGCTAGAAGTAGGTGTTCAAGCGTCGCTAATTCATGTTTACGCATGTTTGCGAAACTTAAAGCTTTATGGATACTTGATTCTAAAGAACTTGAAAATGATGGCATTTAGACCTCTAAATTTTTAGGTAGGTAAAATCTTTACGATTCATTAATACATTATACATACCAAATTGATCTAATTTCCAGATGTTCAAGAGATTTTTTTTATTTTTTTTTAATTATCCCTTATTTTTCTTTTTCACAAGAAAATTAAAATTCATCCTTCCTTTTGCGTATTTCAGTAAAAACGCAAGCGTTTGTGGCTTCTTCCAAGCCCAGGCGGGCTCTTATCTCGACATTTTCAAATCTCAGGAACGGATTTGTTTTCTTCTCTTCAGCTAAGGATACAGGAACTGTAGGAATATTATTAATGTTCTTCCTGCTTATTTCAGTAAATCTATTATTGAGGTCTTTATTTTCAGGCTCGATAGTTAAAGCAAATTTTGCATTGTTTAGAGCATACTCATGTCCTGAGTAAATTAGCGTATCATCAGGCAATTTTAGAAGCTTAGTTAGACTACCGTACATTTGGTTAGCCGTACCCTCAAATAACCGCCCACAGCCCAATGTCATTAAAGAATCGCCTGTAAAAACACACTTCTCTTGAGGAGCATAGTAAGCTAGATGACCAATGGTGTGCCCGGATACATCTATCGCAGTAAAGTCGAAGCTCTCAATAGAAAAAGCTTGGTTGTCAGACAGATAGCAGTCCAGTTTTGGAAGTCTGTGCGAGTCTTGCTGTGCGCCATAAAGTTTGATCTGATACAAGTTTTGAAGCTCATAAATCCCATTTATATGATCGTCGTGGTGGTGGGTAATTAAAATTGCATCTAGCTCGAGCTCATTTTTTTTTAAATAAGCTATAATTGGCGAAGCTTCTGGTGCGTCGATTAATATGGTCTTGCCCGTTTTGCCATCATGCATTAAATAGGCGTAATTATCACTGAGGCAAGGAATGGTTATAATTTGCGTAGACATAGTTTTTCTCCTGAAAATATTTTACAAGGTCTTTCGGTACTAGTTAGGTGGTGAACCAAGATGCATTTAGATGTTGTAGATTTAAAGAATTTTTATTTTCGTACCAAACTTGGATGGATTACTCAACGCCTTTTACAAGAGTCTTTAGAGCGAATCTGGGGAACTTCTGATCGTGGTCAATTGGTAGGATTTGGTTTTGCTGTGCCAATGCTAGCACCATTCACAAAAAATTGTCTAAATTGGTCATGTTTGATGCCCGCACAACAGGGCGTGATTCACTGGCCGAATGAAA
>MDTB01096506.1_pt1 | contig 24747 bp, 29 predicted proteins | sample 811161 | NCBI WGS metagenome assembly MDTB01 (sample SAMN05326650, study PRJNA326480) | marine metagenome | isolation source: seawater | place: Mediterranean Sea | collected 2009
TAAAGACGATCATAGACCAAAGAAAAAACGTACTCGTAATATCACGGAAGAACAACGTGAGGCATTACGACAACGTATGGTTGAAATGCGTAAGAAACGCAAACCTGCCGAGTATAAAAATATTCATCCTACAGTTTTAGCAAAACCAGAGATTGACAAACTTTCTATGAAGAATGTCAAAGCATGGATTAAAGAGGCCAAAGAAGATGCGGCGGCTCATGCTAAGAATGCTCGTGGTCGTGGTATCACACCACAGATTCAACAAAAAGAAATGGCTTTGTCTGAATCTAAAAAAGGTTACATCAGAGACATGGAGCATTACCTCAGAACTGGTGATTGGATTTCTTCTTTCATGGGTGCAAAAGAGAATGAACTCACACAATGGAAATGTCTTGCTATGGCATACAATTCTGATGGAACACCAAAACGTACTATTGGTGTTTGGTATCCAGATATTCGTATGACATGGACTAAGGCGATGGAAGAGGGTAACTTTGAATTTGACAATGACCAAGAAGTGTCGTATGATGAGACTGTATCATTGACAGATACAAACTTCAGAAACAATGAGCATAAACTTGCCCTATGATATTAGTTGATTATAGTCAGATTGCTATTGCGAACATAATGCAATCAGCAAGACAAGGTGTAAATGAAGATATGGTACGCCATATGATTCTGAATACGTTACGTATGTATCGTAACAAGTTCTCAGATGAGTATGGCGAACTCGTATTATGTTGTGACAACTCAAATAACTGGCGTAAAGAGATATTTGAGCATTACAAGGCACCTAGAAAGGTGCAACGTGAAAAGTCTGATTTCGACTGGAATAACCTTTTTACGATACTAAATAACATTAGGCGTGAGTTACATGAAACATTTCCTTATAAGATGGTTTATATCGATCATGTTGAAGCAGATGATATTATTGCAACTCTCGTAATGAACCGTGAAGAAAAACTGAACGGTGTTGTATCCGAACAAGAACCTATATTAATATTGTCTAGTGACAAAGATTTTGTTCAACTACAACGTTTTGAGAACGTGAAACAGTATTCACCACTCAAGAAAAAATTCCTAAACACAGACAACCCAGAGACTTTTTTGCGTGAACATATACTCAAAGGCGATTCTAGCGATGGCATTCCTAATTTTCTGTCTGCAGATGATACTTTTGTAACAGAAAAACGACAAAAACCATTATCGAAGAAAAAATTGTCTGTATGGTGCGAACTCGATCCTGAAAATTTTTGTGAAGGTGAAATGTTACGCAACTACAAACGCAATGAAATGTTGATTGATTTGACTTATATACCAGAAAATTTGCAAGAGCAAATTATGGCCAGTTATCAATCTCAACCAATTAATGGTCGCTCAAAACTTTTTAATTATTTTGTAAAACATAAACTAAAAAATCTTATGGAAAACATAAGTGAATTCTAGGAGCAGTAATGCCAGCGAGATTAACCTCGATAATTCTTAAAGAGGCAAATGAAATTGAGAATAAAGAAGAAAGAGTAAATTGGCTTAGAGAAAATGCCACATATGCAGTTCGTGGTTTATTGAATTTTAATTTTCACAAAGAAGTAAAATTTCTTTTGCCTGAAGGTGAACCTGATTTAGAAGGGTTAGCAATTAACAAAGAGGCCGAAGATTTTGTTTTGGGAACAGAATTTTCACACCTAAATCATGAAATGAAAAAGATGTATCTTTTTTATGAAGGTGGTCATAATGATCTCAAACAAATGAAAAGAGAACAATTGTGGGTTACCTTAATAACTGGATTACATGAAGGTGAACGTAATGATATATCTCTTATGAAAGATCATAAATTGGAAGAAAAATATCCTAACATAACTCAAGAAGTGGGTCATCTTGCTTTTCCCGAGTTAGTACCTAAGCCAACACCTATCAAGGAGTTACTTCGGGACGATAAAGGCAGATTTATTAAAAAGGATAAAAAGAAAGGGAAGAAAAAGTGAATGTGATAATGTTTTGTGCTGGCCTAAATCCAGAACTGCGACCTTTTACGGATTACAAACCCAAGTGTCTATTACCTATAAATAACAAATCTATACTTTTTCATAATTTAGAATTTTTAGAAAAACATAATTTCAAAAATTTAACACTCGTTCAAAGTTTTTGTTATCCTCAAATTGAATTCGAAGTAAAAAAATATAAAGGTAGTGTTAATGTCAGACTAATGACAGAAAAAATACTTCTTGGCACGGCAAAAGGAATTTTAGATTATACCTTAGGTTTGAATGATGATATTATTATCATGAATGGAGACAATATTTACGATTTTGACCTTAGAAGCATGGTTGAATCTCATCAAAAATCAAGAAATTTATGTACTTTGGGTATTCATGACGTTAAAAAAGGCGAAAGACATAAATCGGTAATCAAATTAACTGAACATGGTATGATAGAGAACTATATTTCTCGTCCAACTTTCAAATTTAAGGCTCCAACAACCGTAAATGCTGGAATTTGTATTTTAAATCCAAAATTTAGACAAAAAATAAATTTGAGAAAAGATCATGATTTTTGGGTTCATACTTTAAAACGACATTCAGATGATATTTACCCATATAGAATTAATGGAGTGACATGTATTGACTCTGCTGATGAATATGCTAGAATTAATAACACATTTAGTTCAATTGACCATTTTTTTGTTGGTCATGAAAGGTATTGATGCCAACTTATGTATATAAATGCGGAAAATGTGATAATGTATTCGAAGAAAATGTTAAATATGAAGATAGAGATGCCGCAACTGAGCATTTTTGTCAAAAATGTGGTGGAAACATAACTAGAATACCTGCAATGCCACTTTTTGCTTACGATAATATTGCATCTAAAGGTCATTCTAAAAGGCCTGATAAAGAATTTAATAATCGATTGAAAGATATCAAAAGATCTCATCATGGATCTAAGATAAACATAATAGAATGAAATTTGAACATGAAAACCCACTTGGTAACATTGAACTTAACACTATAAATCAAAATGGTAAACGTTTATATGTGACTCCTACTGGTGAAAACTATCCTTCCGTTACAACAGTCTTATCGGAATACAAAAAAGAAGGTATTATTGCTTGGCGTAAGCGTGTCGGTGAAGAAAAAGCCAATAAAATATCTACACAAGCATCTAGAAGAGGTACTAAGGTACATAAACTCTGTGAAGACTATCTAAACAACGAAAATAATCTTTTTGAAGGCTATACGCCCGATAATGTGGTTATGTTCAAGAGCATACAGTCAATTTTAGACGAAATTGAGGTTGTTTATGCTCAAGAACGCACATTATTCTCCCACCATTTAAAAACTGCTGGAAGAGTCGATTGTGTCGGTAAATTTCGTGGAAAACCGCATATAATTGACTTTAAAACCTAAAATAAACCAAAAAAATGGGAATGGATTGATAATTACTTCATGCAAGGATCGGCATATTCGGTCATGTGGGAAGAAATGACTGGTATTGCCATCCCATACATGGCAATCATTATAGCGGTTGCTGATGATACTCCTCAAGTCTTTATTGAAAACCGTGATACATGGATTAATAAATTTATAGAAGTGAGGAACAATTATTCATGAACTTATTTATTTACGGTGATAGTTTTGCTCACCCTCATAATGGTGATTTTTTATGGTATCGATTGTTGGCAGAATATCTTGATGTTGAAATCAAAAATTTTGCAATCAATGGTGAAGGGCCAATAGAAACTGTAGAAAAATTTAGATCTTTATCTGATCCATTAAATGATTCATATTTTGTAATAATACTTTCTGCACCAGAAAGATTAAATTATGATTTTTTACCAGATGGATGGACGGCGCCTGCTTTTAAAGATAACAATGTTTCAAAAGATGTCGAAATAATAAAATCGGTCGATAAATTATTTAAATCAGAATTTGAAATTCATAATTTGAAAAACGTTTTATTTTTCAAATTTATTTCAGATTTTATAAAACATAAATCAAAATTTTTTGTTTGCACAACTTTTGGTTTTGACGAATCATTTTATTCAGAACATTTAAAGAAGATTTCAAACAAAAATTTTTTTGTTTCGGATTTAAATCTCGATGAAATTTCTTATTCAGAATTTATAGACTATGAAAACATGGATTGTATAACTGAGTATAATAGATTTAGGTATGAGAACAAAACAACTAAATTATTATTAGACGAAAGACCAAATCATTTCAGTAAAGAAAATCATTTTATATTTTCGCAATTAATATTTGATTTTTTCGAAAACGGAACACACACTTATTATCGTAAAGATTTATTTAAAAAAAATCATCTAAACGAAAATAGCGAATTTATAACTAATAAAAGTCATTTCATATACGAATGAAAATTCACTCGCAAAATCATTGGGATTCATTAGAGGAAATAATAGTAGGTAGAGCAGATTTTGCATGTGTACCTCCATCAGATCCCTCAATGAAAAATTTTATGTATGCTAATTTGACATATCGTGAATTGTCAAAATATGTAGGATCATATAGTGATAAAGTTATTTCTGAGGCGAATGAAGACTTAGAAATTTTATCAGAAAAATTAGTTGAGATGAACATAAAAGTCCATCGACCTAAAAAAATTCGCCATGAAGCACCTATTATCACACCCTATTGGAAAACTACTGGTTGGCATAATTATTGTCCTAGAGATATCTTTCTTGTTATTGATGATTGTATAGTAGAAGTACCTAGCGTTATGAGAAGTAGAGTATTTGAGACATGGTCATATAATAGCATTTTACATCAAGCATTTGATAATTTTGCAAAATGGTTTTCTGCACCGAAACAAATGTATAAAGATGAAAGTTTTAATTTCGAAGATTTGTCTAAATCTACACTGATGAATTATGAAATATTATTTGATGCACCAAATGTTGTTAGATTGAATAAAGATTTATTATATCAGGTGAGTAATAGCGGTAATATAAAAGGTGCTCAATGGTTACAGAGTATGTTTCCTAATCATATAGTTCACATTGAAAATAATGCATATTCTGGTGCTCATTTAGATAGCACAATTGTTCCATTACGTGAAGGTCTTGTTTTATTAAATGGGTTGAGATGTGATAAAGATAATTATCCCAAAATTTTTGACAAATGGGATAAAATATTTTTTACCGATATTATATCTACAAATTCAGAATCATCTGGAATTTCAAGTGATTCAATAGGTATGAATCTTTTGAGTATAAATCCAAATTTAGTGATAATTGATGAAAATCAAAAACCATTAATAAAAATCTTACAAGAATATAAAATTGAATCATGTCCATTACCAATGAGACATGCACGAACTCTTGGAGGTGGTTTTCATTGTGTTACACTTGATCTTAGACGATCATGAGAATATTTGATATTCAAACGTTGATAGAATCAAATTCTTTTGATGATCCAAACTGTTTTTGTGCATGGGGAAGTGGATGTAAAGATGATTTAATTTTAATAGACAGAACTGAGGTTGAACGATTATGGCCATTGGACAGTAGAATATCCGATCATGATCGAGTGATGATAACAATTCACGATAAAATAAAAAAACATAAAGGTAAAGTTTATTATATATCGTCTGACTGTAATATTAATGAAAAATATAAAAAATGGTGTGAAATTGTCAAATTTGATAAAAAGGTAATTCCATACTGGCATCCATTTTTAATTTTAATGCCAATATCGACAATTTTAGACAAATCAACCTTTTTTTTATCTAATAATCATCAGTTACAACATATAAAACCAAATAAAAACTTTATCACCTTATGCTCTGCACCAAAAATGCCGAGATTGATGACTATATCGAAATTTTATAAAAACAATAATTTTGATTATTCATTTTTCCCATTTTTTAACATTACAAGTTTTTCTGATATTAATGATAAACATGTAGAGCATGTGACACCTAAATTACCGTATGTTTGGAATAAAAACGAAGATTCCATCATAATGAAAAACAAATTTTTTGAGCAATATACCGATATTTTTGAAAATATATGCATTTCAGATCAAGTTAAGTTTGAGAACGATTTTGATACGTTAAATTGTATTAGAGAATTAAATGAATTCGATCAAGACTTTAAAATAACAGATTTGACACTTGAAAATATAAAAATATTTCCTAGAGAAAAATTTAATGAAATATATTTTCATAAGGAAAAATTCAACGATTATTTACCAAAAAATGTTTTTTATTCATGTTGTGATATTGTTCACGAATCGTACTTTAAAGACTCGATTTTTTTCACTGAGAAAACTTGGAAAGAATTTGCATTTAAAAGACCATTTTTATTATTAGGTGCAAAAAATCAAAATAATATCTTGAAAAAACTAGGTTTTGAATTATATGATGAAATATTTGATTATGATTTTGACTCTTATGATACAGTTAAAAAAAGAGTAGAGGGATTTCATGGTCAAATTCAAAAATATATTGACTTAGACGTAAATTTGTTTTATAATATGGTTAATGAATTGAAAGAAAAAATAGATTATAATTTTATGGTATACAAAGAATGGATTGACAAAGTAAAAAATCAAACAGAATATATTTGTTCCAATAATGTACACACTACATTCGTAAATGCATATTATGTTGACGAATTTTTTAATGTTTTAGAATATTTCAACGATGATTCAAATCAATCTTGATCAAAAAAGTGATACATTTATTGACATCATTAAGAAACATAAAAACGAAAAAATTATTATTTTCGATTTATTAGACCCTATCAGTTTATATCCCTATGACAGGCCAGAACGAGTATATGAATTTAAGCATGAAAAATTTGAAAAAAATTATATATATTCGATTTTTGCTTATCTAGATCAATCTTATTATGAAAATTTGCATTTCATAACTGCTGATGTAAATATCTTAAAATCTTATGCAAACGTTAAAAATGCCTGCATATTGAAAAATATTATTGATGACGATACTAAAGATTTTTCAATACATGTATATCCGTGGGTGTTTGCACATGTAATGAATGGTAATTTTTATCATCTTAATGAAGAAAATATTAAAAACATTAAATACAAATACAACGTTTGTTTTTTGAGTCTTGAGTCAAAATTAATCAGACAAATCATTATTTCTAAATTAATTGAACATGACAAATTTATATATTCAAACATAGGTAGTGCCAGAATTCAAAACACACCTGATGTTCAAATAAAACATATTCGCCCTATTCATGATTTCAATTTTGAATTACATTATGATCAGTTTTATCGAAGATGGCAAAAAGAGTATAATGCAGATGACATATTAGGTGAAGTTTACATAAAAAATTCAAATTATGATTCGAGAGTATTGAAAACAGTAACAGAAGATTATTCATTATATAAATACAGAGCCGATATTGAAAGAGATTTATTAACTAAACGAACAGAATTTCAATATTTTTGTCCTAAAGAATATTTTGAGTCAGCGATAAATTTATTTTCTGAAACGTCTGTCATATCTTCATCTATTACAGAAAAATTTTTCAAAGACGTTTATAATAAAAAATTGTCAATAGGCATAGCAGGTCAAAATTATTACAAATTTTTAAGAAACAATAATTTCATGTTATTTGAAGAAATTTTTGATTATTCATTTGATAATAAATCATTACATAAAAGATTTCAAAGTGTAATTGATCAAATAAAAAAATTTTTAAATTATAAGACATCAGACTTAATTGAAATATTAAACGATAAAATTATTATTGAAAAATTTAATAATAATATAGAAATTGCAAGAGAAAAACAAAACGATTACACTAAATTAATGAATATTTCAAGTTCAAAATTGAGTGAATATTTCTGCGAAATGATTATTGACAACGATGAACGTTTTAGGCCAAGTATTCTATGAAAAAAATAAGTTTTCTAGAAATAGCACCTGTATTTTCAAATCAAGTGAAACTACCGTATTCTACTGGAGTGATATGGAGTCATTGCTTGACAAATCAAAAAATAAAAAATAATTTTGAATTACATAAATGGATTTATATTCATGAAGATGAAGACACCATATTCGATGAGATAAAAAATTCAGATATAATTGGAGTATCTAATTTTGTATGGAATGAGAACATTAATAATTCTATATGTAAAAGACTCAAAACGCATAATAAAAATGTAAAAATAATTTATGGTGGTTTAGGTACGCCTAATGATGCAAAAAAGTTTTTAAGAAAGAATAAATTTGTTGATATAGTTGTTAATGGCGAGGGTGAATATGCATTTGAAAAATTATTATTAGACTATCTATCAAATGATTTGAAAAAAATATATAAAGCAGATCGTGTATCAAATATCGAAGAATTGCCAAGTCCTTATTTAAATGGATTATTTGACGAATTGATTTTAAATAAAAAACATGATTATAATTTTGAGGCCTTAATTGAACCGTCAAGAGGTTGTCCATATAAATGCACGTTTTGTGAAATAGGTGACGATTATTTTACAAAATTGAAAAAACAAAGCGTTAATAAAGTATTTGATGAATTGAATTGGATATCAAATCAAAAAATAGAATATTTGCATGTTATTGATAATAATTTTGGTATGATTCCTTTGCATAAAGAAATATCTGAAAAACTCGTAGAATTGAAAAATGAAAATGGATATCCTAATGCTTTAAATCTAACATGGGCTAAAAATAAAAAAAAATTATTGTTCGATATTATAGACATTCTTAAAAAGGCAGAATTACAAAAAGGAATAACAATTGCGTTGCAGTCTTTAAATGAACCAACTTTGAATGCTATAAAAAGATCTAATCTAGATAGTAAAAATTTACAAAATTTGTTTTCTCACTTTGAGAAGACGAATACGCCAACATATATCGAATTAATCATGGGATTACCCATGGAAACTTCTCAACAATTTAAAGATAATGTTTATTATATTCTAGATGATTTAAATTATCCTTATTATATCGGCATGTATCCATTATCTGCATTACCGAACACAAAATTTAATGATAAAGAATATATTAAAGAATATGATATAAAATTTAAAGATACATGTCCTGCTTTTTATCATCACGAAAGCACCAAAGAAATGTTACAAAGCGAAACAGAAAGAATGGTCTCATCAAATAGTGTAATGACATTAGATGAGTATATCGAGTTGCTAACGTGGAAATGGTTTTTAATGACTTTTCATTTTTTAGGATGGTTGAGCATTATGTCAAGACAGTTTAAAAATACATATGATGTATCTCTTAAATCTTTTTATGAAAATTTTTATAGTTACATGAAAAACAATAAAAATTTTCTACAAGATGAATATAAAATAACAAAAAATCTTATATCAAAAGTTTTTAAGAAAAAAGAACCGTGGGGTAGAAAAATTGAAGATGTGTCATCAATTTATTGGGAGTACGAAGAAGCAACATCAATTATTTTAGCAAAAAGAAAATCAGAGTTTTATGATTTAGTTCGTGATTTTATGTATGAGTTTTATACGTGGAATTACAATAAGAAATATGACATTGATCACATTATTGATAATCAGTTTAATAAAATGAAAGACCCTGGTGATAATATTGAAAAATGGGCCATAGAATGTTTATGGTGGGGAAGAACAAATGAAAAATTTTTTAATGAGTAATAATGGTTAAATGGGGAACAACATTTGGTTCTCATGATGGTGCGTTAGCAGTTTTTCAAGATGATGTACTTGTATTCGCATCTGATGCAGAACGATGGTCGAGAAAGAAAAACGATCCTGTGATACCTGATAATCTTATCAAGTATGCAGAGGATAATTGGGGAGAACCTGATGAGGTTTATTTTTACGAAGATTACACACTCAAGAATGAACGAAGAAAATTTGCAGGTCAATTTCCTCAAACGATTCAATTTAAATATCACATACGATATTGCGATCATCATTTGTCTCATGCTCGTTATGGTTATTGGACTTCCCCTTTCGTAGATTGTACTGTTTTAGTCGTTGATGCAATTGGTGAATGGGATACACTTACTCAATGGAAAGTTTTTGATGGAGAGTTTATAAAACAAAAATCATGGACGTATCCTAAATCTATTGGTTTATTTTACTCTGCAATGACACAGGCGGCTGGTTGGAAACCAAATGAAGAAGAATATATTCTTATGGGTGCTTCAGCAGTGAAGAAACACAAAATAGAAAATTACAACATCGTCAAAGAGATGTGGAATAATGATGTAAATTTTCATACAGGAATAAACATAAATTTTGACAAGTTTGAGATAGCATCAATTGCACAAGAAATTTACGAAGAAGAGTTTAAGAAAATTATCGATGAAATAGAAGATGATAATCTTGTGTTTGTAGGTGGTTGTGCATTGAATGTATCTGCAAATCGATTTCTTACAATGTTCAATACATTTATACCATGTAATCCAGGTGATGGTGGATCTGCAATAGGTTGTGTGATTGATAAAAAGATTCCTGCGAACGCCTATCTAGGCTATGAAATACCTGGTGAATATCCTGTGACAGAGATTATACAAGAGTTAAAACAAAATCATATGGTAGGTGTTGCTAAAGGTCGTGCGGAGTTTGGTCCGAGAGCATTAGGTAACAGATCTTTCTTTGCCGATCCATCTCTGTTAGATATAAAAGATAGAGTAAATAAAGTAAAAGGACGAGAAGAGTTTAGACCTTTTGCACCTATGATACTCAAAGAAGATGTAAATGAATATTTTGATGTTGGCATTCCATCACCTTTTATGAATACAATTCGCAAAGCAAAAGAAGAAACAATTGAAAAATATCCAGGTATAGTTCATCTCGACGGAACTTCAAGACTACAAGAAATAACAGAAGAACCTCATAGAACATTATTACGAGAATGGAAAAAAGAAACGGGTTGTTCCATGTTATTAAATACATCATTGAATGTAAAGGGAGAACCAATTATAAATAATGTTACAGAAGCAAAACACTTTGAAACAAAAACTGGTGTAAAAGTTTTATAGGAGATCATATGCACGGTTCTTTCAAAAAAATGTTAAAAGAATCGATTCACGAATCACAGAAATGTCAGAGAAATTGGAATCTAGAAGAAACTATTTCTGATGACGATAAAAAATTAATTATTGAGGCGGCCACTAATTCTCCTTCAAAACAGAATTTAAATTATTTTAAGTTGCATGTTATTGAAGATAGAGATATTATTGATTCTATTCACTCAAGTACAAAAGGATTTGGACCTATCTATCATGATTATGATGATAATTCAACTACTGGTTATTACAGAGAAGAACGTGGTGATGATGGTGATTTTTATACCAATTCTCAAGTTAAAGCAAATATGCTATTAGCATTTGTAAAAAATGATCCGGAATTAAAAAGACAAGAAAACGATCAATACGAAGAAGATAGAGCAATGGCTATAGGTATCTCTGCTGGATATGTAAATCTCATTGCGACTCAATTAGGTTATTCGACCGGATGTTGCAAATGTATGGATTCTGCTTCAATTACAAATATTCTTGGCGATGCTCCAATTCTTCTCATGGGTGTAGGTATTGCAGATAAAACTAGAGATAGAAGAGAACATCACGACAATAAAGATTTTAAATTTCCATCACTAAAAAAATTAAAAAATATTGAGACCATTTTACATGCATGATTAATACTCATAATGATTGGGATCCATTACAGGAATGCTTTGTTGGTATTGCTGATAATATGGTTCATCCAACTATGGATAAGTCTGTCATGTCTTTTTCATATGCTGGATATAATGAAAAAGAAGTTTGTGATTTAAAAGGTCCATATCCTCAATGGATTATAGATGAAGCAAATGAAGATTTAGATAAGTTGGCAGACTGCTTAAAAAATCTTAACATAAAAGTTAGACGCCCTTCAAAAACGGATCATTCAAAAATATTTTCAACGACTGACTGGACTTCTAGTGGATGGTATAATTACTGCCCAAGAGATCTATTGTTACCATTAGATAATCTAATTATAGATTGTCCTTCAGCAATGAGATCAAGATATTTTGAAACATTTGCATATAGAGATTTTTTGTATGATAATTTTGATGAGGGTGTTCAATGGATTTCAGCCCCAAAACCAAGATTACTGGACAGTCTTTATACCTTCGAAGACCTAACAAAACCTACAATTCACAATTTGGAAATTATTTTTGATGCGGCCAACGTTGTTAGATTGGGCAATGATCTATTATATCAAGTATCAAATTCTGGTAGTTTAAAAGGTGCAAAATGGTTAGAAACAATTCTTAATCCATTAGGGTATAAAATTCATTTAGCAGAGGGTTTTTACGCATACACTCACTTTGATTCTACAGTTATTCCTTTAAGACCTGGACTTGTTTTGTTTAATGGTGCTAGATTAAATGAAAAACATTATCCAAAAATTTTCGAAAATTGGGATAAAATATTTTTTGATGACATAATTGACATAGGCAGTTCTTTACCAAACGGAGTCTCTCCTTGTTCTCCTTATATAGGTTTAAATTTATTGAGTATCAATGAAAAACTTGTTATTGTCGATATCAACCAAGAACCATTAAGGAAAAAACTATCATCGTATGGCATTGACTCAATAGGATTAAATATGAGACACGCAAGAACAATATCTGGAGGATTTCATTGTGTCACTCTTGACACATTGAGAGAAGGGAAAAGAGAAAGTTATTTTTGAATGGATTACATCATTTCAACCATGAAAAATGGTCATCAACATGAAGTTGCACATTGGTTTGATAAGATAAAAAGCAATGACAGACTGTTCATATTTGAAATGGACAATGTTGATTATGAAATTTCACCAATTAGAAATATTTCAAAACAAGAAAATGTTTTTGTGTTTACCTATGATGATTTTCCATTCAAATCATTTTGTATTCATGTACAACATCATTTAATTGATGCAGATGTGCCAAAAAATTTAAAATTGAAATATAATGTTTGTATGTTAAATAGAAGACCTGCACCAATAAGAGTTGCTTTTATGAGATATGCAGAAAATATTCCTAGATTTATTGGAACAATGTATGTTCATGAGAGAGTTGAAAAAAATTATCCTGATTTTAATCAAATAAGATATTTTGAGGATATGATTTGTGTAGACGAACAATATTTTTATCAACCAAATGATGATCTATCAAATCAATTCAATATACCAATTAAAAGATTAAATGAAAGTCCAACATCGAATACTAGAAAAAAGATAGGTAAAAAATATAAAAATAATTTTGACGGAGATATTGTTCCTCCATATGAATGGTTCGAAACATATGTTGACTTGTTTCATGAAGGTGATCAATTTTTTAGTGAAAAATTAGCAAAAAATTTTATACACAAAAAACCATTTTTTTATCTTGGTACAGATCAAAAAAACTCTTTGGATAAATTTGGCTTTATAGATTATTTTGAATGTAAACCATTTTTTTATAATGTTTTAGAGTTGACAAGAGAGTTGTGTTTGGATATTGAAATGATACATGATTATGATATTAAAAATAAAATTGAGCATAATTATGAGAGAGCAATAGATTTATATACAGAATATGGTGAGTTGTCAAATTTTATTCTTGATTTAGAAATAAATGGGCCAAAAATAACGGAAAACACTGAACTAATGGACAACCATGTTGAATTGCTCTGCTCTATATCACCACATTAATATTAGAAATGATAATAGAGTTTTTCCTTGTTGTAGGTTTAAAAAACCTATTTCTAAATTTGACGGCACGCTTACATTGAAAACTAAAGAATATGATGACATAAGAAAAAATTTTCATACAAAATTACCAGAATGTCAAAAATGTTTCGATGAAGAAAAAGCAGGAATTAAATCACTAAGACAAGAGTTTAATGAAAAATATAATTGTGATGAAATAAAATTAGAGCATTTAGAGATAGGTTTTGACAATATTTGCAATTTAAAATGTGATCCTTGTTGGGAAGAATGGTCATGGCAGTTTGGTGATTTTAAAACTACAAAAGAAATTATTGAAATACCAGAAACAATTAATAAAATAACATTTTTAGGCGGAGAACCTTTACATACTAATAGACATTTTTCATTTTTAAAAAAACTTAATAGAACTGATATAGAAGTTATTTACACCACTAATGGAACAATATTTCCTAAACAGGAATGGATTGATCTATGGGATAAAATAGATAATTTAACATTCTTGATCAGTATTGATGGATATGGAAAATTAAACGATAAAGTCAGGCCTCCTAGCAAATGGTCTGATATAATAAAAACTTTAAAATTTTTAGAAAACAAATACAATGTATTAATACAAACTGTTATTCATAAAAATAATGTTCATGGGATAAAACGGTTAAAAGATTGGGTCGGTGATAGGCAGTGGATTGTAAATGTTTTAACATATCCTCAAAACATGCAAGCAGATAAAAACGATTTGAAAAATGCCTTGATAAATATTGATGAAAACAAACATCGAGTGCCTATATTATGAGCAAATATCCCAAAAAAATTAATAACGTTTCTATTGATTATGTGAAGAATGATAATTATGATTTTCATTCCGAAGAGACTAATAATAATCCTAAAAGTCTATCAAGCAAAAATCTTTCAGTTCACACGACAATACAACAAACTTTTTTACCTTTGGAAAAATTTTCTAATATAAAAATATTAGAAAAAGAATTGTCAATGGATATTAAATATGCATCCATGATAATACAGAACCCCGGTTCTATAAATGTAACACATAAAGATGAATTTTTTTATCTTAAAGACAAAAATAGAGAAAAAATAAGAGCAAATATTTTTTTAACTGATTGGGATTTTGGTCAATTAGTCGAAACGGAGTGTTTGACAATAACTAGGTGGAAAAAATACAGTGCTTATGTGTGGGACAATAACATTGCACACTTTGCGATAAATTTTAGCGACATTGATAAAATAACTTTACAATTTTCAGGATACTCAAATGAATAATGGAAGTGGGTTGCAACCTATACCTAATTTGGTGCATGAAATTTTCTTTAAAAACATTAATGCTTCAAATTTTTTATATGATGACAATGTAACTGATGGTTTTTATGAATTGTTTGTGAATTGGTTAGAATCATCTGTACATAATGAAATAAAAGGTTTGAATAATTTTAATGTTTTGAAATTTTCTTCTGGGTCAGTGCAAATATTTGATCATTTTTATATAAAACATCATAAAAGAAGATTTAGATTTTTTAAAGAAGAGTTCATGTATCACAAAGCGGTTAGTAAACATACATTAGATCATGAATATATGCAAAATGACTCAATTAAATCTAATGATGCATTTTTGATCAGTATGCCTTTTACAAGAAAAGGTTTTATTCACCCAGAGTTGTTCGAAGTTTTAAATCAATGTGAAAAACTTAATGTACCTGTGTTATTAGATTTTTGTCATTTGCCTGTTTCAAAAAATGTACACATTGATTTAAATGAATATGATTGCATTGATACCTTGGCCTTCAGTTTTTCAAAAATGTTGTGGGGAGCAGAGCATTTGCGAATAGGAATAAGATTACAAAAAATTGATGAAGACGATGGTATAGATGTTTTTAACTCTGTAGGTATGATCAACAGAATGTCTGTTGGTATCGCAAAAGAAATACTAAAATTTTTTGAATTGGATTATAATTGGAACACCTATGAAAAAAGATATAATGAATTCTGTTTAAGTAATAATTTGGACAGAACTGATAATATACTTTATGGCATGAAAAACAATGAAAGAGTAATTGTGGCAGGCTCTTTATAAATAATTTATATGAAATATTACGAGAACATTTTATCTAATTATCTAGATATCGATCTATTGAGTGAATTACGCACTATCAAAGACTGGTCTGATTTTAATCGTAATAATAGTCACATGCTTGAATATTATGGCGATAGACAGATCATAATTAAAGTAAGACAACTTTTACATTCCAAATCATTTATTTCATGGGTAGAAAAAGAAATGAATGTGAGTGGTTTAGTTGTAGATTCTCAAGGAGTTGGAGAGGGCGTTTCTCTGATGAAAAAAGGTGATTCATTAGATCCTCATATTGATTTTAACTGGAATGATAGAATTAAAATGAACCGTGCAGTAAATTTGTGCGTTTATATCGGTGACTGTAAAGGTGGTGAGTTTCATGTTTGGGATGAAAAAAGAGAAAATATTTTATTCGAAAAAGAACCAATACACAATTCAGCAGTTTTGTTTAAACATAGTGAAACACATTCTCATGGAGTGAAACCGGTCACGTTTGGTAAAAGATACACTATTAGACAGTTTTATTATAAGAGTGAATCAATATGTGAAAATCCACATCAGTCTCTTTATTGGTTTAACCCTGAAATAAAAATGCCAACGAATTCATAATGAAATTTTGGTTATTTGGCGATTCTTTTTTCGATTTGCCAGGATATGAAAATAATAAAATTTATTGGGTAGATTTATTACCTAATACTATTAATTTGTCATTAGGTGGTACAGGTCCTCATTATATGTTACCAATCATAGAAAAATCTGTTTCAAAAATATCACGAGATGATGTTATTATTTGTCATATTTCTGATAGAAATAGAATAACTTTTCCATCAAGCACCATAGCAAATGATCAAATGATGTATATCACTAAAACTGGTTTACAATCTGGTTACGATGACAAAAGATTATTAAATTATTATGATAAAAACAAAGATAGTATTAATTTCACCTTTAAGACATTTGAAAAAATTATAGAAAGTTTACCTCAATTAATAGTTTCATATCTCTATTCTCTTGATGTAAAGTCTATAGTTTTTTGCAGTTCACCACTTACACATAGGCCACAAAATACTAATAATTTTCATTTATCGAATCATAGTTTATTTGACATAAGCATAAATGAATTCATAGATTTCGATGATGGCCTAACAGGTGTTATTGATAGTAGAAACAATCATCTATCTGATGAAAATCATCTTATTCTAATAGAATATATACATAAAGTATTGGCTAACGAAAAATTACCGACCTTTAAAGAAAAGTTCATATATCAAAAAAACGTGATAAAAAAAATAAATTCAGATAAGGTATTTATTTATGAATAGACTCTGTATTATTGGAGGCAGTACCGCTGGTTGGTGGTCTGCTGGATATTTCGAAAAACACTTACCTGATTGGAGTATTACGATTTATGATTCTCCTAATATTCCAGCAATGGGTGTTGGTGAATCAACTCTTCCTCAATTAAAATGGTGGTGGGAAGAGTTGGGAATTGAAGAAAAAGATTGGGTAACAGAATGTAATGCAGTTTTAAAATATGGAAATTATAAAGAGGGTTGGAATGCTCCAGAATTTGATAAACCATTTGTTACAAGATTTTGGTTTAATGATAATAATAAATTTGATCAAATGATGGCGGACCCTTCCAACTTTAATGATGGAAAAATAATAGAAGAAAAATTTTATAAAGAATTTGATAGACCTGATTCAAGAGCCGATTATGCATATCATGTGTGTGCAGAGGCTTCTGCTGAGATAGTAAAAAATCATTGTAAAAAAACTGTTTTAATTGAAGAAGAAGTAAATACATTACCAGAAGGATATGATCTTTATATAGATGCTACAGGATTTGGTAGAAAATTTGTTAAAGATTTCACAAGAATGAACATTTCAGATTATCATTTTGTAGATTCTGCATGGGTGTGTCCCATGAAAAAATCTTCTAATGATGCTGATGTAACAAAATCAATTGCGAGGAAATATGGTTGGTCGTTTGAAGTCAATTTACAGAATCGTGTGGGCATGGGTTATATATTTTCATCTCGTCATGTGGATAAAGAGGAAGCACTCAAAGAGTTTCGTGACATTTATGGAAAAGATAATAGGAAACCAATGTCCCCACAAAAAGGAGAAAGATTCATCAGATGGGATCCAATGATTTTACAAAATCCTTGGTCTGATAATGTAGTTGCGATAGGAACTTCATCAGGATTTGTAGATCCTCTTGAAGCAACGGCATTGTTTATGACTCAAAGTGGTATTACACAGTTAGTAAATACTATTAAACGAGGATATAGTAAAAAATCATACAATCGTATAATGAGAAGAATATGGAATGATGGTCTTAGATTTCAATTGGCTCATTATACATTGAGTAGTAGAAATGATACACAATTTTGGATCGATTCCCAGAAAGGTGCAGATGATAACTTTATCTGGGAGAATTATCAGAAATATACTGGATCTTATCAGTGGATATTTCCTGATGGCATCTGGGCACAGATGGGAATTTATTTAAACAAAATGGATCAATATGTTCCTAAACTTTAATCATTTAAAAGAAGCAAACTCTAATTACTGGCATCATTTTAAATATTCGGGTCTATGCACTTTGTATGCAGGGGCCGTTTTTTTATTGGGCATCGTGCATACAATTTTTCCATTCATAGGTGATTGGTATGCTATCAAATTGACTAAAAAAATTGTTGAGACAACCGATGAGCAATTTAAACATTGAATATCTTAAATACGATAACGACAAATTTAATTTTAGAAAATTATTTGAAAATTTTTTCAAGTGTGATTTAACAAAATTGCATGAAAAATTTCATATTGAAAAAAAGAATTATGATATAACTGCCGGCATCGATAATTTATCACTCGTAGAAAATGCATATAAAAACGTAATTAACTCTGAATCTTTTAAAGATATTTGGTTTTCATTCATTAATTCAGTTATGAAACCATATTTCAATAATGAAAAAATTCTAATTCAAAAATTACCATCGATCAATATAATACCATCAAAGTGTGAGGTGAAATACGTTCATGAAACTGTCAAGGGTTTTAATTTTCATTTAGATTCATATCAACCATTTTATCATCCAGATTTTGAAGAAAATTTTTGGATACCATTGACACAAACTGATGAATTAAATGATTTATATTTTTTAGAAAATAACGTTAAGAGAAGAGTTGATGCAAAACTTAATCAAATTTTTCGTTTTGGTAACGATGTTGTTCATGGAAACATGGTTAAAAACAATTCAAAAAATACAAGAATTTCTATGGACTTTAAAGCCTTGTTGTCTTCTAATTATGACAAAAATTCCATTTCAGATAAAATAATAATAAAAAGAGGTAGACAATTCAAACAGAATGAGTGGTATAGCACAAAACATTACTACATGGAATTATGATCATAACAAACAGTATTATTAAAGTTAAAAATTCATTCGATAATAAAGAAGACATAAAAAGGTATTTGTATAATCATATTGAAAATCATCCATTTCGTCAATACAACCAAAAAATAGCAAAAGAGTTTGGTGAAGCATTATTTTCTATGACATTTTTTCCTCCAGATATTGTTGTGCTAACACAAAGATATCCTAATGATGACCTGTATCAAAAATCATTACAATCAAGAAATGATATAATAAAATTTATGATCGACAAAAATCTTATAGAATATTATAAAACAAGTGAACCAATGGAGCAGATTTATGATTGACTGCATAGATTATAAAGAAGAGACCGAAGATATAATAAGAAAATTTAAAAGAAAAGAAGATTTTGTTTATTATACTTCAGGATCTACTGGTAAACCTAAAAAAATTACTCACTCTTACGATTTGATGTTACAAGTCGCAGAAGAGAACTGTAGATATAATAATTATACTAAAGATGATTATATTGTTAATGCATCATTACCGGCCGCATCTATTGGTTATCCAGTCTTATCTGTATTACCTGCCTTAATCACTAATTGCAGTTTAAAAGTAAAGGCGTTCAATCCATATGAATATTTGGATGAGATAAAAGGAGCAACTCATGCGTTTATACTACCTGCAGTATACAGAGTATTGAGAAAAACACAAAAATGGAAGAATTTTGATTTCACAGATATGACTATATCAAGTGGTGCAGATATAGTGCCAGACGGTATAAAAAATGATGTATTGTCAAAAGGTGCTAAAAAATTTCATCATTTATATGGTTCGACTGAGGTGCCTCCTGCAATATCTAATTCAGAAGATGAAGAAAGAATAGGTGAAAATTTATCACCATTGATCGATCATTATATTGTAGATAGAGAGTTGTTTATCAAATGGAAAATGCAAATATCATATTGGCAATCAGGTGACATTGTTACAGAAGATTTAAAGGTGACAGGGAGAAAGAAAAATATACTTGCGTTAAATTGTTCTCGTTTACAACCTGAAACAATCGAAAGATATGTTTTAGATAATACGAATGTAAAACGATGTCTACTAACAATTAATAACGACAAGATATGGATGTATTATGATGGCTATGAAGATGCATCAATTGTGAAAGAAAAAGTAGAAGAATGGTATATAGAGTCTCCCATAAATGTAAGAAAAGTGGATAAAATACAAGTTAATAAAATGAATAAATTGATTCGAACCGCAACTTATGATAACGTTTAGAGATTTTAGATATACAGATCATAAACTGTTACAAGAATTTATACCAGAATTAAAAAGGCGTAGATTAAATTATGATATAAAATTCATCAATGTCGAAAAGATGATTAAATGTTTGATGTTTTTCAATCAAAACAAATTTGCAATGATTTCTGGTATTGACGATGTTAGTAAATATATACCAAATACTTATAGAATTTTAACAAAAGCAACAACAACAAAATATAAACCTAAATGTTGGGGGCCATTCGTAGAGGATAAATTTTTTTCAAATACGATGGCTGGCATTTCGGTAGATTTTTGTTTAAAAGAAGGTAAAAACATAGTTATAACAACTAATAAAGATTCTAGAATTTCAAATGTTGTTCTTAAAAGCAAAAAAAGATGGCTTAAATTTAGACAAATCAAAAAAATTAATGATGTTGATCAACTTATATGGGATATTGATATTGATGAGTGTATTAAATCAACAAATTACTGGAAGAAAAAATTATTTTGAATAAAAAGTATTTTTGTTCATCCCCGTTCACAAGAATGACCAGATCACCAAACGGAGATCTGAGAACTTGTGTCTATCACCCTCCTCTTAAAAATAACTATAACACAATATTAGATGCATTTCATAGTGATGAGATGAAAAAAATCCGTCAAGAAATGAGAGACGGTATACGAAGATCTGAATGTGAGTGGTGTTATTTTTATGATGAATCAAATCAATATTCATGCAGACAAGATATTAATGAAAGATATCCTGAACCACCATCAACTAAATTACGTGAATTAGATTTTGCCGCATCAAATAAATGTAATTATATATGTGTTACATGCGATGAATCTGCTTCTTCTGGATGGGAAGCAAGAAATAAAGAATTTAAATTCATAGATAGTCAAATTGTACACAAGTTACCAATAGAATTAAAAGGTATTGAACATTTAAATCAATTAACAATCATGGGAGGTGAGCCTACCATAGAATCATATTACGATGATAATTTTTGGAATTTTATCGAAAGCAAAACAGACGAAAATACATGGTATCAAATGGTTACAAATTGTTCATCATATCCTTCAGATAGGTGGATAAAATTTTTGAATAAATTAAAAAATGTTTGTATTGGTATTTCGTTAGATGGTATTGAAGAAGTTGGGCAATTTTGTAGACTAGGATGGAAAGAGAGGATTTGGAGAAAAAACCTTTTAAAGTGGATGGAATTTTTTTCTCATAGAACATATGATATTAAATCTAGACACGAGGGCCCATGGATCAATTTTGTTGTGAGCAATTACAATGTGTTAAACTTGACTGATACGCTTACTTATGTTGATGAATTTGGTATGAGAGATCGTGTTATGTTAACCGTAGCGTTTGAACCAGATTATTTGTGCCCGGCTTACTTACCGAATAAATATAAGGACATAATAAAAGGATCAAATTTTTATGATGATAATCACGAAGAATTTATATTGGATGTTTTACAAAAAGGTAACGAATCGGAAGTCATTTATGATAAATTCAAACAATATACTAAATACCTTAATACATTTGTGAAAGTTCCTGAAAAATGTCTAAAATTTTTACAGTAACAAAGGAGAAATATGAAGTGTGTTCATTTTGAATTGACTTATTTAAAAAGTGAAAGTAATGTATGGAACAATGCTCAAGAATTTTCAACATTATTAAAAAACTATAATCATACAAGAACTGATACAGAGTTGCCATCGTGGTCAATAAATCACCATGGTGATTATGATTCAAATACCGCAATTTTCTGTTTCGCTGAAGATAAAAAAATAAACTTATTATTTTTTTATAATGGTTTTAGTTGGGATTTAGATGCACTAAATGCTATAAAATATTTTACATTTTTTCATGAGTATGATTTAATATGTAAACAAAGTGATCCAGCATTGTCAGAGGTAAAATTTCGATCAAGAAAAGTTGTTAATTACACTACATTATATAAAAGATTGTACTCGGTTTTATATGCGACTTATAATCCAGTCGAATATATTGATCAGGATGATAAATCAATTATGAATGACATTACCTTTTCAAATTTATCGGATGTAGATTCAACATATGATTCTATTGAAAATATGTACGCCATGGTTTGTAATTGTCATGCATATGCGGATATTAATGATGTTCATCATTGTTTTAATATCGATGATAAAAAAAATTGGAACATTATAGAATCTTATGTGAAGACTTTTTTACAGGATGCTACTAATGTTTCTGATTGGCATACTGATGATACTTTCGTTTTGGAGAATGATGCTTAATGCAATCAAATACATTTTGTATGAGTCCTTTTGTAAGAATGACTCAGTGGTGGAATGGTAATCTCAATACCTGTACACATTATAATGAAATGACAGGTGATGGTTCATATTCTGAAAAACAAGTTTTTATACCCAAAGATAAATACAATTCACTTTTAGATGCCTTCAATGGCAAAGAAATGAATGATTTGCGTTCAAAAATGATCAATGGAGATTTTTTGGACGGTTGTCGATATTGTTATCATTTAGAATCTTTGGGGTTAATGAGTTTACGTCAAAGTATAAATTCTTGCCATACATTTGAATCAAAAGCAAAATTAAAAGAAATTGAAATTTATCCATCAAATAAATGTAATTTTAGATGTACAATATGTAATCCTAGTGCAAGTAGTATGTGGGAAAAAGCACCATTACAGTCTAAAGATGAAAAACCAACAAAAACATATTTACTAGATGATTTAGATGACTTGGATTTGATCACAATCTCAGGCGGTGAACCAATGATTATGGAAGACTATTCTGGAGATTTTTTTAAAAATAGATCTGCCAAATTATTTACTATGGCCACCAATAACTCAGTTTTTCCTAAAAAAGAATTTTTCAATTTTGTCAATAGGTGTGATGACATTCTAATTTATTTAAGTCTAGACGGTGTAGGTGAGGTTGGCGAATTTTGTCGAAAAGGTTTAAAAATGACAAGATTTAATAAGAATTTAAAGAAATGGCAAAATTGGTTTGATGATAGCAAATTCAAAAGAAATGGCAATCCAAATTATAAACTTAGACCCCCATTCTTAACTGGATTGAGAATAATGTTTGTAATGCAAATTTATAATGTGTTTAATGTTTATGATTCAATGAAATGGGCAGATGAACATGATATAATCTTAGATTTGAGAAATTGTTATTCACCTGAAAAATTAAACATTGCATATCTTCCTGATGAAATTAAAGAAGACATTATGAATGGTCCTTTTTATAATGATACGCACAAAGAATTTACATACAAAATTTTGAATTCTGATAACTATGATAAAAAAAGAGTTGAAGAATTTATTGAATACACAAAATATTTGATGGTATTAGACGAAATACCAAAAGAATCTTTAAAAATTTTTAAAAAATGTATGGATATAATTTAAGATTAAATGTTAATAATTACGAATGGAAAAATTCAAAAGAATTATATAGTCCTGAGAGACATGTAATCATCGATAAATATCGTGATGGGTGTACGAGAAATCCGTGTTGTAGAGATATTGTAAATAAAAGAAATAAATTTGAAGATGGCCAGGGTATGTGGCCTTTGCCGATATTTCTTATTTGGTCTAATAAGATATATGTCAATCATGTAATGTGTTTTATGAATGAGAATGAAGCATATAGATGGCTGTTGCAATGGATAAATGAAGAACACAAAAAATTTATGTGTGGTAAATGGAACTTTCCAGACATACATGCGAAAAATGTTTTTGGTTCTGATGTGTCTTCATTTTTACATCCAATTTATGATGATGGAGAATTTGTTGAGAGAATGACAAACGGTGAGATTACGAATGAAAATTTTTGGAATGGTGGAACTATGGAGTCATATATTAAACACGAATTTTTCAATACTTGGTCAGTGAATTCTATAGATGATATGAATCATTGGAGTGAAGTAGAAACATATGCTAATAATTTTATAGAATTGTTTTACGATAAATCTTTTCCTATATATTGGGATGTAAAATTGGTGATGAGCGATGAAATTTAAATTTGAAGTAAGAAGTAAAACATATCCTAGCAGAACATGGAATAATACAATTGATTTTTGTATTGATCATGATCATTGGATACCGCATAATTTTCAAAAAGTTATTTTAGAAATAGCATCAAATTATGGTGTGTATAGGAAAATATCTTTACTTGATGATAGACGAGGTATGTTGTTGTACGTTACCTTGCCCACAAATGATCTTTTTTCAGAGTGGTTATCTAAACGAATTAATTATTTTTATGAAGTCAAAAATTCTGA
>MDTB01211646.1_pt1 | contig 24747 bp, 28 predicted proteins | sample 811161 | NCBI WGS metagenome assembly MDTB01 (sample SAMN05326650, study PRJNA326480) | marine metagenome | isolation source: seawater | place: Mediterranean Sea | collected 2009
CATCGCGACCGGACCGACATTTTCATAGGCTTGGTAGCGAATTGTCCAGCCCGCCTGCTTAATCACCTGAGGGAGGCCTTGTGCTCCTGTTTGATACACCTCATGGCTTAGGTGCGGATCAACCAGTCCAAGCAACCAGTATTTGAGCCCATTGACCGGCAAATCCAATCCGGTCAGTTCGGCCAGCAGATGATCGGCATCAACATTTTGATAGCGCTGGCCCTTGGAGGTTTTAGCCACGACCAGATCTGGTTTACCCTCAACCACTGCCACTGTGCGGCCAATAAAATCACGCATCTTGATGGTGTAGTGCTGTGGCATATGCTGCCACTGCACACGCGCTTTGAATTTCTCGTGCGGAGTCACGGCCACTAGCGACATGGCTACGGTCCAGGTCATGTGCGCGCGGAGATAGTCGCTTCTAGCCTGATGAGGTGGACTGGGTGGTGGAGGTGTCGTGGCACAGCCACTCAACAATGCCAGGACAAGCACAGCAGTGATCAGTCTCAACATAGAATTAAAGACGCCTGCTTATTGGCCTGACGATTGTTGTAACTGATCCAGATATTGGTCATTAGGAAAGCGCTCAGAGGCTTGTTTCAGCAGTGTTTCAGCTTCGTGAGTATCACCCTTCGCCCGTAATAGTTCGATCAAGTGGCCGACGATTTCAGGGTCATACATTTTGTCCACGGCGAGGCGCAGATAGCCCTCTGACTCGGCGTAATTACCCAGCCGGAAATATATCCAACCCATACTATCGATGATGGCTGCGTCTTGCGGATTCAAGGCATAAGCGCGTTCAATCAGCTGTTTTGCCTCAGCCAGTTTGAGACCACGGTCTGCCAGAGTGTAGCCCAGCGCGTTCAGGGCATCGACATGTTCCGGATTGGCTTCAATGATGGAGCGCATATCGGCTTCAAATAAATCCACCCGGTCCATTTTGTCGGATGTGATGGCACGCGCATAAAGAAGATCAAAATGCTTAGGGAATTCCAGCAATCCCTGACTATATACCTCGTAAGCCAGTTGAAAATGTTTGTCCTGACTGAGCAAGTTACCCTCGGCCAGATAGATGCGCATGACACTCTCTGGACTGGATAAATCTGCTCGCACTGACTTTAAGTGTTGGCGTGCCTTGGCAATGCTGTCAGTGCGCAAATAAATGGTCGCCAGGCGCATGGACGCTTCTAGAAACCACTCACCAAAGGCGACCTGTAGCAGCATCTCCTGTGCCTGTTCAATGTCACCCATTTCTTCTGCTAACAGACCTAGATAATAGTAAGACTCATCTAAGCGCCGGTTGTCATCGACTAAATCCTGAAAATATTGACGCGCCTGTGGATATTCCTCCGCCTGCATGTACGTCAGGCCCAGCATATACACTAGGGTCGAATCATCGGGACGCTCCGCGAGCAGAATTTCAAATTGGCTGGCGGCCGGCAATAGTTCTTGCGCCTGCAGCAACATTTGGGCGTAACCCATACGCTGCTCATAGTTGGCAGGATCGGCATTCACCAAGTCACGCATTTCCTGAATAGCCAGGTCATGATCACCGAGCGCATTCAAGGCACGGGCGCGCAGCACCCTGGCCTTGGTCAGGTCGGGTTTGAAACCGATTGCTAATTCGCTCTCATCTACCGCTAAGCGATATTCACCCGCACCCATCGCCAAGTTGGCATACGCGAGATGGCCGTAGGGGTTGGTGTAATAATGAGCGACCAGTCGCCCCATCAAGGTGAGACTATTTTGCACGTCATGCACCTGACTCAAAGTGTTAATAACGATCGAGAACCCCTGTCTGGGCGAATCACTGGCCGCGTTCATGACCTGCAGAAAGCTAGCCTCAGCCGCATCGATATTATTAGTCCTTAGGTGTAATACACCCAGCACCTGTTGCGCTTCGATCCGCTCCGGCTGCACCTGTGCCCAGCGTTTAGCCGCATGCAGCGCGAGCGACCAATCTTTAGCGAAAATGGCCACGCGCATCACGCGCTCAATGATGTCTGGATCATCTGTTTGTTCCAGAGCGAGCGCATAATGACGTTTGGACTGCTCTAGATCACCTAATTTACCTGCCAGTTCACCCACCATGATCTCGTACATCAACTCACTGGTGGTTTGATACGCGCTATCATCCGCAGCCACGATGACACTCTCATCTTTGTGCGCAGGTTCGGCGGCATAAGAATACCCAGCATTGGGATTAGTTGCGCAGGAAGCCAGCGACAGCACCAGCAGACTGGTTGCGAGGGCATGAAAGCAGTGCTTTAGCATAGGATGATTTAACAATTTTATTGGGTCGGTTCTAGTGTTTTTCGCAATTCTACGTTATTTCACATACCATTACATGAGCTTGCACGCAGATGGGGTATGGGAACACTTAAACAAGCCCTTTAACCGCCATGGCATCCACTTGCAGTCTAAAAATTTTCCCGTCAGAACAGTTAAAGTGCATTAAAATAGTTGCCATGTCTTTATTTATACTCGGCGTTAACCATACGACAGCACCCATAGAAGTGCGTGAAAACTTAGCCATTTCTGAGACTATGTTGGCGGATGAACTGAGTCATCTGTTGACTCTGGATGCCATTCAAGAGGGCATGATCGTGTCCACCTGCAATCGTACCGAAGTATATTGTGAGTGTGATGATATCGATACTGGCAAACAGAGTATCCTCAACTGGCTCACTGCACGTCATCAGTTAGACGCGCACCAGGCAGCTACTTATCTTTACAGCTTCAGTCATGAACAAGCAGTCAGCCATTTATTCCGGGTTGCCAGTGGTTTAGATTCGATGGTACTAGGTGAGCCACAAATATTGGGCCAGCTGAAACAGGCTTATCAAACAGCGCTGGATGCAGGTACGCTGAGACAACATCTCAACCACCTCTGCCAACACTGTTTTCATGTTGCCAAGAGAGTGCGCAGCTCCACCGCGATTGGTAATAATCCTGTCTCGGTAGCTTCCACTGCAGTGTCTCTGGCGAAACAGATCTTTGGTGACCTCTCTAGCCGTAATGCCTTATTTATCGGGGCCGGCGAAACGATTGATCTGGCCGCACAACATCTGGCTACGGTGGGCATCAAGCGGATGACGATTGCTAACCGTAATGTCGATCGCGCCCAGCAACTGGCTGATAAATACAACGGCTATGGCATTGGTTTGTCGTTTATCAATGAAGTGCTGCCAGATAGTGATATTGTTATCACAGCCACCTCGAGTACGTTACCGATCTTGGGCAAGGGCCTGCTCGAGCAAGCGTCCAAAAAGCGAAAACATAAGCCGATTCTGGTTATTGACCTGGCTATTCCGCGTGATGTCGAACCTGAGTGCGCCACGTTGGCAGATATCTATCTCTACAGCGTGGATGATTTACAAGGTGTGATACAGGAGAATATCCAGTCCAGACAGAAAGCGGCGGCAGATGCTGAAGATATCATTGAACTTGAGCTGGCCAGCTTTCAGTCGCAACTACGAGGACGCAACGCCGACGATATCATTAGTGATTACCGCCAACAGGCTGAGCAGCACAAACAGGAAGCAGTCGCTAAGGCCATACGTCTGCTCAAGCAAGGCAAAGACCCTGAAGAGGTGTTACAGCTGCTGGCTAATTCTCTGGTCAATAAAATGTTACATACACCCACCGAGTCACTCAAAGCAGCCAGCGCTGAAGATCAGCACGCCATGCTTGAGAGCGCCAAGATTATACTTGGTCTGAATCAGGATTAGCACGCCACTGGCGTTGGCTTTAAAATTAAATTATGAAAGAGTCTATTATTAGCAAACTCGAATCGCTGCAAGATCGCTATCAAGAAATAGCGGGCTTGCTGGCTGAGCCAGATGTGATCGCAGATCAAAATCAGTTTCGTAAATATTCCATGGAGTATGCTCAGCTGGAGCCAGTCGTGAAAACGTTTATACAATTCACCCAAACCCAGCAAGACATGGCCATGGCACAGGAATTACTCAGTGATGATGATGCCAGCGTGCAAGAAATGGCGCACCAGGAAATCACGGATCTGAATACCCAGCAAGAAGCCTTGGAACTGGATTTACAAAAATTGTTATTGCCCAAGGATCCACTTGATAACAGTAATGTATTTATTGAGATCAGAGCGGGTACCGGTGGTGATGAAGCAGCTATTTTTGCGGGGGATTTGTATCGCATGTATTGTCGTTATGCCGAACAAAAACGCTGGTCGATAGAGGCCATCAGTGCCAATGAAGGTGAGCACGGCGGCTATCGTGAAGTGGTGGCAAGAATTGTTGGTCATGGCGCCTATTCACTACTGAAATTTGAATCGGGTGCCCATCGGGTGCAGCGGGTTCCTGAAACAGAATCACAGGGTCGCGTGCACACCTCTGCTGCCACCGTGGCCATCCTGCCGGAAGCGGATGAAATTGAGGATATCGATGTCAATCCATCAGATCTACGGATTGATACTTTTCGAGCTTCGGGCGCGGGTGGTCAGCATGTGAACAAGACCGACTCGGCGATTCGTATTACTCACCTGCCCAGCGGCGTCGTGGTGGAGTGTCAAGACGAACGCTCGCAACACAAAAATAAGGCACGTGCCATGTCGCTATTGAAAGCGCGCCTGCTTGCTGCCGAGCAGTCCAAACAATCTGCAGAGCAAGCTGCGGCGCGCAAAATCCTGGTCGGGAGTGGTGATCGTTCGGAGAGAATTCGTACCTACAATTTCCCGCAAGGACGCATGACCGATCATCGTATCAACCTCACTCTGTATAAATTAGACGAGTTGATGCAGGGCAATCTGAGCCCGGTGATCGATCCACTGATAAATGAATATCAAGCCGAACAGCTGGCATCTCTCAACGCCAGTTGAGCACTGTGAGTAGCTTGAAGATGGCCAACGAATTAAGCATTCAAGCCGCCATTGCGCACGGGCGTGAACGCCTCCAGCATTGTGCAGACAACCCCCATAATGAAGCGCTGATGTTGTTGCAATATATCACCGGCAAATCTAAAACGCTCTTGCTTGCCTACCCTGAGGATACCCTCACATCCGCACAGGTCCAATTCTACGAACAGGCACTGAATCGACGTGATCAAGGTGAACCTATGGCTTATATCCTGGCACAGCGCGAATTCTGGACGCTGGATTTGAAAGTCATCAGCGGTGTGCTGATTCCGCGTCCGGAAACAGAGCTGTTAGTGGAGGCCTGTCTGCCAATACTAGCGCAGCAGCAACAGGCAAAAATTCTCGATCTGGGTACAGGCAGTGGTTGTATTGCGCTAGCGCTGGCAAAGGAGTTTCCCAGCGCCCAAATCATTGCCTGCGACATTTCTGCAACGTGTATTGATGTTGCCCAATATAATGCGCAAGCGAATGCTATAAGCAATGTTCATTTCATGCGCAGTCACTGGTTCAGCGAGATCCATGGCATTCAATTTGATCTGATTGTCAGTAACCCCCCCTATATTGATGAGGATGATGTCGATATTGACCCTGAGGTTGAGCGTTTTGAACCTGATATTGCGCTATTTGCCGACCATCGTGGTTACGCTGATATATTTCATATCATTGAGAATTCGCCTAGTTATTTAAGCGCTAAGGGTACACTTATTGTCGAACATGGCTGGCAACAAGCTGAAAAAATCCGCCAACATATGGCTGACAACGGCTATACTGGTATAAGCAGTAGTTGTGATTTGCAATTACATGAACGCATTACTCAAGGTCAGCGAACAACATAACAACCCCATAACCGCTATGAACGACATCCAGATTGCCAGAGATGACGAAGGTTTCTTACTCGATCCAGATGACTGGAGCCAAGAGCTGGCGGTAGCCATCGCCGGCGAATATGAAATGACATTAAGTGAGGATCACTGGCGCGTGGTGCATTTAATTCGCGAGTGTTATAGCGATACCGGCATTGTTCCAGAATTAAGAACGATCCTTAAACAGCTCAAGCAAACGATCGCCGCGGATAAAGTCACACGCAAGTATATTTATAATTTATTCCCCTATGGCTACGGCCAACAAGGCTGTAAAATAGCCGGTATGCGCAAACCTCTGAAACTCTGGTTAGACCTGTAGCCCATGATGGCAAATCCCATGCTGATGACAGGCACCGGCCTGCTGCTGGCACTGGCACTCAGCGCTTGCGCCACCACTGCACCCAAGGATACAGCGCCCAGCTATGCTTATCGCGCCCAGGGTTGGGGCGCGACCTCATGCCAACAATTAACCGACGACCTGAATAATACTGCGCTCAGCCGCAAGCAAAGCGCAGCCAATACGCACCTCTATCAATCGTGGTTAAGTGGTTTTATTTCAGGTGTTAATTACGCTTGGGATGATACCTACGATGTGTCAGGCAACAGTGAGGTGGAGAGTGTCCTCGCTTGGCTGAATAACTATTGCGCCGAGCAACCTGAGCAAACCATCCCGCTTGCTCTGCATGTACTCATGCAGGAATGGCAGCGCCAGGGTAATTCGCGCTAGCAGCCCTGTACCATCTGCTCAAGTTCCGCCAACATGGCTTCGCGTGCCGCATCATCCACCATAGTGACCGAGTAAAATACGCGATCAATAATGTCGGTAATACCACAAAACGCCAGCGTGCCCTCAGTGGTACTCTTAGTCAGTTGATCGGCATTCTTACCAAAATCCTCTTTTGTTCCACCGGCTGTGACGACCACCATGGCGCGCTTGTTATGCAATAAACCGGTAAGGCCATTCTCATCAAAACTAAAGGCATAACCATTGGTGAAGACGCGATCGAACCAGCCTTTGAGGATGGCCGGACGATCAAACCACCAGAGTGGATAAATGACCACGATCATATCTGCCCACGTCACCTGTTCTTGTTCTCGCTTAATATCATCGGGCACTTTACCTTCGTTCTGTAAGGAGAGTTGCGCCTCGCCCAGAACAGGATCAAAACGCTCAGCGTATAAATCTTTCAACTGAACTTGATCGCCGCGTTTTTTAAAAGCGGTATTAATGACTTTCAAAATAGATTGATTGAAGCTCAAGGGATTAGGATGAGCGTAAACAATGAGCACATTCATAGTATGTATTGAGTTGGATTAACTTAATTTTTGTTTAAGTATCTGGTTGACCTGCTGAGGATTAGCTTTGCCTTTAGTTGCTTTCATCACTTGACCAACAAAGAAACCGAATACCTTATCTTTCCCGGCGCGATACTGAGCCACCTGCTGAGGATTAGCCGCCACTACTTGTTGGATAATCGTCTCAAGCTCACCCGTATCAGACATTTGTTCGAGACCTTGTTCAGCAATGATTTGATCGACAGATTGGGTGCCGTTCCAGAGGGCCTGAAAGACCTGTTTGGCGCTTTTAGAGGACAGCGTATTATCGCTGATGCGCAATAATAAGGTTGCCAGTCGCTCGGCATTGACGGGACTATCAGCCACCTCAATCGCGTTTTGATTGAGCGCCGCAGAAAATTCACCCAATACCCAGTTCGCTACTAGCTTGGCTGGCAAGGATTGCTGTGCCAAGACTTGTTCAAAGAATTCTGCCATCGCACGTGTAGCTGTCAACTGTTGTGCATCATCGACACTCAGGCCATATACCTCGAGGAACCGTTGTTGTTTCTGCTCTGGCAACTCTGGCATGTTGGCTTGCAACTCAGCCAACAGTGAGGCATCAAGTACTACCGGCAATAAATCAGGATCAGGGAAATAGCGATAATCATTGGCTTCTTCCTTACTGCGCATGGAGCGTGTGGAATCATCATCAGCATCATATAAACGTGTTTCCTGAACAACTCTGCCACCCGACTCGAGTACTTCAATTTGGCGCTCAACTTCATAATTGATCGCACGCTCAACGAAGCGGAAAGAATTAATATTCTTCAACTCTGTGCGCGTACCCAACTTAGTTTCACCCTTGGGTCGCACCGAGACATTGGCATCGCAGCGGAATGAACCCTCCTGCATATTACCGTCAGAAATATCTAGATACTGCACAATCGCATGAATCTTACGCATATAGGCTACTGCTTCTCTAGCTGAGCGCAAATCTGGCTCAGAGACAATCTCAATTAATGGTGTGCCTGCGCGGTTGAGATCTATTCCTGTCATACCATCAAAATCATCATGCAGGGACTTGCCTGCATCTTCTTCTAGATGTGCGCGAGTAATGCCTATTGTTTTAGGGGTGCCATCATCCAGCATAATATCGAGCTGACCATGCTCAACAATGGGTTTTTCCAGCTGACTGATTTGATAGGCTTTGGGTAAATCTGGATAAAAGTAGTTTTTGCGTTCAAATACGGAGTGCTCAGCAATATCGGCGTGGATAGCAAGACCAAACATCACTGCTTTTCTCACCACCTCTTTATTCAGTACCGGCAACACGCCGGGTAACGCTAGACTGACCTCACAGGCTTGTGTATTTGGTTCTGCTCCATAGGCGGTGGCCGCCCCGGAAAATATTTTCGTTTGAGTATTCAGCTGGCAATGAATCTCCAAACCAATCACTGTTTCCCATTGCATAGTGTTTTATCCTAATCTCTTACTCGAAACTGGCAGGTATTTGCAGATGATGGCTGGTCTGTTGTTGATATTGGTGCGCCAGTCTCAAAATCACATCTTCCTTGAAATAATTACTCACCAGTTGCATCCCAACTGGCAGACCCGACTGCAAACCGATCGGCACAGACAAGCCAGGTAGGCCGGCCAGATTGACGCCTATGGTATAGATGTCGGATAAATACATCGTCACTGGGTCGTCTGATTTTTCGTTAATTTTAAATGCAGTAGTGGGTGCGGTCGGGCTGAGCACCGCATCGACCTCGGCAAAGGCCTGGCTATAATCCTGACTGATTAAACGGCGAATCTTTTGTGCCTTAATGTAGTAAGCATCGTAATAACCGGCAGATAAAGCATATGTGCCTACCAAAATACGCCGTTTCACTTCTTCGCCAAATGCCTCACTGCGGCTGCGACTGTACATGTCTTCTAAATCGCGTGGATTCTGGCAGCGATAACCGTAGCGGGCACCGTCGTAGCGTGACAGATTTGACGATGCCTCAGCAGGTGCAATGACATAGTATGCGGCAATCGCTAATTCTGCGTTAGGTAATGAGATAGGTTTTATTTCACAACCTAATGACGTCAACACTTCGCAGGCGTGTTGGATATGTGCCGCAATTTCCGAGTCCAGACCCTGCTCAAAGAATTCTTTAGGCATACCGATACGCATGCCTTTGACCGTCTGCTCAAGATCAGCGACATAGTCGGGCACCGGCAGATCGACACTGGTGGAGTCTTTATCATCATGCCCCGCCATGGTTTGCAGGAGATAGGCACAGTCCTCAGCAGTGACTGCCATCGGCCCACCTTGATCCAAGCTTGAGGCATAAGCGATCATGCCGTATCGCGACACTCGGCCATAAGTTGGCTTGAGTCCGGTGATACCACATAACGCGGCTGGCTGACGAATGGAACCTCCGGTATCCGTACCCAGACTGGCGCTCGCCAGGCGTGCAGCCACGGCGACTGCGGATCCTCCTGAGGATCCTCCCGGCACTCGCGAGGTGTCCCAAGGATTTTTTACCGCGCCATAAAAACTGGACTCGGAGGAAGAACCCATCGCGAACTCATCCATATTAGTTTTACCCAAGGTCACCACCCCTGCTTGCTTGAGCTTTTTAACGACCGTTGCGTCGTAAGGGGCAACAAAATTATCCAGCATTTTTGAGCCGCATGTTGTCGCTGTGCCATCGCTACAAAATAAATCTTTAAGGGCGATTGGGATGCCTTTCAGGACAGAGGTTTGGTGTCTATCAGCGTCGGCCTGTTTCGCCTGCTCAATAGCCTGTTCGGCCAGTACTGTGATAAAGCTGTTGAGCTGTCCGTCATGTGCCTCGATACGGTCAATATAATGGCGGGTTAATTCTTCACTACTAATTTGTTTGGCCGCCAGGGCTTTAGCTTGTTGAGCGAGCGTGAGTTTGTGCATAGTTTTGCTTGGCTAAGATTGTCTATCAGTTAATGGTCGAACGAGTCTGTAAGCAGACCTACTCAATCACTTTAGGCACCAGGTACAACCCGTCCTGAGTCGCCGGGGCGATCGCTTGAAATTTAGCGCGTTGATTAAATTCCGTGATGACATCTGCACGCAGAGGTTGCATCATTTCCTGCGGATGAGCCATTGGTTCGACATGGTCAACATTGACGCTATTCATTTGCTCAACAAAATCAAGTATGCGCGTTAACTCTCGCTTATATTGATCCACTTGTGAGTCACCAAGCTGCAAGTTTGCCAATTTGGCAATATAGAGAACATCATCGTTGGTCAGGGCCATAATTCACTCCAATTCGAGGCTCATGAAGGTAACATACAAAGGCTTATTTTTATATCTGGCGAAGCGCTGATTTGGCTGGCAATACTAGTGGTTTTACCTCATTAGTTGTATCTCCAGCCACTTCTTGCCCCAAACTGACCTCGCTGTTAAAGTGCCTGCTATAATTCAATGATTTATAAGAATAACTACATATTCATTTTAGGCATCCCATGTTTGGACGAATTCTAGGACTATTTTCCAACGATCTATCGATAGATCTTGGTACTGCTAACACCCTAATTTATGTCAAAGATAAAGGTATCGTTCTTGATGAACCGTCAGTTGTGGCGATTAGAAATGACCCAAATTCGGGTGCTCGATCGATTGAGGCAGTCGGCACTAATGCCAAAATGATGTTGGGCAGAACCCCCAATAACATCGAAGCGATTCGACCCATGAAAGATGGTGTCATTGCTGACTTCACAACGACCGAAAAAATGCTCCAGCATTTTATTCGTGCAGTGCACACCAATATGGTACTTAGACCCAGCCCACGTGTTTTGGTGTGTGTCCCATGTGGCGCAACTCAGGTTGAACGACGAGCAATTCGTGAATCTGCAGATGGTGCAGGCTCACGCAAAACGTATCTAATCGAAGAACCGATTGCAGCTGCTATTGGTGCGGGCATGCCAATAGAAGAGGCGTGCGGTTCTATGATCCTGGACATTGGTGGTGGCACCTCCGAAGTGGCTGTGTTGTCTCTCAATGGCATTGTCTACTCCGCGTCGGTGCGCATTGGTGGTGATAAATTTGATGATGCCATTATCAGTTATGTGCGACGCAACTATGGTGTGTTGATTGGTGAAGCAACAGCGGAGCGAGTGAAAAAGGAAATAGGTACCGCTTACCCCGGCAAAGAAATACTTGAACTAGAAGTCAAAGGTAGAAATCTATCCGAAGGCGTACCCAAGAGTTTCTCACTCAATAGCAATGAGATTCTTGAAGCGTTACAGGAACCGCTGTATGGCATTGTGAGCGCAGTCAAAACTGCACTTGAACAGACCCCACCTGAGCTCGGTTCAGATGTTGCAGAGCGAGGTATAGTATTGACTGGTGGTGGCGCTCTGCTGCGTGATCTTGACCGTCTGCTTATGGAAGAGACAGGCATCCCGGTCATCGTTGCTGATGATCCCCTTACCTCAGTCGCCCGTGGGGGTGGCAAGGTGCTTGAGATGATCGACACCTTTGGCAATGACTTACTTGCTGGAGAGTGACGACCAGATTTGACTCCCGCCTAGCGCATAGTCAGCTCGTGACACTGGAGATAGACCATAAAAGCTTTATTTTCAATTTCACCCACCTTACCAACTAAGCTGTTCTTCTTGGTTCTTCTCTCCGTCATATGCATGATCGTCGACCATCGCTACCATCACTTACAGTTATTACGTGCTTCTGTCGCCACCCTCACCTATCCGTTTCAGTACATTGTTAATCTACCCTCTGATCTGAGTAATATCGCGAATGAATTGTTGGCCTCGCGGCATGCACTCATCAAAGAGAACAGAATGTTGCGTGAGGAGAATATATTCCACCAAGTAAAGCTGCAGCGCTTGGCCTTACTGGAGCGCGAAAATGCCCGTCTGAGGGATCTATTGGAGTCAACCGAGCAACTGTCTGATGAGCATGTTCTGATTGCCGAGATTTTATCGGTCGATCTGCATCCGTTTAGGCAAGTGATCACAATTAATAAAGGTCAGGATGATGGTGCTTATCAAGGCCAACCTATTGTTGGTGCGCAAGGAATTATTGGTCAGTTAGTTGACATTTATCCCGTCCATTCCACTGCCTTGCTGATCTCAGACCCTAATCACGCACTCCTGGCGGAAAGCAACAGAACTAATTTACGCGCCTTGTTAGTGGGTAATGGCCAAGCGAAATATCTATCTTTGCAAAACGTTTCATCCTCAGCGGATATTCGCATCGGTGATCTATTTCACACCTCAGGCCTGGATGAGGTCTATCCAGCGAACTATCCTATTGCTGAAGTCATCAGTATTAACAGTTTACCTGGTGAACCCTTCCTGCAAGTTGCCGCTCGTCCGTTGGTGGATTTGAACACAATACGCGAAGTGCTCTTGTTATGGACCGGCGAACGGGCCGCACAGCTGAGGCCTGCACCATGAATCGGACAGGCAACTATTTCACCACATTAGTCGGCTCCTTCATGCTTGCGATCGTGCTGACTTTCATCCCTGTACCTCACTGGGCTGAGCCTTATCGCCCTGAATGGCTGATGTTGGTGACCATCTATTGGGGCATGCATACACCGAATAAATTCAGCCTAGGTTCAGCCTGGCTGGCTGGACTCACCCTGGATGTTTTGCGAGGTGCCCTGCTAGGCCAACACGCACTGGGCTTTGCCATCACCGCATTCCTCGCCATTCGCCTGCATCAGCGAGTGCGCGTCTACCCTATCCATCAACAGGCATTGTTTGTTGGCATGATTATGTTGCCCTATATGAGTGTCACGCTATGGATTTATGGCGCATTAAGCCAGAGTACAGATTCTTGGCTCTACTGGATGCCGGTGATTACCAGTACGGCATGCTGGCCGATTGTGGTACTGGGCATTCGGGCCACTGGCTATGCCAGAGAATTAGCCTAGCGCATGGCTTATTTGCGTGCGCGCATTTTTTCCAACTGTTTAGAAAATTCTATGCACGGGTCTTGGTTGGTGTCGCTGGGTGTGAAAATCACAATATCATAGGGTGCCAGCTCCGAGTCACGCGGCCAATAATCAGTCGCTTCAAGTCGCTCTGGGTGGACCGGCAAAATGGCAATGCTGAGAGAAGCTTTAGCCAGTTTCTCTAACTGTGCAGGCACCCCAATATCCTTACGTATGTGGGTGCTGCCAGCAAGCAATACGGCTTTTGTTTGAATGCTCGACGCAGCCACGCCAATCGCCATGGAGGTGTCTTTTGCCATCTGTACGTGAGCCATACCCTGAGTATGTTCAATCGGCATGTAACCACAGTGTGAGTGATAAATGGTCTGTTTGATGTACTCTTGTCCGCTCGCGGGCAAGGCCTGACAAAGATTGACTGAATGCGCTTGAATATCAAACTGACAGCGTTGTGGATCGCGCATGATTAAGTGCTGCTGCGGCTTGTCAATGTTGCCACCATACAACCCGAGCTGCGCTAGTCTGGCGACATTAATCACCGGTTGATACACCGGCCAATCCCATCCCGGCGACACTTTTTCCAGCTGTTGCACAAGCTGTTCGGAGGATTTTTGCTGAGTTTCAACATCATCACCTGCATTGAGCATTTCAAGTACCAATGTCAGCGCATGGCCACCATCAATCAGTGTTTGGATAATATTGGCCTGCAGTTGATGATGGTCAGGGTTAGAGTGGGTCTCGCCCAACAATATAATGTCCTGAGCGGCAATCATTTCGGTTAGACTATCGCTATCTATAAATTCTTCCGCCGCCACATCATATGTTTTACCGACCAGCACATGATCGCGATAATAAGCAGACTGCCACTGCGCATGCACAGGCAGAATAATCACACTCGCCAATATTAAAAGCCGACTAAAACTATACATATGATTGCCTCGATTCCTTCAATTCCCTCAGTCATTACTCACTGTGCGGAATTAGATCAATTTGTCGAACGCGTCCAAGACGCGGAGTGGATTGCTGTAGATACTGAATTTATGCGAGATTCCACCTACTATGCAAAACTGTGTCTAGTTCAAATCGCCAGTGCTGATTGCAGCGCCTGTATTGATGTACTCAAGCTGGATGATCACAGCCGTCTGCTCGAACTCTTGCAATCACCACAGCAGATAAAAATTTTCCATTCTGCACGCCAAGATATTGAGGTTCTCCATTCTGAATATGATCTCATACCCCAACCTGTTTTTGACAGCCAGATTGCCGCCAGTATTCTCGGCCTGGATGAGCAAATCAGTTACGCTGAGCTAGTCTCACAGATCTTAGACGTGCATTTAGCGAAAACCGAGAGTCGCACTGACTGGTCGCGCCGACCGCTAACATCAGCTCAGATTAATTATGCGCTGGATGATGTGCGCCACTTGGGGCCACTCTATCTGCACCTCAAAAAGCAACTTGAAGACAACCAACGCGTACATTGGTTAGATGAAGAATGTACAGGCCTGTGCAATAAACAGCAATATGTTGTCGCTCCCGAACATGCCTGGCAACAAGTCAAAGGTGTCGGTCGTCTGGCACCAGAAATTCTCCCCATCACGCAAGCATTGGCTGCCTGGCGAGAAACGACCGCAATCGAAAAAAATCTGCCCAGGCGCTGGATACTGAGTGATCAAAGTATCCTGCAGCTGGCCGAGGATAAACCACGGAGCGAGGCTCAAGTGACTATGTCACTGCGCAAAGACTCATCTAAGTCTCTGCGCTACAGTAAAGTGATTAGCACTCTGCTCGAGCAGGCCTATAAAAACACTCATCCACTGCACTTCGTTGATCGACGCCTGAGCCGTGAGCAGCAAGATCTGGTCAAACGTATGATGAAGGTCAGCCGCAAACGCTCCGAGCTGATTGGCACTTCCGCATCGTTGTTAGCTAACCGTAAATCAATTGTTAGTTTGGTGTTAGGACTGGAGAGTAAGATTATGCAAGGCTGGCGCCGCCAAGAGATTGGTCAGGACTTAATGAATATGCTGAATTGATAGCAGTCATGCTAAACTTCGCGCGGACAAAATTAAGGGATTGAGCAATGGAAACAAGTGAAATCAAAGCATTAATCGAACAGGGCATCGACGGTTCAGAAGCGATCGTAACCGGCGATGGAGGCAAGTACGAGGCGGTTGTCATCAGCACGGCATTCGAGGGTCTCAGTATGCTGAAAGAACATCAGTTGGTTTATGCCACGGTCAACGCGCAAATCACCAGTGGTGAACTGCATGCGCTCACCATCAAGGCGTATACGCCTGAGGAATGGCAGCAGAAAAACAGCTAGCGTAGTGTTTAAAAACTCGCCTAAGACAGGCCTATGATCGCCTGTCTTTAACTCACGCCGATTGCTTACTCGGGTAAACCAAAGGGATGGAGGCCATCCAGGCTCGAGTAATAAGCCGCAAGATCCTTCATATCCTCATCACTTAGTGCGGCAGATATACCCGTCATGATGGCATTATTGCGCCCACCATTCTTGTAACTAGTGAGTGCATGATAGATATAGTCCTCATACTGACCCGCAATATTCGGAAACATCGGTGTTGCACTCATGCCGTTCTCTCCATGACAAGCGACACAAGTTGCCGATTTTTCTTTCCCAGCCAATGCATTACCCGCTGCCAGCGCTGTCGCAGTGAACGCGATTTGCACTATCAACACAATGATTAAGTGTTTCATTTAATTTCCTTTCGATACTGAATTTGCAATTTTTTGAGCGTGTGGTTACTGCATGCCTGCTAGATAGGCTGAAATGTCGTCAATATCTTGATCGGTCATTCCACTTGCCTGCGCATGCATGGTTTTATGAGTACGCTCACCCGAGCGGTAGGCCTTGAGCGCTGCAACGATGTAAGCTTCGTGCTGACCACCTAATTTAGGCACTTTGTAAGTGGGATAGACGTTGGTGTAGCTGGTCACGCCATGGCAACCTAAACAGGTTTCGCCGATAATCGCACCGCGTTTTGCATCACCCGCCGCGAACGACACTGAGCTGAGGAGGATTAGGCCGAAAATAATTGTACGTACAACATGTGAAATCATATGTCATTAAATCCTATGTAATAACCCGAGTTAAAAATTTCATCGCCGCTGGGCGGCGGCGCTAGTATAACCCAATTCGAGTCAGATTTTAGGTCATACAGCCACAATTCGTTATGATATATTCACCAGCTTAGATCAATTTATAACCAATTTATAGTCGCTTAAACATCATGCATTGCCTAAACACAATTCCAGACCAGACAATCTATCCTCTGCTATCACGATATCAGTTGAAGGTCTTGCGTGTGCCCGGGGATAGCACCATTCCATATAGCTTTTGGGGCGATCCTGAAGCCGGGCGCTGGCACTCAACACTGTATGTACGCGCCGATACTCCACTGCATTCTCTGCTCCACGAGAGCGCACATTATGTGTGCATGTCGAATCAACAGCGTATGGTTGATAGCATTGACGCTAAAGGCAGCGCACTTGAAGAAGCCGCTTGTTGCTATCTGCAGCTAGTATGGTCGGACTACATTGACGGCTTCAATCGCCAGCTGCACATGCAAGACATGGATCAATGGGGTTACAATTTCCGTTTGGGTTCCACCGCACGCTGGTTCAAGGGAGACAGCGAAGATGCCAGACAGTGGCTGATCAGACATAAAATTATCGAGAGCAACGATTCGCCTACGTGGAGAGTTCGCAGCCACTAGAAATAATGGTAGCATCGGCATAATAATTAACAGGTAACAAATATATGAAAATAGAAACTATTGCAATTCATGGCGGCTACTCACCTGAGCCTACCACTAAGGCGGTGGCCGTGCCGATCTACCAGACCACATCTTACTCATTTGATGACACCCAACACGGTGCTGATCTGTTCGACCTGAAAGTCGAAGGCAATATATATACACGTATTATGAATCCAACCAGTGCCGTATTGGAACAACGTGTAGCCGCCATGGAGGGCGGCATCGCCGGCTTAGCCCTGTCCTCTGGCATGGCCGCAATTACCTACGCTATTTTTGCGATTGCCGAACAAGGGGACAATATTGTATCCACCGCCTCACTCTACGGCGGCACCTACAATTTGTTTGCCCACACACTGCCACGCCTAGGTATTGAGGTACGTTTTGCCGATCAACATGACGTTGAGGGCATGGAAAAACTGATAGACGATAATACTAAAGCGGTGTTTGCAGAATCACTTGGCAATCCTGCTGGCAATATTCTCGACATTAGTACGGTCGCCGACATGGCGCATAAACACGGTGTCCCACTGATGATTGATAACACCGTACCTACCCCTTATCTGTGCCGTCCGATTGAGTATGGGGCTGATGTCGTAATTCACTCACTGACAAAATACATGGGCGGTCATGGCACTTCGATAGGCGGTATCATCGTTGACTCCGGCCAGTTTCCATGGGCCGAGCATGCGCAGCGCTTCCCCATGCTTAATCAGCCGGATCCCTCGTATCATGGCGTGGTGTATACCAAAGATATGGGCGCTGCCGCATTCATTGGCCGCGCACGCGTGGTCCCACTGCGCAATATGGGCTCGGCAATATCACCGTTCAATAGCTTCCAGATCTTGCAAGGGATCGAAACTTTACCGGTGCGGATGGACAGACATTGTGACAACGCACTGGCAGTTGCGCGCTATTTGCAACAGCATGAACACGTAAGCTGGGTGCGCTTTGCCGGACTGGATGACCATCCTGATAAAGCATTGGTTGATCGCTATATGGCAGGCAGAGCGTCAGCCATACTCAGCTTTGGCATCAAGGGCGGGGCTGAGGCCGGCGCGCGTTTCATTGATGCGCTTAATTTAGTTGTGCGTCTAGTCAATATTGGTGATGCCAAGTCACTGGCCTGCCACCCCGCCAGCACGACTCATCGCCAACTCTCAACTGAAGAAAAACAGGCGGCGGGCGTAAGTGATGACCTGATCCGTCTGTCTATTGGTATTGAGCATATTGATGACATCATTGCAGATCTTGCACAGGCACTCGCTCAAACCAGTTAAACGCGTCGGCATGTCACCTTATATTGCCCCGGGTGTATTTCGCAATGGTCATGTCAATAGCATTGTGTCTGTCTCGCCGGCACGCAAATTATTACTTAATCGACAGTGCCGGGATTTTCGGCGCGCAGCCACCCCAGTGATTATCCCAGCGCAACATAACATTCGCCTGTCAGCATTGATCAATCGCCAGCCTGGCAAGGCCTACACCGTGCTGTTAATGCACGGCTGGTTGGGTTGTGCCGATTCTTTGTATCTAATTTCACTCGGACAGGCATTATTTCAAGCGGGTTATCATGTCGTACGTCTGAATTTTCGTGATCACGGCAATAGCCATCATTTAAATGCACAATTGTTCCATTCGTGTCGTATCCAGGAAGTGATCAATGCCTGCGTATATATTCAGGATCAGTTTCAGTCCGACTTATCATTAATCGGTTTTTCGCTAGGGGGTAACTTTGCGCTGCGCGTGAATGCCTACACCCAACGCTCAGAATTGGACCTGCATCGGACCATTGCTATCTGTCCCGTGATTGATCCAGATAACACCCTAACCGCGCTGGAAAATAGCATGCCAGTGTATGCCCATTATTTCATGCAGCGCTGGAAGAAAACGTTTTATGCAAAAGCTCAGACTTTTCCCACGCTGTACGCCAAAGCGAGCTTTGATGAGGCCCACGATCTGCGCACTGCAACCGCTAATCTGGCCACACAGTATGCCGGATTCTCTGATCTGGATAGCTACTTACAGGGTTATTCTATCTGCGGCCAGCGTCTTAGCACCCTACAAGCTGAAGCCATCACACTATTAGCTAAAGACGATCCGATCATTCCCTGGCAGGATAAAGACAAAATGTACCCAGCCGATAACCACCAGATATTGACCAGCCAACATGGTGGTCATTGCGGCTTTCTCAATCACACTCTGAACAGCACATGGATTAACCGTTTGATTGTTGAGCACCTTCAATAGTTAAGCCGCTGCAACTACTATTTGCTCACTCGCAAGGCTCGCTCTAAGCTACCCATTTGATTAACAGAGGAAGTGACCCTGATGATGGACTTGATACAAGCAGTAATGGAATGGCCAGTTTATCGCTATGGCCTGTTGTTTTTCGCCCTGATTTCTGTCGTTCCGGCAATCGTCAGTGCCAACATGGTACAACACTTAGTGAGTAAGATTATCCACACCCCAGCCACATTTACGCAACATTTTATGGCTTTGCTATTCAATCTTGGCGTATGCCTAGTGTGCGCCACAATTATCTATTTTGCCGTGCGTATCTATATCACCCAATGAGCATTAAGCCGTTTTTTTGAGCACGCGAAACAGATCGTCCTTATTGGCTTTTTCCTGACACAAGTCCTGTTCTACCGTCACTGAATACTGACTGATCTCTACTTCTTGTTGAATAGCCGAGGCCACGATGCCTGAATAGTAATGTATTTCTCCTAGGGCACTGAGCATCTCTTCCAGCGCGTGTTGCTGGCTCACCTCAAGCTGCTCCCTAATCACCAGTACGCCATTATTATTCAGGGTCTGCCAGGCCTTTGTAATCAAGCTCTGATATACCTCTGGGGTCAGATCCGCGCGGATATGGCTCAATAGAATCACGTCTGCGGGCTGCAACTCCAGCTCATCTGCGCTGACATAATGTGTGCTGTGAGCTGACTCTATGTGTGGCTTGAAATATTCTGCGACGCTATTTTGGATGGTGGGATTGGCCTCACCAATATGCCAGCTATCACCCCGCTGCATTTGAATAAACGGCGATAAAATCAAATCACTGACGAGTAAGCCATAATCCTGACCAATGTGCTGGATAGTCACTGGTTTATCTTTGGCGTGAAAATCGATGATGATCCGCTCTAACAGTGCACTTAGCTGATATTCTCGCCAGGCTAGCTCACACAAGGGTAAAAATTGCGCTTCCAGCTCAGCCGAGATGCTGGTTGCAGAAGCCTGCTGTTTGAGGCTGGCCAATAGTAGGTTGGCACGTTCTTGGAAGAACCACTCGACACTGCTTGGCATCGGCTTGGGCCATTTACGCCCAACCCTCAAAGTCATCACGCCATCGTTCTCTGCATTGATATTACTGGTACCGGACCAGCGAGAGCGACTCAAGAAAATATTCTCTAGGAAACTTCGCGACCAATAATGTTTTTCCGCCGCCTGACCCTCTGGATAGACGGGCAGAATGATCACGCCACCGGGTTTCACATGTTTCATTAACTGCAGCAGAAAGGAGGCACCCCAATAATTGGCGAACAGTGACACGCTGATTCCTATGTACACCCGATCTAAAGCTTGCGGCATTACGGGATAGAAAAAATTACCCACCTTGCCGTCTGAAAAATCGATGTCTACATGACTACTAATGGGTGTCATGCTGTAAACATTCTGATCAGGACGGACTTGATTATTTTTATCCCGCTCGCCTGAAAAATAATATTCTAAATCTTCTTTGATGTAGTCTTCACCGAGATGCAGTATGACCTGACTCATGCAATTTGTTCCTGAAAGTTGTCTGTGGACGGCGCCATACATTAGCAAAAAGAGCGGCCAAACAAAACTACCTGACTGCGCTTATTCAGTCACTGATAGCGAATACGAATGATCTGATAGTGACTAGTACCAGCGGGCAGCTTTACCGTTATTTGATCATGCAAGCGGCGTTTGAGCATGGCTACCGCAAGTGGCGCATCCATACTAATATAATTTGCGGCGTGATCAAATTCATCTGGACCGACAATACGGTATTCTGTGTGCAAGCCTTGTTTATCCTCTAGGGTCACCCAGGCACCAAAATAAACACATTGTTGATCGCTAGGCGGCGCAGATACCACGGTAATATCCGCTAGACGCTTGTGTAAAAATCTCACCCGACTGTCTATTTCACGCAGTTGTTTTTTACCATAAATATATTCTGCATTTTCCGAGCGATCACCTTGCGCGGCTGCTTCTGTCACCGCTCGCGTAATCCGTGGACGCTTATCCGTCCATAAATAATCCAGCTCGTTTTGGAGCTTTTGTTTGCCTTCCGGTGTGATGTATTTCGAGCGTGGTGGTGCTGGTGGACGATAGCGACCCATCAATTCAAGCGGTTTCTATTTTAGTCCAACCGGCCAGCGTTGCCGGCGCATCATGCTGCTCCAACTGATCCCAGACAACATAACCACTGCGCTGATGATAGACACTCAACGCGGCCACCTCGGGTGATTCAAAAGTGATCGTTGGCATACCATCCACCCATAAATCCCATAATCCAAGCGGTTCTTGGCGGATCTCAAATTGTGCCGTGTCTGTTTTAAGACAATATTCCATAAGCGAATGACTTATCTCAATGCGGTGTATAATAAAAGTATAAACCAGAATGCTCGGAGGATCGCATGACGCAAGCAAATTTTGTCTTCCATGGCTTATTTCCCGATGTACGTCAGTCAGGAAAAACCCACAAAGAAGTTGCTAAGGTGCTGTTTGATATTGATTTCAATGGTCAGTTCTACTCGCATCTGATCGCGGATATCGAGTATCTGGATGCCAGTCATGAATTAGAGGTGAGATGCCAATTACCTATCCAGTGCGAGCAATTCGCACATGCGGCAGTCAACTATTATCAGTTTGCTCTCGGCCCGCAGAAAAACACTATCAGTCACAGTGGTCCCAAAGGCCCGAGTATCCTGACTCACAATGTCATTCGTGCAGAGTGGGGTGTTGCGCTGGAGGCCAGTGCGCTGACTTAAGTCCCCAGCACAGACTGCACCTCATACACGGTGTGTCCGCTATGTAAATATTTACGCTCATGCGCGGTCATAGCGGCACTAAGATCAATTCGTTGTGGTTGGCATGAGCGTGACGAGTTGCCACAGTGCCCAAGCGTCAACGCACGCGCGAATTCCTGTGCATAAATAGCCCAGTTAGTTCGCATAATCAGCTGGCCGCCAAGCTTGATCAAAACAGGAAATACCGCATGTGCATGCCAGCGTCGTTGGACATGACCGGGCTTGGGCCATGGATTGGGATAGAGGATGTAATGGCGCTCAATTTTCCATTGCTGTTGGTGCATCAAGCGCCACACATGGATGCAGTCATTGCGCACCAGCAAAACATTGTCAGGTAAAGGCTGATCCAGTCCACGACCCAGACGATGAGCAGATTTATCTATGCCAATGACACTGCAGTGTGGGTAACGCCCGGCCAGAATAACGCTGCTTTCACCGGTGCCGCAGCCACTGTCCAGAATGATCGGCTTAGCCTGAGCATTTACCCACTGTTGCACAGCCGAGAAACTCTGCTGTGCATACGCAGGAATATTTTCTTGATATTCTGTACACAAATGGCGTCGCACAATTTCATCCAAGCGTGGATGTGGCGCATTCTGACTACTCTCTATCTGTGGTGATGGTTCAAAATCCATACTGACAAGTCTAACCCTATGAAACTAAAAACTCCGATTGCACCAAAAAACCCCCATACCAGCACCTTACATGATGATACTCGTGTGGATGAATACGCCTGGTTACGTGATGATAATTGGCAATCAGTTATGCAATCACCGACCCTTTTACAGCCTGACATCAGAGCCTATCTAGAATTAGAGAATGCATATACTGAGGCCTGCATGCAAGACACTGATTGTTATCAGACACTTTTATATGAGGAAATGAAAGCGCGCATTAAAGATGATGATGCATCTGTGCCCTGTCGCGATGGTGAGTATTATTATTACCAGCGCTATGCTCCAGGTGCTCAGCATGCTTGCTATTATCGACGTGACGCAAATGGCTGCGAGCAGCTGCTATTAGATGCCGACCTGTTAGCAAAACAACACGATTATTTTGACATCGGTGAATGTGAACACAGTCCTGATCATCGCTATTTAGCCTACTGCACTGATACCAAGGGATCGGAGTTCTATACCCTATATATTATCGATTTAAGCACTGCTACTCAGCACCCACAGACGATAGACAATATTCAAGGTAATTTTGTCTGGGCCATGGACAGCCGCACCCTGTTTTACACTACCTTGGATGAAAATCATCGCCCGGATAAGGTCTATCGCCATCAACTGGATACGACTCCAGAGCCAGACCAATTGGTCTATCAAGAGCATGATGCCGGTTTTTTTGTTGGCTTGGATCGCACTGAATCGAACCGCTACATCTTGATCGCAGTGCATGACCACACCACTACAGAAATTCATACGATTGATGCTTATCATCCGTGCTCAGCGGCTCACTGTTTTCAACCTCGCCTGACTGATATCGAATACAGCATCAGTGATCGTGAGCAACTTTGGTACATCACCACCAACAAAGATAGCTGCAAGAATTTTAAGCTCATGACTGCCCCTTTGGATGCGACCGCGGCCGATAATTGGCAAGACCTCTACCTCCCTGAAAGCCAGTGTTTGTTGCGCGGCATCCTGCTATTTAAAGATTATATGGTGCGCCTGGAGCGTATCCATGGATTACCAAAAATCACTGTATTACAGTTTGCGGGGCAACAACAGGATTACACAATCGCCTTTGATGAGGAGGCCTACGAGCTTGATATTGATGGTGGCTTTGAATTTGACACAGAGTGTTTGCGCTTCTCTTACACCTCCATGACCACACCGACACAGATTTTTGACTTCAATATGAGTACTCGGACACGCCAGCTACGCAAGCAACAAGAAATTCCCAGCGGTCATAACAGTACTGATTACATCACCCAACGCATCTTTGCTAAGACAAAAGACGGTAGCAAAATTCCTATTTCGCTGCTGTATCGAAAGGATACCCCATTAGATGGTCGCGCTCCTTGCCTGTTGTATGGCTATGGATCCTATGGCGCCAGTATGCCAGCAAGTTTTTCAAGCACACGCTTATCGCTAGTGGAACGTGGTTTTGTCTATGCCATTGCGCATGTCCGCGGCGGCATGGAGCTGGGTTATGACTGGTATACCGCAGGCAAACTGAAACATAAGAAAAATACGTTCAGCGACTTTATCGCTGTGGCTGAGACATTGATCGACCAACGCTATACATGCGCAGGTAATATCACCATCCATGGCGGTTCAGCCGGGGGCATGCTGATTGGGGCGGTGCTCAATCTTCGCGCCGAACTATTTAAATGCGCGATTGCCGATGTCCCGTTCGTTGATGTGCTCACCACCATGTGCGATGCCAGCCTGCCCTTAACGCCACCGGAATGGCCAGAATGGGGCAACCCGTTAGAGGAGAGCAGTGCCTATGCCTATATCAAGAGTTATTCGCCCTACGATAATGTTCACGCGCAAGCCTACCCGCATATATTAGTCACTGCCGGTCTGACTGATCCGCGCGTGACCTATTGGGAACCTGCCAAATGGGTCGCACGTCTGCGGGCAAGCAAGACTGATGACAATACCATCCTATTGAAAACTAACATGGAGGCCGGCCATGGCGGTGCCTCTGGGCGATTTGATAGTCTTAAAGAGATGGCGTTAATGGTGGCATTTATCCTTAAGTCCTATGACATGATTGCGACAGAAGATGGTTAAAAATTAAGCACAAATCGTGATTGGCTATTTTAAGCTAATGTTTCTACGGGCTATTTTTGAAATATGCAGAACAAAAAAAGTCGTCCAAAGAGTAATATTAGACTAGACATGTGCGGTTAGATGTCTACAATGACGAATCTTTTTTCAACACACCTCAATAAAACCTACATTGCATAGTAGTCAGAGTAAGGA
>MDTB01188889.1_pt1 | contig 24745 bp, 26 predicted proteins | sample 811161 | NCBI WGS metagenome assembly MDTB01 (sample SAMN05326650, study PRJNA326480) | marine metagenome | isolation source: seawater | place: Mediterranean Sea | collected 2009
ATCTGTTGTGGCGCCAGCTGCACTGCAGAGTAGCTACGTATGGATGAGATAAGCACTGAAAGCATCTAAGTGCGAAACTCACCGCGAGATGAGGTTTCATTGAGGGTCGTTGTAGACGACAACGTTGATAGGCCGCAGGTGTAAAGGCAGTGATGTCAAAGCCGAGCGGTACTAATTGCCCGAAAGCTTATCAGTCTCCAATCTTCTACCAGTATGTCACCCCATTTGTGGGTGATTCCAATGAGCGCATTGGTTATTGCCTACATGAACGTTAGGTGTCTATTGCGGTGAGGTCCACCTCTTCCCATTCCGAACAGAGAAGTTAAGCTCATCAGCGCAGATGGTACTGCTACGGCGGGAGAGTATGTCGACGCCATCCTTGGGGCCCTTCGGGGCCCCTTTTTTTTTGCCCTTATTTTCGAATCCCGGAGTCATGAACAACCTTGTAGCCATCGTCGGTCGCCCCAATGTCGGGAAGTCCACGCTCTTCAACCGATTGACAGAGACACGTGAGGCCATCACGGACGACACCAGTGGCACCACGCGCGACCGGAAGTATGGGAAGGTGATTTGGACGGAGCATCAGTTCAATGTCATCGATACAGGAGGTTGGATCACCAAGAGTGACGACAGTTTTGAGGCCGCCATCCGAGGACAGGTGGAGATCAGCTTGGAGGAGGCGGACCTGATCTTGTTCATGGTCGAGATTGAAGTGGGCATCACGGATTTGGATCAGGACATTGCCAATCTTCTGCGCCGCACGGGAAAGCCGGTCATGCTGGTGTGCAACAAGGTGGACACCTCGGCCCACGATGTGGGCGCGGAGGAGTTTTACCGGTTGGGTTTGGCCGACGAGATTTACCGCATTTCAGCCAACAACGGATACGGCACGGGCGAGCTCTTGGATGCCGTTGTGGATGCACTGCCCAGGATGCCCGAGGACGAAGAGTTGGGATTGCCCAAATTGGCTGTCGTCGGAAAGCCCAACGTGGGCAAAAGCACGTTCATCAACACCATTTTGGGCGAGGAGCGCAACATCGTGACCGACATTGCCGGGACAACGAGGGACAGTGTTCACACGCGGTATCAAATGTTTGGCTTTGACTTCGAAATTGTAGATACAGCTGGGCTGCGCAAGAAGAGGCAGATTACGGACCACCTTGAATTCTACAGCACGGTTCGGACGATCAAGGCCATCGACGAAAGCGACGTGTGCATTTTGATGTTGGACGGCAGCGACCCCATGGGCCGGCAGGACTTGAACATCTTTTGGCAGGTGGTGGAGAGTTACCGCGGGGTGGTCGTGGTGGTGAACAAGTGGGATCTTGTCGAGAAGGACCAAAACACCATGAACCAGGTGGAAGAAATGATCCGCGAGCGGACCTCGCCATTCACCGACATTCCCATCGTCTTCACGAGCAACGTGAAAAAGCAGCGGGTGTTGAAGGCGTTGGAAACGGCCCTTGAGGTGCGTGAGTCTCGTGCGTCGAAGGTGCCGACCAGTGAGCTGAACGACGTGCTGTTGCCGATTATCGACCACTACCCGCCTCCCGCGTGGAAGGGCAAGTACGTGAAGATCAAGTACATCACCCAGATTCCCTCGCAAACGCCCACGTTTGCCTTCTTCTGCAATTTGCCCCAGTACATCCGTGATCCTTACAAGCGGTTCTTGGAGAACCAGCTTCGGGAGCATTACAATTTTGAAGGGGTGCCCATTCGTTTGTTCTTCAGGAAGAAGTGAGGCCTGAGGGTCGGACTTCCTACATTTGATGAACACAAACCCCCAAGTCGATGAGCTACTTCTTTACGTCTGAATCGGTTTCAGAAGGTCACCCGGACAAGGTCGCTGACGCGGTGTCTGATGCTCTGATCGATCACTTCTTGGCATTTGACCCGCAGTCCAAAGTGGCGTGCGAGACCCTGGTGACCACAGGTCAAGTGGTGCTGGCTGGGGAGGTGAAGTCCGAGGCGTACCTCGACGTGCAGAAAATCGCACGCGACACCATCGCGCGCATTGGCTACACGAAGAGCGAGTATCAATTTGACGCCTCATCGTGTGGGGTGTTGAGTGCCATTCATGAGCAGAGCTCGGACATCAACCAAGGCGTGGAGCGTCAGGCGCCGGAGGACCAGGGGGCAGGTGACCAGGGCATGATGTTTGGGTACGCGTCCAGTGAGACGGACAACCACATGCCTCTGGCATTGGAGTTGAGTCACCGCTTGTTGCGTGAGCTCGCGGACATCCGCAAGAAGGAACAGGAGATGACGTATTTGCGCCCCGACTCCAAGAGCCAAGTCACGATTGAATATCAAGATGACGGCACGCCTCTCCGCATTGAGGCCATTGTCCTGAGCACCCAACACGATGAGTTCGGAGAGAGCGATTCTGCCATGCTGGCTCAAATCGAAAAGGACGTCGCCGAGTTGTTGATTCCCCGTGTGAAGGCATCGATGAGCGAACGTGTCCAAGCCCTTTTCACTGGGGACCACAAGCTTCATGTGAATCCCACCGGGAAGTTTGTGATCGGCGGTCCCCACGGGGACACGGGTCTGACGGGGCGGAAAATCATCGTGGACACGTATGGTGGCAAGGGCGCCCACGGCGGTGGCGCATTCAGTGGGAAGGACCCGTCCAAAGTCGACCGATCGGCGGCTTACGCCACGCGCCACATTGCCAAGAATTTGGTTGCGGCTGGCGTGACGGATGAGGCGTTGGTCCAAGTGGCGTATGCCATTGGTGTGGCAGACCCGGTGGGCTTGTTCGTCAACACCTACCACAAGTCCAACGTGTCGATGACCGACGGAGAGATTGCGCAGAAGCTGTTGGAAATTTTCCCAATGCGTCCTTTTGACATCGAGACCCGCTTCCAACTGCGTTCCCCCATCTACAGCGAGACGTCGGCTTACGGCCACATGGGACGGACTCCGCAGAAGGTCGCGAAGACCTTTGTCACCCACGAGGGTGGAGAAGAGAGAACAGTGGAAGTGGAGTTGTTCCCGTGGGAGAAGCTCGACAAGGTGGCGGAGGTCAAGGCTGCGTTTGGCCTGTAAAGCGCCTCGGCATTTGGGCCGGGCAATTCCTTTAGAACACGAAGTCGTACCCTTTCAGGGTCATGATGCTGTAGGCTTCATCGTTGAAGCTGTAAAGTTGGCTGCCCTTGTGCTGGCCGTAGCCTGAACCGTCGGATTTTTTCTCGAGGTCAACAAGGAGCTTCGACTTGAAAAGCTTCTTCCGGAAGTTGCGCTTGTCGAACGTCTTGCGCATGGCCTTTTCGTAGAGATTTTGGAGCTGACCCAAGGTGAATTCTTTGGGGAGCAGGTCAAACCCTACTGGACGGCGACGCACCCTGCGCTTGAGTCGCTCCCGGGCGTAGTCGACGATGTCGTTGTGGTCGAACGCCAAGTCGGGGACCTCGTTCACTGGCACCCAGTGCATGCCGTGGTGTTCCCATTCCTCAGTGCGGAAGTCGTCGGTGTTCACCGACGCGTAGTGTGCGATGTTGACTACACGGCCACCGGGGTGACGAAAAACCTGGCCGAAGGCCCGAAGTTGTTCCACCATGCTGGGGTTGTCGTACCCAAACAGGTCGTTGAACATCTTCTTGGCAGAAAGGAGCAGCTCCTCGTTGGCCTTCAAGTAGCGGCTGGGCAAAAACAGGGCACCTTCAAACGGGGGCCGCGTGCTTTTGGCCAGCAAAATCTTCAGGTCTACGCCATCGAAGCCAAAAATCACCATGCTGGTGGACAATGCCACGTTGAAATCCGGTTCTTCCTGCGGGAAGTGTATCATGTCGCCCATGGGACAAAATTAGTTTGGCGTTTTGAGGTGGCAATGCAGTGCGGCGTGGATGTGCAAAACAGGGATGAAAAGATGTGGATAACGGTCGTGAAGGGGAATGTACCTTTCGAACCCATGTTTGACGCCCCCTCTCCCCAAAGCACGTCTTCGTCCAACCGTCCCAGAGACCTTGTGCGCGCAGGTGTTCCGGCCATTCCGGGTGCCAAGATTCAGCCTCAAGCAAAGGAGCTGGAGGAGGTGGTGTTGGGGGCCATGATGGTCGAGAAGTCCGCGGTCAATGCGGTCATCGACGTGCTTCAGCCTGAGAGTTTCTACGTGGAAGCGTTCGGCGAGGTGTTCCGCGCCATCCAAACCTTGTTCAACAACTCCGAGCCCATTGACCTGCTGACGGTCACAGAGCAACTGCGCAAAGACGGAAAGTTGGACATGCTTGGCGGCAGCCACCGCGTGGCGTCGTTGACGTCTCGTGTTGCGAGCAGTGCCAACGTGGAATTCCATGCCCGCATCATTGCGCAGAAGCACATTCAGCGGGAATTGATCCGGGTGTCCAACGCCATCATTGAGAAGGCGTACGACGAGACGTCCGACGTGTTTGATCTGCTGGACGAAGCGGAGTCGAAGTTGTTCGAGGTCGCGGAAGGCAACATCCGCAAGAGCTACGAGAGCATGAGCACGGTCATGCGTCAAGCGTTGGACGACATTGAGGCCGCTCGGAACAACGAGGATGGCGTCAGCGGAGTGCCTTCGGGGTTCCACGATTTGGACAAAATCACGGGCGGTTGGCAACGCTCGGACATGATTGTGCTCGCGGCACGTCCCGGCATGGGCAAGACGGCCTTCGTGCTGTCGATGGCCCGCAACATGGCGGTGGACCACGACATTCCCGTGGCTGTGTTCAGCTTGGAGATGTCGGCTGTGCAGCTCGTGCAGCGTTTGATCTCCTCGGAAACGGAAATCAACAGCGACAAATTCAGGAAGGGCAATCTGGAAGAACACGAATACCAGCAGCTGCACTCGCGTTGTGGCAAACTGAGCAAGGCGCCGCTGTTCATCGACGACACGCCGGGGTTGAACATCTTCGAGTTGCGCGCCAAGTGCCGTCGATTGAAGGCGCAACACGGCATTGACATGGTGATCATCGACTACTTGCAGCTGATGAGCGCGGGCAGCGACAAGGGGAACCGAGAGCAGGAAATTTCGAGCATCTCTAGGTCGATCAAGGGCATCGCCAAGGAGCTAGACGTGCCCATCATTGCGCTGTCTCAGTTGAGCCGGAACGTGGAAACCCGGGGTGGGGACAAGCGGCCCTTGCTGTCGGACTTGCGTGAATCTGGAGCCATTGAGCAAGACGCGGACATTGTGGCCTTCATCTACCGCGCCGAGTATTACGGCATCACAGAGCACCCAGACGGGATTGACACCGCCGGCTTGGGCGAATTGATTTTGGCCAAACACCGTCACGGCGCTTTGGATACGATCAAAATGAAGTTCGTCAAGAACCTCGCCAAATTCGCCAACTATGACACTTTCGGCGACCTGGGCTTGGGGGGAGGTGCGATGCAGCCCAACGCAGCCTTCGGGGCGCCGGTGACCAAAACCTTGCCGTCGAAGATGAATGACGACCCCATCTCTGGGGGCGACGCACCGTTTTGACCTGGGGTCGAGCGTTGGCCCGGGGACGTCAATGGGATGTACCTTCGACAACATGGACTGGATGCGCAGAGGATTGTTGAGTCTGGTTGGGTTGGCCCTGGTGGGTGTGGCATGGAGTGCTCAGATTTTGGTACCCATGGACGACAGTCAGACCAACCACCTCAAGGCATATGGTGTGGCGTTTTGGGTCTTGGAGAATGGGGTGGAAGTGGAGTGGTTGCTGAACTACCGAGGGGGCAGTTTTTTGATGCCCAACATCCCTGAAATCCAAAACGAATGTGTCATTCGTGGGGTCTCCCACCAAGTCATTGCCGACGTGCAGGCCTCACAGATTTTGCAGGAAGTGGCGGATCCGGAGGTGAATATGGAACGCGTGAAGCTGGAGGTGACGCCCAAAGTGGCGGTGTACAGCCCCGACGGCAAGCAACCGTGGGACGACGCGGTGACCCTGGTGCTGACCTACGCTGAAATCCCGTACGACGTGGTGTACGACGAGCAAATCTTGACGGGCGAGCTTCCCAAGTACGACTGGTTGCACCTGCACCACGAGGATTTCACGGGGCAATACGGGAAGTTCTACAGGGCCTACCGGAGCGCAGCGTGGTACCAGGCGGAGGTGGAACGCCAAAGCACCACAGCCCAATTCATGGGCTTCCAAAAAGTGAGTGAGATGAAGCGTGAGGTGGCCACCACGATCCGCGATTTTGTCCTGGGTGGCGGTTTCTTGTTCACGATGTGTTCGGGAACCGACAGCTACGACATCGCTCTGGCGGCGCAGGGGTTGGACATTTGTGGGCCCATGTTTGACGGGGACCCTGCCGACGCCTCCGCACAGTCCAAGCTGGACTTCGAGGAGGGCTTGGCCTTCCAGGATTACCGGTTGGAAATGGACCCGATGGTGTACGAGTTTTCGGACATCGACGGAACCAAAGACCACGGCGGCATCAAGCCCATCAACGACTTCTTCACGCTCTTCGATTTTTCTGCAAAATGGGACATCGTACCCACGATGCTGACCCAAAGTCACGAGCGTGTGATTGCGGGATTCATGGGCCAAACGACTTCCTTCCGCAAGGACTTCATCCGCCCCGACGTGACCATCATGGGGGACAACCGGAACCTGCCGACGGCCAAATACATCCACGGGACGTTGGGCTTGGGTCAGTGGACGTATTACGGCGGACACGATCCGGAAGATTACCGGCACCTGGTCAACGACCCGCCCACCGATTTGAACTTGCACCCCAACAGCCCAGGATACAGGTTGATCCTGAACAACATTTTGTTCCCCGCGGCCAAGAAAAAAGACAGGAAAACCTGAGGGCGGGCTCAAGTTCTGAGGGCGGGCTCAAGTTAATTCGCGAACCTCAGGGTTCGATGGTGGCCGTCAAGGTCACATGTTGCACCCCGTCTTTGGGGGGCTCAGCCACGAATTCAATGGGGCCGCGAGTGCGCTTGGCCATGGAAATCAGCCCCAAACCCGCGTTGCCTTGGTTGCCAGATTGCTCGCCGTTGCACAATACGTCGATGTAGAGTTTGCGCAGTTGGGCGTGGTTGAGGCTGTTCAAGTGGGACACCCGCTCCGACAAGGCTGCGGCGTCCGACGTGGCCATCCAGTTGCCGCAGTGGACTTGGAATCCAATGGGGGTGTTCTCCAACGTCAAGTAGAGGGCAATGTCCCCTGATGGGTCGATGTAGCCGTGGTGAATGACATTCTGTACGGCCTCAATGGTTACGAAGAGAACCCGCTTCATCTCCTTTCGGCTGCACCCCGACGTGGCCAAACTGCGCTCGGCCAATTGCAGGAGGTGTGGCACGATGTCCCTCTCCACGGTTCCGGTGAACGACAGCAGGATGCCATAGCGACCTCCCAAGGGGGTGCCTTCGGGTCCGGAAGACCGCAGCCTTTGCTGCAGCATCGGAACCAATTCGGTGTGCTTGCTGTGGTCCATCTTGCAGGTATGGATTTCGACGAATCACGGAAAGGATTCGATGAAAACAACGTTGCAACATACAAGATGGTTGCTTGGTTCCCTAGTGCTGAGGTCGCAAAATCAAACGGAACTTGTTCACACACATAATCTTATGCCAACCTCAGGAGCAGGTCTCAAACGAATCCGCGCATGTTGCGCGCTTGCACCAGGGGAAGGCCCTCCGGCGTGCGGATCATTTGGTAGAAGAGGGGGTGCATGAAGTTGAGGGTGCGTCGGAAAGGGCGTCTGGCGAAGTGGCATTTCCACACTTCCATGGCGATGCGCTTCGTGGTGTTCCAGGCGTAGGGGCTGAACCCCTGGGGACGCGCAAACCGTTCCACCCACATGTGGGCTTGGGGAAGGTCGGCGATCGAACTGGGGGTGGAGACGAGGGCGGGGTTCAGGGGAAGTGCCATGGTGTTGGGGTTCAGTGGTTGTTATCTCTGAACCAAAGGGACCAAGGCACTCCGCAATGGATTTACGGACCCGAAATTTTTTGTCGTTCGAGGGCGTTTTGGAGGTTGTCCACCATGGAGCGCCGGATGCTTTCAGGGTGCAACAAGGTGAGCTCGCTGGCATGGGCTTGCAGCCACTGCAACAGTTCAAACGTCGGCATGACCCTCAGCCTCACCGTCACTTGCTCATTTTCGTCGAGGTCCATGGTCTGGGAGTTGTGCAAGGGTTGGGACGTCAGGTATTTCGCGAGCAAAGGGTCGCAGAGAAACGCAACATCTTCAGGCGTTCCGTCTCCCAGAACGGTGATGCCCATGGCGTGTTCGAAGTAGTTCCGGGCGTCAAACGATGGCTGGACCTGGAACTTCTGAGTGTCGTCGACCGCGATGCCGCGAATCCGGTCGCATCCAAACGTGCGGATGTGGCCTCGACCTGGGTCCCAACCCAGCAAGTACCACCTGTTCCGGTATTCTTTCAGCAGGTAGGGTTCCAGCACGTAGTTGGATTCGGTCGGCGTGTCGGCGAACTTCAAATACGTGAGGGAAATTGGGTGGTGCGCCCGGATGGCGTGCAGCAAGGGCCCCAAGTGCTCCGACCCGGCCGCGTGCGGCGTGCTTTCAAATTGCACGTGCTTCTCCACGCCTTCAGTATCCAAGTTGGGGGAGACTTCCAGGCGGTCGGCAATCTTGCCCAGGGCTTGGTCGAATTGCTGGAAAATGGGCAACTCCCTGAACTGAATCAGCGTCTTCGTCGCGAACCGGATGGCGTCCAGGTCGTCGTCGTTCAGTTGGATGTCGTTGATGCTGTACCCGTCCTCGGTGTAGCTGTATCCACGCTCGTCTCGGTGGTATTCGATGGGGGCGTAGTATCCCAGGTCCGCCTCGTTGCGCATCGCCCACAGGTCCTTCTCGATGGTGCTGGTGCTGATGCGTTCCCCGTCGCTCCCGTACAGCGCTTCTTCGCAGGCCAAACGCAATTCCTCCTTCGTCGGGAACGGCTTTCCTGGGTTGGTCAGGCACCGGTCGATGATGCGGTACCGAAGAAGGGCGTATTTGTTGGCAGGCATGGCGTGGGGTCAGGGCAAGATGGCGTCGGGCGGGTTTGGGGCGGTGAATTGGTCCATCATGGCCAAACCGCGGGGCACGTATTGGGGATCGTGGGTGCGTGGCAGTCCGGTTTTGGGGTAAGGCACACCGGTATTGTGCATGTGGAAACAATCCTTGAACCGTCCTGCCCTGAGGCTGTTTCCGTAGGTCTGGTTGATCCAGTCGGCCCCGTGTTCCACGCCGTTGGGTCCACGGATGTCCCGGATGTTGACATCCAGCAAGATGCACTTGTACCCCATCAGCTGGAACGGCCCCCATGACGTCGCCAAGTTCCTCAACGCTTCGTCTGACGCGTCAGCCAGGTGCGCGGGGGTGACGTTTTCGTAGCTGCGCCGCGTGCCGTCTCTCACCTGTTGCAACCGCTTGTACACGTGAGGCTCAAAACGCGCGCCTGCCGGTTTTTTGCCAGCGCACTCCAGCATGAGCAGGGACATGAGGTAGCTGTAGTGCAAATCGTATTTCTGTGCGGCATTCAACACCTCCATGGCGTAATGTTCCTCGGCGGCGTCTTGTCCTGCACTGTCGCCGGCGGCATGCCAAGGTGTGACCACATGGGCGTGGTAGTGCGTCCATGCGAGGTGCAAGGCCCCAAACACCAACATGGCGCCCACAAGGTGGCCCAACCGTCCAGTGTCGATGCGGGATGCGCGCTTGTGGGCCATCATCAGAAAATTGCGGTGTCCAACCAGGTGTGCGCCATGCGGATCAGTGGGAGCAAGAGAAGGGCAGGCAGGGCGTCGACCAGCGGCCATGCCTGACGCCCGTTGGCGCGCACGTCCCAAAGCTGAAACGCGATGCCAAGCATGAGGATGCCCCCCAGCGCACTCAGTTCGCGGATGAGGGTCGGGTCCATGCCTTCGCCCAACGCCATGAAGGCCAGGGTGAGCGCACCTTGAAACCCGAGGAGACCTGCGGCGGACCACAGCACGCCCCGTCCGAGGGTGGCGGCCAAAAAGGCGCTTGAAATGAGGTCCATCGTGCCTTTGATGAACAGGAGGTTGGGCTTGCCAAGCAGGCCATCCTCCATGCATCCCACCAACGTCATCGAGCCCAAACAAAACAGCATGAAGGCTTCCATGAATCCCCGCGATGCACGTTGGGTGAGGGCGTCGATGCGGGCTTGCAAGCTCAAGGTGTGCCCGAGGAGGGTGCCAAGGACCAAGGCCAGGAACAAGTCGATGGGGCCTTCCGTCTCGAGGGCCATCATGGCGCCGATGGCGAGGGTGAACAGTCCGATGACGGCGAAGATCTTGTCCTTGAGGTCGTTGGACCACCTGGCGCCCAAGGCCAACCCCGCCGACGCGCCGACGATCACGGTGACCGTGTTGAAGAGTGTCCCGACCATGCTCCCAAGTTACCTTTGGGGTTCCACGGACCGTCTTGGACACAAGGCGGTCGTCAACACCGACGCGTTGAAGTTCACCCTCGAAACCCAAGATTCTGGCTCCAAAGCGCGGGCCGGCGTCCTCGAAACCGACCACGGGGCGATCCAAACCCCCATCTTCATGCCGGTGGGGACCATCGGCACAGTGCGTGCTGTGCCACAGAAGGAGTTGAAGGAAGCGGTGAATGCGGACATCATTTTGGGCAACACCTACCACCTGCACCTCCGGCCAGGCACCGAGGTGTTGGAAGAGGTGGGGGGACTCCACAAGTTCATGAATTGGGACCGCCCGATTTTGACGGACAGCGGAGGATACCAGGTGTTCAGCTTGGCCGAGAACCGAAAAATCACCGAAGAAGGGGCTACGTTCCGCAGCCACATCGACGGGAGCAAGCACTTGTTCTCGCCGGAGAAGGTGATGGACATTCAGCGGAGCATCGGGGCGGACATCGTGATGGCCTTCGACGAGTGCCCGCCTTACCCGTCCACGCGCCAGTACGCCAAAAACAGCATGGAGTTGACCCACCGGTGGTTGCACCGATGTGTGAAGCGCATGAAGGAGACGGAGCCGTTGTACGGCCACGAGCAGACGCTGTTCCCCATTGTGCAAGGGTCGACTTACCCGGATTTGAGGAGGGCGTCGGCACATGCGGTGGCGGAAGTGCCTTCTTTGGGCTACGCGATCGGTGGCTTGAGCGTCGGCGAGCCCCACGAAGACATGTACGCCATGTGCGAGGAGGTTTGCGCGATTTTGCCGGAAGACGCGCCGCGCTACATGATGGGCGTCGGCACGCCGGTCAACATCCTGGAGAACATCGCCTTGGGTGTGGACATGTTCGATTGCGTCATGCCCACACGGAATGCCCGGACAGGGACGTTCTACACGTGGAACGGCATCATGAACATGAAGAACGCCAAATGGAAAACCGACACCAGCCCCCTCGACCCGAGCGGCTCGGCCCCGGTGGACCAGATGTACAGCAAGGCGTACGTACGGCACTTGTTCCACGCCAACGAGCTCTTGGCCTTGTACATCGGTTCGGTGCACAACCTGTGCTTCTACCTCGACCTGGTGCGCGAAGCACGGAAGCAGATTCAAACCGGCACCTTCCGCCCATGGAAGGATAAGATGGTGGTGCAACTCGCCCAGCGCGTGTGACATGAAACGACTTGACCGCTACATCGTGGGGAAGTTCCTCGGCACCTTCGGGTTCATGCTGGGGGTGTTCTGCATGGTGGTCGTGGTCTTCGATTTGATGGAGAGCGTCAGCCGCCTGGTGGAGCACAACGCGCCACTGGGGGATACGGTGCTGTACTACCTGAACGTGTGCTTCCACTTCGCCTCGTTGTTGAGTGGGTTCATTGTGTTTCTGACCATCATTTGGTTCACGAGTCGCTTGGCTCAAAACAGCGAAATCGTCGCCATGCTCGCTGGCGGCATGCCTTTCAAACGCTTGTTCCGCCCTTACTTCATGGCGTCGGGACTCCTCATGGTGTTGGCGTTGGCGCTCGCTCACGTGATTGTGCCCAAGGCGAACGAGCAAAAATTGGCCTTCGAAGAAAGCTTCGTGAAGACCACCGTGCACGTCCAGGACCGCAACCTCTACCGGGAGGTGGAACCGGGCACCGTCGTGTATTTCCGCAGCGTCAATTACACCCGCGCCACGGGGTACAAGTTGCAATTGGAGCAGTGGGACGGTCCGGAACTCCAGCAAAGGCTCTTGGCCGCCAAGGCGACCTACATGTCCAAGGACAGCACGTGGCGTTTGGTGAACGCCAGTGTGAGGGACTTCAACCCCGATGGCAGCCAACACCATCGGTTCTTGTCTCGCATGGACACCGCGCTGGCCATGCGCATCGACGACTTCGCAGAGCGCAAGGAAGTGGTGGAGACCATGCCCACGTGGACCTTGAGGAAGCACATCGACGAGGTGCGCTTGCGCGGGGCGGACACGGCAAATTTGGAACTGACCCTGCACAGCCGCACGGCCAACGCCGCGGCCATTTTGGTGTTGACCCTCATTGGGGTGAGCATCGCCGCCCGACGCATGCGCGGAGGCATGGGGCTGCACTTGTTTGCCGCCGTGCTTGTGGGGTTCACGTACGTCTTTGCGTCAAAGGTCATCGCCGTCTGGGCCGCGGCCGTGGCGGTGCCGCCTTGGTTCCCGCTCAACGAGCAAGGCATCCGGTTTGTGGCGGCGTGGTTGCCCAACTTCTTGTTCGCGGGGCTCGGAGGGTGGCTGTATGTCCGGGCGCCCAAGTGACGTGCAACCGAGGCGGGCGCAGACAGTGTTCATGCTCACACACTGAGCGGCCCCACGAATTGGGCGCCACATGAGGTCCCGGCCGTTCGGGCCCGGGTTTCGTCTTGAAACAGCCCAAACACCGTTGAGCCGCTGCCCGTCATTTGGACGTACGCCGCCCCAGCTTCCCGCAGGGCATGCAGCAGGTCGCCAATGGCGGGATGTCGCTCGACAGCGCCGGATTCAAAGTCGTTCTGAATGAGGGTGTGCCACTGCGCAAGAGGGGTGGTGGACAGGCGTTTCCAAGGGGTGGTTCGGTCCTCGGGCTTCAGCCCGCTGAACGCTTCAGCGGTGGAGATGTGGATGCCGGGGTTGGCGACCACGACCCAAACCCCGTCCAAGGGCAACCCGAATTCCAAGGGCGCCACGTGCTCACCGCGGCCCGTCACCAAGGCAGGTGCACTGTCCACGAAGAAGGGGCAATCGCTCCCAAGTTCTGCCGCATGGGCCAACAGGGTTTCCCGCGACAGGCCGAGGTCGCACACGTCTTTGATTGCCCGAAGCGCAAAGGTGCCGTCCGAGCTTCCACCTCCCATGCCGCCGCCCATGGGCAGGTTTTTTCTCAAGTGCAGGTGCAAGCCTGGCAGGTCGTGTTGTTGGGTGAGGATGCGGTGGGCTTTCACGACCAGGTTGTCGTCCGAAGCGCCCGGGATGGGCAGCCCTGTGAAGGTGGCCTTCATGTCGCCTGCCTCCACGTGGGGGTCCACGACCACTTCCAAAATGTCCGTCCATGCCAGCGGCAAGAAGATGCTTTCCAGCGCGTGGAAGCCGTCCGGGCGTTTGCCGAGAACGTGAAGCCCGAGGTTGATTTTGGCAGGGGGGAAGAGGACCATGGCCAAGGTCAGTCCATGTATCCGAAGCGCTTGAGCTTGCGCTCGTCGTCGCGCCAATTCTTGTCCACACGGACGTAGAGGTCCAAGAAGACCTTCTTGCCGAGGAAGGATTCGATGTCCTTCCGAGAATCCATGCCGACGCGCTTGATCATGCGCCCTTGGGCGCCGACCACGATGTGCTTTTGGGACTCGCGCGCGACGTGGATCTCGGCGCGGATGCGCGTGATGTCGGGGGTGTCTTCGTAGGCCTCCACCACGACTTCGCAGCTGTAGGGGATCTCCTGCTTGTAGTGTGTCAGGATCTTCTCGCGAACGATTTCTGACACGAAGAAGCGCATGGGCTTGTCGGTCAACTCGTCTTTGGGGAAGAAGGGCTGGCCTTCCGGCAGTTGCTGCACGATGCGCTCCAGCAGGGTGTCCACGTTGAAGTTGTGGAGCGCGCTGATGGGGCCCACCGAGGCGCGGGGAAGTTTGGCGGCCCAGGCGTCGAGTTTGGCTTCGACGGCGGTTTGGTCTGTAGCGAGGTCAATCTTGTTGACCAGCACAAACGTCGGTACGTCCATGGCCGCAATTTTCTCTAGGGTTTCCGGGTGCGCCATGCCCTGCTCGTTTACGTCGGTCACGACGAGGAGCACGTCGGCGTCCTGCAACGCCGTCTTGACAAACTTCATCATGCCCTCCTGCAATTTGTAGGCAGGGTCGAGCACGCCCGGGGTGTCGCTGTAGACAATCTGGTAGTCGTCCTCGTTGACGATGCCCATGATTCTGTGACGCGTGGTCTGGGCTTTGGCGTTGATGATGCTCAAGCGTTCTCCCACCAACCGGTTCATCAAGGTGCTCTTGCCGACGTTCGGCGAGCCCACGATGTTTACGAAGCCCGCGCGGTGGCCTTCCAGTTCAGGTTGCGCGGGGCTGGCGTGGGGCATGGGAGGGAGGGGTGCGTTGTCAGACACGGCGGACATTTTCGAGGTCCAAAGGTAGGGGTCCCCCCGGGAAAGCGCGCGGAAACTGACCTAGGCGCTTGCAGATGGAACAACCTTGTGTACATTTGCGGTCCGCTGTCGCCGAGGTCATGACTCAGGCACGAAGGCAACGGAACCTTATCGCGGGGTGGAGCAGTTGGTAGCTCGTCGGGCTCATAACCCGAAGGTCGCAGGTTCAAGTCCTGTCCCCGCTACTTCAAGCCCGGTGCACCCAGTGCATCGGGCTTTTCATTTCAGCTTACCGGACCACGGCCTGAGTGGCCTGCCCGCCGCCCACCAAGTTCAGACGAATCAGACGCCATCCGTCGCCTGCGGTCAATGGCAACTCCACGCGGCGTGCGCCGCCCATCGGCTGTTCTCAAAGGACTTGACCAAGCGAGTTGTAGATCTCCAGACCTTCCACGGCAGCGTCGATTTCAACGTGCGTTTCACTCAACCAAGTCCACTCAACCTCGCGCTTCAGGTCCTGCACACCTGGAAAGACGAACGCCCAGGTCCAGGTGCTTGTGCACCCGTAGGTGTTGGTCGCCTGAAACAAGAAGTCGCCCTCTTCCACCACGTTGTACAGCGTGTCGCCTTCGGCGAGCAATTCGCCCAGCATGTTGTACCAGCTGTATTCCACATCGGTTTGGCCAAACGGCACCACCCCGTGGAACACCCCAGCGCTGGGTTGGATCAACTCAAGGTTGGGAAAGAATGGAGAGGGGTAGACCGTCAGCGCCTGTTGGTCCGTGTCGTAGCAGGCGTCTTGAGGCTGGCCCAGGGTGTGCGTGACATTCACGGTTCCGGGCGACACGAACGCGGGATCGAACACGCCGTCAAAGACCCCGTCGCCCGCCCACACGCCGCCGGCTGTCACGGCCTCCAACACCACCGCGTCGTCGTCTTCACAAAACGGCCCTTCCGTGAGGATGGTGGCGTCCAGCGTGGGAAGCACCGTGATGGTCCAGCTCGCCAGCACCCCGTCCACGATGTAGTCGACGGTGTGGACGCCCTCTCCAGCCAAGGCGGGGTTGGACAACCCGTTGTCCACCCCAGGCCCCACCAAGACGCCCCCTGCCGGTGCAGTCGCCAAGGCGAAGGGGTCGGCGTTCAAGCAGGTGCTTTCTGGGCCGGAAATCGAAGGTGGGATGGCCGCTTCCTCGAAGTTGTAGACTTCAGTGGGGTCGTCAAAGCCGGGCATGGGCGCGCCGTTGGTGTTGGTCCACCCGCTGAACGTCAAGATGGCGTCCATGGCCGGGTAGTTCAGGACCGTCCCAGACGCTGCCCTCCACAAGTGCAGCGTGAATTCTTCGGCACCCGTGATGCCTTCGTCCACGCCTGCGGTGGTCATGTCGTCGCCGTAGATGGGGAGGTTGATGTAGGCGAGTCCGTCGTTGAGGACGATTTGCGCCACGCCCGCGCAGTTCCCCGCCATGTCGAAGGCCGCCACCCAGTCGTTGGCGTTTGCCGGGGTGCCGTTCACGGTGGCTTGGCCGTAAAACGTCCCGCTGGAGTTGGTGGGCGAAAAGTCAAACTCGGCAGGTTGTGCCACGGCATGGTTCTCCAGGGTCATCCATCCCAAGCACGCCACAAGGGCCACCCAGATGGGCAGCCCTTTCGCAATTGCATTCGTTGAGTTCATGGGTGCAATGTAATCCAAGCGCATACGGGGTGCGTTGCCAGTCCAGCACAACCAGGCGGCTTTTCCAGAGTGCGATGGGATGCAGTGGCGGGAAAGCTGGCTTTCGTCGAACATGGAGCCTGTGTGTGGTGTCGTCACGGCCACCCACATCGGCGTGTCGACAGATGCCACTCAGGTGCACAACGCGCCGGACGAGATGTTGTAAATTGCAATGGACCTGACTTTGAACGACATGGACTTGAATTTGTATTGGATGAAGCCCGCGATGGGGGCGATGGGGCTCTTGGTGTTGGGCTTGACAAGCGCCTTGGCGCAGGAGCACACCGTGGCGCATCAATGGAACGAGCAGAACCTCGAAGCCATTCGCAACGACTTTGCACGGCCGACAGTGCACGCGAGGAACCTCTACCACGCGAGCATCTTGATGTACGACTGCTGGGCGGCGTACGATTCGACCTCCGCGCAGAACGTCTTCCTCGGCCAAACCTTCGAGGGCTACACCTGCCCCTTCGATCCCGAAGCCTTGGAGATTCCGAACACGTCCGAAGGCATTCAAGAGGCCCAAGAAGTGGCCATCAGCTACGCGATGTTTCGGTTGTTGACCCACCGGTATTCCGACAGTCCTCAGGCGGAGTCCACCATGGACAACATCTTCGTGCAGATGATCATCCAGGAGCTCGATCCGAGCTTCACCAGTACGGATTACGCCACCCATGGCGCGCCGGCGTTGGGCAACTACATCGCAGAGCAACTCATCGCGTACGGCTTCACGGACGGATCCAACGAAGCCAACGACTACGCCTCGACGTGTTACGTGCAAAGCGAACCCAACATCCTCCCCGAGGTTCCAGGCACCAACGGCCTTCAAGACCCCAACGCCTGGCAGGCGGTGGAACTGAGCTTTGCGATCGACCAGAGCGGCGAACTCCTGACCGAGACCCCGCCGTTCCTCGGGCCGGAATGGGGCGAGGTGCCCGGTTTCGCCCTTCGGGACAGCAACCTCACGGTGCTGGAGAACGGCGGGTGCGAGTACAAGGTGTGGCACAACCCCGGTCCTCCGGTGTACGTCGATACGAATGTGGTCAGCGGATTTGAGGACCTGTGGAAGTGGAACCACGGCATGGTCATGAGTTGGAGCGAGCACTTGAGTCCCGACGACGGCGTGATGTGGGACATCAGTCCCGCGAGCTTGAAATACGACGGCAGCTTGCTCGCCAACACCGACCTCGACCAGTTCTACGCGTGGGAAGCAGGCGGCTTGGTGTCCTGGTACGACGAGAACGGCAACTTTGGAGGTCAAGGGCACGAGCTCAACCCGTTCACGGGCGAGCCTTACGAGCCGAACATCGTGCCCCGGGGCGATTACGCCCGGGTGATTGCGGAATTTTGGGCGGACGGTCCGGATTCGGAGACGCCTCCGGGCCATTGGTTCACGCTGTTGAACGAGTTCATCCTCGACACACAGGCGGGCGAGCACCGCTGGCGCGGACAGGGGCCAATCATCGACGATTTGGAGTTCGACGTGAAGTCTTATCTCGCCCTTGGCGGTGCCATGCACGACTGCGCGATTTCAGCGTGGAGCAACAAGGGCTACTACGACTACTCCCGTCCCGTGTCGGCCATCCGCTACATGGCGGAGCGCGGCCAAAGTTCCGAGCCCGACCTGCCCAACTACCATCCGGCGGGACTGCCTTTGATCCCTGGCTTCATTGAAATCATCGACGACGCCGACCCCTTGAACTTCCTCAACGGCGAGGACCAAGTGGGCAAGGTGAAGGTGCGCTGCTGGAAGGGACCGGATTACATCGAAGTGCCGCTCATCGACGAAGCGGGAGTGGGGTGGATTCCGGCCGATCAGTGGTGGCCTTACCAGCGTCCCAGCTTCGTGACGCCGCCTTTCGCGGGGTACGTCAGCGGACACAGCACGTACTCCCGTGCCGCCGCCGAGTTGCTCGAGCTGTTGACCGGGTCGGAATACTGGCCAGGCGGCTTGGCCGAGTGGTCGGCGCCGATGAATCAGTTCTTGGTGTTTGAAGAAGGGCCGAGTGTCAACGTGAACCTCCAATGGGCGACGTTCATGGACGCGTCCAACGAGAGTGCACTGAGTCGGATGTGGGGCGGCATTCATCCGCCCATCGACGACGCGCCAGGACGGCGCATCGGCAAGCACGTGGGGCGCCATGCCTTCCATTATGCAGAGACCATCGTCTTCCCCCAGTGGGCCGAGGAGTTCGGGGGCACGGGCTTCCTGCCAGACGACGAATGCGCAGGCGACTTCAACGGCGACGGCGCGGTGGGGTCGGCGGACATTGTGTTGTTCTTGACGGCGTACGGTGAGCCGTGGGCGGGTCCTTACGACCTCGACGACACCGAGTCGGTGGACGCCCAAGATTTGTTGGTCTTCTTGACGCTCTACAACCTGACTTGCGAGTGACGCTCAAGGGAGCGCCAATCGTCGTTCACAAACAGACGGTGGCAACTTGTCAACTTCAGCCCTGAGGCGGCGGTGAAGTGAAAGAACTTGGGTTCATGGAATCCAAGAACACCCATCTCATCTTGTTCAGTGCCGTGTTCCTGGTGTTGGGATTCTTGCTCGGCCGTGTCACAGGGCACCAAGGACCTCGTATGCACAAGGGACATCTTGGTTGCATGGAAGTTGGCGACAACGTCTGGGTTTCGGACGGGGAAGTGGAGGTGATGATGTTCACCGACAAGACGTTTGAAGGAGACACCGTCATCGCGTTGCCTGGCGGTGGCATCGTGAACGTCACGTCCAACGGCGACGACATGGAAGTGGAGGTGAACATGGAAGAGGTGATGGAAAGCATGACCGGCGGCCAAACTCAAGACGTCCAAATCATCCGAAAAGAATCTGGCGACGGCGAGGTGCGTGTGGAGAAGCGCATTGTGGTCGTCCGCGACGAAAAAAACGACTTCCCATGAGAGCATTTTTGACCCTTGCCCTGGCCATTGTCGCCATGATGTGTTTGTTGGAGAGCTGCGGCGAAAGCACCGGCGAAGCCACACCCGCGGCCCCAGCCTTGCCCACGCTGGAGCAAGCCATCGCAGAGCGCGGCGACCCCTGCGATTGCGTGACCGAAAACAAGGAGTCTGCCGCTGCATTCCTCGAGGGTATGAAGAGCATGGACGCAGTGTCCACCGCCGAATTGAATGTCTTGATTTCAGAGGCTGTGCTGCCATGTATGCAGCCTTCGGGCAACCGTGAGCTGGACCGTCTCTACACCCAAGCCATGGGTGGGTGCGCGGAGTTCATCAACCTCACTGAAGTGATGAACGAAGTGAAGGAAGAGGTTTTGGCGCGAGCAAAGAAGGGCATGGACAGCGCCAAGAACAAAGTGAAAGAAGCCGTGGGCGATGCGAAGCAGTCAGCCTCAGACGTGTTGGACAAGCTCAAGGAGAACTGAGCCCGGGCCTGACCGTCATTCCCCGTCTTCGAGGCCGAGTCGTTTGAGCACCGCTTGAACCTCGGCCTCGGTTTTTTGGAGCTTGCCTTGACAGAAGTCGAGCAGGAGCGAGGCACGCTGGATGTTCTCCGTCAGGCTGTCGATGCCCAACTCATTGGATTGCATGCGGCCCAAAATGTCTTGGAGTTCCTGCAGTGCTTCTTCGTAGGTGAGGTCGAGGTTGTTGTGGTCAGCCATCTTGATTCGAAGTTACGGACGTGACCACAGCCGTGGCGCGGCCTTTGTGAAATTGAAGTTCGACCAGGTCGTCCTTGGACAGCGTTGAGGCGTTCTTCACGGCCTTGCCTTGGTGGCGCGCGATGGAGAACCCTCGAGCCAGCGTGTTGTCGGGTTTCAAGGCGTCGACGGTTTGGTGGAGTTGACCGATGCGCTGGGTTTGGCGCTCCAAGGCCTGCTGCGCCAGCGACAACGTGCGTTCGCGCAGGTGGCCAAGCTGGACCGCCCTCGCTTGAAGCATTTGGTCCGGTTGCAACTTCATGGCCTGGGTCAGGTGCGCCAAACGCTCGCGCTCCCACGCCAGGCGCTGTTGGATGTGGCGGCCCATGTGCCCGGTCCACTCAAGCAGCAAGGACTGCTCTTGCACCATCTTGTCGACGAGGCCATCGGCCACTGCGGTGGGGGTTTTGAATTGGGTGTGGGCCACGAGGTCGGCGACGCTGAGGTCGCTTTCGTGGCCAATCCCGGTCAGGACGGGCACGGCGCACTGGCTGATGGCTCGGCACAATTCCAAATCGTTGAAAGCGTCCAGGTCCAGCGCTGAGCCGCCCCCGCGCACCAGCACCACAACGTCGGGACCTACGGCCGCGGCGGCGTCCAGGGCGCCTGCGATTTCAGCGGGGGCGTGCTTGCCCTGCACGGACGTGGCAAACACTTCGACGTCGAACCCCAGGCCCCATTCGTTCAGAAGGAGGTGCACGCCGAAGTCGCGAAAGCCCGAAGTGCCGGGGGAGCCCACCAGCGCAATGCGTTGCACCAGCCTGGGCATCGGAAGCATGCCGTTCGTGGCGAGGGCGCCTTCTTTCTTCAGGGTGGCGAGGGTGGCTTGTTTTCGGCGTTCAGCCTCGCCCACCATGGCGTCGAGGTCGATTTCTTCAATCACCAAGCTCACCCCAAACACCGCGTGGTAATTGACGCGGCCACTGAACACAATTTCGGAGCCGGCCTGCAAGATTTGGTCTGCGCTGTCGCCGAGCTTGGCCTTGACGACGTCGGCTTGTTCGCGCCAAAGGGTGCCCCGCATCACGGCCAGCCGGCGGCCGTCTTTCTCTTCCACCAAGTCCAGGTAGACATGGCCCGTGGGGCCCGTGGTCAGCTTGCTGATTTCGGCTTTGAACCACAAAGCGCGTCCTTCCGTGACGCGTTCCAGCGTGCGCTTCAGGCTCTCTCCCAGTTGGGAAAGGGTGTAGATGGTTTTTTCAGCAGGTTGAGACACGCGTGTTTCGGCGTTCAGTGCGCCCCCAAAGTCCAAGACGCGCGACGGCCGTCATTCGACACGAACGACACGACGGTCATGCCTTTGGCGGCCCATTCTAGGCGTTGGTCCTGGGCGACGTTGCGGTTGCTCAACACGCGGCCGGCGAGGGCGGCCACGACCAAGCGACCTTCTGTTGGAGCCGTCCAGGTCCATTGGCCGAACTGGCCGACAGGAAGTGCTTCGGAGAGGGAGAGATCGGTGAGGCTTGAGGTGCCTTCCTCCGGGAGGGTGAAGGAGGCGCCGTCGTAGGCATCTCCTTGGGTGCCGCCGTCGCCGTTGCAGGCGAGTCCGCTCATGTAAAAGATGGCGTCGCCAGATCCCGCAGCTGGCGCGGTCCAGGTCACTTCAAACACGTTGCTGTTGCTCAGCGAATTTTGCTCGACAATGTGACGTCCGTTGACGTCTTCAAGTTGAACGTTGCCTGCAGGCATGGAGAAGGCACCTGCGTTGCTTCCATCCGAGAACACGACAGTCCCCTGGGCGCCGTATCGGCTGGCGTTGGTGCTCTCCACCACCATCCGCACGAGGTAGTCTTGGCCTGCGAGGTAAGAGGTCACCGATTCGTTGGTGGAAGGGTCGACCACTTCGAATGCCGACGTGGCATCCGTGCTGCCCGCGTTGTGGCAGGCGGAACAAGGCGAGTTGGAACCAGGTGCACCCGTGCGGTCTTGGTTCTGCTGTTCAGCCACACCTCCTGAGGAGGCCATGAGTCCAACGAAAGCGAAGACGCCCAAGGCGGTGATGGAAATGCGATTCATGCCCCCAAGGTCGTGAGATTCCCTCGAAAGGCCTCGTCGAATTCTTCACGTTTTCTTGACAAGCCCATGGCCGCCAAATGTTCGGCAATCCGTCTCTTTGGGACATGATCTTTCGCACCTTGTTGGGCGGTTTGGTGGCTTGCATGTGGTTCGCTTGCCAACCCCCCTCCGTTCCCACGACCATGACCTTTGACCACCTGCATCCTCAATTGGCCCAAACCGCCACATCCATGGCGGCCGACACCGTGGACATCGATCAGACACGACAGTCTGAGCTCAACGACCTGGCCGGTTGGGTGGCCGAGATGTTGGTGGATTCAGGCCAGATTGACTTGACCTTCATCTGCACGCACAACAGCCGGCGCAGTCACCTGGCGCAAGTGTGGGCCCAAGTGGGGGCAGAGGTCTCAGGGCTGAAGGGCGTGCGCACGTTCAGTGGGGGCACAGAAGCCACCGCCTGCAACCCTCGGACGGTCGCGACGATGCGTCGCGCGGGGTTCCAAGTGGCCGTGCAAGACACCATGCACGGCGCCACCAACCCAACCTACGACGTCTCCATGGGCAAAGACGTTCCGGGGATGGCATGCTTCTCCAAGAAATACACGGACGAGGTCAATCCGCAGAACGGGTTTGGGGCTGTGATGACGTGCAGCAGCGCGGATCGAGGATGCCCTCTGGTGCACGGCGCTTCCGCACGTTTTGCGACGCCTTACGTGGACCCCAAGGTGAGCGACGGGACGGACGAGGAGGCGGCCACGTACGACGCGCGTTGCCGGCAGATTGGCACGGAGATGTTGTACCTGATGGCCGAGGTCAAGCGGCGAATTGGATCCACAGAAACCAAAGGGTGAACGCCGTCTGGAAGGCCAAGCCGGCCCAGGCCCAAGCCTGAAGGCCCCGGCCCGGTCGGGCGTCCTCGGGGAAGTCGGACCGCGTCACAAGACGGAGGTTCCAAAACGCCACAAGGGGCGCCACCAAAAACGACAGGGTCGTGGCGAGGTCGACGAGTTGCTTGATTTGGCCGGAGAACAACACGACAAGGGCCAGGCCGCCTGCCGCGACGGTCACCAGGGCCACTTGACCCCAGCGGGCTGAGGCTTGGCGCTCCAGGGCCACCGCAAGCGATTGCGACAAACTCCTGGCGTACCCGTCCATCACCGCCACGCAGGTGCCCAGCATGGCGCTGAAGGCGGCCGCCCCCATGATGGGTGCACTCCAAGGTCCAATGCTCTTCGCGTACAACCCGACGATGCCGGCGGCGAAGCCCGCGCTTCCTGAAGGCAACGACGCGCCCGTGCGGTGAAGCAGCAACGCGCCGAGCGTCAAAAACCCAAACGCCAAGATGGCCGAGACGCCGTATCCCACGTTGAATTCGCGCAGCGTTTCTCGAAGTGTGGGACGGTAGCCGGACGTCTCGATGCGCTCCAAGGTCCAAATGCTGTTCCACGTGCTCAGGTCCACCGCTGTGGGCATCCAGCCCATCAACGCAATCAAGAAGGCGGCGCCGGCGGCGGTGTCCATGTCCCATTGGGGCCACTCCACCGAAGGAAGCGCCTCGGGGGGCGAAGCAACGCTGAGCATGACCGCCGCCAGCGTCGACAGCACCAGCACGCTGGCCAGGAGTTTGACCAACTTGTCCAGCGTGTTGAATTGGCCCACGAGCAGCAGCGCCGTGGTGGCCAAAAACAACCCCACGGCCACCCACGTCGTGGAGGCCGCTCCTGCGCCTGCTGAAATCCCAAGCAACGCATCCAGGAAGGCCGCAGTCACCAAGCCCACAGCTGCCATTACAAAAAAGCCCGTGGCGAGGCCCGTGGCGAGGTAACCCCACGAGGCCCAGCGTCCCAGCTTGCGGTACCCCACGATGAGCGAGGTTCCCGTGGCCGACGCGTAGCGCGACCCAAATTCAAAGAAGGGGTACTTCGCGGCGTTTGCGGCGGCCACCGCCCACACAAGGCCGAACCCCGCCAGCGCTCCCGCCCGGGTCGATTGGACCAGGTGGGACACCCCAATGCAGGTGGACGCAAACAAGATGCCCGGACCAAGGGTCCTCAACCACCGCTCCACCCGGGAAGCCGACATGTCAGTGGGGGAGGGATTCGCCGTTCAAAGGCCCATCTCCGCGTTCCTTGAGGGTGTCAAGGTGTTTGTATGTCACCCACATCTTCCAGCCCACGATGGCCTTTTGAAGGCCGCTGAGCCGGGTCAAATCCGGCGCCTTGTGGATGGAAGGCAGCAGCCACTTGTTCAGTGTTGACAACAGCGACCAAATCATGATTCCTCTCCGCTTTTGCTGGCGCCCTTGAAGTGGTCTTCCTTGTATTTGAAGAGCACGTTGAACGTGGTCAGGCTGCCGTAAATCCTGGTGATGTATTGCTGGAGGTTCACCTTGTCTTCGTCGGACAGTTTGTCTTGGGCGTTGATTTGTTGTTCCATGACGCGCAGACGGTCGCGCACCATGACGATCTTGTGGAAGAAGGTGTCCACCGGCAGCTCCTTCGCTTGCAATCCCTCGTCGCCAGGTTGCATGACAAGGGTGCCTCCATCCCACCGGTCGCCGAGTTCGATGGGGGCAGGTTCGATGTGTTGCTCAATGCGGTAGATGTGCTCTTCAAAGACGTGCTCCACCGCCGAGGTCAAATCGCTCAAGTCGACCGCCCCTTCTTCCACGCCTTCCTCCACAAGCTCCCAACCGTCGAACGACTTGTTGAACTCTTTCTCGCCGTGTTCCTGGAAATACACGCGCCAGAAGTCGCCATCGTGGTTGAAGATGACCCCCTCGCCGTAGCTGGGGTGGTTGATTTTTGCACCAAGTGTTGCCATGGGATGCAAAGTGCAACAACGGCTGTGACATACACCTGGGCCCCTCGATGCGTTTCAACATGGGAGCGTGGGAATTCGTGGACGTCCTGTCCCA
>MDTB01047734.1_pt1 | contig 24741 bp, 25 predicted proteins | sample 811161 | NCBI WGS metagenome assembly MDTB01 (sample SAMN05326650, study PRJNA326480) | marine metagenome | isolation source: seawater | place: Mediterranean Sea | collected 2009
GAAAGCTTATATCGATGCTGGTGGTTTTGCTCTGACTAACACTATAGTTTTTAAACATAATCAAGATTATCTAAAAGATATTATGAATATGACAAAAGAACATGGTGTAAGTTTTCATATATTCCATGAATCAGACAGAGTAGAAATGTTTGATAATAATGGTGTTTACACCTTTTACGATGAAGAAAATAGTAAAGAAACTTTAGAAATGTGTGATAGTAATGTAGTTTTAAAACAATTAGAAGATGAAATAGAAAGGGTAAAAATCGTGGCTCCAAATAGAGTCGTGTATTATTCAGCTAATGGGTAAAATAAATTGTGAATGGTTAAATAGAAATCAGTGTAGTGTTGAACATGATGGCTTAGTTGTGCCTTGTTGTTATATAGCAAATTGGGTTTATCAAGTTAAATATAAACAAAATAAAGAGACAGGTCATGACGATGATTATAGAGAACGTGTAAAAAAAGAAGAACCTGTCATGAGAGAGCTTTTAGAAAATGAGAGTGAATTGTCCATTGTAAACAATTCTCTTGAAGATATTTTATCACATGAATGGTATGAAAAAACATTACCTGAATCATGGAAAGATGAAACTAAAACTTTAAGACTTTGTAAACACTTTTGTCAAAAAAAGTAAATCTTAATGATTTTCAAACTGTCTTAAAAATTCTTCTCTTTCATGCCATTGTTCTTTATCCATTGGGTCTAAAGATATATTATATTCATCAATATAACCTTTACAACTTTCACAACCTTCACATGGTTCTGTGATTTTACAACCAGTTAGTGCTGAACACATAAGTAGTATCCAGTAAACTACACCTAGAGTAACAAATATTTTAGCTATTTTTTTATAATTCATTTCTTTTTCTTTCCTTTAGATATGTATTTAATCCATAAGTTTCTATTCTGTGGTATAACTTTGAATAAGAATCTATAATGCATTTCATTAGTCATTGTTTCTAATGCTATCTGATGATTATTAATGAGTTTCATAAAAGGTTGATGCATACTTATATATCTTTGAACCATATATTTTGAATACATTGTATCAAAAGTTGAAGAAGATATATCTGATTCTAGAATATCTTTGTTTTTTGCTTGAACAATATTTTTCATACAATCAAAAAATGATCTTTTCTTTTCTTCACTCATAAAGTATTATACTATCTTTTCTTCTTAATTAAATGACCTAAATGACTTCTATGAATCTTACCACCAATAAATGCATTATAATAAATATCAGGTTTAAGTAAAACATCTCTTTCTACTTGTTCTTTCATTTCGTAGTAAGACATTTCACCACTTGTTTTACAAAGTCGAAGTATATATCTTTCAAATCTCCAACTACCTGTATTCTCTACAAGTTGTTTGACTTCTTCACTTGAGCCATAGTAATCTTTCCAATCTGATTCTTTAAGTGAGTGTCTTTTATTTTTTCTACCTTTTAATGGAGGTCGAGTTACTTTAGACCAAAATTTCTTTTTACCTATATATCTCATGTTAGTTTCAGTGTCAAGTATTTCATACACAAAACCAACATATTCTTCAGGTGCTTCTTCGAACTTCTTTCGACTAGACAGCATTTTCCAACCAGTATACTTATTTTTACTCATACGGTTGTATTTATTCTTCTTCTTCAGGAGAACAAGCTAAATCATAAACATATAATACTCTTTCTTTTATAAGACTATTAACTCTATGTTTACTTGATATACTTTTATACACCATTTTATTAATATCAAAGAACAACTCATCTTTGTTATTAGGATATATTTCACACTTTTCATGATGTGATTTTAGAACTGTAGCAATGTGTGATTCTGATACGTCTTTTGCGAAGATAAATTTTACTTTAATATAGTTTGGTGTGTATACACTTATATCACCTCTTATTAATTTACCTACTAAAGTATCTAATAATTGATTTATCATAGATTCATCAGCCATGATAGTTCTATCAGAGAAAGCATATCTTACAGGTACTTTTGACTTTATAAATTTTTTAGACATATCACTTTCTATTTCATCTATATATTTTGACAACCAATTATGATGAGAATAGCAAGTACCTACAACTAATGTTTTTGATTTACCATAAGGGTATTTTTCTAAATTAAAAAAATCATTCATATAATCAGAAAAAGCTCTAATTAGAAATTTAGTATCATAATTTCTAGCAAAGATTATTTTATTACCTTGTCTTAGAATACTATCTTCTTGATCATCTAAAAATCTTTCAAACATATAAGATGCTATGGTGGAGTATTTATATATCACTACATTTTGTGAATCTGTAATCATAATCAATTATACCTTTAAGACTTCGTTTGTATATACGAATTTATGATATCTTTTTGAATACCGCTAGGTATGTATTTACAGTCAATCAGCTTTGAATTAAGTTTTAAGCGATTGATTGCTTTAGAATCTTTTAATTTTTCTTTAAGAGTCTCTACATCACTCATCAAAGACCATGCTTTTTTCCAACCAACTCTTTCAAACACTTGAGGTATATTATCAGATTTATCACCAACTATTAATTTAGCTTTTAAATAAGACTCACTTGTCATATCATTAGAACCTATACACTTATTAGATATGTAAGAAATTGTAATTTCATTACCTCTAAGATCAAACATTCTAGCTTTATCTAAAACTTGAATCATGTCGTGATCTGTTGCGATAATACAATTATGATTGTGTTTCATTCTACGAATTAATGTCATAATAATATCATCAGCTTCTGCTGTTTCTACTAATATACTTTTTATACCAAAAAATTCTTCTAAATCAAGTTGAGGTAATATTATTTCATACAAATATCTGAAAGCTTTACCAGCATTAAAGTAAGAAGGTACTAATCTTCTATTCATTTTGTATTCTTTAAATATGTCTTCTCTTCTCCAATACTTTCTAGATATATCATCCATACAAAAATAAACTTTAGGTCTTAAACCAGGTGGATGAAAACCATCAAACATCTTATCTTTAATAACACTAAAAATACAATCTAAATTATCTTCCATTTTCTTTTGAAGACAATAAATGTATCTATCATCATTAGTTATATCAGGAGCATCTTGTACAACCTTTTCAGAACACCTCTCATTATATCTAGATGTATATTCATTTTTCCACATAGAAAAAGCACCATGTACAGTATAATACATTACATATGAAGCATCTATAAAGATGTTTAAGTCACCGAACTCTTTAGTTTGTTTAGACATATAGTATTATACAACATATTTAATGATTTTTATATATAATTTAGTAAATACACATAACAACCTCAGTCAGGAGATATATGGTGGATAAAGTCACAGAAACAAAAGGTATGAATTTTCAAATAAACGATCCTATACAAAAAGCATACGATGTGATGTTAGGTATTGAAGATGTTGTTGAACAACCACAAGAACAACAAAAACAAGATATAAAAGAATCTGTAAAAGAAATTAGTGATTTACCTGTTCAAATTAACGAACAAACAGAACACGAAATAACAGTTGGTGATTATACAACAAGTTATTTCTATATGTGTGGTTCAGCACAAAAAGTCATGAATGCAAACAAAGATATTCCAGGTGCAGAAGAATTAACTAAACTACAAGATGAGTTTTACGAACTAGAAAAAAATGTAATGAATACAGGTCAATCATCTGAGCAAGATAAATTAAATGCACAAAATATTTATGATCAAATAATGACAAAAGCTAGTGAAATAGGTTTAGCCGATAAAATTGATGATTATATGAAGATGCATCTTGACTCGATATTAGTAGGAGACCCTAAACCTGGTTTTGGTAGAACTGATATAAGTGAATCTACTATAAAAGAGTTAACAGAAGTATCTGATGACATTTTAGTGAGTGAAGATGGAAAAGAATTTATAATAGATGAAAAGAAATTTTCAATAACACAAGGTGTCGCAAACGCATTTAGAAAACCTGAATTAGCAAAAGGTAAAATAATGGTTAAGAAAATTTGCAGTTATTGTAATTTTCATATGCCTGCTTTTACTGGTAGATACCCAGATAATTGTCCACTTTGTGGAACACCTTTTTCGAAAGGTGAAAAAATAAAATATAGTTTAAATGCTGAGAATAAATGTGTAGCGATTTTAGAAGAAATAAAAGAGGGTAAATTTAAAGAAATATCACAAGAGATAGACATGATTGTGAATGATATAGTACAGTCAATCAAAGGTAAGAAAATAAAAAATAATCGTGATCTTATGAGTCTATTAAAAAATATGAAATCGGGTAAAAATCTACCAAGTGGTGTTCAAACTTCTACAGTCAAAAACAATTTTTCTAAGATTGTAACTGGTATATCTGCTAAAATTAAAAAAGATAAAGTAAAGTTTTAAAATGAGTAATAAAAAAGCTTGTATTGATTGTGAATTTTTTGAAGAAGAGAACAATTTTTGTAGATTAAATCCTCCAATTCCTATAAATACTATAGATAGAGAGGGTAGAAAATGTATAACATCGGTATATCCAGTTATAAAAAGACCCGAGACTGATTGGTGTTCTTTTTTTGAAGATAGGATATATTAAAATAGACGGAGATTAAAATGGCAGAACCAAAAACATTGACAAGCTTTTTAAATGAGCTAAAAGAACGAGGAATAAGAAAGCAAAATCAATTTCAGCTTTTAGTTACCACAGGTACAGCAGAGATTGATGATGAACTTCAAAATTTAACTATGTGGGCAAGCACAGCTACTTTACCAACAAGAACACAAGAATTTACAGATGTGTTTTATCATGGTTACCCTTTCAAATTACCTACAAGATTAGGTATGGATCAAACAACATCACTTTCAATAAAAAGTGATTCAGATGGTATTTTTCGAAGAGCATTTTTGGCTTGGATGGGAAAAGTTTCAAATCCAGCTATTACAGATGGCTCTATAATGGAAGGTGAGAAAAAGATAAATACATCTGGAAATATTAGAATGATTTTTTTTAAAGATGATATGGAAACAGTATCAGAAACATACAAATTAGTGGGTTGTGTGCCTAGTTCAGTTGGTGGTTTATTACTATCAAACGAATCAGCAGATATATCTACTTTTGATGTTGAACTTACTTTTCAATATTTTGAATTAGAAGAGGCAGAAGGCGCATTTAGCGACATAAGATAGGAGATAGGAAATGGCAATATTTAATCCATCACATTATAGAGTTGACGATGTTTACACCATCACACCACATAAGATTGACGAGGCAGACGCTAATACAACTTATATGTGTTATTTGGCTGTAAGTGCTACTTTAGCCGAGGCGGCCTCTATGGACGGACAATTATCTGCAACATATTACTATCCTGGTTCTGGTATGGGTACAGCGATTCAACAAAATATAGCATCTGGTGCGAATTTTGGTACGGGATACGGAACACCCAAAACAGTTTTATCAGGATTTAATAGAAGACAAAGAATTGTTCGTATTAAAAAAGTAGGAAATATAACAACATATGATGTGTGTACTGATGTTCAGTGGACAGGAAGAGCCTCAGGCACTTTCGAACCAATTAACGGTCAAAACTTAGTACCAACTAATAGACCTGTTGGTTTCGCTATACCACAGAACTAAAAATTTAGAACAATAGAGAGAGGACGACAAAATGGCTGGAGCATTCGGTGGTAACAGTTTAACACAACTGAATAATAATCAAACTAACTTACAGTGGAGAAATGCAATCAACACAGCATTCACTACACTAGAGGCAGTAAGTGCAGAAGTTGCTGATGCGGCTGATCCAAGTGGTAATACGGCTTCATTATTAGCATTAAGTGGTAAAGCAGGTGCAAAAACAGGAATATGGGGACAAGTTAATAACTATCATGCCTCTAATGTCGTTGTACGAACAACATCCGGTGCAATAGTAGCCGTAAGTGGTGTTGCTAAAAGTACATTATCAGGACTACTTGAATTAAGTGCGAAATCTTCTTATATTTTTGCTGGCGGTGGTGCTAATAATTCAATATCTGGAGGATTACTCGAATTAAGTGCTAAAGTTGGTGAAGGTAAGTCTTTATCTGCATCTATCTCTGCAAGAGCTTTATCAGCCAATACAAAGTTAGCTACTCGTGTCGATGTTGATCTTACAGCAGGTAATGAATTTGTCCTATCTGGAAAGAATGGTTCAGATGCATCATTAGTTGCAACAACTAATTACAAAACATCAGGTATATCATTTAAAGTGGTTAGCGGATTTATTGATGCAGTACCTTCTATCAGAATCGCAAAAAATAATGCAGGTAGTCAAGGTACAGGTTTTTCAAACTTTGTAGGTGGTGCATCACTTAATACTGATTTTAATTATAATGGTACATCAGGTATCATGGATTTACAAGCTATTCGTGGTTCAGCACAAGCAATAGGTGTTTCTGCTGATTTTGGTATTGCTTTAGGAAGTAACAACGCAGTAAAAACTAGAAGGTCTACATCTATAGGATATAATAATGACATAGCTGGTGGTGGAGAAGACAACATTGTTATAGGTGTAGATAACAAAACAACTGGCGGTGAAAATACTACTCTTTTAGGTAAGAAAAACGTAAACAGTTATGTAGACGGTATTTCATTAGGATTCAAAAACTCAGGATTTATAAATGTAGGACAAAGAAACTTATCAGGAGGTGCTGGTAGAAGTATCGCATTTGGTCTTAGAAACTCAGGAACAGGAATTACAAATGGTGATAGCATCGTAATTGGTGTTGCTAACAACTATGGTACAAGTGCAATAAACAACATTGTAGTTGGTCGTGATAATGAAGTAGGTGCAACAGGTGGTGGAAACGCAACGCTTGGTAATAACTTCATAGCTGGTAGACTTAACACTGTCGTAAGTGGTGGTGAAAACGTAGTGATAGGTAAAGGTAATATGTTGAGAGGATTTCCTCAAGACTATGTAGGTTCTTCAACTGGTTCATCAATCGTAATAGGAACAAATAACACTACAAGTGGTTCAGTTTTTCAAACGATAGTAGGTCATTCTAATAAAATTATTAGTGGAACAACTGGTGCAGTAGGTGGTAGTTATGTTAACCAACATCAATCATACAATGTTACATTAGGTTCTTTAAATAGAAATAGTTACTATGGTGTAAACGTAGGAATGCAAAACGTAATATCTGGTGCTGGTGGTATTGTATTAGGTAGATTAAATAAAGCTCTTGCTATACCTGAAGATACAGGAACTATAGTAATAGGTAATGCAAGTTCTGCAACAGGTTCTAATGATGAACAAACAGTTATTGGATTTAATTTATCAGGTGCTTCAAACGAAGCTATTTTAATTGGTGGAGATTCTACAGTTAATGGGGCTGCTGTGGGTAGTAGAGCTGGTATTTCAATAGGTAGTTCTAATACATTGCGTACAGCAAGAGTAGCTAAAGGTGCTACTGCTATTGGTAATTCTAATAGAGCGCCTTTATATCCCGCAGCCAGTTATACTTTAGGTAATCAATTTTTTGGTGGTTATAATGTACTTTCAGGATTAGGTACTACTATTATAGGTTTTGAAAATATAGTTTCAGGTACCACTGCTACAACTAATAACTTTATAGCTGGTTCAGGTAATCATGTTGGACTTAATACACAGTCAAGTCTTGCTCTAGGATCATCAATTTTATTATCAGCAGATAATTCTGTTGTAATAGGAAATTATCAGCAAGTATCAGGTTCAGCCGGTGTTGCGGCCATGAAGGCAAACAAAGTTGTTAGTATTGGATATAATAACATTGTTTCTGGACAAGGACACAGTATAACAATAGGTAAAACAAACATAAACACAGCAAGTGGTTCTATTGTAATCGGTAAAGATAATATTCAACCTGTTTCAGCACATTTAACAAATTTAACAGATGGTATCATAACAATAGGAACTAGAAATAAATTAACAACATCAGGTTTTAATGGTTCAATGTTAATAGGACATAAAGTTTCAGGTGCTGGTGTCATAATTGGTCAAGAGAATAAAGGACCTCATGATAAAGTTAACCCAGCAAGTCCCCCTGTAATTATTGGTAAAGGTAATGTTGCTACTCCTCTTTTCCATGGTACAACAGTTGTTGGTCAAACTAATGATGCCGGTGGTTCAAAAGAAGCGGTTGTCATTGGTACTACTAACAAACTTCAAGGTGGTTTTGCTCTGAATGATAACAATATGCAAGTTGCTGTTGGTACTTTCAATAGATCAGTAACTGGTATGCAAAACATTTTAGTAGGTAAGAGTAATGTTGTTAATTCACATGATCACTATGGTATTGCAATCGGACAAGGTAACGAAACAAGTGGTGCAACTAAAGTCATAAGAATAGGATATCAAAATAAAGACTTTCATTCCGGTCAAGCTACAATCAGTAGTAGATTATCAGCCGTAGGTGAATCAATATCTATTGGTTCTGCTAATAGAACTGATTATCAAGGTATCACATTAGGATTTAATAATGTTCAATCAGGTAAAGGTGGTATCGCAATAGGACATGAAGCTAAAATTAATGGTGGAGATGGTTCTGTTTCGATTGGTACCGCACTATCTAGTGTTCATGGGACTAATGTCGGTGGTAGTATTGCGATAGGTGGTCAAATTAAAAACCTTGGAACTAATGCTGGTACTAAAGTCAGTATAGGTCGTGTTATTAATAATGATAATAGTGGTGGTATTGCGATTGGTAATCAAATCCGACACGCTGGAAATGATGAATACGGAGAAAGTATTGCAATAGGTCTAAACGTATCAGCTATGCAATCAAATCAGATTTTAATTGGACAGCAAATTGGAAACCATGATGGTAATTCAACAAGAGCTAACGATTTTGGAAGTCAACATATTATGATAGGTCACGCTTTATCTGCCTCATGTGATCCTGGTGCGACTACTACTGCCAATGGTGCTTTAATAATAGGTCAGAATACACGAGTACAAACTCATTCGAGAAACACAGGTAGAGGTGCTAAAGGTAATGGTGCCGTTGTAGCAATCGGTACAGGAGCAGTTAATATACATTCAGAACTTCCTAAAGGTGCTATAGATACTGATGAACGAGGTGGTATTATTGTTATTCAAGCAGACGATCAGTCTGATATAAACTCACTTACCACAGATTCAAGACTTTCTGGAGGTAACAATGTATTCATTGGTAGAAAATTGGGAATCATATCTGGCGCACATAATGTTTATATAGGTTCTAATGGAAATAACACCGGTGAACAAGCAGATTTATCAGGTACATATAATGTTATTGTAGGAGCAAGTAACATAGATAACGGTAAATTCAAAAACAGTGTAGCTGTTGGTAGACAAAATCAACAAACTGCTGGTGAAAACTTAGGTGGATACGCAACTTTACTAGGTCAGTATAATAGATATGCGGCCGGAGGTGCAAATACTCAATACGTTTTAGGTGCCGCCGTTGGATATTCTAACGTAATGAAAGGATCGCATACCTTTGTTGCAGGTTCACTCGCATCTGGAACAGGTGTTGGTAGTGTATCAATAGGTTCTGCACCATCAGCCGGTGGTACAGGTAGTATTGCGATAGGAACTTCTAATGTAGTAGGTAAAAAAGCCTCTGTTGGTATAGGATATACTGTACACGCATCAGGTGAAAATACTGCTGTATTTGGACCTTACGGACAAGTTTCTACTTCAGGTGTAACAGAAATAGGACAATGGAAAGCACATAGTACAGGTGCCGTTCGAAGAGCAGTTGTAAGATGTCAAAGACCTGTTAATACAGTTAACTCTACTGTATCTGCCGTTAACGGAATGGGTAGTGTATGTATGACTTTACCTGTCTTATCAGCTGGATTAACTGATGGTGGGGCAGCCGTATCAGCACTAGGTGGTAATACTGAATTATTAACAAAATTACCAAGAGACATGATTTCACTTAGAAGAAAAGGTAGAAACGTATTACTAGACTTAAATATTGGTGGCACTATGTACGGCATAGATTTAGGAACAGCTAAAGTAAATGTTGCAACAAGGTCTTATGGAACTTCAGCAACTGGTTCATCAGACGGAGCATAATAACAAGGGGTTAGTAGGTGCCAATTAAAATTACAAATACAGGTGAAATAGTTCATAATCCTAAATACATAGGACCAAAACAATATACCGATCAGTCTACCGGTCGTATCTTAAATACTTTCGATTCTGGTGTTGTAGCTCCTTATGAAAGAACACCTATTGGAACTGGTGGATCAGAAGCACCTAACGCTGTCTCTATAACAACAAGATTAAAAGGTCCATCCGCTGATGGTAAAACATTAATTGCTACAAAAGGAAGTAATGCAACACTTAAAAGTATTAACTGTTTAAGTTTTGATGGTGATAATGATCATGTTGATTTAGTAGATGCACCACAAGAAATATTCAGTACTGGTGTATTTGAGATAGAGACAGACATTCTAATAGACGACTCTGACACAGGTATACAAAAAATATTTCAATTTAACATAGGTGGTAGTGGATATTTTCAAGTTCAAAAGAATGATGGTGCTAACAATTACCAGATTTGGTGTAGAAACTCAAGTGGTAACAATATAGTTAAAGAAGACACTATCACATTCACACCTGATACTTTATTTAATTTAAAAATCACAGGCAATGGAACTAATGTAATAGTAAAACATGATGATTCTACTGTGGCTACAATAAGCATCACCACAGCTAATTTTGAAGCATCGGTCACATACTCAGAACCTTCTCTAGGAGATGCTAGTACATCACTCAAAGGTCAAATGGCAAACTTCAAGATGTCAACAGGTGCTAGTAATACACTACATACACATTTACCATTACAAGAAGGGTCAGGAGTTACTGCTTATGATATAAGTGGTAATGGAAATAATGCTACCATTGATGGTTGTACTCATACAACTTTGAATGGCCTTACATCTCATAATCATAAAACTGGTTTTGATAATGTCATAATAGGTGGTGATAATTTTATGACTATTCCAGTTACATTAACAGGTATGCAAGAAGAAGATTCAGGTGAAGCAGGTGTTAGAAAATTTAAAAAGACGGTCGCTACTGGTTCAAATGCCTTTGTTGAATTTGGTGAACTTCCTTCAGTTTCAACTGCTGACTTTTACGATTTAATATACACTATTAAAACAGACTCAGACAGTGGTACTTCAAACCTCAAATTAGGCAATCAGGTTATAGCAAGTTCTAGATCAGTTGGTAATAATAATGTTTATACTACTCTTGATATTAGTGATGACTCAGCAGGTAAAGCTGGTTCTGGTAATAATAGTGATTGGGGACAAGTTGGAAAGGCATATAATGAAGCAGATGTTACGTTTAATACAAAAGGTCCTGAAATACAAACTTATGCAAATCATCTAGAAATTCATGAATCTTTATTCATCAAAGATATGATACTTAAGATTTCCACCAAAATTCCAACTTTAGAAAATAAAACAAAACAGATAGTAAAATTTGATGGGACAGCAGATGAAATAAATACAGGATATCACCCTGGTGATGTTACTTTAGTAATTGATGCTAGAATTAAAGCTGATTCCGTTACTGATCAAAAAACTTTACATAGCTGTAATGGTAATGCTGGATACTTTTTTAGAATACAAAATGGAGAATGGCAGTTATATGTTGCTAATGGTTATGTGTTTAGTGTTAGTACTGGGATAGACCCAGCAATAGATACACTATATGATACTCGACTTGAATATACAGCAGGAGCTGATACCAGCTGGGTTGCTAAAGTTAAGTTAGCAACTAATAGTGAATATACAACCGTCGGAAGTGGAACACGAACTCCTGATTTTGGTTCAGCTAATCTTATATTAGGACAAAAAGGTACAACTCACTATTTTGATGGAGAATATCATTCATTTAAGTTAACAGATGGTGGTATTGTAAAAGTTGATTACGATCTTCAAAGAGATGATGATGCTGGAACATCAACAATAACTGATAGATCAGGTACCGGTAATAATGGAACAGTCACAACAGGTTCTGGAGGATTAAATTCTTTTTGGGGACAAAGAGTAGTAGATAGTCTAGGTAAATTTGTTGGTGCAAACTATGCAATAGGTAACGTATCAGCTAGTGGTCTGTCTCTTACAAATGCTGTTCACAATGGCTCTGAGTGTTCAATTTCATTCAACTCAAAATCATTGGCCGCTAGTAGTTTGACTGATTTCTTAAATAATTTAGAACCTGGTCTTTCAGGTGTTTGGTTAAACAAAATTGATAATGTCGTAACTACTGGAAACGGAATACCAACTAATTATGTAACAGAGTTGGTTGAATATGGTACATATACGATAGCTTCGAGTGCCGCTACATCGGCTGTAAATGTTAAATATTTTAATGGTAGGGAGATTTAATAATGTCATCTCATAAATATGAAAAATTTATATATGCAAAAAGAGTATCATATGCTTATCTAGAGGTTCCTGTATCATTCTTAACACAAGTTATGCCTACTGATGCAGATGATGCATCTATATATGATATTGGTGGTAATGTTGTATCAACTAGAACACTTGATGAATATACTTTAGGTAAAGTTTATTCTCTTGATAATACAAAAGTTATCATAACATTAGGTGCAAGTGACATGAGTAACTCTCGTAGAAGGTCTGTAAACTTCGATGATCTTCAAGATTGGGAAACTTGGTTAGATACTAAGGGTTACACAATAGACAAATGGCTTACTGTAGCTGAAAAAACTACATTAGTAGGTACATCTGATTACTCAGAAGCTGAATAATTAATAAGAGGTACCTTCAGAGGTATCTGAACCTTTTTGCAAACCTGTATTACTTGCACTAAATGGTGCAGTTAGATTTGATTGATTCCAACCAGTATTAGCACCTGAACTGTGGGCTGAACCTTGCATAATTGAACCATCAGGCATCATGTGATATCCTTCAGGTACAATCCTCTCTATTTCAAATCTTTCATAAGCGAAAGTAAAACTATGTGTTAAAGGTGATGGTGTATCTTGATATGAAAGACTTAAGTTAGTAAAACTTTTAATCCAACAATTATGATATTTTATTTTTAAAATTACGTTTTTATATTCGTCAAGTATTGAAACAAAAACAGGTACTCTAGCTGATTGAGGTTCCTTTTTAGAATAATTATCATCTTCAGTTGTAGTATCTAATATATATTGTGTATATAAATTTGCCCATTTATATAATAAGTAATAAGTTCGCATATCAGAATCTATAATATATTCAAATGTTATTTCTTTTGCATCTGAATCTATCAAACCAGCAGGACTTTCAACTGTATAACCCTGATATTGTGTTTCAACAGTTTGAATGTTTATGTTCGGAATATCAAATGTTGTTAAATTTAAACTTAAATCACTTTCATCAGGGAAAAGTATATTCATTGGTATATTGGCAAGCCATCTAAGATTCGTTGCGAAATTAGTTGTGTTTGGTAAAGTCATTTAGTCTCCAAGCGTTTATAGTATTTATTACTTTTACCATTCTTCATCATGACCACCAATGAAAAATGGCATATTACCACCTTCGTTATCTTCTTGTTTCTCTAGTCTTTCCATCATACCTAATACACCAGATTGATTAGGTTTTTTATCAAAGTATTCTAAATTTTGTCTTTGATTTGCTAATTTTCTTTGTATTGTAAGTTGGTCTTCTTCTTTTTGTTTTCTCCAAGCTTGATCTAATATACCTACTGTGTCTGTGTTAACTTCACTTTTGTTAACTAGACTTTGTAGATATAGAGGTAGAGTTTCCCCTATTGGTGTTTTTACATATTGTAAAACAGAAAAGTAATTCTCTATATCATAATCATTAAGAGTATATAATCCCCATATAAATGAAAGCATATGATCATCATGTTTACCTTTTAATGCATGATATAAAACGTGTTTAACAGTATCTTTCTGAACAAACCATTCCATTTCGTTTATAAGTCCTTGGTCATATATTTTTAAACTTACAGATGGATTACTTAATAAATTTTTAACATATCTACAAGCTTTTGATTTAATCTGAGCATGACTCAAAATACCTGGTTTTCCTTTATTCATACTTACAAAGTTTTCAACACCGTATAATTGTATTAATAAATCGAAAACAGATTTACCTATAGAGTTGGCTTCACCAGCTATCCAACATCTACCATAGTGTTCATGCATTTTATAAACAACATATGAAAATTCATTTGTTGCTACCTTATTATCAGAAAACATTGCACATTGAACAATATTACTCATGTCAGTTACGTCCCAAACATATGCTACAGATGAGTCAACACCTACACCATTTCCTACATCAAAAGATATTATGTAAGAACGATTCATCATATGTTCGTGATAGACGGTATAATTAAATTCTTTATTTTGATAAACCTCTAAAGAAATCTTCCTACCTAAATCTTCATGATCTTCTGCAAATGTTCTAAATTCTTGAATAAGTTTATCTGAAATTAGTTTAGGTGTTGATGATGATAAGAATGAATTACCGAACTCTTGGTCAAAATCTGCTTGACCTAATGCGTCTATTTGTTGTTTTTTCCATATTTCATCTCTACCTGGTACGTCCCACCAATCTATTCGAATACCTTTCCAACCTTCACCTTCTGTATCAATATCTCCTGATTGTGATTTTTCCCATAGACTATGATAAAGATTACCAACTCCATTAGGTGTTGATACAATAATTACCTTGGAATCTTTTGAAGATGATATAACTGGATAAACTGAGTTCCAAAACTCTCGACATATATTATTTGGTACGAAGCTAAACTCGTCAAGAATTAGTATTTTAGCAGATGAACCACGAGCAGAAGATGAACCAGTTGCAACACCTTGTATTGTTGATAAATTAGAAAACTTAACTTTACCTTTATTATATTCAATAAGTCCTGGTTTAATCCAATTTGGTAAACATTCATAAGCCATTTGTATTCTTCCTAGAATCTCAAGTGCTGTATCTTTTTTGTTGGCGGCGATTAGTACACCCTGTTCAGGGTAAAATATAGTTTGATGAAGTGCATATATTGTATATGTAGTTGTTTTACCAACCTGACGAGAAGCAAGTGAAATTAGTCTTTTTTCATCAACCATTGATCTTAACAACTTTTTTTGTTTATCATATAACTCTATTAAGTGTTTACCTTTTGCTGGAGATATAATTGTAAAATATTTTTCAGCAAAATATATAATATCTTTTTTACACTTCATTATTTCCTGAATATATTCTTGTTGTTTATCTTCAGGAATATGAATTACAGTGTTTGGTTTTTTGAGGTTTTCGTTACCTCTTATGAAATCATCATTAATACCCATGTTTTTCCTTTATTTTTTATCACTATACATTGGTTGGAGTATTTACATTTTATTGATTTTTTTGTAAATACGGTTGTATGTAATAATAAAGGACTCACAATATGACAACATTAAGTGGTACTTATATAAACCAATCAACAACAAGTATATCAGGTCTTCAGGACTGGATATTAAAACAATTAGGACATCCACTCATAACAGTAGAATTAACAGATGACCAGCTATCAACTGCAATAGCAGATGCAACTGAGTTTTACACTGAATATGCTGAGATGGGAGATAACTATGTTATGTTACCATTAAGTGGTTACACACAAGATGTTGGACTCTCTCTATCGGCATATAACGCTAAAACTGTTTTTTCTTTAGATGAAGAGCTAGACGGTGGTATAAACACATTATTTTCAATAGAGAATCAAATGGCTAATCAAGGTGTTTTGCCTTATCACTATGGTATGAACAGTAGTTATGTATCTTTTGAATTAGCAAGTCAGTTTGTTGATATGTCAAAAAGAATGTTATCCCAAAGATTTGATTTTAATTATAATTCACAAACACAAACACTTAAACTATTTCCAGACCCTATAGAACAAAGTAAAACAGGACATATAGTTATGGGTATAAAAACAGTTCCTCCAATGAGTGAATTGGCTGGTAACTGGTATGTTAAAAGATTAGCTCTTGCAAAAGCTAAAATAATATTAGGTCTTGTAAGAAGTAAATTTGCAGGTGTTCAGTTACCAGGTGGAGGCACTGTAGACACAACAGTAGGTGAACAAGGTCAAACAGAATGGGAAAAATGGACAGACGAGATAGTGAGATGGACAGGTCCTCATTCTGCATTTTATGTAGGATAAGTATATGATTAGTATAAAAGAAAAAAGTTTAAATGATCTTAAAAAATTTATTTGTTCATATGATACTAGTATGTTAGTAGAATCTAAAAGTGGTCAAATATGTGAAAGTTTACAACTTGTAAATGAACAAGCTGGTTTAACTTATTATGAGTTAAGACAGTTTCTAACAATTTTATTAAAGCAGTCAGGTAATTCAGAAGTTAAAAGATTGATTGATAACATTTTAAAAACAATATCTAAACTTGAAATTATGAGAGTACCTGTACCTGCAATCAAAAAACAAAAAAGTATTAGTCCTAAAATATTTAAATAAAGGTTTTAAAATATGGCAAAGAATGAAAATCAAGATAGTATAACAGCTGGTTTTGATAAATTAGTTAGTAAAACAAGTAATGCAATCAATAAAGTTGTTAATTTAGAAAAAGTTGAGGATGTATTAGAATTAGCAGGTTCAATACCTGGTGTAAGAGACAATCCTTTGGCTTCTTCATTAGGTGTAACTTCTACTAGTGATAATATCGTACAATTCTTTAATAGATTTGGTACTGATAGTGCTATACAAGAAAAGTTACTCTCAACTGTTATACAAAGACCTTACTATTTTAACAATATTTGGACTTTTTCACCTCTTAACTCTAAAGTAAAACAAATATTTTTAGGTTCAACAAAAGAACGAACTGCTGAAGCTATGAAATACTTTATACAGAATATTCAAATACCTGATTTTGATTCTTTTGCACCAGAAGAACCTAAAGACACATATTTTGGACCAGTATCAAATACAGGTATATATATAAAACCAACATCCAACACATTCACTGTTGACTTTTTATCAACAGAGTTTTCTCTACATGAACACGTTTTTTATTATTGGCTAAAAGAAACAACAGCTAATGAATGGAGATATGATGAAAGACCTTTTACAAAATGTATTTTAAGAATAGGATTTTTCGACTCTGATAAAAAGAAAAAATTATTTGATTATGTATTAAAGAATGTGTATCCAATATCAATAGAAACATTAAAACCAAGTCATGACGGTGCAGAAAAAGTAACAAGAACTGTCACATTTGCTTTTGATTGTATGTATGTTAATTCTGCTGATAAGAAAACACAAGGTAGATTAGAAAGAGCTTTCGATGAGTACATCGGAGATAAGCTTAAACGTAAAGTTACAACAGGTCTTAATAAGACTTTAGATGGTATTAGAGAAAATATACCTTTCTTGTAACAGTTAAGGAGTAAATTATGAATATAGAAGCACTGACACAAGCTTTGGAATCTGGTATGAACACTGATGTTAATAAGTGCTACATACCTAGTTTAAAAAAGGAATATAGTTTTAGACCAATTACTGTGGCTGAAACAAAAACACTATCAAAAATATTAATAAATGCACAGGAAGACCCTTTAAGTGTTTTTGAAACTTTATGTGCTTTAATTCAGTCAAAATGTATTGAAGATATTGATATTAAAGAATTAAACGAATTTGATAGAATTAAGATTATTTATTTTATATTTCATGTTAACAACATGGTTAGTGATATGACTATTGATTGTTCACAATGTGGACAGCGAAATGAAATTAAGGTTGATAGAGCCTCTGTTTTAGAAAAGATGGATGAATTACAATTTAATGAAATTAAGTTTGATAATGAACAATCTAATAGAATGACTTGTATTATAGACATACCAAAAATAGAATATATGTATCATTTCTATTATCTTATGAAACAGGGTAAAATAGAAAAAGAAGATATGCTCGAACAATTACTAAAAATATATATGTCAGAAATTAATATTAGTTTTGAAAATGAATCGGTAGATGATGTAAAAATATCATTAAAAGATGAAATAGAAGAGGAAAATTTAGAACAATTTTTAAATTCAATCGATTTATTACCTGCTAATTTATTAGTTAATAAAAATAATGATTCTTTATATAACGTGGTAAGTGAACTTGTAAATAAAATGTATGAACCTCAAGATTTAGATTCACAAAATTGTATTAAATGTGGTCATTTAATAGGAGGTAATGCTTCGGCAATAAATTTTACATCATAATAGAGGCATTGAAAGCAAATTATGCTTCTATTATTGAATTTGAAACAAATCAGCTAGTTGAAAGCAAAGACCCTTTTGTTTTTGATAAGATACCTTTTATGGAGGCGATGTTCTATATAGATAGATATATAAATATACTAGAAGATATAGAGAACAAAAAAGAAGAATTAAGAAATAAGAAAAAAGGCACAATAATCAATGGCACTTAGTAACGCAGATAAATTTTCAAAAGAACAAATTCAAGAGTTAGATCGTTTAAATCAAGAGGCGGTTAAAGAGACTAATGAACGTCTTGAGAAAATTGAAAAAATGGATATTAGAATCGATAAAAGGATTAAGGATTCTGATGATGCATTTGAAGAAGCTATGCGTGAACAAGAAGAACGTGATGAGACTGCTAAAGATGATAGAGAAGAAAATAACAAACTATTAAAAACACAACAAAAGGTAATAACAGGTATAACAGGTTCTATAGAAAATCTTTCGAAAAAAACAGTTGACTCTTTAAAAGATGGTTTTACAGAGTTTTTAAAATCTCCGGCTGGTATAGCACTTGGTATAGTATTAGTAGCATTCATCGCTAAAAACATTGTAGATCCGGTAATGAATTTTTTGAAAGGAATACCTTTTATTGGAAATAAATTATTTCCAGCTAAAAATCAGTTACCTAAAGATTTATCTTTTGTTGGTACTGGATATAAAAACGATCCACTGGTTAATTCAAGAATAACTAATCAGGCAGGACAATTAGGAAGACTTGTAGGTAACAATGCGTTAGGTTCAGGAAATTTATTCACAAAAAATCTGACTGAAAATAGAGGAATGGATTTTGTTTTTGATAGAAGGGAAGTTGCCATTGACACCTTAAATAGAAGAGGATACTACGATGAAGATCAAACAACTACTGCTAAATCTAATTTAGGAGTAAATAGAGAACGATTTAATGCAATATCTACTAGCGTTAATAAAAAAAGAGCAGATGCTGGTTTAAACCCTTTAAGTGTTGTAGAAGCTGTATCACTTATGAGAGGTGACGTAACTGAGGATCAGTTATTGGATAGAGATTTTGTTAAAAAATTTAATCTTGCACCAACAAACACAAAAATAGATTTACTTAATGAAACAATACAAGAAGGTTTTGCAAACATCGGTTCAGAGCCTGCAATGAATAATTATCTTGTATCGGTTGATTCAGCCGGAATGAATGATGTTACACCAGAATAATTTAATAAATAAGAGAGAGAGAAAAGGGTAAAAATGACTATATTAAGAACAAAAAAAAGATCATTAAATTCTGGGCAAAAGAGAGCAAAGGATGCTAAAGAGGCTGCCAGTTTTACTGCCAGTGTTAATAGTGAATTAGAAAAATTTGATTATCGCAATGCACCAGGTGGTAATCAAGTTGGAGACGCTTTAAATAAATTAAATGAATTCAGAAGTAACACGGGTTATCCTCAATCAGCTATAGACGATTTCAATGAAGCTATATTTGGAGATGATAATAGCCCTAACAGAACTAACATAGTACCACCAATCGTCATTTCTACTGCTACTACATCTAATACTACGGACAATAAATTTACCCGTGGACCAGTATCAAACTTTGATTATAGAGCTTTGTTAGTTCCTGGTAGAAAAGAGAACAATCAATTTCAATTATCAGATTATTATTGGTATCCTGAAGGACTCACACATTTTTATAAAGATGATTTATTTGAAACAGCAGAAGAACAATTTGATGTGGTTGATTCACCAGGTGTTACACAAGGTTTTATAGGTACAGCGATTAATGACATAAGAAATGAAATAAGCTCTGCTGTAAAATTTGTTGGTGATGTAAAAGATCAAATTAATAGCGTAAGAGATAAGTTTAATAACATATTTAATCCTAGTAAAAATAAAAAAAGAGGTGAAAAAACTGGTTCTGCTCAATATCAATTAGAAAAGGATTCTATAGAATTATTTAAAACTATACCTCATATTAATGTAACAGAAATACAACCGCAACAAGGTTTAGAATTTACTATAAATCTATTTAAACAAATAGGAGATTTAGCTAATTTTTGGTTTGAAGGTAAAGGTGATATGAATAGAATTAAACAAACTTTTGCAAAAATCAAATCTAGTTTGCCACAAGGTGGTGCTATAGCGGGTTTTCTAGATTCTAGTGTTGACGCAGAAAAGGCCGTGCTTGCAATACCTAATTTTTTATATACTCAATTAATAGGTGGTACTGTTCGTGGAAAATATAAAATACCACTTTCAACTCAAGATACATATTGGAACGCAAGAGGTTCAAGTGGTTGGGAAGCAAGAACATTACAACAACAATTCTTTAGTAATTTTGGTGCGAGTTTTATAAAAAAGATTCCTGGAGTAGGTCAGTTCGATATAGCTGGTAGACCTAGGTTTATATCCGCAAATGAGACTCATGATGAATTTACAACAGAGTTTAATTTGTTTAATTACAATGACATTGCCATAAAGGCAAATATGAAATTCATACATAGTTTTATTGCAGGTGCTTGGTGGACACAAACAGGAATTTTACAATCTTCATCTAATTTATATGATGTAGAAGTACCAGGTAGATTTAGATATTTATTTTGTACTGCTGATATAAAAGTAGATCAAGTCGGTAAGATAAGAAAATTACCTCAAAAAGTGATTGGTTCGTTGAAGGATGCTCTTGGTAAAAAAAATTCTATCAGAATCGCAGATAATTTTGATATAAATGAAGCTTATATATCTATGGTGCCTGATACTTATAGAGTAACCGTTACTTTTAAATCATTACTACCTAATAACTTAAATACATATTTAGCATACGCTTTAAAACAAGATAGTATTAAAGATTTATATGAAGGTTATGATATTGGTAATTCGATTGAATCCGGTATAGATAAAATATTTGAAGGTATAAACCCTAATACAAGTTCTGCCGAAAATGTTTTCCAAAAGTTGGGAGACTTTGATATAGATAATTTAGCATCAGATAGTAATGTCTCAACATTATTAAATAATTTTGATATTGGAAATCCTGTTAAAGGTTTATTCGGGGATACTTCATCTTATCAGAATTTTAAAATAGATAAAAACAAATATAAAAATTTTGCTGTTGATAAAGTAAAAGATAAATTTGGACTATAGGTTAAAAATATGAAAGAAATTGAAATAGAAGAATTAAAAACTGAAGTTAATAAAAATTCATTGTCAAATGTTATGAGTGTTGAAACTGTTAGTAATCAATATGTATATAATATCATGAGTACTTTTCAAATTGTTGATGTTGATCAAATAGAGAAAAGTTATTTTCAATACTATACTTCAAAACCAAATGAAACTTGGAACTCAATGTCTTATAATATATATAAAACCGTAGATTTCTATTGGTTATTATTAAAACTAAATGATGTTCGTGACCCTACTTTTGATCCAGTACCTGGTGTACAATACAGATACATAGGTGAGTCAGATGTTATAGAAATCTTAAACACAATAAGAAATAATTAGTAAAATGAATCAAGTAGCTTTCATAGTTCATAAAGAGACTAAATATTGGTTTTCAATAAAATTATTAGATGGTAGGTTTGGTTATGAAGGTCTTAATAATATAAATTTTGATACTGATGATAGATTTGCAAAAACATTATATGGGTCAAACGTAAAAAGCATTGATTTTGAGTCTAGTATTTTAAATCCTATTATGAAAGGTAAAGTACTATTCAGTGATTCAGAAAATCAACAAATGATTAATACCTATAATAATTTAAATTTGTATTGTATTATTGAAGTAGGTTCTGAACCACTTGACGGTGGTGATCAAAGTCAACCTTTACGAAGAACACTAGGTGAAAGTTACAACTTTACTCACAGTTTTTATGTTAATAATTTAAAAGTTCTTGAAAGAATAGACTCTGTGGTTAACTATGAAATTGATTTAATAAGTTCTTTATTCTTTCCTTTTATGCAAACAGGTATGATAAGCACCTATTCAAAAGACGCACAAGGGTATAACGATACTAAAACATTAGGTTCTTTAATTTTAAAAATATTCGGTGGAGCCGATGATTCAAATACAAAAAGAACAAAACTTTTTGAAAATAGATTATCTTTAAAAGCGGAAGGAACTGACGATTCACAGATATTCGATAAAGAAATAGAATATATATCTAGTGCAGGTGAAACTATTTTAGATTCTTTGATGTCAATATTAGGAAAGAGTATGAATAGTCCTAATGATGATTTTATTTGTATACCATATGATCATATAGCAAATCAACATGAGTTATGGTTTAGAAGTGTATTTAACGAAAATTATAGTAGCAAAAACCCTATATCAAACTCTAGTGTATATAGGAATGTTCTTACAATACCAAATGACTCAGATAGAAATTATGATAATACACAAACCGATGTTGAAATAATTAGAACAAATAGCAAAGTTGATAATAAAAGTGTTATTAAAAACTTATTTTCATCGGTATCTCATCAATATTATTATGATACTAGACAGTTTGATATTACTGAACCTACATCTACTGAATTTATACAGGCATCTCTTAATGAGTTTAAACCAAAGTTAGGTAAATTTTCATTTGATTCAACTATGATGTCAAATAATGTTAATAATCGTCTTGTTGAAGCCATAGATTCTGACGGTTTAAATTTTTATGAAAGAACAAAAGAATCATTAATTTTAAATAATTTTATTATTTTAAAAACAACAGGACATTTACCTAGAAAACCAGGTATAGATATGTTTTTAACTATGTCTACACCTACTCCTACATCACTAAAAGATTTTGAAGGAAGATTTCTAGTAACAAAAGTAATACATTCTTTTGATATTAACGCACAAACTTATGAAAACACTATGACAATGAGTAATAATGATTTAAGAGATGATTTTATGGAGAGATTAATATAATGGAATTTAATGCAAATTACAGAGGTATAGTTTTAGACAATCAAGGACCTTATGGTCAGTGTAAGATATATGTACCTAGTGTGTATCCTAAAGATATAGATGAATCTACATATAATCAATCCGACTTTGGTGATAGATTACCCTGGGCACAACCAGCTTTACCTATTTTTGGGGGTAATTCACTTAATGAAGGTATGTGTTCTGTCCCTAAAGTTAACTCACACGTTTGGGTTTTCTTTGAAGAAGGTGACATAACAAAACCAGTTTATTTTGCTAGTATACAAAGTCATAAAGCTTGGACTATTCCTGATGATGATAAAGATGGTCATCATGTTATAAAAACTGATGGTAAACTTACTATACAAGCAAGTCAAATAAATCTATTGTCACCAAATATAAATATGAATACGGCTAGTGATTATATAGAAGATGACAGTGGTGTAGCTAGATCAAAAGAACAAATAGAATTAGAAAGATATGATGCTTCTAATTTTGTTGAACATTTAATGTATAACCCTAGAACAGGAGAAGCCGTTCTTGCTGTAACACTTGAAGATCATATAAGATTATCTAAAAGAGGATACGTTCATGATCAACCAGTAACTGCTACAGGAATACAACCATTTTCTCCTATATCACTTCCCAATGTAGATGTTCAACTTCCTAATGTAGGACCTACTATACAAAACTTAAGAAATATAGGAGGTTCATCTAGTGGTGGTGGCGGAGGTTACTAACCATGGCTAATTATAGTAAATTAAAAGATACGGGAATTACAAGTTTAAAAGACCTCATAAGAGCTGAACAAAAAATATTTGATATGGATGAAATCATTGTTTATGCTGATCCTAAAGGAGATGATTCATTTAAAAAGGTTTGTATTGATCCTTTACCTGATATACCTTTTCCGACTTTAGCTAGTCTTCAAGAATTAATTAATAAGATTTATCAGATACCTGGAAAATATTTAAAAGATTTCAAACTAGATTTTCCCGATCTACCTGGATTACCAGACCCTTTATTTGACGATTTTAAAATGCCATCTTTAGAAGCTCATTTGAAGATAGCGGCCTTATTCAATAATTTACCTTTAAAAATAATTGAACTCTTATTAACAAAATTACAAGAAATTATAGATAAAGTTAATGCATTACTTGAAGACGCAGGAATTGCCTTACTTAATTTAAATGTATTTGATTTGATACCTAAACCTCTTTTTAAAATAGGTAATTTAGAATTTAATTTTCAAGATTTTTTACCACCTATAGACCCATCTGCACTCACCGATAAAATAAAAGAATTGATGAAGGATTTAACATCTATATTCTCAATACCTTTAGATAAACTTTTAGGTAGTTCAACTTTAGCAGACATATTAGATATTAATATTAAAATACCAAGACTAAAATTAAATTTATCTGATATACAATTAAAAGATATACAATTAAGAGACTTAACAGGTAAATTAGTTAAATTAGGTTCACTTACAATATCACAATTTTTAGAATTATTAGAAAAAATAGATTTTTCAGATTTAGAATTTAAAGGTTTTAAATTATCA
>MDTB01143197.1_pt1 | contig 24736 bp, 27 predicted proteins | sample 811161 | NCBI WGS metagenome assembly MDTB01 (sample SAMN05326650, study PRJNA326480) | marine metagenome | isolation source: seawater | place: Mediterranean Sea | collected 2009
GAGGAAGAATAAGGTTTAAAATATTTTATTAGTCAGTTAGAAAAATGGAGGACGCTATGTTAGAGTTCATTGAACAGGCAATAAAACTACTGGTAGATAAACCAGATGAAGTAAAAGTCGATATTGTTGAAACGGAGCAACGTATCATCTATGAATTAACGGTTGGGGAAGGTGATTATGGCAAGGTCATAGGTAAAGGTGGAAGAAATATCTCTGCAATACGCACATTGGTTTTCGCCATAAATGCAAAAGAAGGTGGAAAAAGAGCAAGGCTGGATGTTATTGATTAAATGAAGATATGTATTCATCCAATAGCAACAATTACTAAGACTTCTGGATTAAATGGAGATGTTAGGCTTCGTCCATTATCTAGATACTTTGAAGATCACATAGAACAAAATAGACTAATGTTAGGAATTTCTTCAGAGAGTTCTGAAGTAGTACGCCTTGAGTTTATTTCGGGGCTTGGTAAAAAGCGAAGATTCAAATTTCACGGTTTTGACAATGTTCAAGATGCAAAAAGTATTGTTGGTAAAACGCTTTACACACAAGCTGATACTGATGATGATATTAACTTAATCAGTAAAGATCTTATTGGTTATAGTATTGTGACAAACAATGGTTTATTAATCGGAGAGCTGGCAGATGTTATGTGGTTACCAAGTAATGATGTGTATGTCATAAAGAATGGTAAAAAAGAATACCTAATCCCTATAATACCTGAGGTAATCAAAAAATTAGATCATTATAAGATGAATGTAGTTATTTCTCCAATGGATGGTCTCTTGGATTGAAAAAGATAGTAATAATTACTCCTGCTCCAGAAGTAGTTAAAGTCTTTATAAAAAATAGCATCATTAGGAAATCTATTGATAATGAGGTTGCATCGATAGAGGTAATTAACCTTAGAGAGTTTGGTATTGGGAATTACAGACAAATTGATGATTCTCCATATGGTGGTGGTAGCGGGATGGTAATGATGGCAGAGCCACTTATGAGTGCAACTGAAAAAGCATTAGATTTTGTTGGACATTCACCAGATGTGAAAATAATTTATCCATCTCCACAGGGAAAACTATGGAATCAGGATTTAGCGCAAAAATTTAGTCAATCAGATAAAATGATCTTTATATGTGGTCATTATAAAGGTATTGATCAAAGAGTAATTGACAAATACGTTACAAATCAATTTTCCGTGGGTGATTATGTTTTAACGAATGGTGAACTACCGTCTATGCTTATGCTGGATAGTGCCTTAAGGTTAGTTCCTGGAGTACTAAATAATATTGATTCTGCTTTATCAGATACTTTTTCATTGGGCTTATTGGATTACCCTCATTATACTCAGCCCCGAATTATAGATGGTAAAGAAGTCCCTGAGGTATTGGTTAGTGGACATCATGAGAAAATTGAATTATGGAGACAAGATCAAAGAGAGAGCCGCACAAGAGATAAACGACCAGATCTTTGGGAAAAGTATAAAAAAATTAGAAAATCGGAATAAGGTTATGAATAAGCTACATGAGATTACAAAGGATTACTTAAAAAATGATATCCCTGAATTTGATTCAGGCGATACAGTTTCTGTTAATGTTCGAGTTAGAGAAGGCAATAAAGAACGTGTACAAAAATATGAGGGAGTAGTAGTTAGCAGAAGAGGGGGAAAAGGTCTGGATGCATCCTTCACCGTTAGGAAAGTGACTAATGGTGTAGGCGTAGAAAGAATCTTTCCTTTACATTCTCCTATCATTTCTTCAATTAATGTTAAGCGTCGAGGTAAAGTACGTCGGGCAAAACTTAATTATCTCCGAAATGTTACGGGTGCTAAGGCCGCTAGAATCGAAGAAAAAAGATAAATTAAAATTCCCATATATTAGAACCTCTTACTGATATTATTTTATTGGTGAGAGGTTTTTTTGAAAATAAAATAACCTTCCAATTTGAATAATTAGTTCATTAATTATTTTTTACTTATTTCTAAAAAGATAATCCCAAATCTCTTGGACATCTGATTCGGAATTAAGAACTTATGACTATATATGAAAAAAACTAATCTAAAAGAACTACCATCAGTAAATAAGGTATTGATTGAACTAAATGACTCTGCTTCTATTCATGATGATTTTCTAAATACCCTGATTAATAGAGCAATAAATCAATATCGAAACAAAATCAAAAATAATCAGTTATCAATGAGTCCCTCTGAATTACTTTCTAATATCACTGAAATGGTTATAAAAGATTCATCTCAAAGTCTTGTTAATATTATTAATGGAACTGGTATCGTTTTACACACTGGGTTTGGAAGAGCTCCATTTGAATCCAAACTCCTAAAAAGTATTGCAAAGCGTTTAGAGGGTTATGTTAATCTAGAATTTGATCTGGACTCTGGGAAACGTGGAAATAGACAAGTGCACATAAGACAGCATTTAAGTTCAATTTGCGGAAGTGAATCCTCGCTATGCGTAAATAACAATGCTGCTTCAGTAATGCTATCAATTAATGAAATGGCTTATGGAGGAGAGGTACTAGTATCAAGAGGGCAATTAGTTGAGATAGGAGGTTCATTTAGAATTCCAGATATTATCCAAAAAAGTGGTGCGAGTCTTAAGGAGGTGGGGACAACGAATAGAACACATTTCAGTGATTATGAAAAAGCAATTTCAAATAAAACCAAACTTATTTTATGGGTTCATACGAGTAACTATGTTGTAAAAGGATTCACTCGTTCTGTCCCATTATCTGATCTGGTTCAACTTGGGAAAAGTAAAAATATACCTGTAATGGTGGACTGGGGAAGCGGAGCTATCCTCGATATGAAATCACTTGGTTTGGCCAATGAAATTCCAATTAGAATGATAATGAGGGACAAACCAGATATCCTAACATTTTCTGGGGATAAATTAATTGGCGGGCCTCAGTCTGGTATTATTATTGGAAAAGAAAAGTTGATAAATGCGATGCAAAAAAACTCATTGTATAGAGTTCTTAGATGTGACAAAATAACTATAGGACTTTTAGAAGAAATTTTAAGATCATACCGCTCTAATTATTTTACAAAAAGTAATTTGTCCCTCAGAATGCTCACAACAAAGCGAAGTACGCTCATTAACCGTGGTAAAAAAGTTATTAATGGATTAACAAAGAAAAAAATTAAGGACTTTAGCATATCACTTGAAAATTCAAAAGTAGAAGCAGGGAGTGGTTCTTTGCCCGAAAATCTAATTGAAAGCATGGCATTATCCTTTAGTCATAAAAATATTCCACCCCATGAGCTTGCTAGAAAATTTAGAACAGGCAGAATTCCTGTAGTGGGCTACATTAAATCAAATAAGTTTTTTATTGATCTAAAAGCCATACTGCCAAACCAGTTTCTGAAATTAACCTCTGCAATTAAAGAATTATGAAATGCAGCAAATAGTAATCGGTACAGCAGGTCATATTGACCATGGTAAAACTACTCTAGTTAGGGGACTAACTGGTTTTAATACCGATCATTTGATGGAAGAAAAAGAAAGAGGGATGACAATTGACTTAGGGTTTGCACATCTAAATGATGCTATCACTATAATTGATGTACCCGGTCATGAAAAATTTATTCGTAACATGGCTGCAGGTGCTGCAAATATTCACTTTGGATTAATTGTAGTCGCAGCTGATGATGGTATAATGCCTCAAACAATTGAACATCTTGAAATACTTACGTTGCTAGGGGTGACAAAAGGGTGGGTCGCTATTACGAAAATTGATATTGTAAAGGATGAGGAATGGATTGATCTTGTGGAATTAGATATCCAGGAATGTCTTTTATTAAGGGGTTTTAATGCCTTCTCGGTACACAGAATCAATAATTTAAATGGAATTGGTGTGAGCAAATTAAAATCAGATATTGAACATATTGTAAATAAAAAAGTACCTTATTTTGACTCAGATTATTTTCGCTTATACATTGACCGAGCATTCAGTAAAACTGGTTTTGGAACTATTGTTACAGGAACAGTAGTAAATGGTAGCATAGAAGAAGGCGAAGAGGTTGAGATTCTACCATCCAAAGCTATAGTAAAAATTAGAAGTCTTCAATCACATGGAGGAGGTACTAAAACAATTAAAACTGGTGACCGTGCAGCATTAAATCTATCAAACATCAAATTAGGTGAGCTCCGTAGAGGACAAACCTTATGCTATCCAGGAATATTAAAACCTACAAAAAATGCCATTGTTAGGATAAAGATGGTTCAATCAACAAGTTGGAAAATAAAAAATAACCAAAGACTTAGGTTTCATTTTGGAACTTCAGAGGTTTTAGGAAGATTAAAAACATGTAACTATAAAGTTATAAAAAAAAATGAATCATTGAATGCGGTTATAAAATTAGAATCTCCAGTTGCAACTGCTTTGGATGATAAGTTTATAATCAGGTCCTATTCTCCAGTGGAGACAATAGCAGGGGGTATAGTTTTAGAAACAAACCTAAAGGCCTCATGGCCTAGGATAAATGATTTACTAAGAAATATTCCTTTGGATTCAGATAAAAGATTTAGGTTTTTGGTAGAGTACAATTGGAAAAGACCAAAACCATTAAAGTTTTGGGAAAAGAAATTTTTTAATTCAAGATACGATATTAAAATTTTAAAAAATGATGAATTAAAATTATCAAGTAAAAATCTATTATTCTCAAAAAAGAAAAAAGAAAATGCAAAAGATGAAATAAACAACTTTTTTTTGAATTCTTATGCCAAAAATCCATTTAGAAAAGTTATCGCACTTGAATCTATAAAAAATTCCCTATCATTTTCAGATGGCTGGCTAAAAATCATTTTGAACCAAATGATTTTGGATGATGATATAATTGAATGTCAGGGAGGGTATGCATTAAATAATTACAAAATAGAACTTTCTAGAAAGGATAAGAACAACCTTGACTCCATAGAGAAACTTTTAAGGGATCATGGAGAACAGCCTACTTCATTAACTGACATTATTGAATCAACTCGGCATAACCCAAAAAGAGTTGGAGACCTAGTGCATGTCTTAGTTGAGAACGGGAAGGTGGAGTCTCTTGGTGATAAATTTTTTATACATTGTGAGTTTTTAGATTACCTTAAAAAAAATGTTATTGAATATTTTAAAGGTGAAAATTCACTCACTATCGCAGATTTTAAAAAGCTTACAGGCTTGACCAGAAAAACTGCTATTCCATTGCTAGAATATTTAGATAAGAAAAAATATACTATCCGTTCTGGAAATGTTAGGACAATGGGGGAAAATAATGAAAAAAGAAATTGATCCCAATACACCAGTCATGAAGCAGTTCCTCGACGTAAAAGATAAGTATAATGATTCCATCGTTCTTTTTAGGATGGGAGACTTTTATGAAACGTTTTTAGATGACGCTATTCTTACATCTAAAATTTTGGGAATAGTTTTAACAAAAAGAGCCAATGGGAAAGCAGCAGATGTTGACCTGGCGGGGTTCCCACATCATGCGTTGGATAATTACTTACCAAAACTGGTTAAAGCTGGTCACCGTGTTGCAATTTGTGAACAAGTTGAAGATCCAAAAATAGCTAAGGGTATTGTTAAAAGAGAGGTTGTTGAGGTTGTTACTCCTGGTACCTTGACAGGTGATCGAACTCTAAATGATCGATCAAATAGATATATTGGCTCAATCTTTTCAATAAAACAATATTCTGGATTTTCTTTCTTAGATTCATCTACAGGTGAATTTTATGTTGGAGAGTGTAAAACTAAAGACCTTAATAGTTTTTTAATGAAATTTCGACCTCAAGAAATTATTGTTTCTGAAAGAGCAAAATATTCCACCTCAAACTGGTATATGGAATTTCAGCCATTTATGTCGCGAGCTGATAATTGGATGTTTGATCATGATACCGCATATCGTGTTTTGCTAAAGCATTTTGAAGTTAAAACATTAAAGGGATTTGGTTGTCAGAGTATGGAGTTAGGTATTTGTGCTGCGGGAGCACTAGCTAACCATATGCAAGCTAATTTATCCTCTTCATTAAAACATGTTTCCAAACTAACTCCTGTTATAAATGAGGGCATTATGGAGTTGGACCCATTTACTGTAAAGAATCTAGAAATCTTTCAGTCACTTTCTACCCAAGGAATTCATGGGACTTTGATTGAATGTTTGGATATAACTCAGACCTCATCAGGAGGTAGATTATTAAGGAAATGGTTAATAAATCCATCCACAGATTTAAAACAAATCGAGCTAAGACATAATATTGTAGAATCATTTACAAAAGAGAAGCGGTTATTAAACTTTTTTGTGAAATCACTCTCTCTAACTTCAGACTTGCAACGAATATTAGGTAAAATTAATAAATCAAAAGTAACTCCAAGAGAAATATATGCTATAGCAATTACTCTTGGTAAAGTACCAGATTGGCAAGACAAATTATCAGAAACTAATGTTGAACATCTGATTGATTTATCTAACATTTTTCATGATTCAAAAAAAATAGTTAATAATATCATTGAAAAGATTAATCAAGATGCTCCCGTCAATATATCCCAAGGTTCTATTATTAAAAATGGCGTTAATGAAGAACTTGATGATTTAAGAATCCTTTTAAAAAATGGTAAAAATTGGATATCAAAATATCAAGAAGATCTCCGACGTGAATTAGACATATCTAGATTAAAAGTTGGGTTCAATAAGATTTTTGGGTATTACATTGAAGTAACAAAGACACATCAACATAAAATCCCAAAGGAATTTATTAGGAAACAAACACTAGTTAATTCTGAAAGATATATCACAGAGGAATTAAAGTCTTATGAGGAAAAGATATTAAGTGCTGAAGATAAAATTTTAGAAATTGAATCAAAATTATTTTATGATCTTTGCAATGATATTCTAAATGAAAAGAGTATGATCCAAGAAAATGCAACAGCAATTAGTTTGCTTGATGTTTATAGTTCATTTGCACTTTTATCAATTAAGAACAATTATGTTAAACCAAAAATGACTAAAAATAAAATTCTGTCAATTCAGCAAGGCAGACATCCTGTTGTGGAAAGATTGCTCCCATCAACCGAAAAATTTATACCTAATGATATTGAAATGGATGCAAATATAAATCAGATTCATTTACTTACCGGACCAAATATGGCAGGGAAATCAACATATTTAAGACAATTAGGTTTAATGGTTATTATGGCCCAAATTGGATGTTTTGTACCTGCTAAAAAAGCAAGTATTGGCATAGCTGATAAATTGTTTACTCGAGTGGGAGCAAGTGACAACCTTGCTGGTGGAGAAAGTACCTTTTTGGTTGAAATGAATGAGGCATCAAACATACTAAATAATGCTACGGATAATAGTTTCATACTTTTAGATGAGGTAGGAAGAGGAACTAGCACTTTTGATGGACTATCTCTTGCTTGGGCAATAACAGAGCATATTCATAATACTGATGCTATAAGAGCGCGCACTATTTTTGCCACGCATTACCATGAGCTGACTGCACTTGAAGATAACCTTACCCGTCTGGAGAACCATCATGTTGAGGTAAAAGAATTTGGTGATTCTATTGTTTTCATGAGAACCATCGCAAGAGGTGCTGGTGATAAAAGCTATGGAATTCAAGTGGCCAAGATGGCAGGCCTACCAATGAAAGTAATTAAAAGAGCTGAACAGATTTTAGAGCATTATATAAATGACGATTTGAGCAATAGTCCCCAAATACCTGACGCTTCAAATGACCAATTGGTATTTTTTAATGATAGAGATCAGCTATTAAGAAATGAATTAAAAGAAATAGACCTTGAATCCATGACTCCAATTGAAGCAATAAAATACTTAGATGAACTTAAAAAAGAACACAATCTATAAATTTATTATTTTAAGTCTTAATACTACCCTTTTGCTCAGTGAGGGAGTATGGGTCAAATATGGCTGGGAATTATATAATTATGTTGTTGATGCTCAAACAGCATCGCTCGGCAATGCAGTTATAGCGTATAACACAAATTCGATTCATTCTTCCTTAGTAAATCCATCTTTTGTATCATTAAACAAAAATTACTCAATTACTCACCAATCACGTTTTTCAGGTATGGTGAATAATGATTTATTTGGCATCCAATTAAAAAGTAGCTCAGCACCAATCAATCTTAATTTTTTATACCAAGGTATCTCCAATATTCCTGACACTAGGGATATGTTACTAGACTGGGGACAGGATGGCCAGTTTGGCACAAATGATATAGGAGAGGGTAATGGCCTGATTGACGAAGGTGAAAGATTGAACGAAGAAAACCTAAAATTTTTTAATCAGCATCAATTAGGTTTTCACGGAGCATTTATATCAAATATTTTTGGAGTTCCGCTGGGAATAGGATTAAAGCTATTAGGCCATTTTCTTAATGACCATTATGCTATCGGTATGGGATTAGATTTTGGGTACAATAAAAAGATTAATAATTCAACAGTAGGATTTGTGGTAAGAGACTTGCCAGCTTCTGGATTAATCTGGGATAGTGGCACTGTTGAAGGTACTAAACCGTCAATTTCTTTTGGTTTTCATCATCCAATCAAATATTTTGAGAAAATATCTACACAAATAAATACAATGATGAATGTGGAAATGTCACTTTCAAATACAAATATAGACAACCAAATAAGATATAAAAATTTTTCAATTGAGGATGCATACGGTCTTGAGTGTATTTATCAGAATAATACAATGATCCGTTTTGGAAGAAATACTAATAATGACACAACAGGAGGCATTGGTCTCAGATGGGAAAATTTTGGAATAGATTATGCTTTTATAAGTGCATTAAATAATAGTGCTTTAGGTAATCATCATCTTATTTCTTTGATTGTTTCGTCCGTTTGGATTTCTTCAAAACTGTTTGCAAAGTAAAAAATGAGTTTTTTATCAAGTTCTATTTGTGTTTGATTGTTTGGTATATATAATCTGAGTACTTAATTTCGTATTCTTTATACAAAAATTTATGATAAATAGTATGACAGGGTTTGGTCGGGGAAATGCCGGCCGTGGTAAAGATCGAATTGATGTGGAAATTCGTGCAATAAATTCCAGGTACTTGGATACTAAGTTCAGAGGTTTTCAACTTAATTTTCAGTTAGAACAAGAGATAAAAAAAATTATTGAAAAAGAAATTCAAAGAGGAAGCGTATATATACACATCGAACTTGCAAATGATTTAGACAACCCAAAAATTAAATTTGATAAAGATAGATTTGAATCATTGCAAGATATAATAAAAAATATTTATGTATCATATGGACAGCCCTTGAGCCTTAGCGATGTAGTTACAGCAAATGACCTTCTTAAGACAGAAGATAACCCAGTAATAAATAATAAATTAGTAATTCAAGCAATAAGTAATGCTATTGAGCAATTGAAAGAAATGAGATTGAAGGAAGGTGAAATAATTTTTAATGATATAAATGGTAGAATTGATTTTCTTGAAAATACTTTAAATAAAGCAGGAAGTATTTCTGAAAAATTTAGTATTGAAAAGCAATTGATGTTGAAAAATAAAATATCTGATTTAATTGATGATGAAAAGTTAGATGAATCAAGACTCATCCAAGAAGTAGCATACTACGTCGAACGTTCTGATATTACCGAGGAACTTGTCCGTTGCAAAAGTCACATTCGTCAAATTAAAAAATATATGGATATAGAAGAGCCCATTGGAAAAAGATTGAGTTTTTTGTTACAGGAAATTGGCCGTGAAGTAAATACAATAGGTTCAAAAAGCCCACAAACAGATATAACTTTGCAAGTAGTTGAAATGAAGAGTGAATTAGAAAAAATGCGAGAACAATTGCAAAATTTACTTTAATGATAAACTTTATTACAATTTCTGCTCCCTCAGGTTCTGGTAAAACTACTCTTTGCAAAGCTCTGCAAATAGTTGAACCTGAAATTGAATGGTCTATTTCATATACTACAAGGCAAAAGAGATCTATAGAGGAAGATGGTATTGATTACTTTTTTATTTCAGAGAAAAATTTTGAAAAATTAATAATTAAAGGACATTTTGTAGAGTGGCAAAATGTACATGGATTTTATTATGGAACATCTGTAAGTAGTTTAAAAAATGCAATTGAAGATGATAAGACAATGTTACTTGAAATGGATGTGAAAGGTTCAATGGTTATAAAAAAACTATATCCTGAGCAAACCTTTTCTATTTTTATTATGCCTCCAAGTATAACACACCTTCGGGAGAGACTTAGAAGCCGAGGTACTGACACAGAGAATAGAATAAATATAAGATTGAAAAGGTTCCAAGAGGAAATGGAGTTTCGAGAAAAATTTGATTACGTTATGATTAATGAAGACTTAGATTTAGCTAAAATTGAATTACAAAACACAATAAACAATCTTAAACAAGGAGTAAAAAGTGGGACTTAAAACAATACCATTTAGGGATATAGAAGAAAAAGCAGAGAATATGTACGAGGCTGTTTCCGCAATGTCTGGACAGGCAAAACTGGAACTTCAAGAAAGAATTGTCAACAAAGCAATTCTTAGTCATCAAGAAGAAGAGCTAGATGTTTTTGATGAGATTGAAGAGATTTCTCCTGACAAATATGAAGAACAAGAAAAAGTTACAACAATAGCTATAGATAAATTCGTAAATGGTGAAGTAAAATGGAGAAAATAATAATTTGGCTGTAGATGATAAAGAAAAATAAAAATAAAACTTATACATACCTTAGTCAACAAAGTAAACTTTTCGGTGAAGAACTGTTTATTAAATTTTCAAAAAATTTTGATGAGGATTTAAGTTTATCCATAAAGACTCAGAATTTATCTGATGAAATTAACCAATATTATAAGTCCATATCACTGTGTAAAAAATGTTCTCTTGGGCATACTAGAAATAAATTTGTTTTTGGAACTGGTGATCCAAATGCAGAACTAATGTTGATTGGAGAAGCTCCAGGAAAAGAAGAAGATCTAAAAGGTGAACCCTTTGTTGGAAGAGCTGGTAAATTACTAAATAAGATTTTAGCAGCGATTGATAAAAATAGGAATGACGGTGTGTTTATTACAAATGTGCTAAAATGTAGACCTCCGAATAATAGAGATCCTCTTGCTTCAGAAGTAGATAAATGCGAGCCATATCTTTTAAAGCAGATTGAAATCATAAAGCCAAAACTAATTGTTGCTTTAGGAAAAATATCTGGGAATACATTGCTCAAGAAAGATATTACATTGAAAGAGATGAGGGGAACTATACATGATTATTTTGGTACTCCTTTAAAAGTTACCTATCATCCTGCGGCATTATTAAGAAATCCTAATTTAAAAAGGGATGCATGGCAAGATTTTCAATGGATTAGAGATTTTCTAAAAGGATAAAATATTATGGCACAAGATGACAAGTTACTTAATGTTCAACCTCACTCAGATGAAGCTGAGCTAGCGGTACTTGGATCAATGCTCTCATCAAAAGAAGCTGTTAGTAAATCAATACAATGGCTAAAGCCTGAACACTTTTATAAAGATGCTCATAATAAGATTTTTTTTGCAATGCGCATATTATTTGATAAAGCCGAACCTATTGATACTTTATCTGTATCCGAATATTTGAAAAAAAATAATGAACTTGAAATAGTTGGAGGTATTTATTTTTTAACAGGCTTGGTTGAAATGGTCCCAACTGCAGCTCATGTGGAAAAATATGCAAAAATTGTTGTTGAAAAAGCTCTATTGAGAAATTTGATATCTCTTTCGCACAATATAGCGAAAGAAGCTTATGATGATAATCAAGACATAACAGATATTTTAGAAACCGTTGAACAATCAATGTTTAAGATTACTCAAAATCAGTTAAAAGGTGGATTTAAACAGATCAATCCATTGATTGTAGATGCCTTGGATGATTTAGAGGAAAAAAGAAATAAGGGAGGGACTGTTACTGGAATTCCCTCAGGACTTTTAGATTTAGATGACTTAACATCAGGTTTCCAAAAAGGAGATTTGATAATTATTGCAGGCAGACCTGGTATGGGTAAAACAGCATTGGCGCTTTCTATGATGCGTAATGCTGCATTGGAAGCAGATGAAGGGATAGGCATGTTTAGTCTAGAAATGGGAAATCAACAATTAGCAATGAGACTTCTTTGTGCCGAGGCAAGAGTAAATATGCACTTTGTAAGAACTGGTAAGCTTCCCTCAAAATTATGGAAAAACTTAGGAATAGCAGCAGGTGAGATGGAGAAAGCCCCTATTTATCTTGATGACACGCCAGCTATTACAGTTCGCGAATTAAGAGCAAAGGCTAGACGCCTCGTAGCAGAAAAGAAAATTAGTATGATAGTAGTAGATTATCTTCAACTAATGCAAGGGCCAAGAGGGGTAGAAAACCGTCAACAAGAAATATCTGTTATTTCAAGGTCGTTAAAAGCATTAGCAAAAGAAATAGATGTCCCAGTTGTAGCACTCTCTCAGCTTTCTAGGGCAGTTGAGCAAAGGCAAGATAGAAAGCCTCAATTGTCTGATTTAAGAGAAAGTGGTGCCATTGAGCAAGATGCAGATGTGGTAATTTTTCTCTATAGACCTTGGGTATACAGCCAAGAAGATGAAGATGAAGGCAAGGCAGAAATAATTGTAGCTAAACAGCGTAATGGACCAACTGGAAAAATAGATGCTACTTTTATTAAGCAATATGCTCGATTTGAGAATCTTTCTGATCAAGAGACTCCCTTTTAATGGAAAATCCCTTAACTAAATTTGTACCTCAATTATTTGGCGAATACCCAAAACCATTTCTTAAACTCATAAATAATATATCCTTTACGCCAGATCAAGATAGTAAAGAAGTAACAGAAACCCTCTGGAAAGCTTATGAGTTTGGTTTAAGACATCATGATGGGCAGAAAAGATTGTCTGGTAAACCTTATTTCTCTCATTGTTTAGCAGTAGCAAGCACTTTAGCTAATTGGAAAATGGATATCACAACAATTATTGCTGGCTTGTTACATGATACAGTTGAAGATACTGAAGCAACGCTTGATGATATAATTGAAAATTTTGGTAATGATCTTGGTAATCTCGTAGATGGTCTTACAAAAATAAGTGAAATATCTTATTCTTCAAGAAAAGAAAAGCAAGTGGGAAATTTCATGAAAATGCTACTTTCAGTTGCCCAGGATATGAGAGTTATTATTATAAAATTTGCAGACAGGCTACACAACATGGAAACAATTAAACATATGCCTCAAATAAAAAGACATAGAATTGCAGTAGAGACCAGAGATATCTATGTCCCACTTGCACACAGATTGGGTATGTCAACTGTTAAATCACAATTAGAGGATTTAGTTCTAAGTGTATTAAATCCATCAGGTTTTAAAGAAATAGAATCCAAGGTCAAATCTAGTGAAAGGCAAAGAGAAAAATTCATTAAAAAGGTTATCAAGCCTGTAAGTGTAGACTTGAAAAAATATGATATCGTTCCATTAATCTATGGAAGGGCCAAATCCTATGCATCCATATACGGAAAAATGATAGATCGCAGCAAGGAATTCAATGAAATTTATGATCTGTATGCTATTCGAATAATTGTAGAAAGGATTGAAAATTGTTACCTAGCTTTGGGAATAGTACATAACATATATCTTCCAGTACAAGATAGATTTAAGGATTTTATAGCAACACCAAAATCAAATGGCTATCAATCAATCCATACTACAGTAGTTGGACCAAACGGTCAAAAAATTGAGATTCAAATTCGAACAAAAGAAATGGAAGAGACTGCAGAGATCGGAGTTGCTGCCCACTGGATGTATAAAGGAAATAAATCCACCGGAATTGATAAAAATGTTAAATGGTTAAGGGAATTATTAGAAATACTACAAAATGAATCTACTGACCCTAAAGAGTTCATGGATTTATTAAAAATTGATCTCTATAATGAAGAAATATTCGTATTTACTCCTATGGGTGACCTAGTTCAGTTACCTATAAATGCTACACCTGTCGACTTTGCTTTCCACGTACATTCACAAATAGGAATGCATTGCATGGGTGCAAAAATAAATCATATTGTTGTACCCTTAAATACAAAACTAAAAAACGGCGATATGGTCGAAATTATTACCAGTAAAAAACAAATGCCTAGCTATGGATGGCAAAGATTTATAGTAACAACAAAAGCAAGGAATCAAGTTAATCGCTTTTTAAGAAAAGCTAGAGATGATGAGAGTATTAAGCTTGGAACAGAAATACTTTCCAAAACTTTAAGAAGAATGAAACTTTCCAGTGAAATGGATGAATTTAAAAAAAGCTATAATAAATTTGGATTTGCTGATTCAAAATCACTTTTGATGGCTCTTGGAACTGGCGTTTTAACAGTAAGAGATATGTTCAAAAAGATTAGGCCAAAAGAAGAGGTATTTGAAAAAGATTTATTGGAGAATAAACCTAACAGGATTTTCAATTTTTCTAGTAATAATCCAAAAGGTATAACTCTAGATGGCATAGACAACCTTCTAATTAACTTTGGAAAATGTTGTAATCCGATACCTGGTGATGAACTCATTGGTTTTGTAACAAGGGGGCGAGGTGTTACAATACACAGAAGTGTATGTAATAGTTTGCCACTACTCAATAATGAATCTGATAGATTAGTACCAGTAGATTGGAATGTTAAATCATCTGATCAATTTAATGTTTTTTTAAAGGTTGTTGGTCAAGATTATAAAGGATGGCTTAAAGACATGTCTGAGTGTATCTCAAAACAAAATGTTAACATAGCTAGCGTAGATATTAAGGTGAATGATAACATTGCAGAGGCTCAATTTATTGTACAAGTAAATAATAATCGGCAATTAAAGAGATTAATGAATAAGATGACAAAATTAAAAAATATTGATTACGTAAAAAGGCCAGGTAGATAATGGAAATTAAAACTTATACTAAAAAAGACATTGCAACTGAGATGTCAAAACGACAAAGCAAAAGTGTCAGATCATCAATAATTATTGTTGACGAACTCTTTGGAATATTAAGAGATTACTTAACAGAGGAAAATCCTTATACAAGAATTGAAATAAGGAATTTTGGTGTTTTTGAATCAAAGCCAACCAAAGCGAAACCCCGAGCACGTAACCCTAGAACTAATGAAGAGATATATGTACCTGCACACAAAAAGACAAGGTTTAAACCAGGAAAACATATTAAGGAACAATTACGTAAGCCAATTTAAAAAATGGGAAGAATTTTGGGTATTGACTATGGAGATAGTCGTATCGGTTTAGCAATATCAGATACAAATAAAATTATCGCATCTCCATTTAAAACTATCAAAAATAAAGGGTTTAATAAAACCAAAGAAAAAATATTTGATATAATTCAAGAAAAGGAGATTGAAATTATTGTATTAGGCCTTCCAATTAGTTTGTCTGGCGCCGATACAAATCAGACTAAGAGTGTAAGAAAGTTCCAACATGCTATTCAAGATTTAGATGTTCCCATACAAATGCAGGATGAGAGATTATCGTCCCTCAGTGCTAAGAAATCCTTAATTCAACAGAAAATAAAAACAGGTCATAATAAACATTTAATTGATTCAACAGCTGCAGCAATATTTTTGCAACATTATTTGGATTCCAAATTCCATAAATGAAAAATTACTTTTCTAAGCTCAATAATTTGCAACTAGCAATTATATCTGGTGTTCTAATTGGAATAAGTTTTCATCCAATTCATCTTGGTATATTAGTTTATATTGGTTTTATTCCAATATTACACTCGTGGTTTGTTAATACTCCAAAGAGTAATTTTTTTTCAGGATATATTTTTGGAATTACTTATAACCTTATTTCAAACTACTGGATGGCCACAAATTCTGGTGCAGAATTTATTGTTGTACTACTTTCATTAATTGCAGCAACTGTATATCTATCTATATTTTGGGCACTTGCAGGATTTATTGTAGGATTTTATAAAAATATTTCTATTAAAATATTGATTATGCCATTCCTAATTGTTTCACTAGAATGGGTTAGAAGTTTTGGGCCGCTGGGTTTTACTTGGGGAAATTTAGCGGTTACTCAAATGGATATGATCCATTTACTGCAATTTATTGAATATGGTGGTACTTACATAATCACATTTTGGATAGTTTCGATAAATTCAGTTATTTACTACCACTTTTTTAAACGATCATTCTCCAAACAAAAACTAGTAATGCTTTTATCTCTATTGCTTGGAATTAATGCTATTGGTTTAATCAAATTAAATATAAAATCAGAACGCAATAATAACATAGAATTAGATATTGCTGTTATTCAGCCCAATTTAAATCCTAATGAAAAGTGGGATAGATCAACCAGAGAACTGACATTAAATATTATGGACTCTCTGCATCAATTAGCGATGGACCTCAATCCACACATAATACTATTCCCAGAAACTGCGTTACCAGCTTATTTAAGACTAAATAATTCCATAAGAAGAAGATTGCAGTCTGCAGTAAATGAATCCAATATTCCAATTCTTATTGGTACCGTGGATAGAAGATTTGATGATTTAGGTAAAAAATTATACTTTAATAGTTCAATGTATCTTGTTCCAAATAAAGATTATAAAATGTATGATAAAATACATTTAGTTCCATTTGCCGAATATGATTTAATGCCATACATATTACATCCACTTGGTCAGCTTAATCTTAACATTGATAGGGGAATATTTATGGGCGGGGATAACTATACCAAATTTAGTTATGACAAAATTAGCTTCTCAAATTTAATTTGTTATGAATCTTCCTTGCCCCGTTATGCAAGGCGATTTATCAAAGATGGTGCAAAATTTCTCATGATCCAAGCGAATGATGGATGGTTAGGAAAATCTGCAGGACCTTACCAGCATTTCGAACTAGCAAGATTGAGAGCAATAGAAAACCGTGTGCCCATTGTAAGGTCGGGTAATACAGGTATTTCTGGAATTATAATGCGAAATGGCCTTGTCAAGAAAAAAGTACCCCTAGGAGTACAATCGGTCTTCAAGGATAAAATTACTTTAGGAGATGCAGGAAGTTTTTACACAAAATATGGAGATGTATTCGCATCTCTTTGTTTTGTAATTTTATTATTAGTTGGTCCTATTTTATCATGCATAAAAAAATAATCATATCAATAACTTTTATTTTGTTCTCACATGGCAAGGTATTATGCATAAACCCAGTACTGAAATCAATAATCGTTCCCGGATGGGGAGAGCATGCGCTAAAAGAAAAGAAACGTTCAAGGTTATTCTCAAATATTGAACTTTCTTTGTGGACAGCATGTTTGGGTGCTTATACCTATTCTCATCATTCAATGTTAAAATACAAATCATTTGCAGTTGAACATGCAGGAGTTTTTTCATCAGGAAAAGATAAAAAATATTGGGTTGATATTGGAAACTACGTTGATATTGAAAATCATAATAGTGAGCATCTGAGGTGGAGATATTTTGATGAGTTATATGATGAAAATGATAGCTGGCATTGGGATAATATAAAAAACATGAAAAAGTTTGAATCTATGCGGATTAGGAGCGACTATTATGCAAAAACGGGAGAATATATTATTGGTGCAATTGTTCTTAATCATATTATTTCAGCAATAGATACATTTTACTTATTAAGATTAAAAAATATTACTTTTTTGCCAATAATTACAAATGGAGTAAATGAAATAAGTCTTCAGATTAGTTTATAATTTTAAAATGAATCCCATTACTCGACTTTTCATTTACATTATATTTTCTTTTTCTATTCTACTATCAAAAAGCGGAAATATTTTATTAATTAATGTTATTGTAGTTTTTTTTGTATTTATTATTAAGAGATCATTTTTAAGTCAATTTTGGAAAAGTATAAAACCATATATGATTTATTTACCACTATCAGGAGTTTTATTTTTTATAATCTGGATTCAAATATCTACAAAATCAATACCCATTATTTTTATTGATGTATTAATGGCTACAACTCGTCTACTTGCTATGATTAGTATAATGACATTTTACATTATTGAAACTAAATCCCAAAATATATTGATTGCGATAAGAAGTATTTGGTTCTCATCGGGCTTAAATATTCATTGGGTTGATAAGTCTATACTTTTTTTTGAGATAACTATGAGGTTCTTTCCAAGTATCCAGGAAAATTGGATTCAGACTCAAAGATCACAAAAAGCTCTATCAATTAAAAAGCACAATTCAATACAGGATAAAGTATTTTACGCTGCAAAATTCCTACCTGACTTTATAATATTGAATTTAAAAAGGACCGATTTTATAATTACAAATATATTAATGCGTGGATTCGGAACTCAAGCAAGGAGGAGTATATACCCATATCTAAAGTTCAAAATTGTTGATATAGCAATTTGTTTAATAGTGCTTACAAGTATAATTGTGATTCACAATTTTGTCTAGGTTTAAATTATTAATAACGTACGATGGCACCAATTACCAAGGGTGGCAAATTCAAAAAGATGGCAGAACTGTGCAAGGTATAATTGAAAATGCATTTAGTGATTTATCAGGGATAGATGAAAGAATACGATTAAATGGCTCGGGGCGTACCGATGCTGGAGTACACGCACTTGGGCAAGTTGCACATATTGATTTTAAAACTAATTTAAATATTCAATCTTTAAAAAACGCTTTAAATGCAAGATTACCTGAAGATTGTAGAATTATCTTAATTGAGCAAGTTGATAAAAATTTTCACTCTAGATATGATGCAAAAAAAAGATACTATAGATATCAATGTTGTGAAAGCGGTTCATTATTATTTAGAAATCAATGTTGGATTATAAATAATATAGATATTTTATGTTTGAATGAGCTGGCTTCATATTTGGTTGGTAATCATGATTTCTTATCTTTTTGCAAATATCGTGAGGAAATGGAAAATACATATTGCCAAATATTTGAGAGTAAATGGATAGTTGAAAATAATATGATTATATTTAAAATTAGTGCGAATAGATTTCTTCATCATATGATTAGATATCTTGTCGGAACTATGGTTGGAGTTTGTCAAGGAAGAATATCGGCAAAGGAATTCAAGTTATTGCTTAATTACCCTAAAAAGAATGTCCATATTTTAAAAGCTCCACCTCAGGGTCTGTTTTTGGAGAAAATTAATTATGAATAATATTCCAAAACTTTTTTTATACCTATTTTGTATTTCCTTTGTTAGCTCAGATGATGTTTCGAACTCCAGAAATACTGCCATAACAAGAGCAATACAAAAAGTTGGCCCAGCTGTTGCAAGTATTAATGTTGAACAAAGTTTAAGTTCAGTTTCATTTGACCCTTTTTTTGGTTTTATGTTTCCAAGAGAAATATATCCAATGAAAACTTCTGGAAGTGGCGTGATTATTAGTCCTGATGGATTTCTAATGACAAATCACCATGTAATTGAAAATGCTGATAAGGTTTCAGTAACATTGTCAGGAGGTGATGAATATCAAGCAGAAATTATTGGTTCCGATGAAACATCAGATTTGGCCTTATTAAAGTTAGCAGGAGCAGATTTCCCATATGCACAATTAGATGACTCAAATGATCTAATTATTGGGGAATGGGCAATTGCGTTAGGTAATCCCTTTCAATTGTTTTCCGTTAGTAATCAACCTTCAGCAAGTATAGGTATAATTAGTGCAATAAATATGGATTTTGGTATGCAAAAATCGGGCAAGGTTTTTCAAGATATGATTCAAACTGATGCAGCTATTAACCCTGGGAATTCAGGTGGGCCGCTAGTTAATGCGCTAGGCAATGTTATAGGAATAAATACATTTATTTATAGGGATTCTGAAATAAATAGAGGATCAGTAGGAATAGGATTTGCTATACCAATTAATAATGCTAAAAGAATAGCAAAAGAATTAAAAATGACGGGCCAGGTTGACAGAAGAGTGTTCACTGGTCTTATTGTCCAACCCTTAGACCGTAAAGTAGCAAATTATCTTGATGCACCTTTTATTAATGGTCTTGTGATATTAGAGATCTCTAAGTCCAGTCCAGCGGATAAATCAGGTCTTGAAATAGGTGATATTATTTTATCTTTCAATGGAATTGAAGTCAATAAGAAGAGCGATATTCATAGAGTTATATATGAGAACGACATTCGTGCGGGAGATGTAGTAAGATTGAAAATATTTAGGAAAGGTCGATATAAAAATATTAAAATGAAAACAGCAAAGTTAAAATGATATGAAACATTTGAGAACCGCAAAAGAAGGTAAGATATTTGTTTACCCATTGTTTTTTATAACGGTAATACTGACCTTAGTAAAATATTCATATAGTATCAATGGCATTTTTCCAGCGATTTTTGGAATTTTGTTTTTATTTTGTTTGAATTTTTTTAGAGATCCAATTAGAAAAATACCCGATAAAAAAAAGGTCATCGTTTCACCTGCAGATGGTAAAATAATAAGAATCGAGAAATTGAATGATAAAGAAATTGGAGACTCTTTTGTAATCTCAATATTTTTAAATATATTTAATGTACATGTAAATCGAATGCCGCTTGATGGGGCTTTCCTTGATGTAAGTTATTCAAAAGGTAAGTTTTTATTAGCATTTGATCATAAGGCTTGTGATGAAAATGAAAGAAATAGTATCAAGGTCAATACAGAAATAGGAATGATTAAAATTGTTCAAATTGCTGGACTACTTGCCAGAAGAATATTATGTTATGCTAGAAAAGAAAATTCAATGAAAATGGGCGAAAGATTAGGTTTTATGCGCTTTGGGTCTAGGATCGATTTGACAATTCCATCGAAAGTTAATTTGAAGATTAAAGTAGGCCAAAAAGTTATTGGAAACAGTACAGTAATTGGCACATATTGATAGGTAAAAAGGTTATAGAGATGAGAAAAAAACCTCAACATTTTTTGCCAAATATTATAACATTGACAAATATGTTTTTAGGATTTGTTGCTATTGGGTTAATCATAAAAAATCAGCCGCTCAAAGCTGGCGTTGCAATAATGATTGCTGGGATGTTGGACGTTTTTGATGGTAAGATAGCACGGTTGTTAAGAATTGAGTCTAAATTTGGTATGGAGTTTGATTCAATGGCAGATACCGTTTCATTTTGTGTTGTTCCATCAATTTTAGTCTATTCACTTTATGTAGATGGATTACAGCCACTCTTGGGTCTGTTGATATCATTTATGCCTCTCATGTTTGGAACAATTAGGCTTGCTAAGTTTAATATTGACCAGAATAAAAACTTGAAAAAGAATTATACTATCGGACTCACTACTCCAATAGCTGCGATTGCTCTATTTTCCTATCTGTATTTTAATTATCAATTAGATGGCGATTATGGTGACCCCAGGACTGCTTTAATGTTTGTCGCAGCTATAAGTATACTAATGGTAAGTCCAATACCTTTTATAAAATTTCCACTTTTATCATTTAAGTCCGGCCGGTCGAACTCAATTATTCTATCGATATTTATTTTATCAGTAATTGGGATTATATTTTTAAAGGGACTATTTCTATTGCCTGTAACTCTGTTGTTTATTGGATGGAACATTATTTATTGGTTGTTACATCCTCAAAAAAATAATTTGCATGCCAAGGTAGACTAATACATGAGAAATAGAGATATATCTTTAATTATTATTGGACTGTTTTTTGGTGCGTTAATTGGAGGAGTGATTGGCAATCTTTTGGGATGGTCATTACCAGAGGGAGTTGTTAAAGACTTTTTTTTAACAAGCTTAACATTTGACATTGGCAGCAATATTGGAGATGAATCAGGTGTTGTTGTTATTAATTTAGGTATCATTGTCTTCAAGTTTGGATTAGCTGTAGACTTTAACTTTACTAGTATAATTGGGTTAGCAACGTCTTACTATATTTTGCGATATTTTAGGTAAAATTAATAGAGACATCATTCATCCTTAGAATGTAAATTTTTGATATGTTTAATTTAGGTACTGGCGAACTTCTTATAATATTTTTGGTAATCCTTCTTTTGTTTGGGGCTAAGAAACTACCTGAATTGGCCCGAGGACTTGGCAAAGGCATCAATGAATTCAAAGATGCTGTTGAGACTGGTAAGCAAGAGATAATGGATTCTAATGATGTTAAGAAGGAGTCAGAAAAAGAAGAGGAATAATCCCTCAAAATGTGCAAAACTAGCAATTGCACGAAAATTTTATTTAGAAACAATATTCAATGTTTATAGTTATATAAAAATAACTTTAACCTGAAATAATTTCTATTACCATATGCTATTTCAATCACCCCTTTATCTTGTTCTTTTAGTGTTAATTCCAGCTCTGGCACTTTGGTATGTTAAATCAGGTAGAAAAAACCAAGGCACTTTACAAATTTCATCTGAAAAGTACACTTCATTAAAAATTCGAAGATCTGGTTCATTTAAAAAGAATGTAATTTTAGGTTTACATTTATCGATTATTCTTTTAATTATTATTGGTTTATCACGTCCTCAGAAAATTGACAAGATAAATGAAAATAGCATTAACGTAGTTGATATTCTACTTGTTCTGGATATCAGCTCAAGTATGTTGGCAGATGATTTTTTACCAAATCGGTTAGAGGCTGTAAAAGAAACAGCGATGAGTTTCATTAATAATAGGAAGGAAGATCGTATTGGTATATTAGTTTTTGCTGGTGAATCTTTTATTCAATGTCCACTTACAATTGATAAATCAATTCTAAAATCGCTGATAAGCGAAATTAATGTAGCATCAAAAGAATATGACGGTACCGCAATTGGAATGGCCATTGCTAATGGTACTAATCGTTTTAGGAGCAGTAATGTTGAAAGTAAGGTGATGATTTTACTTTCAGATGGAAGTAATAATAGTGGTGAAATTGATCCAATTACTGCAGCGGAATTAGCTAGTCAATTTGGCATAAAAATTTATACGATTGGGGCCGGTACTGATCAAGCATACACAAAGATACCAGGCAGAGGATTGATCGTAAATGAGATTGATGAGATAACATTGAAAAAAATTGCTGATGTAACTGGAGGAGAATACTTTAGAGCAAAAGATATTGAAGCATTGGAGTCCATTTATTTAAAGATTGATGAACTAGAGAGATCTGAAATCGAGGTCAATGAATATACCCTTTATAAAGAGCTTTATGGGTGGTTTTTAATTCCTGCTCTATTACTTAGTATCCTTTATTCCGTTTTGAAGCAGATCATTTTTAGGGTAACTGATTGATGTCTTTTCGTTATACGTGGGTGCTTACAATATTATTTATTCAATTAATTTTTTGGATTTATTTTATTATAAAAGGTCAAAAACAATCTTCAGAATTAATTTCCCCTGCAATGGATAAAATTTTAGCTAGAGATTTAAATCAATCTAGAGTATCACTTAAAATGAATATTACAATTATTGCTTCACTATTATTGACTCTTGCAGCTTCTGGTCCTCAGATAGGTACAAGAGTTAGACCCATTGAGAGAAAAGGAGTTGACCTGGTTATTGCATTAGATACATCAACAAGTATGGATGCTGAAGATGTTACACCTTCAAGACTAGAAAAATCAAAATTGGAAATTGGAAAATTAATTAGAAATCTCAAAGGTGATAGGGTAGCTATCATTGTTTTTGCAGGTACTAGTCATTTATATTTACCTCTTACTACTGATTATGAAGCTGCACTTTTATTCCTTAATGAAATTGATAGCAAAATGATACCAACTCAAGGTACAGTTCTTAGTAAAGCAATGCTCAAAGCGCTGGAATCATTTTCAAATGAAATTGATAAGTTTAAAGTGATGCTACTTATTTCAGATGGTGAGGACCATGATGACCAAGCTGTTAGCATCGCATCCAAGGCTTCGAACACTGGATTCGTCATTAATACCGTTGGTGTAGGTTCAAAAAATGGTAGCCTTATTCCAATTAAGAATGATAAAGATCAAAAAGCAGGATATAAAAGAGATGGTAAAGGTAATTTGATCACATCAATTCCTAATGAAACAGTATTAAAGGAAATTGCAACTGCTGGGGGAGGGACATATTTTTGGTTTGCAAATTCTGCAGATTCTTACCAAGAAATCGCAATAGCAATAGAAAACATGGAAAAAAAGACAATATCAACACATGAGTTTTCTGATTATGAGGACAGATATCAGATTATAGCTCTAACTTCATTGTTGTGTTATTTTATTGGTTTTGTGATTCCAACTAGGAAAAAACATAAATCATGATTTTTATTATTTTTATTCTACTAATAAACGTAGGCTTTTCTAAAGATAAGGGTAAAGCAGCATTTGATAATGGGAATTATGCTGATGCTAGGTTTTACTATGAAAACATCTTAAGATCCAGGGAAAATGATGATGCAGCGAAATATGGCCTAGGAGTCAGTGCTTATAAGCAAAATGATATTGAAGGTGCTCTAAGGGCGCTTAAAGAATCAACAAATGCAGGTGATAAAAATCTTGCATCTAAATCATATTATAATCTTGCCAATATTTTGAGAGAGTCAGGCGAAATGGAAGAAAGTCTAAAATATTACAAGAAATCTATTCTTCTGAATCCTTTGGATAAGGATGCAAAAATCAATTTCGAACTTTTAAAACAAATTCTGCAACAGCAACAAGATCAACAGCAACAAGATCAACAGCAACAAGATCAACAGCAACAAGATCAACAGCAACAAGATCAACAGCAACAAGATCAACAGCAACAAGATCA
>MDTB01005244.1_pt1 | contig 24728 bp, 24 predicted proteins | sample 811161 | NCBI WGS metagenome assembly MDTB01 (sample SAMN05326650, study PRJNA326480) | marine metagenome | isolation source: seawater | place: Mediterranean Sea | collected 2009
AACCCTTTGATGCCAAATCTAGCTCGTATACCTTTTTCTGAAGAGGCATCATTTTTTTAAGTGTATTTTTTTTTATAAAGTTTATGTAGGCTGGTATTTTATTTTTCCAGATTCCAGCTTTTTCAAGACTAGTATTTTTATTTTGATGACAACTAACTGAAGTAGTAATTATTTTTCCTATAATAAACACTAACAGTGGACCATAATGGTCATCATTCTTTTTTATAGATTTTGCAATTCTTAAAGCATAATCAGTATTCAATTCTATTATCTTATCTTCTAAGTGATATGGTAAAAATTCAGCATTATCTGATCCAATATCTTGATCATTTCTGTCTTCAGAATATGTTAGTTTTAGAATACTAATCTCGTTGTTCTGGGCAATTAGATTTCCAGAATATATGTCTGTAATTCTTTCAGTATATTCTTTTGCATTTTTTTCACTCATGAAATCTAACTGATTTTTCACCCAAATTTTTTCTTCAAAAGATTTTAGTTTTGTGCATTGGATAATCAATGCTAAGGCATTCATTTTTTTAACCCATTTTGTTTTTTGATTAATTTTTTCTAATCCGGACCTTATTACAATAACTATATTCTTCATTTTTTCTATATTTGAGATTTCAAATATATTTGTAATGTCTTTGGGAACTTTTCCACCATTATGAAATATTTCTATTATTGTTTTTGAGCCAAACAAAGAACCTCCAGCATTTTCAATTATTAGTTTTTCTATGTTCTTGAAATCTTTTTCAAAAATAGTTTTTCTCTCTGTAAATCCCTTTTCTGTATAAAATTGTTTGATCAGGTCTGAAGAATTATTTTTTAAAACAATTTCTGGGCCGAATACAAAAAATATTTGAGGGGATTTATCAATATATTTTTTTAAAGAGCCTGCGTCACATATCAATTAGATTCACCTCTAAGATTATTTGATTAAACAAGTCTTCTAGAATTTCATTTTCAATAAAATCAATCATCTCTTGTTCAGCAAGAGGGTTCAATTCTACTGAACCAAATCTTTTCATGCTCATTAAAGTTTTATTCACAGTTTTATTATTATTGTTCATTGATAAGTTGATAGATGCCTTAATTTCACTTTCTAAGGATCTCAACGATTCGCCTGAATATATGTCATATTGCTTAGATATGTAATTATTAATAGAAATTTTAATATTCTCACTTTCTTGATTATCAATTTTTATTTTTAACGTTGAATTAACTTTAGTTTGAAGTGATTTAGGGATACCAGAATCAAAAGTTACTAAATAGCTATTATCATTAATTTTTATTTTTTGATATTCATTTAATGCACAGCCTTGAATGCACATTAATGCCATTAAAAGAACAATAAAGTTTATTTTTTGTATCATTTGATAATTAGTATATTAGAAATTAAGAATAAGAGCTTAGATTACGAAATTAATAAGTTTATCTTTAACGTATATAGTTTTCTTAATCTCTGAACTGTTTATAAAATTTTTCACGTTTTCAACATTTATCGCAATATTTTTAACCTCTTCTTGCTCAGCGCTTTTATGTATCTTAACCTTACCTCTTACCTTTCCATTAACCTGAATGATTAACTCAAATTCCTCTACCTCCAATAAACTTTCATTTACCTTTGGCCATGAAGCTTCGATATCAGAATCTTCTTCGTAAAAATCTTTCCATAAATGTTCACATATATGGGGCGCAATTGGAAATAGCATCTGTAATATAAATAATATAGCTTCATCAAGGCAATACTTTTTTGATTTAGAAGCCTCAGCATCTTTAAAGTCTTCAGGTATAAAATTAAGTAGTTCCATAATTGCAGCAATCGCAGTATTAAAAGAAAACCTTACTTCATAATCATTCTCTACTTTTTTTAATGTTGCATGAGACTTTCTTCTTACAGCAAGTTCATCTTCGGAGAACTTAAATTGATCATCGAGGTTATTATATTTTCTTTTATTTACTAAATTCCATACTTTCTTTAAGAATCTAGCAGATCCCTCTACTGATGATTCGCTCCATTCAAGACTTTGTTCTGGAGGAGACGTGAACATCATATATAGTCTTACTGTATCAGCTCCATATTTTTCAATATATGATTGAGGATCAACTGTATTTCCTTTTGATTTTGACATCTTGGCGCCATCTTTTAGAACCATTCCTTGAGTCAATAATCTCTTGAATGGCTCATCGCCCTCAACCAAACCAATGTCTCTTAATGCTTTATGAAAGAATCTTGAATATAAAAGATGTAAGATAGCGTGTTCGATTCCACCAATATAAAGATCTACTGGGAGCCAGTATCTAGTATTTTCATCAAATATTTCTGTATTGTTGTTAGATGATGTGAATCTTGCATAGTACCATGATGAGTCCATAAAGGTATCAAAAGTATCACCCTCTCTTTTTAGATTCTCACTGATTTCTATGAAGTCTTTATTTTGACTTAATGGGATTGGGAGTGAGTCTTCTTTTAATTTTGGAAGTTCAACCGGCATATCAATCTCATCTATAACTTTTGGGACATTATCTTTATATGTTACGGGAATCGGACATCCCCAATATCTTTGCCTACTTACTCCCCAATCTCTTAATCTAAACTGTATTAGCTCCTCACCTAATTTTAATCTTATAAGTTCATTTATAATTTTTTTTGAAGCAATATCAGATGATATTCCATTAAAATTTTCTGAATTTATAAGCTCTCCTTTTTCTACAATTGGAAGTTCATTATTATCTGTTTCAATGACCTGTTTAATATCTAATTTATATTTTGTTGCAAACTCATGATCTCTAGCGTCATGAGCTGGTACTCCCATAACAACACCAGTTCCATAATCTAGTAAAACAAAATTTCCAATCCATATAGGAATTTTGTCACCTGTCAGGGGGTGTATAACATTTATATTTGTATTTATTCCAAATTTATCTGCTTTGGCAATATCTGCTTCGGCGGCCTTTATTTCTTTACATTTTTCTAAGAAATCAAAAATTTCTTTATTATTTTCTGCTAATTTGATTGCGAGACTATGATTTGGAGAAATAGCTAAGAATGAAACCCCAAATATAGTATCAGGCCTAGTAGAGAAAGTTGTTAAAAAATCTTTAGAGCCATCAAGCCTATATTTAATTTCTGCTCCATAAGATTTACCAATCCAATTTTTTTGCATTGTTTTAACATTTTCTGGCCAATCAAGAGTTTCTAGTGAATCAAGAAGCTCTTCAGCATATTTGGTGATTTTGATAAACCATTGATCTATCTCTTTGATTTCTACTTGGGCACCAGATCTCCAACCTTTTCCATCAATAACCTGCTCATTTGCTAAAACTGTTTCGTCAACAGGATCCCAGTTAACCATGGATTTTTTTCGATATACTAAACCGGCATCAAAGAATTTTTTAAATATAACTTGTTCCCATTTATAATAATCTGGATCACATGTCCTTAGTTCTCTTGACCAGTCATAACTCAATCCAAGAGATTTAAGTTGAACTTTCATATTTTCTATATTTTGGTTTGTCCAATCTTTTGGATTAACTTTATTAGCAATAGCTGCATTTTCTGCTGGTAGCCCAAATGCGTCCCACCCCATAGGCTGAAATACATTAAAATTTTTCATTCTTTTATATCGAGAAATCACATCCCCAATGGTGTAGTTTCTAACATGTCCCATATGAAGTTTTCCAGACGGATATGGAAACATTGATAAACAATAATATTTTTCTCTATCGTCTATCCTGGTGACATATTTATTTTGCTTATCCCAGCTTTCTTGAATATTTTTTTCAATTAATTGGGGTTTATAATTTGAACTCATTATTATTACTTTTCGATTTGGCTAAATTTTGCCTTTACCTAATCTATTTTATCTGGAGAACTATTATCTTTATCAACTTTGATATCATCAGATTGCTTAGAAATTCTTACAGATTCATCTCCTTGACTTACTTCAATTTCTTTTAGATTTGACTCTTCTAACATTTCGATTAGCGTTTTAATTTTTCTTATATCCATAATTTTACCTATTTATATTTAATGCTTCATTTAAAGCAAGTTCGTAGCCTTTAACTCCATGACCACTAAAAACCTTTTCGGCTATATCACTAAAATATGATTTTTTTCTAAAATCTTCTCTCGATTCAACATCAGATATATGAACTTCAAAAAAAGGAATCTTCACTGCTAACAAGGAATCTCTTAAAGCTACACTTGTATGAGTATATGCAGCAGGATTAAAAATAATTGCATCGATATCCTTATTTAATGAATTTTGTATTACATCTATAAGTTCATGCTCTGCGTTGCTCTGATAGAAATATAATTTACAATTATTTTTTTCAGCAATTATATTAAGTCTGTTTTCAATGTCTTTAAGTGAATCGGATCCATAAATATCTTCTTCCCTTAAGCCAAGCAAATTTAGGTTGGGACCATTTAAAACTAATATGTTCATTTAATAGATTTTAACAGATTTTAGATATAATTATAAGAATTTAGTTGATATTAAAGCTCTGAACAGGATAACAAAAACCTTTTTCTGAGCATCCTTGATAGTATATTTTTGTTCCTTTTTTTTCAGGCATGTATTTAAAAGAGATTTTATATGAATTTTTGATTATTTTTGTTTTTCCAAAAAATTCATCCTCATGATCCAAAACATTTCCTTCAAGCTTCTTAAAGTCAATTTCATTATCATTGTGCTTTACAGATATTGAACTTTGATACAAGTAGCAATCTTCTTTGATATTCCATATAGCAATAATGTTTCCATCTTTTTTAAGGAAGCTCAGATTAAAAGCCTCTTCTGCTGAAACAATTCCATTATTTTCTTCTAGAAATAAGACGCTTTTTTCAGCTAGCATTCCAAAGCTAGTTACAATTGTAATTATTATTAATAATACTTGTTTCATTAATATGTAGGATAAACTTCACCAAATGTAAAGTGAAGTGATACTTTTGATTATAATTGTTTGAATATGATTAGAAATTTTTTAATAAATCTTTTTTTCTTAATGCCCTTATGGCTATTAAATCTAATATCTTTTTTAAATAAAGATGTGAAAAGAAAATTTATTTTTGATACTCAGTCCAAATTTTTCTTATCACTTATGCCTAAATTTGATATCCATGAGATTTCTGATGAAGAGCTTCCAAAAATAAGAGAACTCATAGAGACAAAAAGAAAAAACTTAAATTTATCAAAAAAAACAAAAAAAGTTGTAAAAAGAAAAGATCATCTGATTGGAGAAAGTAAAGACATTCTTATTAGAGAATATATTCCTTATAAAACTGATAATGATAATGTAATACTATTTTTTCATGGTGGTGGATATGTATTAAATTCTGTAGAAACCCATGATCCTACTGTTGCATATTTTTCAGAAAAGCTTAGAACAAAAATTTATTCTTTAAATTATTCTTTATCACCAGAATATAAATTTCCTTATGCATTAAATGAGGGAATGAAAGCAATAGAATGGCTTGAAAGCTGTGGAATAAATATTAAAAATATAAGTTTATGCGGTGATAGTGCTGGAGCTCACCTCGCAGCTTCAATAACCCATCATTTAGCAAATGAAAATAAAGAAAATGTTCATAGTCAATTCTTGATATATCCTATGTGTGATCCAAGTTGTGACTATGAATCACATGAATTATTTAAAGAGGATTATTTGCTAACAAAAAAAGCAATGCATTGGTTTTGGAAAAAATTTCAATCAAACAAAAAAGATGAATTAATGAACACCTTCAATTTATTGCTACACAAAAAATCAGTAAAATTACCAGAAACAATTATAGTTACAGCTGGTTTTGATCCTTTATCTGATGAAGCTGAAAATTATGCTTTTTTACTTTATGAAAGTGGTACTTGTGTGAAACAATTACATTACCCATCATTGTTTCATGGTTTTGCATCAATGACTCGGTTGAAAGCTGCAAAAAAAGCAGTAAATGATTTTTTATCAGAATATAAAAAAATACTATGAAAAATATTGTTGAAGTGCGAAATTTAAGTATCAATTTCAAAGTTAGGGATGGCTTTTTTAGAGCTGTAGATGATATTAGTTTTGATATTAAAACTAATAAAACTTTAGCACTGGTAGGAGAATCAGGTTCTGGTAAATCAGTCACAGCAATGTCGATCATGCAACTTTTGCCAATTCCACAAGCAACATACTCGAAACATTCATCTATCAAATTTAACGAAAAACAAATTATTAATGCCTCAAAGAATGAACTTCTATCAATAAGAGGCAATATAATTTCAATGGTTTTTCAGGAACCAATGACTTCGCTGAATCCATATCATAGGGTTGGCGATCAAATAACTGAATCAGTTCTTTTACATACAAATTCTTCAAAAAAAGAAGCTAAAGATGAAGCAATCGAGCTAATGAAATTGGTTGAAATTGATGATGTAATAAGAAGATTTAATTCATATCCTCATGAGTTATCGGGAGGCCAAAGACAAAGAATAATGATAGCAATGGCCTTGGTAAATAAACCAAAACTATTAATCGCAGATGAACCTACAACAGCATTAGATGTAACTATACAAGCCCAAATACTTGATCTTATGTCAAAATTAAAAAAAGATTTAGGAATGTCTATTTTATTTATTACACATGATTTAGGTTTGGTTAAAGAGTTTTCAGATCAGGTTTGCGTAATGCAAAATGGGAAGATAGTTGAGGCTGGAAATACTGAAAATGTTTTTGAAAACCCTCAACACACCTATACTCAAAAATTATTAAGCGCCGAGCCTCAGCCAAAATTAGATATCAATAATAATGAGGATCCGCTTATTGAGATAAATAATCTAAATGTTTATTACGATATGCCAAGTTTTAATTTTTTAAAGAAAAATAGGTTCCACGCAGTAAAAGATACCTCTTTAAAGATATATAAGAATACAACTATAGGTCTGGTAGGTGAATCAGGATCTGGCAAGTCAACATTAGGGAAAGCAATAGCAAATCTTACTAATTTCGAAGGAGAAATTAGTTTTAATGGAAAACAAATTAAAGACTCATCAAAAGAAATTAAAAAACATATACAAATAGTTTTTCAAGATCCCTATGGTTCATTATCACCAAGAATGACAGTTGGAGAAATTGTTGGAGAGGGTTTAGGAGTGCATTTTAAATTATCAAAAACGGAAACACAGAAAAGGATCGATAAAGTTCTTACAGATGTTGGTATTGATCTTAATGCAAAAAATAAATACCCGCATGAATTTTCTGGTGGACAAAGACAAAGAATTGCAATAGCCAGATCATTAATAATGAATCCTGCTTTTATGATTTTAGATGAACCAACTTCGGCACTTGATCGATCAATACAGATACAGGTAATAAACTTATTAAAAGATATTCAGGACGAATATAAATTAACCTATCTCTTTATCAGCCATGATTTAAAAGTTATTAGGTCTATGTCAGATTATATTTTTGTTATGAAAGATGGGAAAATAGTAGAATCTGGTCTTTCAAATGAGGTTTTTGATTACCCAAAAGAAAAATATACTAAAAAATTACTTTCAGCTGCGTTAAGATACGCATCCGATTGAAAAAATGTTTTAAGAAATGAGTTCAAGAAAATACTCCAAAGATCTAATTGATGGACCAAATCAAGCTGCATCTCGTTCCATGCTTCGAGGTGTTGGCTTTACAACAGAAGATTTCTCAAAGCCTCTTGTAGGTGTTGCTTCAACGGGCGCTAAAGTAACTCCGTGCAATATGCATTTAAATAAACTTTCAGAAGTTGTTGAAGATTCAGTTAATTCCTCTGGCGGAAAAGGAGTTTTATTTAATACTATTACTGTCTCAGATGGTATTTCAATGGGCACACAAGGCATGAAGTATTCACTAGTCTCTAGAGAAGTTATTGCAGACTCAATTGAAACTGTCGTTGGTTGTCTTGGTTATGATGGACTAATCACTATAGGCGGTTGTGATAAAAATATGCCTGGTTGCCTCATAGGGATGGCAAGGCTAAATAGACCCTCAATATTTATATATGGAGGATCTATTAAACCAAGTAAAGAGAATACTGACTATGTTACTGTTTCAGAAAAGGTCGGAGAATTTTCAAAAGGAACTATTGATGAAGAAGAATTAATTCATTTTGAAGAAATATCTGTTGAGGGTCCAGGCTCATGTGGAGGCATGTATACTGCCAATACTATGGCTTCTGCAATTGAGGCATTAGGCATGAGCCTCCCAGGAAGTAGCAGTCAAGATGCTGTTTCATCATCTAAGAATCAAGATTGTATTGATGCAGGAACTGCAATAATGCATTTATTAGAAAAAGATATAAAACCATCTGACATCATGACTAAAGAAGCTTTTGAAAATGCAATTACAATAGTTATTGCTTTAGGCGGCTCAACAAATGCAGTTCTTCATTTATTGGCTATGGCGCACTCTATTGGAGTCAAGCTTTCTTTGGATGATTTCACTGAGATTGGAAAAAGAACACCTGTTTTAGCCGATCTCAAACCTTTTGGAAGTCATTATATGTCTGAGCTTAATGCGTCGGGAGGAATTCAACCTTTAATGAAAACTTTACTAGAAAAAGAGTTACTTAATGGTGATTGCATAACGGTAACGGGCAACACTTTAAGAGAAAATCTGGTAGATATTCCCTCCTATCCAAATAATGAAATTATAAAAGATTTTGAGAACCCTATTAAGAAAGACAGTCATCTAAGAATCCTATATGGCAATCTAGCAAAAGATGGTGCAGTTGCAAAAATTACTGGAAAAGAGGGAGTTTCTTTTGAAGGTAAAGCTAAGGTTTTCAATTCTGAAGAAGAAGGCGTGGATGCAATACTAAACAATCAAATCAATGAAGGTGATGTTGTAGTAATAAGATATGAGGGACCAAAAGGCGGCCCTGGTATGAGAGAAATGCTGAAACCAACTTCTGCAATTATGGGACTTGGACTAGGTGATAAGGTTGCTTTCATTACTGATGGTAGATTTTCTGGAGGAACCCATGGATTTGTTGTTGGACATATTTCTCCTGAAGCTGCAGATGGTGGCCTTATTGCATTAATTGAAAATGGAGACAGCATATTAATTGATGCAAATATCAACCAACTAACTTTAAAAGTTGATGAAGGTGAAATAGAAAAAAGAAAATCAAATTGGAGTAATCCTACAAAGATTCCTGAAAAAGGAGTTTTATCTAAGTATGCAAAAAGTGTGCAATCAGCAAGCTTAGGAGCAATAACTGATTAAAATGTTTATTGATAGAAAATTTCCCAATACAAGACTAAGAAGGTTGAGAAGAAATAGTAGTTTAATAGATCTGGTATCTGAAACAAATTTAAGCTCAAATGATTTAATTCAACCTGTCTTTATTAAAGAGAATTTTGATGGTTCAGAAGCAATTGATTCAATGCCTAACATTTTTAGACATGGAATTGATAATGCTATAAAAGAAATTGAAGATATTAAAAATTCAGGAATAAACTCAATAGCAGTTTTCCCTGTAATAGATTCGATAAATAAAGATAGCAAAGGTAGCCAGGCTGTGAATAGTAATAATTTCATTTCAAATTCTATTAAGACAATCAAGAAACAATTCCCTGATATTGTTCTCATAGCAGATGTTGCACTTGATCCATATACTGATCATGGCCACGATGGAGTTGTCATTAATGATGAGGTTGATAATGATGAGACTATTAAAATATTAATAGATCAATCTTTGATTTTGGCTGGCGCAGGTGCGGATATTATCGCCCCATCTGACATGATGGATGGAAGGATTGGTTTGATAAGAAAAGCTCTTGAAGACAATGATCATAAAGATACAATTTTGTTATCCTATGCTGCTAAATACAATTCTAAATTTTATGGCCCATTTAGAGATGCAGTAGGGTCATCATCAAATCTAGGAAAATCATCAAAGTCTTCTTATCAGATGTCTGCAAAAAACAAAGAAGAAGCTCTTCACGAAGTTGCTATGGATATAAATGAAGGAGCTGATATCGTTATGATTAAACCTGCAATGCCATATTTAGATATTATTCATGCAATAAAAGAAAATTTTAGGATACCAACTTTTGCATATCAAGTAAGTGGAGAATACAGCATGCTTAAACTTGCGATTAATGAAGGCTGGCTTGATACAGAGGTTATGCTAGAATCCATAATTAGTATTAAAAGAGCAGGAGCAGATGCTATTCTTTCATACGCTGCTAAAGAAATATCCAAGGAGATGAAAAAAATATGAGTAATGTTGTAGAAGTTCAAAATAAAGAAGATTTTGTAAACGAGGTCATTAATTCTGAAGTACCAGTTTTGGTAGACTTTTGGGCAGAATGGTGTGGACCTTGCAAACAACTAGCTCCTCTTGTCGAAGAGGCTGCAGAAGAATTTAAAGACAAGATTAAAGTATGTAAAATGGATATTGATTCTAATAGAGATACTGCAGCAGAATATGGCATTAGATCAATTCCAACATTAATGATTTTTTCAAATGCGGAGAACATAGGGACAGAAATAGGCGCATTAACTAAACAGCAACTTGATGAATTTATAAGATCTAAGGTTTAATTTTTATATATAACTTTGCATCTTTTAAAAAAGAGAGTTATCATTTTGCTTCCAGAGTAAAAAAACCTACCAGTTACAATCTTTTCTAATTAAACAAAACGGAATTATTTTATGAATCTTAGTGAAGTTAAAGATAAACCGATAAGCGAGCTAGTTGAAATCGCAACTGAGCTTGGTCTAGAAGATCTTGGAAGATTAAAAAAACAAGAAATAATTTTTCGTATATTTAAACATAAGGCTTCTGAAGGAATAGATATCTTTGGCGGCGGTGTTTTAGAAATACTTAATGATGGTTTTGGTTTTTTGAGATCACCTCAAGGGTCTTATTGTGCAGGTGAAGATGATATTTATGTATCACCAAGTCAAATTAGAAAGTTTGGTCTAAGAAAAGGTGATTCTGTTGCAGGTAAAATAAGAACTCCAAAAGACAAAGAAAGGTATTTCGCCCTTATTCAGGTTGATACTATCAACGGTGAAGAGCCAGCAAAAACAAAAAATAAAATTCTTTTTGAAAACTTAACACCTTTATTTCCAAATGAAAGATTAATGCTGGAGCAAGGCAGTGGTTCAAATGAAGATCTATCATCACGAATAATTGATTTAATTGCACCAATAGGGAAAGGCCAAAGAGGTTTGATTGTATCTCCACCTAAAGCAGGTAAGACTTTAATGCTGCAAAGTATTGCGCATTCAATAAAAAGTAATAATCCAGAAGTTGAGCTAATTGTTCTTTTGATAGATGAAAGGCCTGAAGAAGTTACAGATATGTCTAGAACTGTTAAAGGAGAGGTTGTAGCAAGTACATTTGATGAACCTCCAACACGACATGTGCAAGTTGCGAATATGGTTATAGAAAAAGCTAAAAGGTTAGTAGAGCATAAAAAAGATGTTGTTATTTTATTAGATTCAATAACTCGATTAGGAAGAGCTTATAACTCCGTTCAACCTGCCTCAGGAAAAATCCTAAGCGGTGGTGTAGATTCAAATGCTCTTGAAAGACCAAAGAGATTCTTTGGAGCAGCTAGAAATTTAGAAGAGGGCGGAAGCTTAACTATTCTTGCAACTGCTTTAGTTGAGACTGGTTCTAAAATGGATGAAGTGATTTATGAAGAATTCAAGGGCACAGGTAATATGGAAATTCATCTTGAAAGAAAAATCGCTGAAAAAAGAATCTATCCGGCGATAAATATAAGAAGATCAGGAACTCGAAGAGAAGATCTGCTTACTACTGATGAAGAGCTGCAAAGAATGTGGGTGTTAAGAAAAATTCTTGATGAGATGGAAGATGCTCAAGCAATTCAATTCCTCATTGACAGAATTAAAACCTTTAAGACTAATGATGAGTTTTTCAGCTCAATGAAAAACGGAAGCGGGAAGAAATCTAAATAGAATTTTTAATTTCTTTTGCAATATCATTTGAAAAATAATCTATTAATACTCCCTCAAAACCTAAATTTTTAATGGACGCAACAATTCTATTTGATATACCAAAGAACTTAGCTTTAGTTTCATTTAAATAAATTTCTTTAAAAAATATCTTAACAGCCAATGTGCTTGGAAAAATTATTGCATCTGCTAAAAAATAATCCTCTTTGAGATCATCATAATTATCAAATTTTATTCTTTTATAGCAACAGACTTGGTCAGCCTCAACTTTCTTATTCTTAAGATAGTTGAATATCTCATCTAACCCATCTCTGCCTTTAACTATGAGAAACTTTCCTGACTTAATTCTATTTTCAATAACTTTAATAAGCCCAGCTGATCCTGGAATTTCAGGATTTGTAGATTCAAAACCTTTTTCTAATAAGGATTGGTATGTAGCTCTCCCCATAGAGTAAATATTATTTTTATTTAATATATGATGATGTTGAAAGAATTTAACAGCAGCAATGCTTTGAAAAACTATATCGGTATAGTCCTCTGATAATAATTTATATTCAATGGTCTTGAATTTGTATAATGGTATGTTTTTAATAGAGCTTTCTTTTGAATATATCTGGAAATTGGAAGCTCTGGTATCAATTATGTTCATTTAACAGATCCTCCCCCCCCACATTATAAAATTCTTTTAAGACATCTTGTAAAACTTGATCCTCACCTTTATGCCCATCCTCACCTTTATTTCCCTTAGCATGCAGAAAATAACTTCTACTTTTTCCATATATGATGCAATTAATTTCTGAATAGTTGAAATTTTCAGAAAGTTCACCAATAGCAGAAACAGCTAATGAAGAATGACAATCAGCACCTATTTCTTTAAGAAATCTATTTGTTAAACTAATATTACTTAGATTTATATCTGAAGCCGAGGTGACAGCTGTGTTTAATGTAGCTTCTAACCATTCTGAATCCGGCAACATAAAGTCTTTATTTTTTTGCATGCAAAGCATACCTTGACCAGTTGGAGTTAAATGATCGTATAGTGGTATCGCATTTATCTTACCAAAGTCACAATAATCATCCCTACTTTCTATAAAGTCCAGCCTACTACATCCAGCGTATGCAAGAATAATACAATCAAATTCACCACCTTCTAATTTATCTATTCTGGTATCAATATTTCCATTAAGATTGCCGATATTTTTTGCACCCAATTCAAATTTAGCCTGCATTTGTCTTCTTAGGCTAGATGTGCCAAGTCTCATATCTTTTTTAAAGACTGGCTCTATGTCGCTTCTAAAAATTAGAATATCTTTATTCATTATTTCTAAATCTTCATATCCACCATCCTTGTGATCGCTTATAAAATAATTATCAAGATTAAGATTAAGTTCAGCTGGCATATCTTTTGCTGAATGAACTGCAATATCAATATCTTTTGAAAGTAATTTATTCTCAATATCTTCTACAAAATTTAGTTTATCAAATTGCGTATAACCCATTTCACTCTTCTTATCACCTTCGGTAGAAAATTTAACAACCTCATAATCATCTATTTCTAAATGCCTCATAACAATTTCAACTTGCTTGAGTGCTAGTTTCGATTTTCTTGATCCTACTTTTATTGTCATTTTATTTTCACCAATAACGCCTTAACATCACCAATTGCTTTTTCTTTTAGTATTTCAAATGAATTAGATAATTTTATTTCAGAAAATTTACTAAACTCGATATAGATTTTACATGAAGATTTTAAATCTTTATTCTTACAAAGTATTTCCAGTACCTTTGTTTCATAATTATTATCAAATGGGGGATCAAGAAAAATCAAATCAAAAACAGATAGGTCATTCTCTTTTATCCAAGCTATACCATTTTTAAATAGCACCATAGATTGAGTATTTAAATTAAGTTCTGAGATAGATTTCTTGAGTGCTATATAGTTTTTTTTGTTTGATTCAATGAAAACTGTTTTTTCAGCACCTCTTGATATAGCTTCAATACCAAGAGCACCTGTTCCAGCAAATAAGTCTAGACATTGATAATCTTGTATTTCAAATTGTAGCCAATTAAATAAGACTTCTCTTAATTTGCTTGATGTTGGTCTAAGAGAGCTCTTAAAGTCAAAAGAAATTTTGTTACCTTTAAATTTCCCTCCAGTTATTCTGATATTATTTTTCATCTATAATATTTTTCTTTAAGTATAATTCATACTATGAGTATTCAAGATAATTTTAGACTAGCAATGCGGAGATATATTTATTCTGTAAGCATTATGTCTAACAAAGATGAAAATGGAGACCCCAATGCAATCACTGTTTCTTCTGTAACATCTATATCAATGGATCCACCAAGCTTATTAATTTGTATAAACAAGTCTTCAAGAATTCATGATACCTTAAAAATTGATTCAAAATTTTGCATCAATTTATTAAATAAGAATCAAGAGGGACTATCAAATATATGCTCAGATGAAGATAGATATGAAGATAGATTCAAAGATGATAATTGGGATATTGAACAAACTCCATATTTAAGAAATGCTCAAGCAAATATTTTCTGCAAAGTGGATAAACTTACTTCATACCATACCCATACTATTGTTGTTGGGCTTGTTAAGGATGCAAATTATTCTAATGATATTTCAACATTGACCTATGTTGATGGAGAATACCGATAAGATTATCAGATTAGCTAGTTTCAATCAGACCTGTTATAACCTTATCTAAGTGGAAATCGAGATTTTTTGATATTTGATTGGCAAATGGCATTGGGCCATTTTTATTTCCATCACCAGCAATGTTTACTTTTCTAATAATTCCAACTAATCCATGAACCATAGACCATAAAGTTATACATTTAAAAGCAACTATCTCATCATCATCATCAGATAACTTTTTAAAGCTGGATAATAAGATTTGAAATAAGTTATTTGCTGAATCATTAAGCTCAGGATGGTCTGCATAATTTTTAACAGCGGTTCCAAACATTAGGTCATATGTGTTTGAATTTTTAAGGCCGAAATTAATATACGACTTCCCACAATTAATAAGATAATTTTTTGGATTCTTAGATTCTATAGATGACATTTCTTTATTGAGCTTATCAAAACCCTCTTTCACAACCGCTGCATAAAGATCTTCTTTTGTTTTAAAATGTCTATATGGTGCAGTTTGCGAAACTTTACTTTCTTTTGCTAAAGATCTAATACTTAGTTTGTTATATCCATCTTTTTCGCATAACCTGCATGCAATCTTTACAAGCTCTTCTTTAAGATTTCCGTGATGATATGTTTTCATTTTATTAGCACAATGTTGACACTGCTTACATAATCCATTAATGTTTACACTGCATACATTAGGATTTTTATAAAAAAATGTCAAATTTTAAATATTTACTTTTAATTGGATTTATTTTTCCGTCAAAGGTTTCTTCTATAGAAGTTCTGGAAGTAAAAATCCTAAATTCTTATTCAATTACTAAAGAGTTTCCCGGTAAACTTCTTCCAATAGAGCAATCAAAATTGGCTTTTGAAATACCAGGGAAGATAAAAAAGATTAATGTGGACGTTGGTGATTCAGTTAATGAAGGCGAGATACTTGCAAAATTAGATGATAGAGAAGCTCTTGCGCAAGTTAATCAAGCAAAAGCTAGTTATGATCTTTCCAAACAAATTTTAGAAAGATTTGAAGACCTAAGAAAACAAGGGCATATATCGATACAAGATTTAGATAAAGCTAAATCAGACTTTATTATTGCAGAATCTCAATATGAGTTTTATAAAGTTAAATTAGAGCAAACCAGTCTTATTTCTCCTTTTAATGGAGTTATTCAAAATAGATTTTTAGATACAGGTACAGTAATCAACTCAGGAATCCCTATACTTGAGATCATTGATTCAAATTTTGTTGAAGCACATATTTCTGTACCTGTTATCTATTTACAAGATATGCAGCTTGAAGAAAAATATAATTTTAAGTTTGATGGAGAAATAGTAAAGGCAACTTTTTCAAAGTTAGCACCAATGTCTCCAGGTGGCTCAAATAGCAGATTGGCAATATTTAAATTTAGTGAATTCTTTAATCCAGGTTCAATAGCAAATCTGCAATTAAAAATTTCTAAACAAGCAAAAGGTACTTGGGTTCCTTTAAAATCTCTCTCTCAATCAGATCAAGGTTTATGGACGATTTACACAATAGACAGTAACAATATTGTTGTTAGAGATATTGTTGAAATAGTTTACTTTGAAAATGACTATGCTTTTGTTAGTGGCACTATAAAGAATGGTGATTTAGTAGTTTTGGGTGGAGCATCTAAAATTATTGAAGGTAAAAAAATTAATTAGAGAAGATGAAATTTATAAGCATTTTTCTTGATAGACCAAGAATTCTCTTTTTAACTCTAGCCTTTATATTGCTATCTGGAATTTCTTCAGTTTTCACATTACCAATTCAAGAGAATCCAGAGCTGGCTGAGAGATGGGCAACTGTTACGATTTCTTATCCTGGAGCTACGCCAGAGAGAATAGAAACTCAAGTTGTTGATAATCTTGAAAATAAATTAAGAGAAATTGTTGAGCTTGATATTGAAGATCTATCATCTGTAATAACTCAAGGTTTTTCTGAAACGGTTGTTGAATTACGTCAAAGTGTTCCGCCAGCATTAATAGAAGAAGTATGGTCAAAAGTTCAAAATAAAATTGATCAAATAGAGATGCCTGATGAAACAACAATGTTGCTTGAAAGGTCATCAGGTCCTCCCATAACAGTTGAATATATTATTGATTGGAAAGGCGAAGGCAGTGAACCAATCATTATGATGTCTAGGCTAGCGCAACAACTTCAAAAAAAATTAAGTTCTGTTCCAGGAACAGAAAAAACAGCTATATATGGTGAAGCAGAAGAAGAAATAGTTGTTGAAGTTGATTCAGCAAAAATGTCATCTTTGGGATTAACATATCAAGAAATTAGTTTAGCAATTAGGTCCTACGATAATAAGAAGCCTATTGGAGTAGTTTCTGATGAATATTCAGAATTTTTAATAAGATTAAAAGATAATATTACCAGCCCACAAAAGATTGGCGAGATACCAGTAAAGGTAATAAATCAATCAGAAATCATCAGACTTCAAGATATTGCTGAAGTTTCCATGCAACCAGCAAATCCAATTGAGGATATATTTTTATATAACGGCAGAAGAGTTATATCAGTATCTGCTACAGGCTCTTTCTCTCAAAGAGTTTTTGAATATGTAGAAAACGTAGATGATCAAGTTGATGATATGCGACAAACATTGCCAGAAGAATTTCAAATAGAGCGAATATATGATGAGTCTATATACGTTTCTAGTAAATTTGGTGAGCTGATTAAGAGCTTTTCATTAGCGTCTTTTTTTGTATTAAGCCTAAGTTTCTTTTTCTTAGGAATTAGACCAGGAATAATAGTAACTGCTATTTTGCCATTTTCAGTTTCACTTGTTTTACTTGGTTGCAGATTAATAGATCTACCTCTTCATCAGACATCTATTACTGGAATAATTATTGCCCTAGGTTTATTAATTGATAATGGAATTATAGTTGTTGAAGACTACAAATATAGAAGATCAATTGGACTCTCAATAAGAGAATCTATTAATCAAACATTAGTTCATATCTCAACCCCATTAGCTGCTGCAACTGCAACAACTGTTTTTGCCTTTATGCCTATAGTTACTGGAGAGGGCTCTAGTATTGAATTTGTGGGCGGGATGGCTCTAACAGTTATCATGTCAATTATTTCGTCATTATTGTTAGCATTAATAATGGTTCCAGTTTTGATGAGTTATATGGAGCGTATTCCATATTTTGCCAATATAAATGTTCATGAAGAGGGGTATAAGAATGAAAAAATTCTCAAAAAATATAGAGAATTTCTTACTTGGGCTTTTGATGTTCCAAGACGTGCAATATTAATTTCAATTTCTTTGCCCATGCTTGGTTTTTTGTTATTTGGCACAATTCCAAAAGATTTCTTTCCAGCAAATGATAGAGATATGTTCCGCATACATATAGAGTTGCCTACAAATTCATCTTCAACTAAAACACTAGAAAGAGTCCAAGAATTAAGACAACAGATAATTGATAGCAATCTTATTGAATTAGATAGAGATTATTGGTTTATAGGAAGATGGATGCCCAGGGTGCTAATGAATATTGTTGGTGGTGAAGAGAAAAATGGCGCCAATAATCATGCACAAGCAGTCTTATTTGCAAAAGATTATTTTGAAATGATTGATAATTTACCAGAGCTTTCAAAAATGTTGGTTGCCAAAAATTCTGATCTGATTATTTTTGTCGATAGTTTTCAATCGGGACCTCCAGTATTTTCTGATATCCAATATTCTATTATTGGTGATGATGAAAATGTTTTAAGAGCTATTGGTTCAGAATTAGAGTTAATTATCAATGATGCGCCAGACGTTAGCCATACGAAATCTTTAGCAGGCTATTCAAATACCAATATAGAATTTGAATTTAATAGTTCTAATGTTTCACTATCTGGTAAAAATACTGAACTTCTTGTGAATGAATTATATGCTGAAAATAATGGAATTATTGTAAGTTCCATGCTTGACTCAAACAAAGAAATACCAATTAGGGTTAAAGGTATAAGAGAATCCTCAGACATAATTGGTGATACTAGCTATCTATCTATACCCACCCAAAATGGTATAGATTTTATTGGAAATTATGGTGAAGCCACAATTAACAAAACGACTTCATATGTTACAAGAAGAAATAGCCAAAGAGTCAATCAAGTTGAAGGATGGATATGGACAGGAACGCTTCCACATAAAACAGAGCAATATTTAGAAGAAAAATTTAATGAATTTGAAAGGAATTTACCACCTGGGTATTCAATAATAGTTGGTGGTGAGGCTGAATCTAGGGGCCAATCTCAATCCCAAATATATTCATCGGCAATTATTTATATTTTGTTAATTACCATAGGTTTAGTTTTTGCATTAAATTCATTTAGGCAAACGGCAATCATTTTATCTGTAGCTATTTTTTCCGTAGGACTTTCTTTTTTAGGATTAAAAGTTGGTCAACAAAATTATGGATTTATTGGAACAGTTGGTGCTCTAGGTTTAATAGGTCTCTCAATAAATGATTCGATTATCGTTTTATCTCATATCAAAGAAAAAGCTAATCAAATTGCAATGACAAAGGCTGATTTAATTGAGGTTGTTATTAGATCAACCAGACATATTATTACAACTTCTTTAACAACTTTAGGTGGATTCTTACCACTTATTTTTGCGAATATCTTCTTTAGGCCTTTAGCCTGGGGAATGAGTATCGGCGTTTTGGGAGCAACAATGACCGCTTTATTATATATCCCTGCAATGTTCATTTTATTGAAGAAGATCAAGACTTAGAACAACCTTTTGAACAATAGCTGCTACCATATTTTTTAATTACTAGAGACTCATGAACATAAGTTCCGCATACTGAACAGCTTAACATTTGTTCAGACTTTCTATTTTGCTTTGTAAATATAATTTTACTTACATAGGCTCTAGCCATTTTTGTTAAGAGATATATAAGAAGAGGTATTAATAGCGGTAATAATTTTAATAACACCACTTTATTATTATTTATTAGGTTTTGTATTATTTAAAAAATTCCATGACCAGCTTTTTTGTTGAGACTTCTGTATAGATTCCTGATCAGGATAGTTAATATTTATTACGACTCTTAAATCATCAAGTAAATTAGAGTATCCAAGAGCATCATAGCTTACTTCTAAAATCTTAAGCGCTCTATAATTCTCACTAGAATTTGGAATATTTTCAATGACATAGTTTGCTCTTCTTATTGCTGCAATATAAGCATCAATTGAAAGGTAATAGTCTGCTGCAGCTAACTCATTCTTTGCAATCATATTTCTTAGATATACATTTCTTTGTTTTGCATATGGCGCATACTGACTATCAGGAAATCTTGTTAAGAATTCTGTAAGTTCTGCAAATGATTCTTTTGCACCTGAAATATCTCTATTAGACAAGTCAGTGTCTGAAACCCTAGTTAAAAATTCTCTATCTCTTGTGTAACTTGAAAGTCCCTTCATGAAATATGCATAATCAATATTTGGATGCCTTGGATGAAGACGAATAAATTTTTCAGCTGCTGTATGCGATGCTTCAGTTTCTGAATTCATGAAATGAGCATATATTAATTCTACTTGAGCTTGTTCAGCATATACACCAAATGGATATCTATTTTCTATTGCCTCAAGAGACTCTATTGCACCGAAGTAATTTTTTGCATTCATTCTCTTTTGAGCTTGATCGTAATAAATTTTTTCAGGCTGCTCAATTTCAGGGCCATCAGAATTGCATCCGACTAAAATAGAAGCCATTAATACGAGTAAAATGTTATATTTTTGAGAATAAATTTTATTTTCCATTATTTGATTATTTATTTTACCTGCATAATTACATTTTGGTCTTTAAAAACATAAAATTAGAACAATTTTTTTTGAATAAGTTCATATGCAAATAGTAAAGAAAGTATCTGAAGAGTTTTCAGGCATGAGATTAGATAAGGCTTCTTCAATAATTTTTGAGGATTTTTCTAGAACTCAACTCAAAAAATGGATTATTGAGGGGAGGATCCTATTAAATAATGAGCTAGCATCTCCTAAAGAAACAGTCCATACAGATGATGAGATCGAAATAAATCCTATATCGGAAATCAAAACATCCTGGGAACCAGAAGAAATACACTTTGAAGTAATCAAGGAAGAAAATGAATACCTAATTATCAATAAGCCAAGCAATTTAATAATGCACCCTGGTGCTGGATGTCATGACGGCACTCTTGCGAATGGATTGCTTTTTAGATTTCCAGAATTAAGAAACATTCCTCGAGCTGGAATTGTCCATAGACTCGATAAAGATACTTCAGGAATTATTTTAATTGCTAAAACTGAGAAGTTTAGAAATTACTTTGTACAACTACTTCAAGAAAGAAAAGTTAAAAAAAATTATAAAGCAATTGTGGTAGGTAAAATTATTGGTAGCTTTGAAATCACAGATCCAATTGGCAGAGATAAAAACAATAGAACTAAGATGGCAGTAAGACCTGATGGCAAAGAAGCGTTTTCATTTGTCAGATTAGAAGAAAGCTTTCAAAATTATTCTTTATTAGATATTTCAATCGAAACTGGAAGAACACATCAAATAAGGGTTCATTTAAGCAGCAAGAAGCTTCCTATTATTGGAGATAAAATATATAACCCTTCAAAGCATATTGCTAAAGAAACTCGAAGTGATTTAGTTGATGTGATAAGAGATTTCCCTAGACAGGCTTTACATTCATATAGATTGTCATTTGAAGACCCACATACAAATGAGATACTTAATTTTGAAGTGCCAATGCATGAAGACATGAAAAATTTAATTAAAAGGTTTAAAAAACATATTTAAAAATATGAAAAAAACTTGTTTTTATAAGTAAGATTATTGTATAAACCTTTGTCTTAGGAATTTATTATGAAGTTAGCTGGAAATGATATGTTAATTCAATCCCTTATAAATGAGGGAGTTGAATATATTTTTGGGTATCCCGGTGGGGCTGCTCTGCATATCTATGATTCAATTTTTCAACAAAAAGAAATGCAACATATTCTTGTTAGACATGAACAAGGTGCTACTCATGCAGCTGATGGATATGCAAGAGCAACTGGTAAACCTGGAGTAGTTATGGTGACATCAGGACCAGGTGCAACAAACGCCATCACAGGAATAGCCACTGCTTTTATGGATTCAATACCTATGATTGTTATATCTGGACAGGTCCAGAGCCATTTAATTGGCACTGATGCCTTTCAAGAAACAGATATGATTGGTATATCAAGACCTATCGTTAAACATAGTTTTACTGTAGATCATCAATCTAATATTGCTCAAATAGTTAAAGAGGCTTTTCATATAGCAACATCTGGTAGGCAAGGACCAGTTGTAATAGACATACCTAAGGATATAACAAGCCCAGATAACCTATTTGATTTTGAGTATCCTAAAGAAGTTAATATTAGATCTTACAATCCACCATTAGACCCTGATCCTTTGCAAATTGAGAGAGTTGTAGAAGCAATATTAAATGCCAATCAGCCAGTTATATATGCAGGTGGAGGTACTATATCAAGCAATGCCTCTGAAGAATTGAAAGAGCTAAATAGTTACATAAATGTACCGGTTACAAATACTCTCATGGGATTAGGAGTCTATCCAGCAACGGATGAAAAATTTTTAGGCATGCTTGGCATGCATGGAACATTTCAAGCAAATATGGCAATGCATAACGCTGATTTAATTCTTGCGATTGGAGCAAGGTTCGATGACAGAATTACAAACACACCTGAAAAATTTGCACCTAATGCACAAATAGTACATTTTGATGTAGATCATTCTTCAGTATCAAAAATTATAGAAGCTGATATTGCAGTTTTTGGACAGGTCAAGAATTCACTTACAGCAATTAATTCATTAATTAAAAAAAGATCAGCTGAAATTGATAGTACTAAAATTCAAAAATGGCATGCTCAAATTGCTGAATGGAAAAACAGTCATGGTCTTAATCATGATCTTTACAAAGATACATCTGATGATAAACCAATATTACCTCAGGCAGTAGTGCAACATATTTATCAAGCGTCTAAAGGAGATGCATTTGTTACATCAGATGTTGGGCAACATCAAATGTTTGCTGCACAATATTATCATTTTGATGAACCAAGAAAATGGATTAATTCAGGTGGACTTGGAACTATGGGTTTTGGATTGCCATCAGCTATGGGAGTAAAGCTTGCTTATCCTAATGAAGAAGTGGTATGTATTACCGGAGAAGGAAGTATACAGATGTGTATTCAAGAGCTCTCAACTTGTTCTCAATATAAATTACCAATTAAGATATTCAATATTAATAATTTATCTTTAGGTATGGTTAAACAATGGCAGGACATGAATTACGATGGAAGACATTCATCAATTAGCTATGAGGATTCATTGCCAGACTTTAAAAGCTTGGTTGAATCGTATGGTCATGTAGGAATTAAGATTACAAAAAACTCCGAATTAAAAAATGGGATTGAAAAAGCTTTTTCAATAAAAGATAAACTAGTTTTTGTTGATATCTTTGTTGACCCTAATGAACATGTTTATCCAATGTTGGTTGCACCTAATGGAAGTTTAAAAGATATGTGGCTATCTAAGGGAAATAAAACATGATAGAAAGACAACTTACCTTAATTATGGAAAATAAACCTGGAGCCTTAGCTCGAGTAGTTGGCTTGTTTCATCAAAGAGGTTACAACATTGATAGTTTGCATGTAGACCCTGTAGAAGACTTTGTACCTTATAAATTCATTGAAGATGAATTGAATATAAAGTTCTCTAAAGGTGAGGTTTCACGCCTTATAATTAAAACTACAGTAGGGGATGCCCTAATGAGACAAATTTTAAGACAAATAAATAAATTAATAGAAGTAATTGCTATTAGTGATAATGAGAGTACATATTTAAAGGGGATTCTAAGAAATGAAAATTTATTATGACGATGATGCCAATATAGAGCTCATAAAAAACCTAAATGTAACAATTGTAGGATATGGATCACAAGGCCATGCTCATGCAAATAATCTTAAGGATTCAGGAGTAAATGTAACTGTTGCTCTCAGAAATGGTTCATCATCATGGGATAAAGCCATTGATGCAGATTTAAATGTAATGACTGTTGAAGAATCAATTCCAAATGCTGATTTGGTTATGATGCTTGCTCCAGATGAATTTCAAAAAGGAATATTTGAAAAAAGCATAAAACCAAATTTAAAAAAAGATGCAATACTTGCTTTTGCTCATGGTTTTAATATTCATTTCAAGAAGATAATTACTGAAGAAACTAACAGCGTAATCATGATTGCGCCTAAGGGACCTGGACATACTGTTAGGAGCACATATAAAAAAGGTGGAGGCGTTCCATCATTAATAGCCATCTATCATGACTCTATTCATGGCAAAGAATATTCAGCAAAAGACATAGCACTATCCTATGCAAAAGCGAATGGTGGTACTAGAGCAGGTGTTCTAGAAACCTCTTTTAAAGAAGAAACTGAAACTGATCTATTCGGAGAACAAGCAGTTTTATGTGGTGGTATGACCGCATTAATTAAAGCTGGTTTTGAGACACTAGTTGAAGCTGGCTATAGTCCCGAAATGGCATATTTTGAATGTTTACATGAAACAAAGTTGATTACCGATCTCATACAAGAAGGTGGTATTGCTAATATGCATTACTCTATTTCTAATACAGCCGAGTATGGCGATTACCTTAGCGGCCCTAAAATTATTACAGATGAGACGAAGGGAGCAATGAAAGAAATTCTTAATAACATTCAATCAGGTGATTTTGCTAATGAATTTTTAGATGATTGTCGTCAAAGTAATGATGGATCAGGCGGACCTTTTATGAAAATCAATAGACAATCTACTCAAGATCATCAAATTGAAAAGGTTGGAAAAGAATTAAGATCTAAGATGAAATTTCTTAATTCAGAGAAGCTTGTTGATAAAGAAAAAAATTAATTAAAATTATTAAATAAAAAGCTATCTTCTTAAACATATCTCCGTTAGAATACGTTTCCCGTCCATGGAGTCGGTTGTTCTTTAAAATATTTGGTTACTCGTGTGGGTGTTCAAAATACGAGATAAAATTTAGATTTTTATTTAAAAATCAA
>MDTB01087824.1_pt1 | contig 24716 bp, 26 predicted proteins | sample 811161 | NCBI WGS metagenome assembly MDTB01 (sample SAMN05326650, study PRJNA326480) | marine metagenome | isolation source: seawater | place: Mediterranean Sea | collected 2009
AAGGAACAACCAATACTTGCGTTAACATCTAAACGTCTAGTAGCACGCATACCCGCCTCGGAGTACATCATGGCACTATTTTTAAAATACACTTCTTCTAGTGGAAATAAATCATAAGCTGGATAAGGGAGAGAGTCTAAATCTTGTAGTAATTCTCTCTTTGGTGAAATTATAAATTCTTTACCTTTTCTAGATATTGTTCCGTTGATTTTATGCCAATCTTTTTTGTTTTGATCAATCATGGACATTGCTTCTGGAAAAGAAATGTATGACTCACCAATAAACCCGAAGTCAACCTCTGGAAGCCAAGTCATTACTTCTTTGGGTATAGAGGTTAAGACACCACCACCTAAAGAAATAGTCACGTTTGGTAAAATTGCTCTAATCAATTTTACTATTTTCTTAATCGAAGCATAAGCAGTAGTTATGCCCCCTAATCCAATTAAATCCCATTTATCTGATAATAAAACCTCTTTAATTTGTTCTTCGCTAGCTCTCCAAGCGTTGTGATCATAAACTTGAACCTCATGGCCTTGCTTCATAATTATAGCTGCAAGTTGTGCCATGCCCATTGGCACATGCTTAGGATCTTCCTCTTCTCTAACCATTGGATTTATAAATAATACTTTTGCCATTATAAGTTTTTATTACAGAACTTTTTAAGTGACGTCCACACTATTCTTTTATTGAATAGAATTCCAGCCTGAGTACAATTTATTGTTCTAGATTGTGTATTATTAATCATTTCAAAAAAATTTTTGCGATACCACAGGTATACATGGTCTGTATAAAAACTTTTTTTAATATAGGGATTAAGAATTTTCCTATAAAATTTTCTTAATTCAATTTTATTTTTCGCAACCTTTTCAATTGCATCGAAATATTGAGTGTTTGAAATAGGTGTATCTAAATAATAAGCATAATCCATACCTAATAAAACTATGTCTTTAAAGCCGAAAACTTGATCAGCTATCATCCATGCTGCTGAACCTACGTTTCCCCCCGTATTAATCAGGGGGAGTTTATTAATTCTAAATATTTTTTTAGATAAGCTATTTTTTTTTTTTGTATCATCTAAAAAAGGATTCCACCAAAAAAGTTTGCTTTTTGAGGCTAATAATCTTTTTACAACCAATTTTGAGGATGAAGTACAAATTGCAACTTTAATTTTTTGAGAATTTTTATCAAACAATTTTATCATTTCTCTGTTAGATTTCAGTTCATTTTGAAATTTGATTTCTAAGTCTTGCCGTCTAAAATAGTTATCTTTTTGAATAGTTTTTAAGTTTAAGGTTTTATCTCCAAACCATCTTGCTATTCTAGTAGGATGAGGATCTAGTGTAACTACTAGGTCAGGTACAATATTCTTATTTAACAAATAGTATAATGCACCATCGCACGCAATTATAAAAAAAAAATTTCTATATTTTTTTAGGTATTTAGTTTGATCTATTTTTCTAAGACTTGGTCCTGACCCAACAACAACTCCAATTTTATCTGAGAATTTCCCCTTTAACTCCGCTATAGAGCTAGCATTTTTAGTATATTTTGTATTATACCTGATATTCGCCATAGTTTCAGATATGATACTTTTTAAAGTAACTTGATTAATTTTTTGATTAATTTTGTTTAAAAATTTCAACTAAGGAAACTTACTACTCTTTTAAATCCCAATTTATTTTCTTTTTGCTTACGTAAACCATTGAACCGCCGAGTCTCTTATTCGCCTCTTTTTCGAATTTGATTTCAAGCTCTTCTTCCTCAGTGAGTTTTTTTTTCTTAACTTGATTTTTTAATTTGTAATTTCCTTTTAATAAGCTCATGATTTTTTTAATTAAGTTATATTGATTTAAAATTTATATGCAAAATCTTTTAAATCGTCAATGTCTAAAGAGGCTTTTTTCCCCATAAGATAGCTAATTGTTTTTTTTGTGTAAAAACTTCCTTTAAAATTTTTTAATTTGCATATAAAAATTGCTCCATTTGGAATATAAAAGTAAGGTAATGTTTGTCTAAAACTTGCTTTATTTTTAAACACGAATTTTAAAAAATTATTTTTTTTTTGCATAATCCATCCAGTTTTTATCGGGGCTTCAGTGACTGATACTAGATTGTCAACTTTACTACTTAATTTATTAAAATAATAATTTAAAGCATTATCAATATGATGCTGATTTCTATTGGGAGAAGTTGCCTGTAAAAGCATTAAATATTTATAATTATGATTTCTATTTTCTTTGATCCATTTTAAGGTATGAAATATCACTGCTCCAATTTTAGCTTTATCCGATGAGAGTTTTTTTGGTCTTATAAATGGAGCATCTATTTTCATTTTTTTGGCTAAGTCAATTATCTTACTAGAGTCTGTAGAAACCAATACATGGCTTAAATATTTAGATTTTTTCGCTGCTTCTAAAGTCCATTTTACCAAAGGCTTACCTTTAAAAAATTTAATATTTTTATTTTTTACTCCTTTCGACCCACTTCTAGCTATAATTAATCCCAATATTTTTTTATTTTTCATTATTAAAGAAGCTGTTTGTTTTATTGTATTCAGTCCATTGACCGACATCAAACCACGAGTTTTGATTTATTGGAAAAATACCAATTTTTTTTTTTGATTTTTTCAACTTCTCAATTAATTCTTGGATATCAAAGTTTTTATTTTTTGGAATAAAATTAATTGTTGATTTTTTAAAAACGTATAGTCCAGTATTTATAAATAAATCGTAAGATGGTTTTTCTAAAAAATTCTTCAATGCGCCTTTATTATTTGTTTCACACACACCGTAAGGAATTTCAAAGTTTTTTATTGATGTTACAATAGTTAAATCATTGTTATTTTTTTCGTGAAAATCAAAAATCTCCTTAAAGTTATGATTGATGATAATATCACAATTAATACTAAAAAAGTTTTCTGTTAAATTATTTTTTAAAAGTTTTAGTGATCCAATAGTACCTAATGGTACCTTTTCTTTAACAAAGTTCACTTTGATTTTTTTATCATTCCTGCTTTTAAAATAAGATTTAAGAATTTTGCTCTTAAAGTTTAAAGTTAGAAAAAATTTTTTGATTCCAAACATTTTAAAATTATCGATTATATGATCTATTATGGGTTTTCCTTTAATTGGAATTAATGGTTTAGGTAAAACTTCAGTAAATGGAAGCAATCTTTTACCCAAACCACCTGACATAATTACAACACTGCAATTTTTAATATTTTCAACAGGTTTTTTTTCTCCAAAAGTTGTTTTCCAAGAGACAAAGTATAGATATTTAAAAGATTTTGGATCTAACACGGGAATCATAATATGATTTTGTTTTATAAGTATTTTTTTTACTTGTTTTTCATTAAATCTTCCCTCTAAAAGATAAATTGCTTTTTTTTTATATATTTTATTAATTCCACTTTTTAAGTTTACTCCTTTGATAATATTTCTTCTAATATCTCCATCTGTTAGTGTTCCGAGAAACTTATAAGATTTATTTACAACAATGAGGCTTCTTTCACCTGTTGACTCTAATCTTTTCATTGCTGAAAAGATTGATTGATTTGGTTGAATTGTAATATTTTTCATATGTTAAAAAATTTTTTGTTAAAATTACTCTTATAATTAATATTTTCTAGAACTTTAATAATATTTTTACTAACATTTATCCTCTCATACGGATTTAAAAAGTTTAAACTTTTTTTTTTCATTTTTATTACTTTTTTAATTAAATTTGTAATTTTGTCTTTTTGAGGCTCACAATGAAAAACTGACTTAGCTCTTTCTCTACCTGTTTGTCTATCCCCAATATCGATTGAGGGTGTCTTTAAACTTGGTGCTTCGATAATTCCGCTTGAGGAATTGCCAATTATTAAGTCCATTTGGGGTATCATGGACAAATAATTTTTACTACCCATTGATTTGATAAAGAAAAAATTATCTAATTTTTTTACACTTTCTATTTTTTTATAAACAATAAAGTTTCCTTCATCAGGATTAGGCATAGACATGAAAATATTTGTATTTTTCATTAATTTCAAAGCTGAAAAAATATTATTCATATTTTTTTTTATTTTTTGAGTTTTTCTATCGGGGTGATAGCTAAACAAGATATTTTTTTTATTGAAATTAATTTTCAAATCTTTTTTTAGCTCACATCTGCTTAAAAGTTTTATTCTTCTTATATTTTCTACGCCCAAACTTCCAACATGAAAAATATTTTTTGGATTTTCACCTAATTGTAAGACTCTTTTTTTAGACTTCTGAGTTGAAACAAAATGAAAATTGGACATCTTAGTAATAGAGTGCCTAAATATTTCATCCATTGAGCCCTCAGTAACTTCACCGCCGTGTAAATGTGCTATTGGAACATTATTAAAAACTGCAGCTATAGCTACTGAAAAAATTTCATATCTATCTCCTAAAATTAAAATAGCATCTGGTTTGTGGGTCGCAAATAATTTTGAAAAACTTGATATAATTTTTGATGATTGTAAGTATGTTTTTTCAAATTTTCCATTAGACTTATTGACTTTAACTGTTTTAAATATTTTATTTTTATCTTTAATTATTTCATTTTTTGTATAACCAAATAACTTATTAAGATGTGATCCGGTAACGATTAAATGTAATTTAAGTTTTTTTGATTTTTTTAAATCATAAATTAAATTTCTCAATATTCCATACTCTGATCTATTACTGGTTATTAAAAAAATTTTTTTATATCTTTTCATATTTACTATAATTTCTTTTTGATTTTTTTCCTATAAATCTATCCCAAAAATAAGGGCTTTTTCCTCCTGCTGGTCTGATTAAAGTTAAATTTTTTTCACTGAAGACCTCACCCTTCTTAATTTTTTTTTTTGCTACAATTGATTTTCTAACTAAATTTTTGTTTTTTTCCTCACTTGTAGTCACAAACTTAGAGCTTGATCCTAAGATTTTTTCTATAGTTCGAATTGTTCTTACCATATTTTTAAATTCTATTGGATTAAGACTAGTTTTATGGTCTGGCCCTTCAAGCCGTTTACTTAAAGTAAGATGTTTTTCAATAACTTCCGCACCCAATGATACAGCTACCAAGCTAGTTAGGTCTGTTTCTGTATGATCAGAATAACCTACACTCACTTTAAATTTATTTTTAATATTTATCATAGCTTTGAGGTTTACATTGTTGAGTGGTGTTGGATAAGCAGTATTACAATGTAAAATTGTCAATTTTTCTTTTTTTAATCCGGTTTTCTTCAATATGTCCAAAGCTTTTTTAATTTCTTTCATTCGGGACATGCCTGTAGATATAATTGTCTTTCTATTTGCTTTTCCAACTTTTTTTAAAAGAGGAACATTATTGATTTCACCAGAAGGTATCTTAAAAAAAGGTAAATTTAATTTCTTTATGTCTGAAAAATCATCGTGGTCAAATATTGACACAAAAAAATCAATCTTTAATTTTTTTGCCTCATTTTTAATTAAAATCAAATCACTAAATTTAATTTCATATTTTTTCAACATATCAAATTGATTATTAAATTTTTTTTCATTTTCTTTTTGATATTTTGCTTTTGGTGATTTTTTTGATACAATATTTTCAGTTTTATAGTATTGAAACTTTATTGCATCAGCTCCAGCATTCTTTGCTTTCCTAATAAGAATTTTTGCTTTTTTTACATCACCATTGTGATTTACACCTCCTTCAGCAATAATATAAATTCTATTTGTCAATATTTGATATCCTCGTTGAATAACCTTTATTTTTAAGAAATGTTTTTATTTGACTAATTTTTAAAATTTTTTTATGAAGTGCGGTTCCTAAAGCTATATTAATATTTTTTGAAATTTTTAATACATCTTCTATATTTTCTAAGGTTCCTGCTCCACCGCAAGCTACCAATGGAATATTTACATGCTCGCTCACCTCTTTAATCAATTCTAAATCGTAGCCCTTTAAAGTTCCATCTTGATCAATTGAAGTAACCAGTATTTCTCCTACTCCAAGACTAATACTTTTTTTAATCCAATTTATTACATCCATTTTAGTTCTTTCTCTTCCTTGAAGTGTATAAATCTCCCATTTTTTTTGGTTGTCTAATTTTTTTGCGTCTACTATTAATACAAGGCACTGACTGCCAAATCTTTTTGCAATCCCTTCAAGAATATCTGGATTATTAACTGCAGCTGAATTTATTGCAACTTTATCAGCCCCAGCATTTAAAAATTTTTGTGCATCTTCAACAGACCGAATCCCTCCACCAACTGTAATAGGAACAAATGTTTTTTTTCCTACTTTCTTTACAAATTCTAAAAGATTATTTCTTCCATACAGACTTGCAACAGTATCAATATAAATTAATTCGTCTATACCTTGCTCATAATAGTTAATCGCAAATTGCTCTGGGTCTCCTAGAACTCTAAGTCCCTCAAATCTCACGCCTTTTATTAGATTTGGCCCCTTAATATCTAATCTACCTATCAATCTAATTTTATTCATTTTGAAAATCTAAAAAACAGTTTTTCTTAAATACCATTTACCATTTTCATTGTACCAAATATGTGCGGATCTGAAATTATCACAGAGATTATCAAAATATTTTCTGTCAAATTTTGGTTGTTCAAACATACTGTATGCTTCGCTAAAATCTCTTTTATTCAATGAAAGATATTCAAATATTTCTTTCTGAAACCTCTCAGGATATTCACCATCAAATTTCTTTACTAAAGATACTCCCTCTTCTCTTTCAATATCTTTAGATCTTATTTCTTGAGCAGCGTCGTATGTAGCTCTTCCAATCCCAAATTTTATGTAAGTTGTGTAATAATGAAGATCATCAACTTTATCGTCTATGCTATTATATTTCGAATAAGTTCCAACAGTTCGTTCAGGTGCAGCCTCAAAATCGCAATTGTCTACTGAATAATAATAACAGCTTTGCGGATGCCACTTTAGATAATATCCTAAATATCTAAAATCTAGATTTGATATTTTATTAGGATCTCCTTTTTCAAGGGGTAAATAAGACTGTAGTTCACTCAATTTTACTCCGTAGTTCTCTATCAATTCTTTTACTTTAACCCCTCCAAGAACAAAGTTTTCTATATCTAAATGTGACTCGTACAGGGCTGCACTTACCTTAGAATCATTATTTTGTACTTTGGGGTTTCCATACTCAGCTTCATTTTCACCATAAATTATAAGCTTAATATTAAACTTCTTGGCCATCTTAGCTGCTAAAGTTTTTTGTCCTAATATAAATGGTTGAAAAGGATGTAGCAGTTTTTCGAGGGATAATCTTGTTAACAATCTATGAGTCTTACCACATGGCGTCATTAAAATATTATCTGCAGTTGTATTTATCCATTTTGAAAAATTTCTCCACCCCCAATCAGTATAAATTGTCGGTGACCACGTGACTGTTATCGGATTCATCTTATATTTGTTCTTTAGTAAATGAGATGCGAAAATGCTATCTTTCCCTCCTGATCCAGGAATAACGCAATCGTATTCACCGTTATTTTTTCTGTACTTGTTACATAACTCTTGAAGTTCAAGTTCTCTCTCTTGCCAATTAATACTTTCTTTTTTTTTGATGAAATTACATGCATCACAAATACCTTCTTCATCAAAGTGAATAGTTTTTTTTGTCTCTGAGGGTTTGTTTGCAAACTCAATCGTTGAATTTGGTCTTTGATTTGAAACAACACATTTTTTGCAAAACTTAACTTCCCTAGGAAGACCAAATTTATTTTCGGGATTATTGATGGTTTTTTTATATTTGGCTAAATCTAATTTTTTTGGATATTTAATCATGTTGAGTAAATTTTGTCTTATTGTTTTCTATTGAGTTGATATTAAGTTGCTTGTGTTTTAAAGCTAAGTGTTCAAACTTTCCTTGATCTAATAATTTTCCTTGAGATAACAATATCACATTATCACAATTTTTAATGGTTGATAGTCGATGAGTAACAATTATAAGCGTATAGTCTCCCACAAGGTTTTCGATATCCTCTATCAATTTTTTTTCTGTTATCATATCCAGTGAGCTAGTTGCCTCATCTAGGACTAAAATTTTTGATTTTCTATAAAGAGCCCTGGCTATTCCTATCCTTTGTTTTTGACCGCCTGAAAGCTTGACTCCTCTATTTCCAACTATTGTGTCTAAGCCTTTAGGCAATGAAGTAATAAGTTCGTTAAGTTGAGAAAGATTAACAGAATCACTTAAAAGTTTATCACTAATTTCTTTTTCAGAGACTCCAAAAGCAATGTTTTTTCTAATAGTATCATCAAGTAAATAAATATCTTGGGGTATATACCCAATTTGTTTTTGCCACGCTAGATAATTATCTTTTATATTTTGATTGTTAATCATTACCTTACCCTCTGAGGGTTCAAGCAATCCAAGAATCACATCTATTAAAGTCGATTTTCCTGTTCCAGTAGGACCAATTATACCAACTGAACTACCAAATCTAATATCAAAATTTATATTACTTAAAACCTTTTTTTTTGTATTTGGATATTTAAAATTAATATTTTGTAATTCAATTTTTTCATCCTTTTCAAAATATTTTATATCAGTGTTGTTAATTTTCTTGTCAACTTTTTTATCATTATATTTTTCATATTCTTTAATTTCACTAGAAACCAAATTAAAAGAAACAATTGAGCGACGCATACTTGTGATAGAAGCTGTAAGAGAATTGAATGATGGAATCATTCTAATAATAGCTATTCCTATAAAACTTAATTTTGGCAACAAATTTTCAATAGGATTTTCAAAATTTATTAATAATGTGGTTATCAATAAAATAATGCTGACAGCTAATATTTCCATTAATAAACGGGGAGACTTAACGACTATTTGAGAAAAAAAAGAAATATTTTCGGCTCCTTTTGTTTCATTATTGAACTCTTCAGTAAAAAACTTCTCTTTAGCAAGTATTTTAGTATCTTTGATCGCTCCAAAAACTTGATTCACTAGTTGTATTTGTCTAGCGCGATGAAAAAGTGATTTTTTTGTTAAATTGGTCATTTTATTTTTGACAAAAAAATAAAAAATTAATGAGACTAAACTTATTGATGAAAAAACTACTAAGCTTATGACCGGTTCTACTAAGAGTAAAAGTATGAAAATTACAAGAAGTACCAGAATTTCACGAGTTACTATCATCATACTATCAATATGTTTAGTACAAGATGCTACTTCTGCTTGAACATTTCGTGTAGTAATTGCTGGATTACGATTTAAGTGCAAAATATAAGGACTAATTAAATAAGCACTAAATAATCTTTTTGAATTCTGAATAGTTAATTTTTTTTGAAGGCTAGCTTGCAGACAAACGGTCAGAAAGATAAAAATATTTTTAAACACGAAGAATGTAAACAGAATAGTAGCAACTATCAAAACTTGGTCGAAGTGACTCTGTTGAACAATAAATGAAAAAAATCCATTATCTGGTAGGTAAGTTAAAATTTTGTCTGGGTTTAAAAGAAAACCTATAAATATGGGTATTGATCCCACACCTATCATTTCTAAAAAAGCTGAAATTAAGATTCCAATAAATAATAAAGTGAAAAGAAAAAATTTTTTTTTGCTTATTAAATTAGAGAGTTTTGAGTACATTGAGATTTATCTTAAATTTTGATTGTAAATTTTTTTACAATTTCTTTCAATAATGTTTTTTGTCGATGTGATTTTGAAGTTAAAATTTTTTCTTATCTTTTGATTAGATATCGTAAAGGAGTTTTTCTTTTTTTTAACAAAAAATATTTTTGATTTTGATTTTAAAATTTTTTTTATCAAATTTACGACTTGTATAAATTTTAACGGTTCAGAAGCTGAAAAATTATAAGCGTCACTTTTTACAAATTTTTTATTTATTACAAAATTAATAAATCTAGCTAATTCTGTAGGGTCAGCAATATTATTGAATTTATCATTATAATTATAAATATGTACGTCTTCATTTTTGATCATCTTTTTAACAATATTTGTGATGAGCGGACCATTCCTAGTTATATTTTGAGAGAAGATCCCTGGTATTCTTAAGCTTATTGTTCTAAATTTATTGGAAGTATTAGAAAATAATTTTTCTGATAAAAATTTTGATTTACCATATAAAGTTGGCCTACATTTTTTTTGACCCTCTAAAACATTTTTGTTTTTAATATTTCCATAAACATCCATTGATGATAAGAAAATTATTTTTTTTATATTTTTTTTATTTGCAAAATTTATTAAATTTTTTGTCATCTGAACATTTTTTTTAAAAATGATATTCATTTTTTTACCAGTTTTTGAAAGCGGATTTTTGGCGGCGCAGTGAATTAAAATATCAATTTTATAAGAACAAATTAATGGTTTTGTTAGATCATGTTTGATAATTTTAAGTTTATTTTTTTTTTTTTGTTTTATATTTGAGTTACTTAAAAGACAAATTTCAAGTTTTTTATTTTGAATAAGTAAATTAGATAATTCTTTGCCGACTACACCGCTAGCACCAGTTATCATAAGATTCATACTATTTTACTGTTTTTAAACAACTTGGAAGGATTTGTTTAATTTGCCAAATGTCTTCAATTTTTTTAGCTTCTTTTCGGTTACTAATTTTTAAACCCTCAACTGAAAAATGTATCTCTTTTTTTAAACTTAAAATTTTTTTGTAAATTTTTAATCTTATTTTTTTTTCCTCTGGAAGTTGAAATAAGCTATATGCTACTATTCCATCAATATCTTTTGATTTTAGCTCAACCAAAATTTTCTCCAGCATTAAATGTGATTTCTCCATCCCATATTCTGTAGCGCTTAATAGATAAAAGAGTCTTTTTTTTTTACAATAATCCCTGATAACTATATTTTGTACGTGTTGAGGTGCTCTTTCTCCCATAAAAGGTCTGCAAAATATGTATCCTCTTACTTTTTTTAATTTCATTTAGGAAATTTGTATGAAACGCCTTTTCTAGATGCAGCCTTTAAAGTAATCGGTTCATAAAACTCACCAATTTTTTTATCCGCATAAGGAGTAAATATACTTTTAAATCTGCAATTCATAGACCACCTTGTTTCATTTTCTTTATTTATCCTATTGCCGTGAGGTAAAGATTGATCAAAAATAACAACTTGCCCATATTTTACATCAAGCCAAATTAAATCTTTTTTAACTCTTTCAAACACGTCTTCACTTGTTTTTATTTTTTTATTTAGGAATAGATCTTTTAATTTTTTACTTTTATTTGGTGGTAATAGATACATTGATTTTGTTTTGAAGCAATCAACTAAAGGTAACCATATAACTGTCTCAAAAGGTGAAACACCTGACCACGTATCTGCATGAATCGGAAGAAGAGAACTATCATCATTAGGCAGCTGAATACTCAAGTTTACTCTTAATTGCATTGCAATTTCATTACCAACAATTACATCAACTAGTGATTTTGAAATTTTGTAAAAGTTTTCTCTAAACTTATCATTTGAGTTAATTTCATCAAAAACATTCAATCTAAACTTATTTAGATCAGAAATTTTTATATATTTATGTATATTGTCTAAAATTTTTCCTGTTTTTTCTTTTTTTGATTTTGGTAAATTTTTTAAAACTATCTTGAAAAAAAAATCTCTTATCCAGTTCAATGAATCAAGATTTTCGATATTGTGAATTACATATCCATTTTTCAGATAATTGTTAGTAATTTTTTTTTCTTTGTCAGTTAAAAACATCTTAAATTTCGATTATTTAATTAAATTTTTTTATATTTTCATTATAATATTTTTTAGCTTTAAAATAACATTTTTTTACATCAATATCAGACTTAGCAAATTCTCTTCTTTTTAAGTATTGTCTATTCAACATTTCACTTAATATTATACAGCACCACTTGATTCTATGTATACCAATCACAGCTTTAAACCTTTTATCTATATAATTTTGATTGCTAAACAATTTTAAAATTTTTTTATAAAAAAAATTAATTTGCTTTTTATTCAATCTATAATCAGGTTGACAAATATAATCGCAGATTAATTTAACTGGGTCGTCCAAGCCTGCATATTCAAAATCGAAAAAATAAAGTTTGTTATTTTTTTTAATAATATTATGAAATCCAAAATCTGACGGTGAAAGTATTAATTCACTGGGTTTCAATTTTCTCGAAATTTCTTCTTTTGAAAACAATTCATAAATATTTACTACTTTTTTTTTTAATGACTTTTTTAAATCATTTCTCACGAAAAATTTTGCTTTTTTGTATAAGCCATGATTTTTTGAAAATCGTGATAACATTAATATTCTTTTTTCTGCTGTGTTAATATGATCTTTCAGCGATAGACAGGCCTCGGTGGCTTTTTTATTATATAAATTTTTTTTCCTTGGAAAATTCAAATTAATTTTTCTTATAAAATTTATACATTGCTGGATATCTTTTTTTCTAATTTTTTTTACTTTTTTACCATCAATATAATTAAATATATTTTCTTGACTTACAGGATTAGAAGATAAGATTGATGGTAAGTTTTTAATTTTTTTATTTTTTAAAAAATTTATAAAGTTGGTCTCACTTTCATATCTAGAGTATTTAATTCCATTTTTTTTATTTTTTAGATATTTTTTGTATACACATAATTTATTTTTATAAAGAATTTTACCGACCAAGTTGTTTTTTCCAGACTGTATAATTTCTAATCTCATTATATTTAGTTGCTTAAATCTTTTTTGATTAATTTTTTAATTGACAGTACTTTAAACGTATTATTTTTATACTGAATTTTTTTTATATTATTTGGCAACATATCGATTATAATTTTAAGATCGTCAATAAAATGTGTAATTTTCAGTTTTTTTATTCTTAGAATTTTTTTTTTTAATCGAAGGCTCAAAGTAATACTTACATTTACCAATTTTATTTTTTTTGTTAAAAATATTTTTATTTAACCATTTTCGAGAAACTTTGTGCAAATTTATCTTTTTTCCACTATATGGAAACTTTGTTTTATGGCTTATTACGTAAAATTTAATCTTACTTTTTTTTAAAAATCTAAAAATTGAAATAAACTTTCTATTTGGTTTGGCTTTTTCAATCTCTTGACTATAGACAGCACTTTGAAGTTTTTTCCATTCTGCAATTTTTTTATTTTTAATTAAATTTTTTTTAATAGTTTCTTTGTTTCTTTTAAAATTTTTTCCAATAAGTTGGTCCTTTAAAGCTAGTTTATAGAAAATATTATCATAATTTATGAGGGTATTATCAAAATCAAAACCAAAGATCATTTTTTTTGGATAATTTTTTTTATCTTTTTAAAAATTTTTTTTGAACTTAATCCAACTTGGTCTCTTGCTAATATCTGATTACCAGTGGAATGCACAAATTTATTTTCTATTCCTATTAAATAAACTTTGCCGGCGTCATAACCATTCTTATTAGCCCATTCAATAATTGAACTACCTGCACCTCCATTAGTAAAGTGCTCTTCAACGATAAATATTTTTTTAAATTTTTTAAAAACAGATTTTAAAACTTTATTATCTAAAGGCTTAATATATCTTAAATCAATTACAGAATTTTCTATTTTTGAATCTTTTAATTTTTTACTTGCGTCAATAGCCTCAATTAAAATATTTCCAACACTTATAATTAAATTAGTTTTTCCGTTAATTATAATGTTAGATTTTCCAATTTTTTTTCTGTTATTAATGATTGGCTCATTTTTTTTTCCAATTCTTAAATAAACAGGTCCTTTTATTTTTATGGCATCTGTTAAAAGTTTTTTAACTTCATTAGGGTCAGAAGGACATAGGATGTTCAAATTTGGAATTGATCTTAACAATGCAATATCTTCTAAAGAATGATGAGTAGAACCTAGAGAAGAGTATGATAGACCAGCTCCAGTACCAACAATTATAACTGGAAGATTTGGATAACATATATCTAGTTTGATTTGTTCAAGGCATCTTATTGTATTAAATGTTGCTATTGTGTAAGTTATAGGCCTTAGTCCAGTATATGCTAATCCAGAAGCAACTCCAGTCATAGAGGCTTCTGCTATTCCACAATTATAAAATCTTTTTGGAAAATTTTTTCTAAATTTATCAAACAGCCTATTACCTATATCACCCGATAATAAAACTATTTTTTTATTTTTTCTTGCAATATTATTTAATTCGCTCGCAAAAGCATTTCTCATTTATAATCCTAATTCTTTCTTTGCTTTTTTTACCTCTTCAACATTAGGTATTCTGTAATGCCAGTTATTATCGTCTTCCATAAATGATACTCCTTTTCCTTTCACTGTGTTTGCTATTAACACCGTCGGTTTAGAAAATTTTTTTTTAAGATTGTTATATAGTTGTTTATGATTGTGACCGTTGACTATTCTTACATTCCATCCAAAGCTTTTCCATTTCTCTGCGAAGGGACTTAAATTTAAAATGGATCTTGTTTTTCCTATGCCTTGCCATCCATTGAAATCTACAATTGCAATTAGATTATTTAAATTTTTTGAACTTGCAAATAAAGCTGACTCCCAAACTGTACCTTCGTTACACTCTCCATCTCCTAATAAAACGAAGGTTCTAAATTTCATATTTAAAATTTTTGCAGATAAAGCCATTCCACAAGCTATCGGTAATCCATGCCCTAAAGATCCTGTTGGAGCTTCAATCCCCTTAAGTTTAGGATTTGGATGCTCTTCCAAAAGTGAACCTTTATTTGCGTAAGTATTTAATTTATTTTTACTAAAAAAACCTTTGTGAGCTAAAGTTGCATATAAAGCTCCAGCCGCGTGCCCTTTACTTAATATAAATCGATCTCTTGAATTCATTTTCTTTCTGGGATTAATCTTTAAAATTCTTTCGTATAGAATTGTTAAAATATCAATGCATGATAAAGATGAAGCTAAATGAGCAGCTTTTGATTTATGAGACATTTGTACAGCTGTGTATCTTAATTTTGCAGCTAATTTAATTGTTTTCATTAGTTTTTATCGTTATTCAAAAAAAATAAATTCATAATCTCCTGAATAATTAAACTCGTCAAAAATATATTTCCACTCGTCAACATCAAAAAATGACTCGCACACAGTTGCCCAACATTGCAAATTAAAAAGTTCCTCTTCATTTCTATAACTTTCAACAACAATATAAGCCTGTTTTGCAACTCTATTAATTTCTAAGATGGATTTTTTAAGATCGAAAAATCTTAAATTATGAAGAACATTTAAAGAAATAACTAAATCAATTTCTTTGTCTTTATATTTATATTTATCCTGGGCTTTTTGAAAGTAAACATGTGGCTTTGTGATTTCAGTGTTATGTTCTAGAGCATAATTTGAAATATCAAAACCCATAATTTCTAGTCCAGGCTCTAGAAGTTTCATTTCATGAAGTAAAAAGGCTTTACCACAACCTATGTCCAATACCTTAGATCCAGACTTCAATTGATAATCTTGAATTAATTGTTTTGCCATTTCTTTCCAATGACCCGGAATATATTTATACCCGCCATATCCAGTTCTTCTATTTCCGTCCCAGTAATGAAAATCATATTTTTTAGCAATTTTTACACATTTAGCTTTATCGTTCATCATTCTGTCTAGGTAGTCTCTTTTTGATGATTTATGCAAAGGTGTTATATAATTTTTTAACTTTTTCATTTTTGAAAAACTTCTGAAATTAATTTATGAGTTTAAATTTCTTTGTTAATTAAAGCTCTTTTGGTTTTAAATATCCACATCTATTGCATCCATTGAGGGTGCCCTTGGCTCTAACTAAATCTCTAAACTTTTGTGACTCCTTTGAAAATATAATTTCTGATAATTTTGAAGTCTTTACATTTCCTAAGGGCACCGCCATGCAAGGGAACAGATTTCCATCTACATTTATATATACACAACCCCATGGAGCATAACATGTTGAAAAATGCTTTGGCTCATGCTTTTTATTATTTAAATATAATAGATCCTCTTTTTTGAAACTTTTATTGTCTCCAAAGTCAAGCAAACTAGGGTGAAGATAAGATTTGTATCCATGTTTGTAGTCATACTCTTTTATTAAATTTAGTTGCTCTATAAGTAGATCAAATTCTTTATATTGATAGGCTTCATACTCTTTATCAATCGCTTCAAAATCAAACATTAAATCAGAGTGTTGAATTTCAGCGCCTTTTAACATTTGTAAACTATGAGTATCTGCTTTTAATTTTTCCATTACTAGTTTATGAATTGAGAAAAGATCTTTGATGTTCTCCTCTAAAATTACAGTTTTGATATCTAAAGCTGTTTTGTCCTCCTCTTTATCTCTTAATTTAATAAACTGGTTTAGTTGGTTTACTAAAAAATCCCATTGATGATTTTTAAAATCTCTATTCACATTTCCAATTGTATCAATTGAAACTGCTAACACTTTAAAATTTTTTTCTTTAACTAAAAGGTCAATTTTCTGATCATTAAGAAGTAAACCATTAGTAATCATATTTGTTTCATTAAATATATTTGCTTTTTTAAAAATAGTTTCAAAACCGTTTTTATTATACTCAAATAAAGTTGGTTCCCCTCCGGTTAATGTAATTCTAGAATTTTTTGGTATTTGATCAATGACATTTACCCATTCATTAGCGCTCATAAAGCTAGATTTTTTCTTTCTTTCTTGAACACAAAAAGTACATTTTAAATTGCAAAGATTTGTTAATACAAGAACATATCGTCTTGGCATTAAATTATCTTTGGTAAATGCTAACTTGGCATAATCTGCTTGACGTTTATAATATGCATTGGCTTCTGATGAATTTTTCATAAGATTATTTTATTATTATAAATTTAACTCCTTCATCCACTTAACAGTATAACATTTGTTAGATTCTATAAAACCTTTTTTTTCATAACAATTTTTTATTTCATTTATAGCATCTTTCACAGAGAACTTTTTTTTAAAGCCTGTTGCAATAAGTTTATCGGAGTTTTGTCTATATGACCTTGGATCGTTATTATTTTTTATCTCTATTTTAGAAGGTATAATTGATGACACTAATTTTGCAATTTCTATTATTTTTAAATTTTCAAATCCTGCATTATAAAAACCTGATGGTATTTTTGGGTTCAAAATAAAGTGTTTATAAACATTCGTGAGATCTTGAATGTGAATATTTGGTCTTACCTGTTGTCCGCCAAATACAGTCATGGACTTGTATTTAAGCGCTTGAAAAGTAAGCATGTTAACACTCACATCTAATCTCATTCTCGGAGAAAATCCACAAACTGTAGCAGGTCTTATACAATGCACCTTTATATCATTTTCATAGCTCTTTAATACTCTCTCAGCTGTCATTTTAGTCTGATTGTAAGTAGAAATAGGAAGTAAAGACAAGTCTTCTGTAACTTCTTTTTCCTTCTTTACTCCATAAACGCTTCCAGAACTTGCAAATATGAATTGTTTTACTTTATTTTTAACTGCATTTTCTATCAGTTTTTGAGATGCTAAAACATTTACTTCCCACGAAAGTTTGGGATTTAATTCAACACCTGGGTCATTAGCTATATTGGCTAAATGTATAACTACATCAACGTTATCCAATGGAATTTTGTCATACTCTCTAATATCTAATTTTATAACTTTTAAGTTTTGATGAGGTTTGAGATAATTTCCAAACCACTGAATGTCAATCACTGTAATATTATGACCAAGATTAGCTAGATCGTTTGTCAAAACTGTACCAGTAAAACCACAACCGCCTGTAATTAATATATTCATCAAATTATTTTAATCCATTTTTTTTAGCAAAACTTAATATAGCCTCACAAGCTCGATGAGAGGATTTTCCATCAAGATTGAAGAAAATTTTTTTTAGTAATTCTTTTCTATTTTTTGAAAATTTCTCAGGATTTATAATACTATCATTTATGGAGTCAATAAGTGTATCAATACATTTTACTATGTGACCTGCACGAAAGTTTTTGGGCATATCGCTGTCAATCCAAGGACTTGGATTCTCATTGGGTTCAATATAAATAATTGGCCGATCTAAAACCATAAATTCAGTTATTATCCCAGACAAATCACTTATTAATATGTCTGTTATCCAAAGAAACTCGTTAGGATCGTTTCTAAAATTTGACGTAAAAGTTGTTTGCCATACGACCTTATATTTGTTTGCTATATCAATGAATTCTTGTCTATCGGTTAAGAAAGACAAACTATGTAATCGAACAATAAAATTTAATTCCTTTTCGTAGATTTTTTTGCAAAGTTTTTCGAAAATTTTTATTTCATCTCCTAAATCTCTAGCAAATAAAGCGCTATTTCCATGACCCCATCCCCAAGTTGGTGCGTACATCACGGTTTTTTTTTTTGGATCTAAACCGTTCTCTAACATTATTTTCTTTCTATCATATTTTCTGTTTACTAAATCATCGACTCTTGGCCACCCTACAATTTTGAGTCGTTCATCATTTTCATCAAGGTTAAATCTTTTAATAAATTGATCTTTATGATACTGGCCAGGTAACAAAATAAGATCATAATTTAAAACTGGTTCATAAAATGCGTATTTTTTTATTGGAACTGAATGAAAGGTTTGTACTCTCAAAGCTCCGTTGGAAATGAAATTTAGTTTATTTGGTGAGTCCACAATCCATAAGTCAGGATTTATATTTTCTTCAATTTTTTTTTGAGCTTCCACTGGATCTATAGATTTAAACATATTTCCATTATTTATATCGAAATTTTTTTTATATTTTTCCTCAAAAAAAAATACGTTTTTGATATTTTTTTTGTTCAATAAATCACGTAAAGATTTATCTGGTACTCCCCACCAACAGTCTGCTTTATCTTTTAAAATTTGCCAGTATTTACCTACTGTCATAAAACTTTGTGAATAAAAACCAATTTTCATAAATTTTAAAATATAAATGAATTTTAGATTAAATCTTTATTAGCTCTTAAAAAATGAGCTCCAATTCTTGATCTTATTACTCCATGAAGATCACTTGACTTAAAATGTTGCCAAAATTTTTTTTGTAAGATTTCATCCTCTTCATCTTTTTTCCAAGTTCCATCTAATCTACTTTCCATTTCTTGAGTTATTTGTAAAATTTCTTCTGAGGTATTATCGATAAGCTCTATCCCTTTTTTTTCATATTGATCTTTTCTGTCAAATCTACCAACCCCTGAAGAGATTATCTCTTTTATTTTCATCAATCTTTTTTCTGACTTAAGCCAGTATTTTTTAAAACTAAATAACCATGTCGATAACCAGGGTCCAATGCGTTCAAACTGAGAAAAGTTTACACAAACCATAGGTTTCCTAAAATTCCATCCAGGTACTGAAAGATAACCAGTATCTGAGCCTAATATATATCTACACTTTGAAGCTAGATGTATATCTAACAAATCAGTTCGAAAACCGTTATTGTCGTAATCAATTATCTTAGAATTTTTTGAGACTATTTTATCGCTTACTAACTGACCTACTCTAATTACTACATTGCCTTTTTTTGTTAACATTTCTGCAGCAGGTATAAAATCATTGATGCTACAATTTCTAAAAGAATTATGGTCAAAATTTAAATCAAAAGGATAACCTTCATCTAAAAATCTTTGTCCACGATTTATTAAAAGAACAAATTTATCTTGTTCATTGATTTTCATATTTTTTAAACTTATTTTGGCTTCCTCTATTTCTTCCTTTAAAAATGATAAATGGATTGGACTTTTTTCCAATAAACCATGAATATCTCTACTGTTTAAGGAATTTTTAATTATATGCTCTTTTCCAAAAGAGAATAAATTCATAACATTCCAAAAATATTTTGAAATTTGATTAACACGCAGAATTCTTCTCCACATCTTCAATAATTGTTTATTACAAGTATAGTTTGTAGTGCTAGTGCAATAAATATCGTAACTGTTATTTGGTTGTATTCTATTTTCTTTTTCACAAAGGTTTAACTCTGGTCCTGAGGAAAAAGGACCTATTTTTTGTGAATTTAAATTACCAAATCTAATAAATAAAAAAGGTTTGATGATTTTTATTATCAAGCATAAAAATAAAACAAATGGATATATTAATATATTCTTTAAATTAAATGTTTTTTTTATAATTTTTTTAAAAACATAAAATTTTCCTTTCTCCTTAAGTCTTCCAAAGAAAATTATTTTATATCTCTGTAAAAATATTTTTGAAATCATCCAAAATTCTATTAGATTATCTTAGTAAATGCTCAATAGTTTTAAGAATTTTAGTTTTGTTAATAGTTTCTTTATTACCGATAGTTTCTATTGACTGGGCTGCTGCTAGTGAACTCAATAGTAGAGAAAGTTCATTATTCATATTCATTTTCAAGCATAATGAAATAATCGAAAGCATAGCATCGCCGGTTCCTATTTTATCAACCACAGTATCTGCAAATGCTTCACAAGAATTAAATTTTTTATTTTTTTTATTATAAATTACTGCTCCTTTATTTCCTTTAGTAACAATTAAATTTTTAATATTTCGTTGATGAGAAAGATTTTTCATCAGTAACTCTGTTTCTGTGGACCTATCTCTCATCTCATGATGTATTTCTCTGTTATTTATTATTACACAGTCGATGTTTTTATAATTTCTCATGCTGTGATATCCAACATTAGCTGCATTTATTTGAGCATTTAATGCAAGATATTTTGAATACCTGCAAATAATTTTAGCATTTTTATTTGATATAAATCCATGACCATAGTCTGAAACAATAACTAAGTCATATTTTGGTAATATTTTTTTTAAATTTATTCCTACAAGTTCATCTTGTTTTTTGTTAAGCGCATCATCATTTATTTTATAAACGCCCAAAACTTTATTATTACTTACATGATCCAAGAACCTTCTTTTCAAGATGGTAGGTGATTTTTTCTTTTGAATAAATTTTAAGGAGACATTTTTTGGCAACCCTTTTTTTATCTGGTCTAAATATTCCCCTTTTTCACCCACCATAGAAAATAATGCTGTCTTTTCACAAAAGGGCGAAACATGCCTTGAAAGTGCTGCAGCGCCACCCAAATATTCTTCTGTTTTTAGATCACGCAGTGCTAAGATTGGCTCTTTACCAGATTTTCCCAAAGCCTCACAGAATACATACTGATCAATTATCGTCTCTCCTATTATCAAAACTCTTAGTTTTTTAAATTTTTCAATTAAATTTTTAATCTTTAAAAAAGAATAATTTTTCTTAATTTTTTTTATCAAAAGCTTCTGACTTTTAGATCGATAATTATCAAAATTGTTTATTAATTTGCTTGAACTAAATGTTAAACCAGAAGTATAAATTATTTTACCTCTAGTTTGTTTTATTGCTTTTATTTCATTTTTAATTTGACCAGTTATATCACTTTTATTGTCCTTATAATCTGGCCCTTTGCAATAAATGTTAGGCTTGATTTTTTTAATTAGTTTTATGGCTGTTGGCGTTGTATTTAAAATTACATAGTCAACTACATCAAGTGCGGCTACTGCTTCTATTCTTAATTTTTGTCTAAAAGCTGGTCTACCAGGTCCTTTTTGAACAAATTTATCTGGAGTGATACTTACTACTAAGATATCTCCATATCCTTTAGCTTCTTGGAAATGTTTTATATGTCCTACGTGTAATAAATCAAAGACTCCATGACAAAGAACTATTTTTTTTTTATGTCTTTTTTTTAAAAGAATTCTCTCAAGTTTATCGATAGTTAAAATTTTTTGTTTCATATTATTTTGAATAAAAATTTAAAAATTTTTTTACTCCCTTTTCAATGGAAATTTTGGGTTTCCATTTTAATTCTTTTTTGATTTTATTAATATCAGCTAGTGATCTCTTTGTTTCTAAGTATTTAGGAGAAATATATTTTATTTTTCCTCCAAATAATTTAGCTATATAATTAATTTTAGTTTCTTTACCAAAACCTACATTATAAATTTTACCTTCTTTTTTTGAAAGTGCAGACTTAAGCATCGCGCTTGCGGTGTCTTGAACATGAATAAAATCCCTTGTCTGATTTCCATCTCCTATAATTGTTAATGGTTTTTTCTTTAATTTTTGATCAATGAAAAAACCAAAAACTGATTTATAGCCATCCAATGTATTTATTCTTGGTCCATAAACATTAAATAATCTTAAAGAAATCGATGGTAATTTATAGATTTTACTCCAACGCATAATTAATTTTTCAGCTCTCCATTTAGTTGAAGCATAAGGATGGGGTAATTTAATTTTTGCTTTTTCACTAGTTGGAAATTTTTTTGGAGTACCGTAAAAACTCGCCGAAGCAGCATATATAAATTTTTTAATTTTTGCTTTTTTTGCAGCTTTTAAGATATTTAAAGTACCAATTACATTAACTTTATAAAACTTTTTTGGATACTTTATGCTCTGAATAAAATTTGCTAAAGCTGCTAAGTGGAAAACATAATTTACATCTTTAAAATACTTATCTAATTTTTTATTTTTTGATATATCAACTTTTATAACTTTTAAATTTTTCTTCAGATTATGTGATAAATTTTTTTTTTTACCTGTATAAAAATTATCTAATACAATAACTTCATGACCTTTGCTTAATAGATGATCGACTAAATTACTGCCAATAAACCCTGCGCCTCCCGTAACTAAAGATTTCATTTAATTAAATAATACTCTCTCAATTTTTTTAATAAGTTTTTTATGTTTCTTAAGTTGTCCTAAATAGCCGTGAATATTAATGTTAGGTAAATTTGACAGATAATAACCATAATAGAAATTAATCAAACCCTCTTCAAAATGACTTTTAGCTCTATAAGTTGTATCGAGTTTGTATTTATATAAATTAAATAAAAGTTGCCAATAACTCATTTTATTTGGAGTATAATCTAAAAAAAAATCCCAGCCGTAGACATTAACTTTTTCAGCTAAATTAGTTAATGCACAAATGGCTGGTAAAAAAGATCCAGTCTGAGCCCAATGAGGGTGGGGTGGTAATAACGGTGGTTTAAAAACTTTTTCTACCACTTTAATCCGTTTGCATTGTTTGTCATCAAATAAGCTAAGATATTCTTTCTTATTTGTTTCCTTATAAAATGTAAAATATTTTTTATCTTTGTCTATACCATAAGGCTCAACGGCTAAAACTTTATGGCCTTTTGTTTTAAATGCTTCTATTATTTCTTTTCTAGCATGTACATAAGTGTAATTTTCATTTTTAATTTCTCTACACTCCTCTAAATTTACATTAGGCAAATTATGTCCTTTTCCAGCTTGCTTGGAGACACCAAATTCAGATGAATAAATTATATTTCCTTTGATATCCTTATGAAGTGGTGCCCAAAAGGAAATAAGGAAAACAGGCTCTGAAATATTTTTTAATTTGTTTAAATCAAAACTAGATCCTATTCCAACAATATGAATTTCTTTCTCTTTTTTTAAAGAATTATTTTCTTTTTTAAAGATTTCAAACGGTAAAGTTGGTTGAGAATCTTTTAAAAATTTATTTTTTTTATTTGGTAAAAATTTTCTTGTTGAAAATCTAAATACTTGTTCGGGCCAGAAATGTAACAAAAACATCATTATTATTACATCTGTTAGCCTGGAAAGATTAACAATTTTTTTTTTTAAGCCAGTTAAGATTTTCCAAATAAGTGGAAATTTTTTTAAAAAATTTTTAAAACTCGTATAAAGCATATAATTTAATTTTTGACCATAGCTCCGCACTTTGCAAAATACCTAACTGCACTTTTGCTTTTGTCATTTAGAATTTCTTAAGCTGGGGTAAATAAAAATTGGTTCCTTTTTATTGTTGTTTTTACATTACCCATTAAAATTTTAATTCTATTTTTTTGTAAATCGATAATATGAAAAATTTTGTCTGTAAAAGGTCCAGATGAAAATCTATATTTCGTATTGATATTTAAATCAAAAAATTCTCTAGATAAAAAACCTTTTTCACACTCCGATTCTTTACATTTTTCTATAAATTTTTCTATATCTCTTTGAGACTCCACAAGACCATCCAAAAAATATTTTAAACCTCTTAAAAATCTTAAGGAATTAATTATACTTTTGCTTTCAAGATTTTTATGAAAACAGAATAAATAATCCCCTAGCAAATTAAATTCTTTATCAATTAGTTTATTATTTTTATATTTTTGAATTCGAATTTTAGGAATATAAATTTTGAAATCACTACCAAGTTTCTTTTTCAAGTCTTCTTTTAGAAGTCCCAAACTTTTTTTTTCAAATTTTAAAACTGTCCACATTTTTATTTTCTTTTTTTAAGTTCTTTTTTTAGCTCCTCATATTCTTTCATTTTTCTCCTCATAAAATTTATTGTGAGTCTTGTTCTATGAGCTATACCCTTAGGAGTAATGACATACTGCAGATGACTAATCTTATTAGTTTTTTTTTGAAAATTTTGAAGTTTAACAAGACCTTTGTTTTGTAAAGCCTTTAAACAATAATTTAATTTCCCCAAACTAAAACCAAGTTGCTGTGCAAGCATTCTTTGAGAAGCTTCGGGAGCTTTATTTATTTTTCTTAATACTTCAAATTGATCTTGTTCATTTTTCATATGTTCAAATTTTGAACAGACTAACGTTCAATGATTGAACAGTCAAAGACTTATTTACTGCTAGCGATAGATATATAGTTATATAAATTACTACATATTGAATTATCTTTTATTTTTTTTGTTATTTCTTTTTAAAGACTAATCTACATAAATGAGGATTATCTTTACCAAAAACTGACAGGCCTCTTCCCT
>MDTB01103182.1_pt1 | contig 24715 bp, 20 predicted proteins | sample 811161 | NCBI WGS metagenome assembly MDTB01 (sample SAMN05326650, study PRJNA326480) | marine metagenome | isolation source: seawater | place: Mediterranean Sea | collected 2009
GGCCTCAACAATGGCTCGCTGCTGCTTCGGGGTCAAATTTCTATTCTGCATAAGCTTATTAGCATAAAGAAGCTTAGCATTGAAAAGATTCATCTCAGTTAGTTGTCCTTTAAGAGCACCAACGGCTTTCTTGTATTCAACTAGCTGTCCTTGGAGAGCACGATTCTTACGTGCCTCACTAATTCTTGTTCGATTGGTTCTGCGTGTCTCAGCAATGCGTTGACTTCGGCGCGATCTGCGACGTGACTCTGGAACAACGTCGCCGGCGCCTGGAGCAGTAGTTCCTGGAACTTCTGGCTCTGACACTGGGCCTAGCTCATCAGCTAAAGCGTTGAGAAGATCATCCTCGTCGACCTCAACCTCAAGATGACCAACAACTTCGCCGTCGTCGTCTCTAGCATGTGGGTCAGTGTCAACTGGGTCGCCTTCTTCATTAAGACGTCTGGAGCGCATATCTTGAAGAGCTCTTCTTAGAACAGACTCATCAATCTCATAAGTCTCTTCCATCTCTTCCATCTCGTCCATCTCACCTAGATCCAGCTCGCCTGCACCTTCGTCTTCCTCTTCTTCTCCGCCTTCTTCATCGACAGATACCTCCAAGCCTAGTGCGGTGCCTAGATCTTCTAGGGCAGTCGAAGCGGCATCGACATCCACCTCTTCCGCGGCTGGCTCTTCTGTTACTTCACCCTCGAATAAGAAATCGAAGATATCGTTATTGCTTCGCCTCGACATTTGATTCATCTCCTTAATAATAGAATTAGTTCGTCTCGTTAGGACATTTTTATTTGTGTCCTGCTCTGTAAGTATGACCTGGCGCCTCAAAGTTACTGCCTCTCTCAACAGTGTTTCGAAAATCTTTGCTGCTGCCATCTTTTGTGATCGAGTTCCACTCTCTTGAATGTCCTCGATTACCGATGAGAGTTTTTTTACTCTTGCTTCTAGAATCTTTAATCTTCGGGATACTCTTTTTGGAGATTTTCCGTTTGTTCCGACGATCCGTGCTAGTGCTTCGGCAACTTCCTGATTCAGCATTAGATCTTCATCTTCATCACCGGAACCAGAAGCCTCTATCTCAATTTCAACGCCGCCAACATTAAGATTAATCTCTCCGGTAGGATCGATTGAAATATTTGCTGCAGCAGAAGAATCTCCGGCAGGCTCTGCCATTGGCGGCATCATTCCGTCTAAGTCTAAAACAGCTGCATCAACTCCTTCTTCTGGGGGTAGATCTTCTGCGTCAGCATCGACTTCATGATCAACCTCTAAGAGTTGCTTTTCAATTATCTGTTTAATTTTGGGCGAAACGGCATCAATAATTTTGTTTTTAGCATTTTGCTCGGCCATTTCTCTTAGCTGTCTGGCTTCTGCAATTGCCTCATGATAAAGATTTTGTGACATATAACTCTCTCTACAAGTCGGTAGTAGAACTAAATATGATCAGGCAAAGTGTTTTTACCTGTTCGTATTTTTCTATTTCTTTTTCCTTGTTTTAGTCTTTGATTTTGCATTTGTCTTGTTTGACTTTGCATCCTCTATTTTTTTTTGAGCGCGGCGTTTACCTTCACTCTTTTTTCTTCTCTTTTTTTGTCCTTTAGTTTCGTGCAAAAGTTTCTTCTTGTACTCTCTTACAATCCCTTCTTCCTTGCACTTTCTAATAAACTTTCTAATAAGTTGATCAGAATTTCTTATTCTTCCCCCAAGCTTTACAGAAACATTAACTGCCGACACTTTAGACTTCCTTAACTTTTTGACTGAGCGCGCCGACATTCGCACGAACATCGAGCGGTTTTTTTAAAGCCAAAAGATCATCATCAAGAATATCAGTTAGCTTGAATGTGTTAATATTAGATATGTCGTCATCTAAGGTATCACTCATAATGTCAGGTATTTGCCCGGCGTAACCTTTTTTTGAGCCTGCGGGCTTGTAGCGAAAAACCCCGTGTTTGCCTCCGCTTGCCGATCGAAAGTGATCGTCTGTCTGATCGTCTGAGCCGCCTACAGTTCCTTTTTTAGAAAGTCTTGCTGACTGCCTCATGTAAGGCTTTTGCTTTAAAGCGGTGGCCATCGTCTCAACTTCTTTTAAGACATTATCAGGACGAAAAAAACAATCAGAAAGCTTAGTATTACCTGCGACAAAGTAAAAGGGGTCAGTTCCATACTTTGCACCAAAGTCTGACCTTGTTCTTCCTAAACCTGTTTTTGCAAGAAACTTGTCCACGTCTTTATCATCGATGACATCTTCTTCCGGGAGGTCAACGTCATCATCTAGATACGGATAACTGGAAGATTGCTCAAATTCAATGTGATATTTTGGCTCTAGCGTTCCGTACCCTAAGTCAAGACGAGCATCTCGAGCGTGTGCGCGACCTATATGTGAGTGTCTATCACTTGCGCCAGGTTCCCTATTTACAAAAGCGTGTGCCATATTGCTTATTAAATATGCTCTATATTAGCTTATAGGCTTAGGAGCAGGTCCAGTATTACTTCCCATGACACCAGCAGGAATATCCTGACTAAACATGTCTAGTGTTGTCGATCTATGTATTTCAGATGTTGAAGAAGGCTGCGCGTCTTCAGAGTCAGCGTCTTTGCCTACAAAAGGTGCTCTAGACGTCTTATTTTCGGCGGGGTTTGCCACTTCTTGCTGCCCCGTGCCTATTGACATTCCATCAGAATTTGAAGATACTCCGTTTGGAGTAAATGGACTTCCAGGACCTCCATTAGCAGAAGGCGCAACTTCAAGCAAATTAGGAGCTGAATGATCACTTGACGCACCGTCAATAAAGTAGTCTCTTTTGTAGTCTGCGCTGAGGCCCCAGTGCCCTTTTCCTATTGAAGCAGAGTCTCCTACGGAGTCTTTTACTTCAGAGTCTAACACAAGCTCGAAGAATACCAATTTAGGATCATATTGATTATTTAAAATAGGCGATGCAGAAAAAGATTCTTTGAGCCTTGCAGGATCACTGGCAGCGTTAACTGTCCCCTTAAGAACAGAGGAATAGTTTTTAGACGAAACAATGTCAACAGTTTGAAAATGCATCTTTCCTGACATTATATATTACTCGTCAGACGCAGGGCTCTTTCCTAGAACATAGGCACCTAATGTAGTCCCTGATATCTTTTCAGAAGCCACTTTTGGTGAAAGCTGAGAGCCTACTCCTGAGAACGGAGGATTGCTTAATTGAGAATCAGCCCATCCGCCTGGTGCTTCTGGCATATCAGCCGGATTAGCACTACCTTCTCCTGGAGACATTGGATTAGGCCCATATGGAGAAGCTGGAAGTCCTCCGTCGCCTGTTGGCACTTCAGATAAATCAGGAGCATCGACATATCCTGTTTTATAGGTTCCAAAAGTATGCCCACCGTCATTAATTTCTGCATCCAATACTTCGTTTTGGTACTGTTCTTTTACAGATGCTTCTGTTAACTCACCTGAATGAATTGGTGAATTTCCAAATATGGTTGCAACAGCGTTTGTGCCAGTCTTCCCTAATGAAAACTCAGTTACTGATGATTTTACTGTTCCTTGATTGTGCGTAGGCATTTTTTTCTCCTAAATAAATGCTTATATATTTTTAACAATTCTTTTCTTTAAAGCTCTTTTAACCTCTTGGATTCTACGATAGTGACGACGAATCTTGTCTTCTTCTATCTTTAGTGCTTTAATGTGATCTATGTCTTTTGCCAGTGTGTCTGCCTGGTCTTTAGCTTCAACTTCTTCAGCATCGACATCTTCAGGATCTTCAACACCAGCGTCAATAGGGTCAGAAGTTTCTCTCATTATTCTGGCTTTTTCTTCTAGAACCATTTTACGAAGCATGTTAGGGGTCAGCTTCTTGTTCTGTGATCTTCTTCTCATTTAAATGCTCCTCCTCAAAAAGGGTATGTCCTTGTTATACATATCATCTCCGAACAAAATCTTCTTCACAGAGTGAAGTCATTTTTTGAAGATTTTAATCAGAAAATGCTAGATCAGCCCAGTTTTGTGAGGCTTCTCCAAAAATATCGTCAGTTAGGCCAGCTAGAGGAACTCCTTCTTCTGATGCTGTCGGTGCAGAAGGTGTTTCTCCGGCAGTTAACTGCTCTTGAAGCGTAGTTGCAGCTGTGTCTGAAAGTATTGCTGACATTATAGGATCATCTGTTACCTTACTCACTGTATTATTCACAGCTGTTTTAAAGGAAACTGTATCTACTGAGCTTCGATGAGAAGGCTTCGGTGCAGCTCTTCTTTTAGGTCTAGACTTTCTAGAAACAGACTCGTTTAGACCAGAAGATTCATTTCCAAGACCTTCAGACAATATTTCCATAAGACATTCTTTTACAATCCCTTTTAGTGCTGTTCTAGATAACTTAGCCATGGATTAACCTACTCCCTCGAATCCAGCTGACCCAGTCAATGTTGGAAAGTCTCTGCTCTGAACATTGGTTAGGCTTGCGAGAACAACAAATCCTGCTTTTTGGTTGCTGTTGCTGGTCATGCCTGTGATCCATATTTCTTTACATCTTACATTTAGCTTCTGAGTTGGCTCAGTGTTTACGGCGGCAGCCGAGGCAGAGGTAGATATCGACCCGGAAGATACAATAAAGTAGTTAGCAGTCTCCTTTGATAAGACGCCGTTTTCAGTAAACCCTACTTGCAAGCCTCCGTAGCCATAGGAAGCTACTTGCACCCACTGTGTCACATAAGGAAACTTCACACAAATCGCGGAGCCTTCTTCTACTTCATTGTATGCAGATGCGGTTACAAATGGAATTCCTGATACTTGATATTCAGACACATGATTGTGGTGCGGCTTAGGATAGTTCATTCCCATTATTTTTTCTCCCAGTCTAGTATATCATTAAAGATTCTATCTATTCTGTCTGTTTTAGTAAAGTGTCTATTAAGGTCTTTCTTATTTACCTCTACGCCTTCACTCATCATAAAAGCCCCAGGAGTAGACGGCTCAGAAACAAAGTCCCAGCAAATTAGTTGGAAATCATCCTGCACAACTTGGTACTCACCGTCGGCTTTTGTAGAGCCTACTCCCCTAGAAGAAATTCCTAAAGTCACCCCGGACTCGACTAAACTTTGAAGAATCTTTCCGCTAGGTGTATCTAAAAGCTCGACTGTTCCGTAACATATGTCTCCGTCCATATGTGCTTCTCTTACTATATGCGAAGCATTTTTAAGCTCAACGACTGATGAATCTGGGTGGTCACACTCCCCTAAAGCTCGACTCTCTTTAATAAACTTTTGATAGTTACGTACTTCTCTTTCCAGAATAGCTTTTGGGTATATTCTTCCATTTTGATTTAGAGTTTCTGCCTTTTGAAGTATTCCTTTCATAATAATCTTTCCGCCGTTAAGATCTTTGGATTCTTTGATCATTTCTGAAGAGTACTCAAAAGGTGCCCACTCAGTAAGTAGTTTAAGCTTGTTAGACATTTTCTTTCTCCTCTAACTCACTGTTGAGTCGACTCAATAATAGAAATTTTGAGATTGAATCATCATTTATTTCTTTTGAGTCTAATGACTCGACCATTGTTTTAACACCAGTTATTTTTTCGTTAAGAATCTTATTAGAGCAGTTCTTAGAAAATTTATTTATATTTTTACGTGTCTTGCCTTGAACGCTGGAGAGCTTTTGTGTAAGACTCACATGATTATTAGTGTTCGATGAAAATGCGTACTCACTTAAAATATCTTTCTGCTCTTTGCTTAACGAGTTCCCATATCTGTCATTAAACTTTTCCGTCATTATTTTAACAGTAAGCTTGTTAATGTCATCAGTTTTTTCACTTTCTAAATTAGCCTCTTGTTTTTCCAATAAAAGCCAGTCATGTATTTTTGTCTCATATAGGGTTGTTCGGGCAAAGTCTTCAGAGGCTTTTGATCTCCAGTCATTAAGAAGTGTCTGAATAGTCGCATAAGTTCTGTAGTCTTGTATTTTTCTAGAATAAAGGCTGGAGCCCTCTGGCAGTGTGTGATTAATCTCTCTTATTAAGAGTGACTTTTCGGATCTTAATTTTTTCTCATCATGATCCTGTGCAGCTTTTTTGGCTTCTTGTAAAATTCTTGTTGCTAATGCAGAAGTTGGAACTGAAGTTTTTACCATTGCATTAAACAGCCTAAATTCCTTGTACAGCTCTGACCCTTTCTTAAAATTTCTTTTAATAATAGACATGGCATTTTCGGCATCATCTTTTCTTCCTTCAATCAATGATTGAGAAGTATAGTTGATAAGCTGTTCGTAGATAATCCCCACATTCCGCTTTTTGTTGTGTGGCTTACTCATTTTTGTTTGATTCTCCTAATTCTTCAAGGTCAATCTCTACAATTCCATCTTCATTGCTTGACTCTGTGAGAATAGACGCCCTAGATATATCTATTGAGTTGCTAAGGTTATTTAATATCCCTTCTATCTCCTTTGTCATTATTGCACGCTGAGATATCTTTTTGTCGATAAAAGAGTTCATTTCAGAGTTTCTTGGTAAAGAAGATTCAGCAAATGCATTAGTAACAAAATCATTATCATATGGCTTTCTTAAAGAATCTTGCGCTCGACCAGACTTACCAGTTGAAGTCATTTTTAAGAAGTCAGGCATGTGTGTGGAGGCTGGTCCGTTTACAACTCTTCTATTTTTTTTAATAGGTTCATTAAAAGCATTTCTTATTTGATTTTGAGCTTTTGCAGGGGCTTCATCGTCCTTTATAGACATATAAGACACTTCATCTTCGTCATCTTCTTCTGAGCTGTCATCATCGGATCCATCTATTTCTGATAGCGCGGACAATATACTTCCAGAAGTTGTGTCGCCGGCGAAGAGACCTCCTCCTTCTTCTTCACCACCACCTTCTTCTTCACCACCGCCTTCTTCACCGCCTTCTGCTTCACCGCCTTCTGCTTCTGGTAAAGCTGCACCTTCTACACGAAGATCAACAAGCTTATCTTCAATTAGGCCAGACTCTATGTAGCTTATTTCTTCGTCTGTCAAAGTAAGCACATGTTTTCTAATCCAGTTTCTATTTACTAAGTTTTCTGGAGCTGTTCCTGCGATTTCAAACTTTGATCGTATTAATTCAAGTTTTTGCTGTTGTGCTATTGAAGAGGGGTTTGAGAGTTGTAGATCAAAGTCTATTAAGTCTTCGCCCTCGTACCCATGCGAATAGAGGTGGATCATTGCAACTTTATTAAGCTCAGACAGAATAGTTTTTTGAATTCTTTGAATTGTTCTAGAAAAGCGAATATCTTCTTGTGCCAAGGTGGCTTTGGCACCTAAATCTTCGTCATAACCTAAGTAAGCTTTAGGAATTTTTAAAGCAGCAAACAGTTTCTTTTGAATATATTCAACATCTTCAATTGCTGCAGTGTTTTGACCTCCTGCTAAAGTGTCAATTTTTGTTCCAGATTCTCCGCCTCGAACAGGTAAAAAATAGTCTTCATCAACACTTAAAGGATTGTAACGAAGGTCTACCCTTCCATTGTCCTTGTCCACAACTTGATTTCTTTTAAGGGAGGTCTGTGCTTGTTGAAGATAGTTTGCAACGTCTTCAGGTGGGACATTACCTACATCGATATAGAAAACTCTTCTCTCAGGAGCTCTAATGACTCGATACACCAACATTGCATCTTCAATTAAAATAAGCTGGCGCCAAATTCTTCTTGCAGACTCCAGAACTGAAGAACCGTATGGTAAAAATGCATCACTTCCTAAAAGCCTAAAATGTGAAACTTGCCAATTCTCTAATACTTGATTTCCTTGTGTTATCCACCTAAACCTAACAGCCATCGGATCGTTTGGGTCAAATCCTTCTTCTCTCTCCATTTCTGAAATTGATATTGGGAAAGCATTAATCACACCGTGTTCAGGTGAAACATCATTAAATAGAAAAAAGTCGCCGTATTTGCAAAGGTTTCTAACCCACATTACTAGATTAAACTCGATATTTAGTGTTTCATAAAAAAGTGTATCTAGCAGCTCTTGAACTTTTCGATTTTCAGAGTAAATATGTAAACATCTACCTGCTTCGTCTTGCGACACTGTTTCTTCTGCATATATGTCTAGAGCAGATGATATCTCAGGGGTTGACTCCATTTCGCTAAAGTCACTATACCTTGACATTCTATCAAAAGACCCGTAGGACTGGAGCGCAGTGTTGTACGCGTTTCCGTGTGATCTTTTAAATATTTCAAGTGCTGTAGAAGCGACAGGCGTCTTAAAATTTCTGACTCTACGCTTAATTGTTGGGCCAGAGCGAAAAAGCTTTGTGAGACGCTGAAATAGATTTGCGTTGTTCTTTGCCATTCTAAGAAATTACCTCGTTTCTAAATAGGATTCTACCAAGAGATTTTCACCTCTTAAACTACAGAAGCCAGGAAAGGTCGCCATGTGGACCGGCACTTCCGGATGAAAACATTGCATCAGGAGGTGCTAGCGGACGAAAAGGGTTAATATTAGTTGATGCCCATGGGCTTATAACAGAATCCTTTGCAGAGTTTGAATTCACACCAAAAGCGTCCAGCATTGCTTTGTTTACATCATAAGATTGCTTGCTGTGAACAGGTGATGTATCATATAACCATACACCAATCGCTAAGGACATAACAAGGTCGTCGTTTTTTCCTTTTTGTGCTTGTGCTTTTGAGCCTGTCCATATGAACGTTTTTAACTCTTCATACAAACGACTTGAATATGTTTTTATCTCACCATTTCTTAAAACTTGCTCAAGCTTTGTTAAGATTTGATTTCTAGACTGGCCACTCGTAGTAAAACCTATTCTAGAGATATCAACATCATTCCCGTACATCATATTAAATTTGTCTTTTTGATTTTTAAAGTACAGGTTTTTATAATCCAGCTCCTTTAGTTTCATCACAACGGCATATCCGTATGTGTTGTTCTCAGGACACAAAAGAGCGTTGCCGTATCTTTTTCCTGCTTCATTTAGCAGTAAGGCGAATTGGTCAGGAGGAATTTTTCCTTTATACTCAGCTACGACTTCAGATTCTCCTGTATCAATCACGTGAAACGTACTGTAATCTTTGGCATCGCCTCTAGAGACATCTGCAGATATTACATACTGATGTTCTGTTAATCCGTACTTCCACACCCACACACCCATGTTTGGCCCCCACTTCTCTAGCGGCTTTCTAATGGAAGCTCCTATTTTTTCAATGTCGTCAGAACTTAAAAAGGTGTCGCCAGAAGCAGCAAAGTCGCAAAGAAGTTCTTGAGCTATCTGCTTTTTTGTAAGGTTTCGAGTCTCTTTGTCAAACCAACCGTCATCTCTCTCAGGGTGAACATCCCACATTAACTTAATTGGATTAAACTCATTCTCTCTCGACTCTGCTTTAATCCATAAATCATGATATTGCCCTCCTACACCGTTTGGCGTAGACAATATTATTGCTCTACCTCCTGTCGACAGTGTAGGATAAAGACCCATCCACAGCTCATCAAAATTTCTAACAAAGGCTGCCTCATCGACAATTAGCAAAGACAAAGCCTCTGATCTACCGGCATCATCTGAAGTGGGTACGGCTTTTATTTGTGAACCGTTGCTAAATTCTACTGTCTGTTTATTACTAGCAGTTATTTCAGGCAAGAGAAGCCAGTTAGGCATGCTTTTAATTGCTACCTTGACTTTCTTTATGAAGTTCATTGCAACAGCTAACTTCGTTGCAATAACCAGGACATTTTTATCTTTGTAAAAAGCAGCCAGCCAAACAGCGTACGCTGCAGAAAGAGTTGATATTCCTAACTGCCTAGACTTAAGAATTATATTAAATCTGTGTTGAACAAAGTCATGCAAGCATTCATCCTGAAAGTCATATGTGTTAAAGGAGACTAGCCCTCTAGTTGGATGTTGTATCTTAAGATATTTGTTAGCAAAATAGACTGGGTCTTTTCCGCATTTTACTATCTCTGATACTTGCTTCTGCTTGCTTTTGGACATTAGTTCTGTATTTGAAGCACGTGGTTTCTTCTATAGTAAGCAACTTTTCTAGGAGACATGTTGTTCATTGAAACCATTTCAACATCATCATCACTTCTAACATCTTTTAATTTTAGGGCTTCTCCTGAAACTTCTTTGTAGATCTTTTTAACTTCAGTTAAATATTTTCCTAAAACATCAACTGCCTCGTCTGTGTACTTATCAACTTGTGATCTTAAGCTTTGCTCTCCGGCAAAGTGTACTATTCTCGTAAATTTAAGTGTTAAAATATCACCAGCCAACGAATATTTTATAGAACTAGTTCCAGAAGCACTAGTTCCAGAGCGTCCATATGTTGTGTCTAAAATGTTGCCTAGTAAATTTACCTTTTGTATGCTGAGCATTTGAGTTCTCTCCTAGTGAGTGCTATCTGTTATAATATGTATGTGGGAACAGACTGCCTCTTCTCTCTTTGGTTATTAATTTCATCCAGAGAAGGGCGCCACCCTTTTTTCCATTTTTCTTTGTTTGGGTAAAAGAATACATCAGAGCAGCTTTTGCAGCATTTGTTCTGTTTATAGCTAATTACGTCTTTCTTGTCTGAAAGAAGCAGCTCGCAAACTGGACAGTCTAGAGGTACGGGATCATGATCTTTGTTTTCAACGACCCAATAATGTTCAGATAGAGAAACTTTTACTTTTTTTGTCTTTTTACTCATGAACAACTATTGAATCTTTTTCTTTTTGTGTTATGTCAAGTACATTGTCAACAGTATCTTTTACGGCGTCGACATGTGATATGATTAAAATATTTCTAAACCACTTTTTAAGAGAATCTAAAAGGCGACTGCATGATTCAATATTCATATCATCCAATGCACCAAAACCTTCGTCAATTACCAACAAATCTGTCTTAGGCAAAGAGCTTACATTAATTAAGGCAACTCTGATTGCCAAGGATGACATCATTTTCTCCATGCCTGATGCACATTCAATTATCCTCTTTGAGTCTCCATAGTTAATATAAATGTTCATGTCATTAGAGGACTCGTTTGCCTCTAATTCAACTGTAAACCCTACAACACCTTGTAAGATTTTTGATATTTCTTCGTTAATTATTGGAAGCTGACTCGACATTATCTGCAGAGGTATGCCTTTTTTTGACACAGCATTTATGAACAGATCATATGTTTTCCACTTTTCAACAAGGTCTCTGTATTTTTCTTTTTCGTCACGTAAATTTTTAATTTCGCTTGATAGATGCCCTACTGCCTCAGAAACTCTAAGGCGTTTCGAATCAAGAGCATTGATTCTGCTGTTCAACTTATTCAGCTCTCTCTTGGCCTTGCTTACTTCTTCAGCAACTTCACTATCAGAAACTCGAAGACGCATATCTCTTAAGGATCTTTCAGCGTCTTCGACTGAAGACTTCAGCCTTCCTCTTGAAGTATCTAATGTATTGTAAAACAGTTTTTGATTTGAAAGCTCTAATTTAAGCTTTGATTCTTTTTCTAAAACAGTATTATATTTTTGTATCTTAATCTGTAAGTCTTCTTTCATCAAAACATTCAGCGACTTTTTCGCAGCTCGAACTTGATCTACTAAGGTCTCTACTTTTTGCGACTGTTCATTAAGCTTCTTTTTGTTTTGATGTGACTCTTTAATATACTTGCACATAGGAAAATCATCACCGCACGGAACTTCTTCTAGTTTTTTTACGGACTTTTTTTGATTTTTAAGTAGTGTTTTTTCAGTTTCATGAACATGCTGTAAGTCAATTAAAGACTTTTCAAGATCTTTTTGCGCGATGAGTCTTTCTTTTAAGTCCTCTATAGGAAACTGATTTTTTACAGTTTGAATTGTCTTAACTTTACTTTGATAATCATCCAAGTCTTTTTGACAAATCTCTATTTTATTTTCTGTGTCATCCAGTTCCTGCTGTGCGTTTTCAAGTATCTTTTCTTGATTTTCAACATCTGCTCTTGTAACCATGTCTTTATCTTTGTGCGTTGCAAGAGAAATGTTGAGCTCTTGAAGATGCACTCTTAAGTCAGCAATTTTTGACTCGAGCTCGTCTCTTTCTTTAATTTTCTGCTGGTGCATTTCAGACTTTTCTTGTATTACAAGATCCCAGTCTCGATCGGGTACACCTTTTAGCATCATTTTGGCTTCAGAAGACTCATCCTTAGCAAGACACAACATATCATCAAAGACATTTAAATCTAGAAATTTCGTAAGAATAGCTTTTCTCTGAGTGGCTCTGTTCTTGATAAAGGTGTTCATCTCACCTTGACTGGCCATAGATGTCAACAGAAAGTCATCCGCTGTTCCTACAATACTTCTAAGTGTTTTTTCGGTTTCTCTTCTTTGTTCTCCGTTAAGATCTTTAATGACATTTCCGTCTATATCAATTTCACTTAAGTTTAAGTGCGTTGTTGCACTTACTTTTCCTTTTCTATTTTCGTGTCGTACAGCTTGTCTCTCAATTCTGTACATTTTACCGTTTGCAGATATCTCGACTTGGCCTGCACAGTGTCCTTTTCTCATATTAATAATATGAAGATTGGAAATAGGACCTCTGTCTGTTGTATTAAAAAGTGTAAACATTAATGTTCCAGGAATCGATGACTTTCCTGATCTATTCTTTCCAAAGAGGCCTGTAATTCCTCCTAAATTTTCAAAGTTTACAATATTTCCTTTTCCATACGAGAAAGTGTTATCAAACTTTAAGTTCTTGACCGACCACTTTATGTTTCTTGCTAAGTCTGACTTTGAGGCAGCATGAACGTACTTAAAGACTAAGTCATCGAGCCTTTGCCACTCGTCATCAGTCAAGTCTAAATCTTTATAGTAACTTCTCATTAAGCTCTGGTGTGTTTTATGATCTCTTAAATCATCTTTAAAAAACTCACCATCATTAGTCTTTATTACGTTTGACTCAGTCTTTATGTCATGCTTGAACACAATTTCAGTTGCTTTGCATACCTCTTTTAAGGAAGAGTGCAAATGCTTAATTTCAGCCTGCGGAATAGGTACATCCGTTTTTACTCTAAACCTAGCACCTTTTGGGCTTTTTTCTGCTATTTTTAGTGTCTCTCTAACTGATCCTGCCCATGGAACTGTCACAAAAGGACGACTATGAGGAATCTCATAAAAAGTGCTCTTGTAACTATTTTTGTCGTCAATTTCCCAAAATAAAAATCCTTTACCGGGATCCTCACCATAATTTTGCTGAATAGAAGAGCCTGGATAAGCTATTCTTTTTTCATCATCTAAATACTGAAGCTTGTGAATGTCTCCTAAAAATGCAAAATCATATTGCTTAAAAAAGTCGACATCAACTTCACCTTCAATTTCCCAATCAATATCAGTTAGCGAGCCCCATACACCTCCATGAAACAGCGCGATATTAACTTGTCCGTCGGAAGGCTTTACAGTATTCCAGTTTTCCTCATCAAAGCAGGAGAATACACACCAATTGTAACCTTCAATACCGGTGGGGTATGTTCCTGAATTTTTATACAGAAACAAATTATCATTATCTAGAGCTTTAATGATTGGAGATATTGCATCTTGTCGATGTTTATTATGCAGCAAGCCATCATGATTTCCTAAAATTATGTGTGTTGGCGCAATTTTGGCCATGCCTTCAAACCACCAACAAAGACAGTCAATTAATTCTGGAGAAATTCCTTGTGTCTTTGAATGGACAATGTCTCCGCCTATATAGATCACATCAGGATTAAGCTCTTCTATTTTTTTAAAAAAAGCTAAAAACGATTCTTTGTATTCTTCGTGTCTAGTAAGACCTCTCCAGTGGATGTCGCTGATGTGTACACACTTAAAACTCATAAATTATTCCTAAACTAAAGATCCACTCTTGACGTTACCTATCAAGTTTATAAGTCTATCATTCTGACTCCAGAAAGTAGACTTATTTTTTTGAGATATGAATTCATTCTTAGACATATCTCCTACATCCGTACCCTTAGGTACAGACATTATTTTGACGGGGACGTCATACGAATAAAGACTCTTCGCGATATCATGAGACTTCTTTATCGCGTCCGGATCCAACGCCAAAGTTATTGGTGTTCTATTTTTTACAATTTTTGTAAAAAGAACTGATTCCTGTGACAAGTGAGACCCAAGAAGACATGTTGCGTTTTCGGTGCATTTTGTCAAGTCAAAAGGCCCTTCTACTAAAACTAGTTCTTGTGACCAGTCAATATTAATTTCATTAAATATGATTTCAGTCTTTGGGACTCTGGCGTTAATATACTTCATTCGATCTACTTTATCGATCGCTCTAGCAGCATAATAATTTAAAGTTCCAAAAGAATCAAAAGATGGTATTATTGATCGCCTTCTAAAGTTTCCAGTTAAGCAAGTTCCTATTCTAAAATACCACATGTCACGAACACTAAGGCCTCGAGACACAACGTATCTGTAGACATCGCGAACATCAGGATCTCTAGAATTGACCGCGTCAGCTAATAAAACAAAGCCCTTTGGAATTTCAACCTTTTGAAAATTTTCATCCTTTTCTTCAAAGATGTTCTTAAACTTTTTTCCAAGAATTCTTTTATACTCATCTAGATGAGAAGGTGAATATTTTCTAATTAAAGAAAGTAAGTTTTTTCCTTTAATTCCACAAACCCAGCAATGATATCTGTCATCGTCCAGCCGAATAACTAGCTTTTTTTTGCTACTATTTTTACTACAAGCCGGGCATTTGACTGCCACGTTAATATTGTCGCGGCTGATATCTAGAGAGCCAAAGAGCTTTCTTACAAAGCTCGCTTTTTCAGAAGTAGAAACCATCTACTATATACTAAACCACTAATCACAAATGTTCATTAACCCAGCTTTGGCAATAACATAAGCGTCAGCCATATCGTAACAAACTGGATCAAGAATTACAACACCTTTTCTAGGGCCACTCTTTAAAACTTTAGTTTTCCATTGATGCTCTTTACCGCAATAACTTTTAATGTCCAAGTTGACCCAGTCCATTACCTGCTCTTTTGTAGGTTTACCACCCTTAGACTTTCTAATAATTTTAATACCGACTTGTCTTCTGGCGTTATTGACGTTTAAAAATTCAGGCTGACAATTAAATGTCTCTTCTGACAAATAAGACACGATACCGTTAAACCTTGCTAGGGTAGCTAGTGTTTTAGCAGAAGAAAGACCTGTGCGAAAAGTCTGTAAATTTTCTTCAATAAAAATATGCTCTACTTTGTATCTTTCTTTAATTTCTTTAAGTACACACAGAACCTTCTGCGCCTTTGCGTATGATCCTTTCTGATTTGATATGGGTATATACCCCATTTTAAAATTTAAATCATCTAGAGGTAATTCTGTGTCCATTACGCACCAACCTGTACAGCTGGTTGATATATCTAATCCTAATATTTTTCTCATGTTCTCTAATAGTCTATTTTTATTTTAAACAAAAAGTGATCAGTGTTTCTTTTCATTACCGGTTGTGCTAAGTTTGCTCGAGCAACCACATTCATATTTTCGTCATGCAAATTTACGCTAGTAATGTAGACAAAATCTGTCTGTGTATCAGATATATGATCCGAAGGAGCTAACGATTTAAAAGATGGGTTAGAAGAAGAGTTGAAGAGGCCTTTAGGACAAGGGACGTGCACTGTATACACGTATTTGTGATGCTGGCCTGTAAATGACGTTTCAAATTGTTCTTTTCCGAAAAAATAAAGATGAGGAGACTTGATAACAGCAAGGCCGTCATAATAAAATATATTGCCTACGTTGTTCCACTCAGCATGAGGAGTTAAGGCGTCTGCTCTATACAAACCTCCATTAGCATTGTCTCTTAGTTTGATAGATATTTTTCCTGATGATCCTGAAAGACTTGCATCAGATAACACGTAAGATCCCGGAACAATTCTGTCTCCGTAGAACATATTTGACATGTCAAACATTGTTACTTGGCTTGAAGATCCGTCTCTAGTTCTATTAAAAATTGCTAGTGACCCTGTATGATTTAGTTTACTGTCTCCGAATATTGTGCCGGGACCTCCTAGCGAAGGATCTTCAGGAGTTCCGGTATAAAATTCTTCAGTAATTTCTCCTCCTTTAATAAAAACTTTTGGTTCAGGCTTTCCGGCGGCGTCTAATTGTGTCTCACCAATCCAGTAACCTGAAGGGTCGCTATTTGGTACTATTTCACCTGTTTGTGGGTTTATTTTTCCTACAAAAGAACTTGTCACTTCTGTGATAACAGACTTAGACTCTTTTTTTGAATTGTTAGGGATGAATGCTCCTTTAACCATACGGTGAAGCGATATCATGCTTAAATCTAAAACACCTAGGTCATTAACAAACTTGCTTAATGGGTCAGAATTTTTGGGCATGAACGGAACTACGCTTGGCTTTGCCGGTTTTTCCTTGCCGGCAAAAGGACTCTTTATCGGATTCAATGCATTTGGTCCAAATGCCAACTTTACCGCCTGCGGAAGTTTATAAACTTTTGCTTCTTGCGCGTGAGAACCTGATTTTAAAAACGCAAAATCTGGAAAAAATGTTCCGTCGTCGCACGGAAGTATTGTTAAGTTTCTTTTTCTAACTCCCACATAATCATCATTAGGGGGCGCATACAAAAAGTCATTTGCAGATCTGGCTGTGTTAGTTTGTGTCACAATCTCAGAACCAGTTAAGTTAAACAGCAAGGGATACGAACCTGAAACAAACTCTCTAACAAAGTTTTCTAAATTTATTAAATGCCCCCCTACGCCAAATGCCATTGCGTTATTAAAAGGCGAATCAGTGCTAGCATTGAAAGATGAGGAAATTGACTGAAAAGGTGTATGAAGAATTTCTCTTCCGGGGCTTTGCTTGACAAAGTAAGGGGGAAGATAGAAAATTAGCCCTTCTTCAATGTCAGCTGGACCCTGTACTGAAGAAGTTACTATTTGTGCAATATTTCTGTGCTTCTCGTATATTTTTATATTGTGTACCTCAGCGTTAAGAGGGTGTCTTAAGCTGAATCCTGTCGGATCTGATTCTTGATTTACATTATTCTCTGCGTTATATCCGCGGAATGGGTCAACACCTCTCTTTATTGACGTGGTATAATTAAAGAATCTCTCAATTGTACTATTACTTCCATATGTGTTTGATCCTTCAAAATAATTCCCTACAAAAAGCGCATTTGATCCGCTTCGTGCACTGAGAGGAGCGGTCGTTGTAGGGGTCGGGTTCATAACAGAAGAAGATGGAATGTGAAAGTGAGAATCTTCTCTGGCATCAATAAAAAACGATCCTATGGAGTTGTTTGCATTCGGTGCCCAGCGAATTACAACATGGTGCCAGTGGTTTCTTTTTAGTGAATTATCAGAAGAAAGAAAAATAAAATCACCTTGCCCAGGAGATGTCATGGTTTCCTGATAAAAATCATCTTTAAGATAAGGACTGCCTACTAATGTTCCGTCTACAACGCCTACATTATTGGAAGCTGTTAAAGGAATTTTAGAAGGCGGTATGTCTGCACTGTGACTCAGCTGAAGCATTATTCTGTAGGCATTTGGGTATCCGTTGTCGTCGACACCGCTTCCTGTAACTAAAGATACAGCATAACAAGATGACATATGCAGTATTGTACCTGCATGAAAATGACTAGTCGGTGAGTCAGTAGTATACTTTGGATTTATGTGAAAGTCAAATGTAAAAGCGTTGGATGGACAGTACGCGTGTTTAGAAACACCGCCGGCGGATTCGGGGTTAGCTTTGGTTCCTCCAGCCTTGTATATTAAAGCTGAATCAGGGGGTATGTTGCTCCCTGTAAAGAAGTTAAGACAGTGATAATTTGTATATGTCCAGTGCATATTCGAATGAAAACGCCTGTAATACGGTATGAGAATTTCTTTAATAGTATTCTTTGACAGTGTGTTTTTAGACACTCTAAATGATGGTGTAAATCTAATTACATCCATTCGTTTTTGTCTTCTAGGCGATGGGGACAAGCTGTTTATTTTATCCATCATGTTTTCTATGAGGACAGCAGCATTAATATTAGGGTCTTGTATTGCTAATTTAATTGGGACTAAGTCTTGCTCTATAGTAGACCCTGCATCTTCGGTATAAGGTACTGGAATTCCACCATCAGCCAAATTTCCTTTGACAGGTTGACCTAGGGCAGTCCCTAACTTTTCAATGCGCGCATCCTCGTCTGCCAGTTCACTAAAAGGATTCCAGGAAAAATTAGGAATAGGTTCAGACTCTTTTTCAATTTTAGAACTTCTAGCGAAGACTGCTAAACTTCCTGTGACACCTTCTCGTGAGGAAGACACATACGTCTTCTTTGGATGAGTTACTAAAGTAAAGACTTCTTTGTTAGCGTTCGATAGTGGTACAATTGGCATATCATTACCATCTCTTTGTTAACGCTGAATTCACTCTAATAATCAAGCCTAATTCTAAAGGTAATGTCTTTTTCATCATTCTTTTCAATGGGTCTAGAAAGTTTTGCAACTGCTAGCAAATTGCCTAAGCTATCGTGAAGGCCTACAGATGTAGGGAAAGTAAAAGATCTTTGATTAGTATTTTGACCTGCATCTATTACTTGAACTCTTCCTGTAGCGTCAGTAAATGTCGGATTTGCAGAAAAATTAAATTCATCTGCACCAGCTCTGCAGAAGTACAAGGTTGAATTAATATGAGTAATATTTTGAAAAGTCATCGCAGTAAGAGATCCGGATTGCAATCTGGATGAGGCGATGTGATCAACGATATTATCTATAGATCCTGAAACTAAGAAATCTGGAATAAATTTTGCATTAGGATTTTCACCTAGTACTCCTCCAACTACCATCGAACCGGTTGCTTCATATCCATCAGGAGAAGTCGCATTCATTGCGTCCACTGTTCCTGACATAAATTGTGATCCGGACGTAATTTTTCTTAAATCCAGAACAACAGTACCATGGTCATAAAATATTAAACCTACTTTTCTAGAAGTGTTAGCAGCGTCGACAAGTTGAGATACGTCTCCTCCATATGTTCTTTGTGTGTTTGTTGAAGCACCGATGTCAGTAATAATAAGCGAACCACTCGTGGTTGTCAAGTGTAGATTATTTAAAGCAGTGCGGTGAAGACCAGTTCCTGCATTAGGAGCGTCTACTTGAGAAGCTGTCTGATAAAATCTCATCGCGAAAGTTTCGGGCCTAATTTTATCTCTAGCAAACAGCCTTTTGAACGTTATAAACAATGCTGCGTCTATTAGGTCACCCTGGTTTGTCTCAGGGTTGTACACAGCCATTTGGGTTGAGTCAGAGTTGGCAGTGATCGAAGTAAAAGGTGATGTAAACGGTTTTGTTCGATCACCTAAGAGATTTTGAGCAAACTGCTGGTAGTTGTACATCTTCTCTCTCATCATTAATGACGAGGACGCAAAATGCACTTTACCTGTAATGTCTTCAGAAACAGCTGCATCTTCAACAACGGAGTTAGTTCCTGGATATCTATTTGACCCTGAGAATAGGCCTACTGTCATATCAAAAATAGGGTTTGCTGTCTGCAAAGTGAAATCTTGATCATACACTGTTTGAAAAAGAGAAGAAGTTACACCTGGGCCTACACCACCAGTCACGAAGACTTGGTATCTCCTTCTAGTCATAGATCCTGAGACATCTTCTTGTATGACATCAACTAGCTGATTAAGCGAAGATCTTCTAGGCTTTATGTCAGCCGGTGTAATTGTTTTAAATTTTCCTGCCATTATCTATTTACCTTCTTAGAATTCTTAGAAATAGTCGGGTTTAGTTCCCAGCTTTCTTAATTTTAACGACGATGTCAACTCTTGCGCCGGAATTTTTTCCTACAACAGAAATCATTGTAGTAATAGTGTCTGTCGACCCTGCGTCGCTGTATGTTTTAAAATCATTTGTCGACAAGGAATAGGCCTCGAACTGTAGTGTAATAGTGCCCGGGGTTGCGCCTGATGCAAAAGAATACATTGCAATATTTGTCAAAGGATCTGTATATTGCGGAGAGTTGGAGGCGCCTCCGGACTTCATAACAGTTAAAAACGTAGAGTTTAAGAACACATCAAATGCTCCGTCTTCCATACCGGCCGGAATATTAGAAGCGCCACCTTGAACGTTTTGTGTTACCACAAGAGAAGTTTTTGAAACTCCTCCATTTAACAAAGTAAACTGTGTTGTAGTATTCGCTACTTGAACATTTTCGTTGTTTAGCTGAGTAGCGGACTGAGCGTCGTCGGTGGTGATAGCAGTGGCGGTAGCTTCCAAAAACGGCAAATAAATAGTTGAAGGATCAGCGATTGTTACTAGCTGATGCTTCATTGCAACGTCCTGTGCTGTTTGTGCTTCAAAAATAGGCGTGTTTTTAATTATTTTTTCTTTTCCTACAGTTCTTCCAAACTTTCTAATTAAAGAATAATCTACTTCGTCGTCGGCCAAAGAAAACTTGGAAATTAGAAACTGTCCTGCGTTAGACGCTAGCCTTTCTCGACCAAGATTAGTCAAAACTGCATCGATTATGATATTATTTGTTGAGTGATCTAAAAAACCCATTCTTAATCCTCCTGCACTAGCTAAATATACTGAACAAAAAAACCATAGTAAATCTGTCCTTTTCTGTCTAGTGCTATTTTATTGTTGTGTTTTGTCATGTGTGTGCTCTATGGTGTACCGTACTTATTTTTTACAGCTGTTATAAAAGGCATTGTAGGTTTAGCAGTCTCATTTAATTTGCCCTCTGTTACGGCTGGTGTCAAAGGTACGCCCTGCGCTTTGGACGTCGGGGGTCTTAGTCCATTAATGTTGTCTTTTATTACAAATTCTATGCTTTTTGATTTTATTCTATCCAGGTTGATAATGTTAATTACGTACTTTCCGGATGTCTCAGGAGACATTAGCGGCTTGACGTTTCTCTGCGGCTCACCTTCATTTGTTTCACTAGGAAGAATACGTAGGTACTCAGGATCAAAGTATACTCTCATCTTTCTATGTCCCGAGTCTCGCATTGTCTCTTCAGTCACTCTGACAGAATCTCCTATCGAAGCATCAGGCATTGGCACTTCAGAATACGGTATTTGAGCAGTAGAAGAAAGTGCAGCCGCTTCTGTGTAGTTGGACTGCAAGTAAAAGTTAGGATATTGCTTTGGTGCACCTGGCTGTGAAACATTGTAAACGTCAATGCTATTAGTATTTTTGTTAAATCTCACTCTAAACTGCCCACCGTAAGGAGAAGTGTACCCGTGAGCATCAACAGAAGCCACTGCGTATATAAAATCAGAATCCCTACCGAACTCTGTGTCATAATGATAGGCACGAGGTCTGTCTAGATATGTCTTATTTTTCTCTAAAACAATCTCATGAGCCGGGGTTCTAATAATACTGTCATCAAAGTCGTATTCATGAATTATTGTAAAGGGCAAAGACGTATTTTTTCTTCGAAATATTTGAATTCGCTTGGTATCGTTCTGCCTTGTTATAGGCATATGCCAAAAGAGCATTAAAAAGTCTTCAGAGTAGTCGTAGGCAAAATTTAAATCAGCAGGTGGTTCCGGAGCTAGATATTCGTCACAAGAAACTCTTACTTCAGCAGAACTTCTAGACTTAACTAGCCACTGGCACACATACTCTCCTGATGGAATATTTGCATCTTTAATAGTTTCAATTGACAAAATCATATATGCTGCTTGAATTGAGTAGCCATACATTGTTCCATACTTTATATTTCTATCGAATGCTACAATTTCAGGCGCAGTGAATGCAGAATGAGCATTTACTTCTTCAGTCAAGTCAACGATAATAGGCTGTTGCACTTTTGTCTTGTTACCAGATGGATGAATTTCATATTTTGTAATAATGTAACCTAAAAGATGAGCTCCTAGCGGAAAGTCTGTACTCGGATCCGCAGGTGAGCCGTCAATAGGGTATATGTTGTACTTTACTGAAGACTGTCCTCCGTGACCTATAAAAACTTTTACAGGCTCAAAGTCTAAGTCTGTGTCCATTGCTTCATCAGCTGGGGTCTCTATAGTTTTTCCATGCTCTGTTTTTTGATGAGGAAGACCTTCCATCATAGCATTTTGATAAGGGCAAAAAGTAGAGTTGACACTAGAGTACATCAAGTTTTTTATAAATCTCTGTTCCCAAACAAGCCCTAGTTTTTCTGATGTTTGCGAAGATAAAAAGCTCGGATCCAATGGTTGCTTAGATTCGTTGACAAAATTTAATTGAGACTTCTGTTTTGGATCTTCATTAATTAAAGCGTTTATTGATTCGAGCAATTTTTTTCCAGAAACATCTGCACCGGTGTGGTTGTCTATAAAGGTAGCATAGTCTGAAGCTGATGCTCCGGCCATCTCAGGAGGAACTCTTAACCCGATTGTCAAGTCTAAAAGATTCTTAATTCTTTTTGGCAAGCCATCGTCTTGCATTTTAACTGTTCCATAATTTAATGTCGTTATTTCTGACTCTTGTTGGCACTTGTCATAATTTGCCTTTAAAAATCCAACTGTTATGTCCTGGAGGCAGTTGTCGTTTCCATCTCCGAGTGATGATAAATCTGTAAGATCTACTAGCGCTCCGTTATATAAGTTATAATTTCCCACGAAAGGAATTTGCGGAAACACTATCTTGACGTATCTTGGAATTTCTCGTGATATGCCGTATGCTTGTGCGTATTCACCGGAATGATATGCTAAAAGCTTTTCTCTTATTCCGGTGGAGGACACATCATCCTTGGTGTTTGCAATTACATCTTGCCCTTGCCAACCGGGAGGATATGTTTTTCCGGTCTCATCTGTTTTTTCGTTTGGAACAAAAAAATTATATACAAAATCTAACTTTGGCTTTCCAGGCTCAGGGACATTTACTAGTATTGGACTTTTTGATATAAACATTTTTTCTCCTTAAAGCTCTATAGCAGAGACCCCTGCTGGGTTTTCAGAAAGCATTCCTACTTGCGACGCATAAAGATCGGAAACTGGCATATCATCATGGAGGATTTGTGCGTAATATCCATCTATTTGAATTCCTTCTGGTTGAATATCGGCAACATGGCTAGACATGGTTTTCAAAAACGCTGGCTTTTCGGGTCCCGGGTTTTTGATCTGAGTTACCTGTTCAAAAGTGGGTTCAAAAGCGTTAGGGTCAACTAAAATAAATAATACTCTGTCGAAAAGTGTGGGCGTCATCGATCTTTCAAAATAATAATTTGGAGAAAATAACAAAGATGTCGTTAAATCAGACACCAAATCAAATCTGGCCGGAGAGAGTTTTGGGGTGCTTAGAATATACTTTGTTAGTTGTGTCGGGTCCGTACCTATAAGCTCCGCAATATTATTAGTCATAAATCCTGGAGAGTAAAAATTAAACGCAGAAGAGTCTTTTTGCATCATCGGAAAGTTTAAATGGGGAGCTCCGCCTACATGAGATCGTGTATATCTGTTATTAGATATGTCAGTCCTAGGCATTTCCATGAGGTTGTTAATGCCGCCGAAAATAAGACCCGCATTCTCTCTAGTTATGTTTAGTTTTTGCTTCATTAAAGGCGAGTCAAATACTTTTAAGAACATTTCCGTTTTTTCTACGCCTAGATAACATGCATCTTCAAAAACAGGATACGAAGAAGCATCCCACCTTATTCCGGTCATCTCGTAAAGATAAGTCTTAATCAAGTAGTCAGTAAGGTGATTTGAAAGTATCCTGTTTTGTTTTCCAAAGGCATACTCAGAACCCGGCTTTGAAGTAACTAGTTTTCCTGACTTGTATGTGTGAAACACCGTATTGTTAACCATTTGATTCATTGGGATCGCCTGGCCCAAAGGGGATGGTGCAATATTGACTGATGTTTCGTCTAAGAACATATCCAGATCAAACTCATAAATTCTTGGTTTGTACTTTAAAATGGATCCATTTTGATTTGCATGAGGCCTTCTGTAAAGAAGTATCTTTATCTTATTGCTTTGAGACTCACTTTTTTTAAATCCTTTTGTGTTGGAACCCCCACCGGTTGTGGTTCTTTTGTAGGGCATGTTCTTTATAAAATCCATCATTCCTGCAGGAATGCCAACAGCCATAAAAACAGAATCGGATGGCGCAACAAATGACTTATTTGTGACAGGATCGGATTTTATTCCTTTCCAAAATGATTGTTTTAAAAACTCGTCTACAGCTAGCCTTTCATTTGAGCGAACTACTGAATAGTTTGGCAAAGAACTGCCAGGCAGAGGTGCCATTCTTTTCTGCTCATGTGCTCTTAAGTTGGCCTGAGCGGTTGTCATATGCTGTATAACTTTTTTCCCAATGTCAGAATTTGTAAAATTTGCAAAAGCTGTCTTTTCTGGAGACGCTTTTGTCGCAGGATGAGTTTTATCAAAAACAGTTAAAAGTAATTTAATTTCATTTGACTTTTCTAATAGATGTGTACTTACAGCGCCTATTATTCCGGTGCCTACTTTAACAAATTCTCTGTGCTTAACTAGATCTAGCGCATCTTTCATAAAGTCGGATACGTAAAGAGGTTCTGTAATGTGGCCTTTTGCAGGAGTTCTTCCTATCAAATCTTGCTTTTTTATTATGCCTTCAGGACCCTGTATTGTCGTAGGCCCTGTTGTATTTGTTCCTGTTCCTATTGGTACTAAGAAGTCTAAATCTATTCCATCTAAAATAGTCTGTGAGACTGCATCTGAAACAGCGGACATTTTTGATGCTATCATTCCGTCGAAGTTTAAACCATGAAGTCGAAAGTTTACGTTGGTTTCAGCACCTAAAGTGTATGCTTCTTTTAAGAA
>MDTB01154950.1_pt1 | contig 24708 bp, 20 predicted proteins | sample 811161 | NCBI WGS metagenome assembly MDTB01 (sample SAMN05326650, study PRJNA326480) | marine metagenome | isolation source: seawater | place: Mediterranean Sea | collected 2009
TATAAGAACGATCAACTACAAATAGCTGTCCTGAGAAAGCATAGGAGTGCGGAAGGTACACCAGCACTTTTCCTTTTGCTAAGTTTAAAGTTTCCATATCTTCATTGGTAACAAATCCTATTCTTTCAATGGTAGAATTTTCATATACTTTGATTAGTACAGGTTGTGAAAATCCTTTCTTTTTTCCTACAAATGTATTCATTAAATCTTTTACTGAAGAATAAATTGTTTTTAGTAAGGGAGCTTTTTTAAGCAATCTTTGGAAAAACGCATTGATTGGGCTTGCTATTGCTACATTGCCCAGATAACCAATAATGGTGATAATAACTGCTAATAAAATGATACCAAGAAATTGCATATTATCTGGTAAATAATCTCCAATAATTCCATTTAATAAGGAGTATGATTTTACAATTACCCAAACCAAAGCAGCAATAGGAACTATATATAAAAGGCCTTTTAGAAAGTAATTTTTTATTTTTTGCATACCATTATACTTTACTGATTTTTAGAAGTCATAAAAATACGAATCTTCAAAAGAATGAAGAAAAAAAATGCTATTTTTGTTTAAAATCAAAACCTCAAAAAATGAAAAAGATTATTTCAACTTTTTACCTAATACTTGTATTTTTTGCTGCGGAAAGCCAAAATTTTAATGGCTTTGCTTTATATAATACTCAGGGTTCAAGCACTACATACCTGGTTGATGAGAATCAGAATATTGCACATAGCTGGAGCATGAGTACAGATTGTAATTATACCGTCGCACTTAAAAAAAATGGAAACCTAATTAGAGGCACAACATACAATAACAATATTTTAAATGGAGCCGCTTATGGAGGAAGAGTACAAGAAATTGATCCAAATGGAAATGTTGTATGGGATTATATTTATTCAAGTGCAAATTATTTAAGCCATCATGATTTAACCTTAATTGGCGATAATGTTCTATTAACTGCATGGGAGGTAAAAACTTCTTCTGAAGTGACTGCAGCGGGTTACACTGGAAATGTTGGTAGTTCAGGTATATGGCCTACACATTTTATTGAATTAGAGCCTGATGGTAATGGAGGAGCTAATATAGTTTGGGAATGGCATATTTGGGATCATTTATGTCAAGATGTTGACCCTAATAAACCAAATTATGTGTCTAATATTTCTGATCATCCAGAACTTATAGATATAAATATGATACAAGGTGGTGGCGGTGGGCCAGGTGGCGGAGGAGGAGACTGGTTTCATGTTAATGGAGTAGATTATAATGAAGAGTTAGATCAAATTGCTTTTTCCTCAAGATTCGCAAGTGAAATCTATATTATAGATCATAGTACAACAACATTACAAGCAGCATCACATGCTGGGGGTAATTCAGGAATGGGAGGAGATATTTTGTATCGTTGGGGAAACCCTTCAAATTATGGGATTCCAGGGACACAAGTAATTCCAAATGCCGTACATGATGTGCGGTGGATTGAAAATGACGGAAGGCCTTATGGGGGTTATCTACAAATATTTAATAATAGTGGTGGTGGAAATGGTCAATCAACCATTGATGAAATAAAAACTCCTTGGGACTCTATAAACAATGTATATCTTAGAAGCTCTGGTCAAGCGTTTACTCCTACTTCATTTAGCAATAGATATACATGTATGTATTCATCTCCTGGTCAATCTGCATCAAACAGAATGTCAAATGGGAATATTTATGTTAACGCTTCTGGAGGGCAACAAGGAGCTGGTGTTATGTATGAAGTTGATTCTACAGGGGCTTTAATATGGGGGCCACATGCTGCAATAGGTTCTAATAATGGATCTCAAAAAGGATTTAGATATGAATGTAATTACCCTGGCATTCTCGCCTTAGAACAGTTTATGAATACTGCAACTACCTCATGTTTCCCGCTAGATAGTTGGGATTGTGATGGCAATGGAAAATGTTTTGATCCTGGTACTGGTAACGGGCAATACAGCTCCTTAGTTCAATGTCAAGCAAATTGTTTTTCTACAGCAATAACAGAATTAAGGGGGCTAAAAAACTTACTAATATATCCTAATCCTTCAAGGGATATATTCAATATTAGTTTTATTGTTAAAAAGCAACAAGATTTAACTATTTCAATATTTAATTTGCTTGGAGAAAATATTATGAAAAAAGAAATAGAACAATTCATTGGGGAGTATAAAGATCAAATAAATTTACACTCTTATTCAAATGGTGTTTATTTCTTCAAAATAGAAACTCAAGCAGGCGTGATTAGCAAGAAAATAATATTAGACTAAGTGATAAACGCAAACTTTTTTCAGCTATAAATAATAAAAAATGGGTATAAAACGATATACGTTGATTGTGTGTTTATTTTTTGTATATCACAGTTCTATATCACAAAACACTTTCTACGATACAGATACTATAAGAGAGATTCGTATTAATTTTTATACCCCAGATTGGGATTATATTTTAGATAGCCTATATGTATTAGGCAATAATGATAGGATTCTCGCAAATCTTGAGATTGATGGACAAATATATGATAGTGTCGGAGTAAGGTACAAAGGATTTAGCTCAGTAAGTGTTAACCAAATTAAAAATCCATTTAATATTAAACTAGATTATATTATAGATGATCAAGATCATCAAGGGATAGATAAACTCAAATTATCAAATGTTATCCAAGACCCTTCATTTATAAGAGAGGTACTTTCTTATGAGATTTATCGAAAATATATGTCCGCATCAGAAGCAAGCTATGCAAATGTGTATATTAATGATACTTTATGGGGTCTCTACACTAATGTTGAAGCTGTAAATAAACGCTTTCTTATTAATCATTTTGACACTAAATATAATCCTTTCTTTAAATGTAACCCTGATAACCTAAATGTGATTCCTGGAGGAGAAAACTCGAATCTAAGCAGCTCCCATGGATCAGACAGCTCTGATTATTATCCGTATTATGCGATCAATTCAGATTATGGATGGGGTAGCTTATACAATCTAATTGACACATTAAATAATTATTCTGATAGTATTCATCAAAGCTTAAATGTTGACAGAACTCTTTGGATGCATGCCTTAAATTACACGCTAGTTAATTTTGACTCATATATTGGGTATTCGCAAAATTATTATTTGTATAAAGATCAAGCGAATCAATGGAATCCTATAATTTGGGATTTAAATATGTCTTTTGGTGGGTTTAGATTAACCGATGCTTCACAATTATATTTTAATGGCTTTGATATTGTACAAGCACAAAATATGGATCCACTAGTTCATTACAACGTGATGTCAGTCTCTCCAAGGCCATTATTAAGCAACTTATTTGACAATACACGATATCGCAAGATGTATCTTGCTCACATTAGAACGATTACAGAAGAAAACTTTAGTAATCTAGATTATCTGCTCAGAGGCCAATCTCTACAAAATTTAATAGATTCTAGTGTTCAAAATGATACTAATAAATTCTACTCTTACTCTGATTTTATTAGCAACCTTACAAATCAAGTCTCATTAGTAACATCTAATTGTCCTGGGATTACACAGCTTATGGATGGGCGCTCAACTTATTTAAGCGGATACAAAGGTTATTCTGGAGAGCCTACAATATCCAATATATCTTATCTTCCTCAAAATCTAACACTAGGTGGTGATCTTTGGATAAATGCTAATATATCGAATGCAGAATATGCAATGATAAGATATCGTTTTGGTAATAATCAAAGATTTAAATCAAAAGAAATGTTTGACGATGGGAATCATAATGATGGAATTGCAGGAGATGGTATTTACGGATGTGTAATAACTAATTGCAGCAACTCTATTGAGTATTACTTGTATGCTGATAATGATTCTGCTGGCACATTTTCTCCTAAAAGAGCTGCAAATGAATATTACACTATCCAAAACAACATTTCTCAAGGAGATTTAGTAATTAATGAGCTGATGTCTAATAATATTAATATTATTTCTGACAACAGTGGAAAATATGAAGATTGGATTGAGCTGTATAATACAACTTCCTATCCTATTTCTACAAACGGATTATACCTTTCTGATAAAGTATCAAATTTCTTAAAATGGAGACTACCTAATCATTTAATTCCGGCAAACAGCTATTATACTATTTGGGCAGACGAAGATGGGCATCAGGGGGAAAATCATGCTAATTTTAAACTCTCGAACCTAGGTGAAACTATTGTTTTGTGTAATAAAGATAGTACTTTAATTGATTCTGTGATTTTCCCACCACAAAATAGTAATATTTCTTATGGAAGAACTCCAAATGGAACTGGAACATTTGCTATGCTAATTCCAACATTTAATGCTAATAATAACCTAACTAATTCTGAGCAAGAATATGAAGACCCACGATTAACTAACGTTTTTCCAAATCCATTTCAAAATCAGATATTCATTGATTCAAAAGAAATATACACAATACAAGATGTCTATGGAAAAATTATAATAAAATCTAATAGTATGCAAGTAAATACTTCTAGCTGGAGTACCGGTGTTTATTTCGTACATTTGCGAAATAGCAATCAAGTAATTAAATTAGTAAAAATAGATTAGATATGAAAAATTTCAAAATACTATTATGTTGTTTTATTCAATTTAACATTTCCGCCCAAACAATTACAAATTTAGATACTTCAGATGGCCTTATATCTAATTTTGTAGAATGTATTGCTATAGATATTAATGGTGATGCATGGATTGGAACATCGATTGGATTACAAAAGAAAACAGGAAATAACTGGACTAATTATACTACAAATAATTACCCTGGTATGGCTAATAATAATATTAAAGTAATTACAGCAATGAGTAATGGTGATATTTGGATTGGGACAGATTATGGTGCAAGCAAATTTGATGGTTCAAATTGGATAACATATAATACAAGTAATGGGCTCAATAATAATTTGGTAAAAAGCATTGATGAAGATATAAACTCAAATGGTGGTGTTTGGATAGGTACAATGACAGGCGTTTCACATTACGACGGAAGTGGTTGGACTAGTTATAGTGCTCCTAATTTGCATTGGAGCGGTGTAAATGCAACCGCAATTGCTTCTAATGGCGATGTTTGGTTTGGATCTCCTTTGGGTGGCATTACTCATTATGATGGTATAAGTTTCACAAATTATGACACATCAAATGGTTTAATTTCACAGAATATCACAGACCTAATAATAGACAATCAAGATAATAAATGGGTAGGAACAGGAGGGGGCGTCTCCATTTTAGATGCAACTAACTCACAATTTACAAACCATACAAGAATGTATATCCTGCCTCCGCCAGATACATTAAATCCAGTTGTGAATATTGATATTACTACAACTGGTAAAGTTTGGGCAGCAATTTATGTTGGGTATCTAGGTGTGGGAGGAGTGGCTTGTTGGAACAACGTTTCTTGGTCTGATTTCGACAATATAACAGATGGATTATCTGGTCCTAATATTAGAGGATTGACAATAGATAACAATAATAATGTTTGGGTTGCTACAAGTACAGGTATCTCAATCATCTCGAATATTAGCTCTTCAATTGAAGAATTTATAGAAGATCCTTTTGTTATTTTTCCTAACCCTACAACAGAAAAAATAACACTAATAAGCTCTCAAAAAATAGAATATATAAAAATTACTAATACTCTAGGAAAAGTGATAAATTACCAAAAAGACGTTTTTGCTAATCAAATAACACTTTCTCTACTAAGTCGTCCTAAAGGAACATATTTTTTCGAACTAAAAACAGACAATAATATCTATTCTAAAAAAATTATCTTAAACTAATTGAAAGTCCACAAAATATTTGGTGAATATCTAGAATCAGCGAAGAAAAATATCCAAGAAAAGAGGTTGAAACCTTAATACAAGATTCAAATCAAAAAGCTCCCCACAACTTTTACTTTATTAAGCTTAATGAAAAAATTTGTGAGCGTATTGTGGTAAAGTAAGTTTTTGCCATTTAAGTTGTATTTTCGCAAAAGTGAAAAAATTACAATTACTATTACGATACTTCAACTATTTGCTTTCGGCAAAAGGTAAACATGCTGCACATGCTCCGTTTCTTTTTACTTTTATTACCAAAGTACTGAACAAAAAAACGGAAGCTGAAAATTGTAGTGCCATTAAACAATTAAGAAAAGAACTTTGCCATTCAGAAGAGTTGATTCAGATTACAGATTTTGGGGCTGGAAGCAGCATTAATAATAAACGGCATAGAAAAGTAAAAGACGTAGCAAAAAATTCTGCTAAAAATGCCAAGTTTGGAGAATTGCTTTATCGAATTTGTCAATTTTTTAAGCCCAATTCAATTGTTGAGCTTGGCACATCATTAGGGATAAGTACTTGTTATTTATCAACTGCTAATCGACAATCAAAAGTATTTACGTTTGAGGGCTGCCCTGAAACTGCACAGCTAGCCAAAAAGAATTTTGAACAAATGGGTTTGCAAAATATCGATATTACAATTGGTGATTTCGGGCATACTTTAAAAGAGAAGTTAGCACAAATTGAAAATATTGATTTGGCCTTTATTGATGGAAATCATCAGAAAAAACCTACTATTAATTACTTTGAGGAAATCTTGAAATATACCAATAACAATACCATTTTTATTTTTGACGATATTCATTGGTCGGACGGAATGGAGAGTGCGTGGGAATATATCAAAGCACATGAAAAAACCAGTCTTACTATTGACTTGTTTTTTGTAGGCATAGTCTTTATCAAATCAGAATTGAGCAAAGAAAATTTTATTATTCGCTTTTAATCTTACATTTGTATTGTGGAAAATACCATTATTTCATCTGAGGGGCTAAGTCGACAATTTAGGGTTGGTAAAGTGACCATCAATGCCCTAAACAATGTTAGTTTTTCTGTAAAAAAGAATGAGTTTGTTGCGCTTATGGGCGCCTCTGGTTCTGGCAAATCTACTCTTATGAACTTAATTGGATGTTTGGACACTCCAACTGCAGGCTCCTATAATTTGAATGGCATCAATGTGAAAGAAATGGATGAAAACAATTTGGCAGATATTCGAAACAAGGAAATTGGTTTTATTTTCCAAACTTTTAATTTACTGCCAAGATATACCGCTTTAGAAAATGTAATCTTGCCCCTTATTTATGCTGGGATTAAAAAAGAGGATCGAAAAATGATGGCCAAAAAAGCATTAGAAAATGTAGGACTATCTGATAGAATGCGCCACAAGCCCAATGAACTTTCTGGAGGGCAAAGGCAAAGAGTTGCTATCGCAAGAGCATTAGTAAATAGCCCTGCTTTAATTTTGGCAGATGAGCCAACAGGAAATTTAGATTCTGAAACTTCAATTGAAATCATGAGCTTGTTTCAAGAAATTCATAAAAAAGGAAACACTATTATTGTGGTTACTCATGAGGAAGATATTGCAAAATATGCGAGTAGGATTATTCGATTAAAAGATGGCATTATCGAATCTGATAAATTAAATAATTAAATATGAAAATCTACACCAAAAAAGGAGATAAAGGAAAAAGCAGTTTGCTTGGCGGTACAAAAGTGCAAAAGGACGATATTCGCCTTGAAGCTTATGGCACAGTTGATGAACTAAATGCTTTAATTGGACACCTTCACGATCAGAATATTAATGAAAATCATAAGAAAGTATTATTAGCTATTCAGAATCAACTTTTTAATTTGGGAAGCATTTTGTCTTTTGATGGGAAAAAATCAAAAATTAAATTACCAGAATTAACAAAAGCAAACATCTTAGCATTAGAGCAAGAAATCGATAAGATGGAACAAAAATTAGCTCCATTAACTGACTTTATTTTGCCTTCTGGGCATACTATCTGCTCAATATGCCATATTGCAAGAGCAGTTTGCAGAAGAGCTGAAAGGAGGGTGGTAGCAGTTGCAAAAGTGGAGCAAATCAATACAAATTGCTTGAAATACCTTAACCGTTTGTCTGATTATTTATTTGTGCTTTCTAGGTTAATTTTGAAAGAAAAAAGGGGTACTGAAATTTCTTGGATAAAAGATTGATAATTCGTCAAAAAAATTACTTTTGCAAAATCAAATAAGAGAAAGATTATGTATTGGACATTAGAATTAGCGTCAAAACTAGAAGATGCTCCTTGGCCAGCAACAAAAGATGAGTTGATTGATTTTGCTATTCGCTCAGGAGCGCCTTTGGAAGTAGTTGAAAACTTGCAAGAGCTAAGCGCAGAAGGTGAAATATATGAATCGATTGAAGAAATCTGGCCAGACTACCCTAGCAAGGAAGATTTCTTTTTTAATGAAGATGAATATTAAAAAGCTAAACAGCTTTTTAATATAAAACAATCTTCTTTTAACTACCTTTGCCTATTCTATTAAAGAATTAACATGGCAGGAATTTTTAATCTATTTTCAAAGCTTTTCGGTAACAAGTATGATAAGGATATAAAGACTATTCAGCCGATTATTGAGCAAATTCATCAGGAACACGAAAAGTTAAAATCTGTTACTAATGATGAATTGCGTGAAAAGACGAATGCTTTAAAAGCGCGTATTGAGAAAAGTATTTCAGCAGAAAAATTAGAGATTGAAACGTTAAAAAGCCAAGCAGAAGAGGAAAATGACAATGCTATAAAAGAAGGCTTATACAACCAAATTGACGATATAGAGAAAAGTATTGTAGAGAAAATTGAAACTACTTTAAATGAGCTTCTTCCTGAAGCATTTGCAGTTGTTAAAGAAACAGCATATCGTTTTACTCACAATCAAAATATACAAGTTTGCGCTACCGATTTTGACAGAGATCTGGCTGCACATAAAGATTTTGTAAGTATAGAAGGAGAAAATGCTATCTATAAAAACAGTTGGATGGCTGCTGGAAATGAGATTGTATGGAATATGATTCATTATGATGTACAGCTTATAGGTGGGGTGGTATTGCATCAAGGTAAAATTGCTGAAATGGCCACAGGAGAAGGAAAAACATTGGTAGCTACTTTGCCTGTTTATTTGAATGCACTTAGCGGTTTAGGAGTGCATCTTGTTACAGTAAATGATTATTTGGCAAAAAGAGATGCTGAATGGATGGGGCCACTTTTTCAATTCCATGGCTTAAGTATAGATTGTATTGACAATCATCAACCGAATTCTGAGCAGAGGAAAAAGGCTTATTTATCTGACATTACTTATGGAACTAATAATGAGTTTGGCTTTGATTATTTGCGTGATAATATGGCCAAACGACCAAATGATTTGGTACAAAGAAAACACCATTATACCATAGTTGATGAGGTGGATTCTGTACTTATTGATGATGCGCGTACGCCACTTATTATTTCAGGCCCTATTCCAAAAGGTGATGTGCATGAATACAATGAATTGAAACATAAGTTAGATCGCTTGGTTGCTGTGCAAAAGAAATTTATCACTACCGTAATTGCAGATTCCAAAAAATTATTTGCTGAAGGTGATACAGGTGAAGCAGGATTTAAATTGTTGATGGCTTATAGGGGTTTACCTAAAAATAAAGCGCTTATAAAGTTTCTGAGTGAGGAAGGAATAAAAACCCAATTACAGAAAACAGAGAATTTTTATATGCAGGACCAGAGTAAGGAAATGCATAAGGTTGATGAAGAACTTTTCTTTGTAATTGATGAAAAACAAAATAGTATTGAGCTCACTGAAAAGGGTATAGAGCTAATGACTAAAGAAATTGAGGATAAGAATTTCTTTATAATGCCTGATGTAGGAGCGGAAATTGCTGTATTAGAGAAAGGCACACTTTCAGATAAGGAAAGAGCAAGTAAAAAAGAGGAGTTGCTGAGAGACTTTGCCGTAAAAAGCGAAAGGATACATACTGTTAACCAACTTTTAAAAGCCTATACTTTGTTTGAGAAAGATGTGGAATATGTGGTGATGGATAATAAAGTAAAAATTGTCGATGAGCAAACGGGGCGTATCATGGAAGGCAGAAGATACTCTGATGGTTTGCATCAAGCAATTGAGGCAAAAGAGAATGTAAAAATTGAGGAGGCTACTCAAACCTATGCTACAATAACGCTTCAAAATTATTTCAGAATGTACAACAAACTTTCTGGAATGACCGGTACTGCAGAAACAGAGGCAGGAGAGTTTTGGGAAATTTATGAATTGGATGTGGTGGTAATTCCTACCAACCGCCCTATTATTCGTGATGATAAAGATGATTTGGTATACAAAACTAATCGAGAGAAATACAATGCAGTAATTGAGGAAATTGATGCGCTTACCAAAGCTGGCAGGCCTGTTTTAGTAGGGACAACTTCTGTGGAAATTTCTGAACTTTTGAGCAGAACGCTTAAAATGCGAAACATCAAACACAATGTGCTAAATGCAAAACTACATCAAAGAGAGGCCGATATTGTAGCAGAAGCAGGAAAAGCATCAGTAGTTACCATTGCAACCAATATGGCTGGTAGAGGCACCGATATTAAACTCTCAGATGAAGTAAAAACAGCTGGGGGTTTAGCAATATTAGGAACTGAAAGACATGATTCAAGAAGGGTTGATAGGCAGCTCAGGGGTCGTTCTGGAAGACAGGGAGATCCTGGCTCATCTCAGTTTTTTGTTTCCTTAGAAGACAATTTGATGCGGCTTTTTGGTTCGGATAGAATTGCTAAACTCATGGATAGAATGGGATTAGAAGAAGGTGAGGTCATTCAGCATTCTATGGTAAGTAAGTCCATTGAAAGAGCACAGAAAAAAGTTGAGGAAAATAACTTTGGAATTAGAAAACGGTTGTTGGAATATGATGATGTAATGAATCAGCAGAGGGAGGTTATTTACAAGAAAAGAAGACATGCCCTTCATGGCGATCGGCTTTCCTTGGATATTTCAAATATGATTTATGACACCTGTGAAAGCATAGTATCCCAAACACATGAAGCCAAAGATTTTGAGCATTTCAAATTAGACTTAATTCGTTTCTTGGCAAGTGAGAGCCCAGTCTCTGAAGAGGAATTTAATAACTTAAATATTGAAGAGGTAATAGAGAAAACATATGAAAGCTGTTACAAAAATTATCAATTAAAGTCTGAGAATATTGCTACTAAAGCTTTCCCTGTGATTAAAGATGTTTTTGAAAATCAATCGGCTACTTATGAAAATATCGTAATCCCTTTTACAGATGGGATGAAGACTTTACAAGTAGTTACAAATTTGAAAGAAACTGCAGAGCAGGAAGGAAAAAATATTGGACTTTCGATTGAAAAAAGTGTGACCCTTGCCATTATTGACGATACATGGAAAGAGCATTTAAGGGAAATGGATGAGTTGAAACAATCTGTTCAGAATGCTGTTTACGAGCAAAAAGATCCACTGCTGATTTATAAATTTGAATCTTTCAATTTATTTAAAGATTTTGTAGACAAAGTGAATAAAGAAATTGTTTCTTTTCTTTTGAAAGCTGACTTACCTACTCAATCTAATATTCATGAAGAAAGAAAACAAACACAGGCAAATTTACAAACTAGCCGCCCTGAGATGGCCACCCCAATCAGGGATCCTCAGAACCCAAATCAACCCCCAGCACCTCAGCAAAAAACACAACCTGTTAGAGTAGAGCAAAAGGTGGGAAGGAATGAGCCTTGCCCTTGTGGCTCTGGAAAGAAATACAAAAAATGTCACGGGAGGTAAAAAGATGTAAGTGGTGTTTGTCGGATCCACTATACATCGAATACCATGATACTGAATGGGGCGTACCGCTATTTGATGATCAAAAAATATTTGAGTTTTTGCTTTTAGAAACTTTTCAGGCAGGTTTGAGTTGGATTACAATTCTAAAAAAAAGAGAAAATTTTCGTAAAGCATTGGACAATTTTAACTATCAGAAAATTGCAAATTATACTGACAAAAAGTTGTTAGCACTAAGCAGTGATGCTGGAATTATAAGAAACAAATTAAAAATAAAAGCTGCAAAAACAAATGCGATTGCTTTTATAGAAGTGCAAAAAGAATTTGGCTCATTTTCAAAATACATCTGGGGATTTGTTGATGGGAAACCTATACAAAACAATTTCAATAATTTGAAAGCTATTCCAGCTAATACGCTGCTTTCGGATAAAATAAGTGCAGATTTGAAAAAAAGAGGATTTAAGTTTGTGGGGTCAACAATAGTCTATGCGCATATGCAAGCGATGGGAATGGTTGATGATCATACCACTGATTGTTTCAGATACAAACAAGTCTGATTGCTACTTTAGATACCGAAAATCTTGATTGTTTTTTATCTTTTGTAAAGATTCAAAAATCAACTTAATGACATTCTCCACATCATTTTTATGTGCACTCTCCACTGTAGTATGCATATATCTTAGCGGCAGAGAAATGAGTGCAGAAGCTACTCCACCTGTTGAATAGGCAAAAGCATCTGTATCAGTACCTGTGGAACGAGAAGCTGCATTTCTTTGGAAAGGAATTTTTTTCTTCTCAGCAGCATCTATAATTAGTTTCAATAAATTATTCTGCACTGCTGGACCATAAGTAAGCACAGGACCATCTCCACATTTAGTGTCTCCCTCCTTCATCTTGTCAATCATTGGCGTATTCGTATCATGGCATACATCTGTAATAATAGCCACATCAGGATTGATGCTTTCAGTAATCATTTGTGCTCCTCTTAAACCTACTTCCTCTTGTACAGAATTAGTAATATATAATCCAAAAGGCAATTTCACTTTGTTTTCTTTCAATAGTCGAGCGACTTCAGCTATCATAAAACCCCCTATTCTATTATCCAGGGCTCTACCAACATAATAGTTTTTATTTAATACCATAAATTCATCTTCATAAGTAACCACACAGCCTACATGAACGCCTAACTTTTCAACTTCCTCTTTGCTCTCACAACCACAATCTAAAAATATATTTTCCAATTTTGGTGGTTTTTCTGTCCCTGCCCTACGGGTGTGTATGGCTGGCCAACCAAAAACTGCTTTCACCATGCCTTTTTTTGTGTGAATATTCACCCTTTTTGAAGGTGCAATTTGATGATCAGAACCTCCGTTACGCACCAAATAAATAAACCCATCTTTTGTGATATAGTGGACAAACCATGATATTTCATCTGCATGTGCCTCTATAACTACTTTGTATTTTGCCTTAGGATTAATTACGCCAACAACAGAGCCATAAGTATCTACAAAATGTTCATTTATGTAGGGCTTAATATAGTCAAGCCATAACTTTTGACCTTCACTTTCAAAGCCTGTTGGGGAACAGTTATTCAAATATTTTTCTAAAAACTTTTCAGATTTTTGAGTAATGATTTTCTTTTTCGCCATAATCTATTAAAATAATTCGTTTGCGAATATAAGCATTTTATCCCTCTGTAAATATCAACTTCTATGGTAATGGTTCTGGAATCAATACCGATTTACAGTACTTGAGGGTTTTTACAAGCATGTTATTTGTTAAACTGCTCTATACCACATTCTAACCAGCTCTTAAAAGTTGGAATATCAGGAGTATAGCCTATAGGATTACTGATTAATCCATTTTTAGTACTATATAGCACATAATAAGGCTGTGAGGAACTTGCATAAGTTACCGCCTGGAGTGTACTCCATTTATTACCAATAGTAGTCAAGGTTTTCTTTTTTGTTCCTCCATCAGAAGTGGGGACAACTACTGTCTCGGGACTATCTAAAAGTGTTTTTTCATCCACATAAAGTTGACACATTACAAATTCATCTAGTAACTCTTGAACTTCTGGAAAAACATTCTCTTCCATCTTTCTGCAATTCACACAAGCCCAACCTGTAAAGTCGATAAAAACAGCTTTGTTTTGTTTTTCAGCAACTGCTATGGCATCCCAATAATCATAATAAACTTCATGGGCTTCATGCTCATAAGTATAGCTATAACTAAGTGGTGGTGGAAATCCACTTAATGCATCATGCTCCCACCAACTAAGGTGTTTACCAAACATTCCTGGGATTAAATAAATGGTAAATAAGAAGAAGAAAAGTATAAATCCAAATCTTGTTTTAGAAATCTTAGTCACTTTGGAGTCGTGAGGGAATTGAATTTTTCCGATTAAATACAAAACTGTAAGTGCGCCAATAATAAACCAAAGCACAAAGAATGTTTCTCTTTTGATTAGCCCCCATTGCTCTACCATATCAGCATTTGAAAGGAATTTGATAGCTAATGCTACTTCTAAAAATCCTAAAACTACTTTTACTGAATTCAGCCAACCTCCTGATTGAGGAAGAGAATTGAGGAGTTTCGGAAAAAGAGCAAATAAGGCAAAAGGGAACCCTAATGCCAATCCAAAACCTGTCATACCAGCTGTTAATTTAGTGGCAACCATTTTAAACTCCAATCCTAATAGGGTTACCGTGCTTACATCTCCACCTAAAGTGCCGGCTAAAAGCGATCCTAAAATTGGGCCAGTGCATGAAAAAGACACAATGGCCAAAGTTAAAGCCATGAAAAAGATGCCAATTAGCCCCCCAATATTTGAGCCAGAATCTGCTTTATTACCCCATTTACTTGGAAGGGTCAATTCAAAATAACCAAAAAATGAAATTGCAAATACAATGAAAATCGCAAAGAAGAAAAGATTAAGCCAGCTGTTTGTAGAAATTTGGTTCAAAATTTCAGGGTCAATATTTGGCATTAAATGGAATGGAATACTCAATAGAAAATATATCAGCATAATGAAAAAGCCATACATTACTGCATTGAACATTCCTTTACTTTTTTGTCCTTTGGTAAAAAAGCTAACCGTTAGTGGTATCATTGGGAAAACGCAAGGCGTTATCAGTGCAATAAGCCCCCCTAAAAGCCCCAAAATAAAAATCGCCCACAATGAATTTTCTTCTGATTTTTTTTCTCCACAATCAGCTGCAGGATTACTTAAATCTACCAATTGATCATTATATTTTGCTGTATTTTCAATATCCTGATAAGTGATTTCTTCCTTTTTTGCAATATCAATACTGCCATCCGAATTGATATTAAATGAGAAAGGAACAGGCATTGGGAAAACGCATTGCTCATCATCACAAGACATAAAATTAATCTCCCCTTCAATGGTAAATGGCTTGGAATTAAGAATTCTGATGCTTTGTTTAAATTTGGTTTCATCTTCAAAATATTTGGTTTCCATCTCAAAGATAGGGTCGTAAAAAGCAGTTGGATCTTCTTCCACAACAGCCCCAACCAATTCAAAATCTTTTGATTCCTTAAAGACAAATGAAGTAGGCACAGGCCCTTCATCATGAAAATATTGCCCTGTAAATTGTGAATATAAATGCCAATGCTGTTCAATACTCGCATTGAATTGAAGTTCTACTTCAGTGGTTGAAATTTTCTGCTTTGAGAAATCCCAAACTACTGGGTCAATGATTTGAGCGCTTGAAAATATTACTACAAACAGAAAGGATATAATGAATATAATTTTTTTCATTTTTTTAATTTAGCTCTTTTTCTATTACTTTATATAATTCTTCTGATTTTTGACTGCCAATAAGGTAAATCAATCCATCTCTATCAATAAGTTCAACCGCACTTGAACCTCTTGTGTAAAACCGAATGGTCCCTTTTACATGTAAATTATAAACGGAACGATTCACAATATATTTACTGTATTTTACTTTTTTAACAGAACGAATACTCCCCAAATCTATTTTGACTTTTCTAGAAGTCCAAAGACCATCAAGTATGATACTTTTGTTCCGTACTTTGGTTTCAAAATGCAAAATAAAAAGGAGCAATACAGAAATCACTAAAATAGCTAATCCTAAAAAGAAAAATAGCTCGCCTGATTTTTCATGGTTTTCTCTCCAATAATAAGCAGAAAAACAAAAAAGTGCAAATGCAATTCTTCTAGAAAGAGACATTCTGTTCAGCCCTAAATATTGCTTTTCAAAAAATTTAAATTCTTCCATTTTTTAACTTTTAAGAAGTTGTGCAATATACGCCTTTTTGGTAGTTTCTACTACTTTGAATTTATCTGATATTCTATACCCAACTATCCAAATAATTTCAGTTGAACTGCAAAGGACCCAAATGTTTTCTTTCTCAGGAATAGAGATTTTATTGTCTATGAAAAAATCACTTAATTTTTTCTTTCCCTTCATGCCAATTGGAGTAAAAAAATCTCCTTTTTTCCACCTTCTTAAAATAAGCGGAAATTGTAGTTTTTGATAATCAAAGACTGCAAAATTCTTATCCTTTTTTATGCTTGGATTATTTGAAAATTCTAATTTTAACTTTAGTGGAAATTCAATCTGAGTGTCTGTCTCAATTATACTAATTGATACTTTTTCATTTTCGGTATTTTTTTGAATAATGATTTGCTTTCTGTCAATAGTTAATCGGTAATTTGCTGAATAAAATTGCTTTCCAGATTGCCCTTGAATTGCCTGTAAAATATCAGATACATTTGCAAAACCAAATGGTTTTAGAAACTCATACAAATAGGGCTCAATTACATCTAGTTTTTTTAGCTGCTCAATTGAAATGGTAAAAAAATCTTTTTCTTGCTTCACAACCCTACTTCTAGCCGTTTCAATTGCTGAAAAATAAATCTCTGAAACCCCACTTAAATAACCCTTCTCATTCATGATGGTTTCGCTTATTGAAGGATTCATTTTATGCAATAAAGGTATTAGTTTTAGTCTAATTTTATTTCTTAAATATTTTCCTTCTTTATTGCTAGTGTCTTCACGAAACCGAATTTTATTTTGCCGCAAATAATCATAAATCTCTTGCTTTTTAGCAAATAATAAAGGCCTAACTACGTTTGCCATTTTTGATGAAATCCCCAATAATCCTTTTATGGAAGTTCCTCTTATAAGGTTAATGAAAAATGTTTCCAAATCGTCATCTTTATGATGGGCCGTTACAACAAAATCAAGTGTTTTGTCTACTCTGATTTGCTCAAACCAACTATAACGCAATTCTCTGGCCGCCATTTGAATTGAAATTTTCTTTTGTTTGGCAAATGCTTTTGTTTTGAACTTTTTTGCAAAGCAATTTACATCCCATTTTTTTGCAAGTTCTCTTACAAAAAATTCATCAGCATCCGATTGCTCATTTCTTAAACCAAAATTACAATGTGCTAAGCTTATGTTGTATCCCAACTCCTTTAAAAGATGGCTTAAAGCAACACTATCTGCTCCTGCGCTTATGGCAAGCAGTAATTTATCTTGCTTACCGAACAACTTATTTTGCTTAATGTAATTTGCTAAATCTTCTTTCATACCGCCATTGTTTTTTGATTTGAAACCACATCCAAAATTGCTTTTACTTTTACAATGCATTCTTCATACTCTTCTTCTGGATTGGACTTAGCCGTTATAGCGCCTCCTGCCATAACTGAAAAATACTTATTTGTTGCATTATACAAAACGCTTCTGATGACCACATTAAAATCAAAATCTGAATTTGGCTTAATATAACCTACACTTCCAGAAAAAAGCCCTCTTTTATTACATTCAAATTGTTCGATTAATTCCATGGCTTTCTTTTTTGGGGCGCCTGTCATTGAGCCCATTGGAAAAGCTCCTTTTATGGCATCAACAAAATGAACCTTTTCTGATAATTCAGCACTAATTGTACTTATCATTTGATGTACTTGTTCAAAGGAATAAACCCCAAAAAGTTCCTCTACTTTTACACTGGCTTTTATTGCAAACTTTGACAAATCATTTCTTACCAAATCCGTAATCATTACATTTTCTGATTTGTCTTTTTCACTATTAAGTAATGCCGCTTTTAGTTGTAAATCCTCTAGTAATTGAGCGCTTCTTTTTCTTGTTCCTTTTATTGGTTGGGATGTTAATTGTTGATTCTCTTTTTTTAAGAATCTTTCAGGACTTGTGCAAATTAGATATTTATCGCTCAATTGCAAAAATGCAGAAAATGGGGCTTGTGTTTTTTCGTTTAATCTCAAACATAAGACTTCAGGATTCAAGACAGTATTTTCAGCAAAAAACTCTTGACAATAATTCATCTCATAAATATCTCCTCTTTTAATATGGGATTTTATTTGTTTTATTTTTGCTAAATACTCTCTTTTTGTTTCTCTTTTTTGCATTTGCAGATTACCAAAAAATTCTTGCTCAATTTGTTGTTGATGGATGTTGGAAATAATATTATCTATTTCTTCTTTGCTGGAAAAAGTTTCTACAAATAGACCCTCTGTATTTAAATAAATAACATGCTCAGGAATAAAAAAGTACAGCTTTGGAAATTTCAAAAAATCAATATTTCTGGATACTAAATTGTCTGTTTCATTTTTCAAATCATAGGAAAAATAACCAAAAATCCAATCTTTATTTTGATCATAGAATGTTTTTAACTTTTCAAAAGAATCCTCATCTGCAATACATAGTTGATTTACTCCTAGAGCACATAAAAAATCGTAATCCTTATAATGTTGCGGCATATATTCATTAGGGCTATTTGAGTTCAATACACATGAGTGATCATAATTTTTTGTCCACAAAACAAGTTTATCTAGAAACTCTTTTTTGTTATGAAGATAGTATGCAAATCGATTTCTCATAAAACAAAAATAGTGCTTTTCTTCTTTTAGATTGAAGGAAAAGATTGATTAAAATATTTTTTTAATTTAGCCCAATACAAACCAAAAACTTAAATTATGGGAAATTTAGAAAAACCTTTAACACTAGCATTTGCGATTCTTTTTATTGTTGGGTTAATTATTATGAATTGTGAATGCGGAGAAGGGCAACCTTGCTCAATTAACGGCTCTTTTAATTTCAGCAAAGCTGGTATAAATGAATGTGCAGTTAGTGAAATTGAAGCAGAAATAATAACAGATGATGAAGCGCTTGATCTGAATAGTGTAATTGATACAGTACCTGAAGGAGATGTGGATACAGTTGTAGAAATCTCTATTGATTTAACAGAGGAAAATGAATAAATCTTTACTCTTAGAAGTAAAATAATTTATAGAGCCCATTCTTTTCGGAATGGGTTTTTATTTTTTCAACCTTTCTTTTACAAAGGCAATAATCAGCAGTAATGCTGCTACAAAAACTGATAATCTTCCTATGTAATCACCAAACTGAGCATAAAAAGTTCGTTTATCATTTGTGCTTATTGTGGTAGAGAAACAAGCTTCCTCATTCCATTTTGATTTTTGCAAAACTGATCCTTTTTCATCAATTACTCCTGAAATTCCTGTATTTGCTGAACGCACAATTGGTTTTCTTTGTTCAATTGCTCTAAGTCGAGAATAAGCAAAATGCTGCTTGTATCCAGCAGTATTTTTCCACCAACCATCATTTGTGATAATGGCAATCAAATTAGTTGTTGCTTTATGCAAATCGCCATATACACTTTCATAACAAATAAGCGGTTGAATTTTTTTAGCATTAACTGAAAAGGACTGAATTGTGTTTTTACTTCCTAATGAACCAGATGTTCCGCCAAGCTCTAGCGCCAATTTTGCTAGAGGGTCTAATAATTTTGGGAAAGGCATCTTCTCTACTCCTGGCACCAATTTTATTTTATGATAAACTACCGTCTCACCACTATCTGGAATAAAAACAGCTGAATTATAGGCGTCATAATAGATATTTTCATTTCTGATTTGACGAGCAGTTGCTGTTTTTTGCTCTCCATGCGTAAACATCTTATAAGTAGAGGCGCCAACAAGAATATTTAGATTAGGATACTCATTTTGCAACTCCCTAAATTTTCTAACGCTATAAGTGGCTTCAATTTTGTTTTCCCAAATACCTTCTAAAAGAGCCGTTTCAGGACCTAACAAAAGCTCTGATTCTTGCGTAAGTTGTTTTTTTGCTATTGCAATAAATTCATCTAATTGTGTTTCATAGCCTATATTAAATTTTTCTGTATAAGGATCAATATTTGGCTGAACAATCAGTACCTGCATTTGTTCTTTCTTTTTAGTTTCTGGAATTAGTATATAAGAAATAATTACTGGAAAAATTACTAATAAAGTTGCAAAAACTATTGTGCTTTTTTTCTTAGATTGCATAAATCTGAACAACAAAATATTCAGCACCAAAATCCATAAGGATCCACCTAAGAATCCTGTAAATTCATACCACTGTACTGCATTTGGCGCATTGGCAAAAGCATTCCCTAAAGTTAGCCAAGGCCAAGATAAATCCCAATTTAAATGCAAATATTCCATAGTTATCCATAAAATGATAAATGCAAAATACCCTAACTTTCTTGTGGTTGATTTTTTAACTTTATGAAATAAACAAAATGCAGTAGCCATTAAAAAGGCATTTATAATAAATGCCGCTATGGCGCCAAAAAGTGTAGCGTGATATACCCAATAAGTAGTTATGGTATTAAAAATGAAAAAGGATAGAAAGGAATATAAAAAAACTGTTTTGAGGTTTTTTGCCTCTTCTTCCAAAACAAGTAATGGTACAAAGGCAAAAAATACAATTGGAAAAAATCCAATTTCTGGCCAAGCAAATGCCAGTAATAAACCAGATGAAAGGGCCAAAACAAATTTATTCATAATCGATTACAAATATTATCATATTTTTGCTGATATGAATGCTATAAAAAGAAATATCCCAAATACTCTAACACTTTCAAATTTAACAGCTGGGCTTTTGGCTATTCTTTTTGGAGTTGTTGGACACTTAGAGCTTGCAGCACTTTGTGTTTTTGTTAGCGCTCTCTTTGATTTTTTTGATGGCTTAGTGGCTCGGCTTTTAAGTGCAAATAGTGAATTAGGGAAGCAACTGGATTCCTTGGCTGATTTAGTTTCTTTTGGTGTAGCGCCAGGAATGATTTTATTTCAACTCATTCACATTAAACTTTTTGACATTTCTTTTGCTGCAACTGAAGTAGGATTGTCATCCTTATCCCTTGCACTGGCCGCTTTTTTATTGCCAATTTTTTCAGCCATTCGTTTGGCAAAGTTTAATCTTGATATAAAGCAAAGTACTTCCTTTATTGGTTTGCCAACTCCTGCTGCAGCGATATTTGTTGCTTCATTACCATTGTTAAGTGAAAACTATTTTATTCAATTTGGAAGTGGACTTTTAATTGTCTTGGCTTTTGCATTACCAATACTTTTAGTTGCAAAGCTTCCTCTTTTTTCCTTAAAGTTATCAAAACAGGAGCAGTGGAAAACGAAAGAAAATATTATCCGAATTATATTTTTAATAAGTGCTGTAATATTATTAATTGGATTGGGCTATGATTCTATTCCAATTATTGTAATTTTGTACCTGATTTTATCACTATTAAACAACCTATAATTATGAAGTTCAAAGCCGAGATAGATGTAATGCCATTAAAATCCTTATTAGACCCTCAAGGAAAAGCCGTAAGTGCTAGCATGGAAAATGTAGGTTTGCCAGAAATAGAAAATGTTAGAATTGGCAAACATATTAGCTTAGAGGTTGAAGCAGAAAACAAACAACTAGCTGAGGATAAAGTGAGTGAGGCTTGCACAAAATTACTTGCAAATCAGATTATGGAAAGCTTTGAATTTACAATTTCAGAACTATAGTTTACTGCTTAAATTTCACCCTTACAATTTCTATTTTTCTTGCTAAAGCAGCATCAAGACTATAAACTGATGCTGATTTGTTTTTTGGATCATCGCTTACTTTGTTATTTGATTCTAGTTCCCCAAACGGAAGCTCAGTAATTGATAATTGTCCGTTTTTCAAATATTGAGTTATGCTCCCATTTTGGAATTCCTGCATATAATTTAGTAATGAAGAAATTCTTCTTTTTGATAGGTTAATATTATAATTGCTTTCAAAAAGTGGGCTCGCATATCCCTTTATCTGCAAATCAATATTTTCACCTGATATTAATGCTGATTTAATTTGTAACAATACTTCATCTAATCTATTGAAATTTGCTTGCAGTTTGTGTACAAAAAATTCATTAATCTTTTCTGTTGAACTGCTATTTTGCAAATATTCTTCACGCATTAAAAAATAGGAAATATAGCTTTTTTTGTAGGATTGATTTGTAGTATTATTCATGGTGCAGCAATCTGGCTCATCATTATGAAAGTAGAGCGATAAAGGTAACTTTTCATTTATCATCTCAACTGCTTTTGGTGTTTTTTCTTGTTGTTTAATTATCTCAAAAGTAAAAATATCATTGCAACAATTTTCTTTGTCCAAATAAAAGGCTGGAGCTCTATTGGAAGAAAAGGCGCCTTGATTTTCTGAAAAGAAAACAAAATACATTTCATCAAATGCAGAATTGAATGGTGAGAGAAGTTTGTGTGCAGATTCCCATAAAGTCAAATTACCCTTTGAAGCATAAATATTAAATCCTTGCATGCCATTTTTTCTGTCTGAACTAAAATAAAGCTTCCCATCAATTTGATTGAAAAATGGTGTGATTTCATTGGCTTTAGAATTGATTTGCTTTCCACAATTTATTGGATTCCCAAAGTTTCCACTGCTGTCAATAGTGCAAACCCAAATATCTGTTCCGCCAAAACCTCCATCTCTATCAGACACAAAATATAATAGCTTTACCCCATCAACCTCTGCTATTGTAGGTTGAGTTGACGTAAAGCCTATTTTATTGACTCTTTCATCTATTTTTTTGGGCTTTGTCCACCTTTTATTTTTGAAATTTGATTGATAAATCGCACATTTTTCGTTTGCACAAAAAGTAAAATATGCTTCTTTATCCTTTGTTACAAATAAATTCCCACTTTGTAAATTATCTGAGTTAAAAGGTTCAAAATACTTTCCCTTGCCCCATTGACCTAATTGAAATTCTGTGGAGTATATAGAAGAAATAAAATCATCATTCTCCTCTCTTATTGCAGTAAAAAAAGCTTGTTCTTTTTCATTTTGAAAGAAATTCAATTCTGCCCCAACTGAATTTATTGATTTTGACAGATGTCTAATCTCAATTTGTTCTTGTGCAAAAATTAAAGCAGGAGAAAACAATAATATGATGATTAAATTTCTCATAAGTATTTTGGGCAATATTTAGTTTTTTCAATCTGTTTCTTCTTATTCCAAACATAAGTTAGTGAAAACTCAAAGCCTCCTTTATAATTAGATGCAGCCGTCAAATCAGAATGATTGATGTCATAACTCACAATTGCAGTTATACTATTATAATTGATACCAAATGCTGGAATTATTGCATCATCCCATCTATAAAAGAGTTGAGAAATAAAAAATGTATAATTATTCAACATATAATTTATTCCTGAAGCAAATAATAATTCTGCACTTTTTGCTTGTCTACTATAAAGAAAGGAAGGGTTTAAAACAAGTCTATTATTTATCCTATAAGAAGAAAGAAAATAGCTGTTATATTTTTCTTCTAAACGCACATCTTCTGCAATTAACGATTGTTGTGGTCTATTGATATGGTAAGCGGAAAAACCTGCTAGAAAAGAAAAGTTATGATTCATTATTCTACTGTAATTCCCTCCTATCCCTATATCAAAAAAGGAAAATGATGAATTTTGTAGTTGCTCTACTTGCTCAAAAATCAGTGCTGAAAAATCTACCTTTCTTTGTGCAAAGCCAAGCAATAGTCCTGAAGAAATCTGCTGTTGTTTATCTATTGTAAATGTTTTGCTGATAGCCGCATTAAATTTTGAAGTAGTGAAATGAGCATCTCCAGCTTTATCATTAAAAAACTCAAATCCAGAAGCAGTTTTTTTCATTAATGATTTGGCTTCAAATCCAATAGCAATTGTGCTGAACGGTTTGGCTACAGATTTCCATTGCGTTCTTTTTTGAAATCTTGTTTTATAGTCTGCCTGCTGACTACCAACAAGTGCGGGATTTAATCCTATTTTGGAAATGGTAAATTGGGAAAAATGAATGTCTTGTGCTTTCAGATTAAAAGCAAAAATCAGCAATAATATGAAAATACTTTTTCTCATCTAATAAGCGTAATATTTCCTTTTTTAAAAAGTTTTTTTTCTCCAATACATTCCAATTCCAGATAAAAGTCGAACACTTGAGGAGCCAATAATTCATTTTTAAAAGTGCCATCCCACTCACCAAATTTGTTATAGGAAGCATACACTTTTTGCCCAAAACGATTAAATATTTCAAGTTTAAAAGAAGTGATAATATCATCAGTATCTACTATACGATAAGTATTATTCGGCGGCAAGTTATTGGGCGTAAAAGCAGTAGGAATAAGAATTTTTTCTTCATCACAAAATACATTTAAAATTTGAATAAATATACTATCGGAGATACGACAATCAGCATTAGAATACACCTCAACACGAAATAAAGAATCGGTAAATGGTGCTACTTGAATTTGGTTATTTGTAGAGCCCATTTCCCAAAGTATATTATCATTTGTTTGGATGTTTAGAGTAGTGCTTTCTCCTTTGTAAATAGGATTTTTGCTTGCCCAAATACTATCAATTATTGGGTAAGTATTCAAGATAATAAAAACCGAGTCTTGTAGCTTGCAGCCATCTTGGTTTTGCACCTCAACAAAAAGCCAAGCAGCAGAATCAGGGGAAAACCAAACAGCTGAAGAGTCAGAGCTAAAGTTAAAATTGAAATTTGGACCCCAATCGTATTTTATAAGAGGAGCAGTTGCAAGTAAATTATTTACTTTTACAAATGCAGAATCTCTAATACAAATTGAAAAATCGCCAGTTAAAACAATGTCGATATTTTGAGTTTTAAGCTGAACACTATCCATTGCCTCACAAGTCCCATCCGTTACTTTTAA
>MDTB01074336.1_pt1 | contig 24706 bp, 24 predicted proteins | sample 811161 | NCBI WGS metagenome assembly MDTB01 (sample SAMN05326650, study PRJNA326480) | marine metagenome | isolation source: seawater | place: Mediterranean Sea | collected 2009
AAGATTTCCAGGAACTGACCCTAAATCTTTTTTTGAAAAATTAAACCAAGTAACTGCTGCTTCAGTGCTACTACTCGCTTCTATGCCATCGCCTATAGCAAGATAAAAAGCCAATTCATAATCTTTTTCAATTGATATTCTTTTGAGAATATTTTCTTCGGTATTTTGAAATCCTAGGGATAGATAAGACGATATTTCTTTTTCAGTTTTATTTATTAAATCTTTTTGAGTCTTTATTTTTTGTATATTATTCTCTAGCTTAACATTTAAATAATTTACTTTTTTATCTGCTTCAATAAAATATTTTCTATTATTAACATTGGTAATTTCAAGCTTTTTAATTTGCTTTTTAGAATTGATTAATTTGTTATTTATATCATTATTATTTTTAACATTACCTATTTTTTTCTTTTGTTTTGATACAAGTTTTTCTATTTCACTGATCTCTGTTTGGATGTTTAATATATTTTTATATAATGTTTCTAACTCATATTGATTTTTATTTACTAGCTCCTTTTTTAAAAGTGCAGTATTTTCTAAACTATAAATAAATTTATTTTTATTTTCTAAATCTTCCTCTTGTGTTTTTAAATCTCGTTCTAGTTCCTTAAGTGAAAGGGCAGTAGTATTATTTTTATTTACAATAACTTCATTATCTAGTTTATCTACTCTAGCAGCAGCATTTCTTAATATATCCTTTTGAAAAATAATATTTTTTTCAATTTGGTTTTCTAGATTTTTAAATGAATTCAGTTCTTGCGCATTATTAGAAATTTCAAATCTAATTTTTTCTATTTTAAGTTCTAATACTAAATTTTCTTGTTCATAATAGTTAATTTTTTTTTCTAACTTTTCTTTATCACTACTTTGTGTTGCTATCATATTATTTTGTTCCAAAAAAATAGCTTCCTTATTTTGTAATAATACTTTTTCATTACTATTCTGCTTTATCATTTTATAAAGTTGTTTTTTAGTTTCACTTAACCTCGCATATGAAATTTGTTTGCTTAACATATCAACTTTTTCCTTAATCTCTATGTATTCTCGGGCTCTGGAAGATTGTTTATTTAATTCGGCTAATCTAATTTTTTGTTCTCTTAAAATATCCCCTAATCTTTCTAAATTTCTTTTTGTGGACTCTAGTTTACTCGTACTTTCTACTTTTCTAGCAGTAATTCCTGATATTCCAGCGGCTTCGTCTAAAATTTTTCTTCTTTCGATTGGTTTAGAGGTAAGCAAACTTCCAACTGAACCTTGATCTATTATATTACAAGACCTCGATCCAGTAGATAAATCAGCAAACAGAAATTGTATTTCTTTTGCTTTTACCTCTTTCCCATTTATTCTATAGGTAGAACCAGTATCTCTTAAAACTTGTCTTTCTACTTCAATAGAGCCTGCTTGGATATATTTTTTATTATTTTTAGAAACTGATTCTTTATTAATTTCAATATTTAAAGTAACCACCGCTATATTTTTTGAAGCCTTGGATATGCTTCCATTAAATATTAGATCGTTCATTCCTGAAGCACGCAGACTTTTTGAGGAACTTTCTCCCATAACCCATTTGATAGCTTCAACAATATTAGATTTACCAGAACCATTAGGACCTATTATACCATTTAATCCAGCATCTAAATTGATACTTGTATCATCAGCAAATGATTTGAATCCTAACATTTTAAGTTTGCTTATATACAATTGCAATATCCTAAGTATAATTAAATACTTATAATATACTATATTTAGTAGGTATAAATAAAGAATTAAATATATATAAGATTAAAAGACTATTTTATCTTCTCTTTAAGTAACTTTAAGTCTACCAAGCCGTCAAGTTTCTCACCATTTAAAAAAAATGATGGAGTTGAATTTACTCCTCTATTTTGCCCATCTAGTCTTGAAGCTAATATAGAATTCCATTTTATTTTATTTTTATCATTTTCAGCCGTGCATTGTTTTATCTTATCTAGAGTGATCCCATGTTGCCTAAGTACAGTAACAAGAGTTTCTTGAAAAACCTCTTGATTATTAGAAGCAGCCACCCAGGTTTTTTGACTTCTAAATAAGGTATTTAAAACAGCGAAGTATTGTTCTCCCTTATAGCAGTGAGTTACCATAGAAGCGATCATTGCAGGTAAGTCTAAAGGAAAGTCTCTATATATATACTTGAGTTTACCTGTATTAATTAATTCTTTTTTAATAGAGGGTAATCTATCATTGTGAAAATCTGCACAATGAACACAAGATAATGATGCATATTCTTCTAATACATTCTCAGCACTAATATCTCCTATAACATTTTTAGATTGTTGTGGCGTTTTGCGCCCATCCGATAATGCAAAACTGTGACATAACGTTAACATGATCAAAGAAAGAAATATGTTTAAAATAAAATGTCTCATAATCTTATTATAATAATAATTACTTCTTTTATCAATAAAAACATATTAACTATAAGTCTGTAAAATTTTTATTTTAGATATGGCATCCTTACCTAATATAGCCTCGATTTTTTTTAGAATCTTAGGGCACGCATATTCAAAATCCATTATAATTGTACTGTTCACTAATACAGTTAAAGACATATCTTTACTAATTTTCTTTGGAGAACTTAAGTTGTAATAATGACTGCCAACAATATTTTTCCAGTTTTCTGAAATTTTGATGAATTTATAATCATATTTTTTAAATATCTTATTTGTAATTTCAAAAGTAATATTCTCTAATTTTTTAAATTTATCCATTGTAAACTTACTAAACATTATTAAGTTGGTACTATGCAAAATAATAAAGAAATACGCAAACATATACTACATTATTATAAATTAAATAAAAGAAAACTCCCATGGAGGGAAATAGGGAATAAATTACAGAATCCTTATTACACTCTTGTGGCAGAAATAATGTTACAGCAAACTAGAGTGGATACAGTTAAAAGTTATTATATAAAATTTTTATCTAAGTGGCCTTCTATCAAGTTATTGTCACAAGCTAAACAATCAGAAGTCCTAACATTTTGGTCAGGATTAGGATATTATAGAAGAGCAGTGAATCTGCACAAAGCAGCCAAGTTGATAGTTAAAAATCATGAAGGAATTGTTCCTGACGAATATTTAAAATTGAAAAAACTACCAGGCATAGGAGAGTATACGGCCTCAGCTATAATAGGATTCGCTTATGGAAAGTATTCAATAATTATTGATACAAATATTAAAAAATTTCTATCAAGAGTTTATGGGCTTTCTGGAGAGCAAATAAGTAGCAAAAAAAAAATGTATGAATTAGCAATTAATTTATTTCCAAAAAAAAAGTCTGGAGACTTTGCACAAGCTGTTATGGATTATGCTTCAAACATATGCACCAATACCAATCCAAAATGTTTAATTTGTAAAATAAATTCTAATTGCAGTTATAAAAATGATGAGAAAAAAAAAAGAATTAATAGCAGGCCTTCAAAGGAAAAACAGTACAGTGTTGTCTATTTCTATATTTACAAGAAAAAGTATTTTTTATTAAGAAAAAGACCTTTAAATATTATATTAGGAGGCTTATATGAAGTTCCTGGAAGCAATTGGACAAAAATTAAAATAAAAAATCAAAATGATATTTTAAATCCATATAGTTTTCGTGAATATGAAAAATTATTTGAAGAAAAATATATTAAACATGATTTTACTCATATAACTTTATACACAAATGTTATAATTCTAAGAGTATACGAGAAAAACTTTAAAAAAAATTGTCTTTTAGAGCCTAAATGGTTCAGTGTTGAAGAATTAAATTACCATCCCGTTTCGAGTTTAACAAAAAAAATAGTTAATTATTCCTTTTCTAGGTTGTTAGCTCTTAAGTAATCTCTATGTTCATTTATTGATATAAATTTTTTATCACTTACAACATACCAATAATCCCAACCATTACATGAATTACGTTTTTGTACTATAGCGCCTATTTTATGAATAGAACCTATATCTTTATTAAATTTTAGGGATCCATCAGTCATCACTTTTGCTCTTATGGCTTTATTTCTGTTGTATAAAATTTTTCCTGGCTTTATTAAGCCTTTTTTAATTAAGGAAGAAAAAGGTATTCTAGTTTGGTCTCTTTTTTCCTCCATATAGGTATCCCTAAGCAAACTATTTTCTTTAATATTAAGTATTCTAGCTTTTGCATGTTTAAGGTAATTAGAGTCTTTTTCTATCCCTATAAATCTCCTTCCTAATTTTTTACATACTACTCCAGTAGTACCGGTACCAAAAAAAGGATCTAATACCATATCTCCTAGCTTTGTGCTTGATAACACTATTCTTTCCAATAATTCCTCAGGTTTTTGTGTGCTATGCAGTTTTTTATTTTTATTGTCTTTAATTCTTTCTTTACCACTACAAATTTTAATATTCCAATCAGAACGCATTTGCTTGTTATTATTTAAATTTTTCATGGTTCTATAATTAAAAGTATATTTTGACTCCTTAGATTTAGCAGCCCAAATCAAAGTTTCATGTGCATTAGTAAAGCGAGTCCCTTTGAAATTTGGCATAGGATTAATTTTTGTCCAAATTATATCATTTAGAAACCAAAATCCCATATTCTGCATCAAATAACCTATTCTATATATATTATGATATGAACCTATTACCCAAATAGACCCATCATTTTTCAAAACTCTTTTAACATTTTTAAGCCAACTTTTAGTAAAAATATCATATTCATCAAAAGATGAAAACTTATCCCAATTCTCTTTAACTCCGGATACATATGACATATCAGGCCTGTATAATTTTTTTGATAACTGCAGATTATATGGTGGATCACAAAAAACTAGATCTATAGAGTTGCTCTCAATTTTATCTAATTCAGTAATAGAGTCTCCCAATATAAATTTAGAACTTCTAATCTTCAGTTTTATTCTACTTAATTTTTTTTTATAGCTCATTATTTATACATACTTTTAATAGGTTGATAACTAATCCTGTGATATTTTGTTATACCATATTTAGCAATAGCAAGTAAATGTTCTTTAGTTCCATAGCCAACATTTGTTTGCCACCCATATTGGGAGAATTTTTTACTAAGTTTCAACATTATCTTATCTCTAGTACACTTTGCTATTATAGAGGCCGCTGCTATAGATACAAAATTACAATCACCTTTTTTGAAACTATGATATTTCACATTAGCATTCATATTTATATTACTATCCAAATAAATATGAGTAGAGCTACGCTTAATTTTATTAAAACTTTGCAATGCAGCTTTTTCTGTTGACTTTTGAATTCCTATTTTATCGATAATTTTGGAACTTATTATAGAAGTAGAAAATTCGGCTCTTTTAATAATTTCCATATATAAATTATTTCTTAGCTTTAAACTGATAGCTTTAGAGTCTCTAATTCCTATGGGGATATCACAATAATCATCAAATGAAACGCATGCTACTACTAGCGGACCAGCTAATGCTCCTCTACCCACTTCGTCAATTCCACAAGAATAAACTTTTTTTTTCACTTTAATCTTTGCTTTCTCTATACCATGAATAAATGAATAAAGCCAAAAATAGAGGCAACAGTAAATACCAATCAAAATAGTCTATGGAGACATATTGTTCATTTTTAGAAACTCTTTTCTCTTTAATACCTATCCAATTTTTACCACTTACTATCTTATTATTAAAAATTTCTATTATTTCCGGAAACCCATCCTCATACCAATAACTAGTAATATTTTTCTTTTCTAGAACAAGAGACTTAATTTTTGTTTCTGTTGATTTTATATCTTCTAGTTCCTTCAGATCTTGGTTTCCCAAGTAAATAAATTTAGTAACTCCTTTAACTGTAATTTTATGTTTCCCTATTTCATTTGATGTAAATTGTCCTTTCAAGGTTCCATTTTCATCATCTTTCATGTAAAAACTTGTTTCCTTATTTGAAGGAGATACTACTAAGGCTTGACTATTCCCAGCCTCTAGAGTATTAAGGCTAACTTTTATAAGGTTTTCTTTTTGTTGAAATTCTAAAAAATTTTCTTCCAATTCCGGAGTTTTTAATAGCCAATGTATAATATTTCTTAAGAGAATAGTAATAGGACCATTTTCTTCGACTGATTTTTTCCAAACCCAGGATTGGTCTGATAGTAACTGAACGACCCTACCATCTCCAGCTTTAGAAGCTACAAGAATAGGGTAGCTTTTATGTTCTAGTAAAACTTTACCGGCCACCTTTTGAGTTTTTATGAATCTGAACCAATTACCCCACGAGTTGTTAGGAAAATTATAATTTAAATTGTTTGTTATAGGATGTCTTTCTCCAATCGTAGTTAATTTAGGCTTAAACTTAGTGGTTTCAAAGTCATCAAGTGGTTTAGTAGGTAAAATAGTTTTCAATGGCGAATTAATTATACTTCCTTGCTTAGCATATTCGGGTCCAGCTATATCTAATAAAGCTCCACCTTCCAATACAAAATTAGATATATTACTAAGATATTTTTGCGGCAAAGCTCCTTGCAAACTGTATTGATCAAAGATAATTAAGCTAAATTTAGAAATATCTGCATCAAATAGTTCTTGGGTGGGAAAGGGTATCAAAGATAATTCTTTAACAGGGGTCGAATCGCTTTTTGAAGGAGGCCTCAATATTGTAAAGTGTATTAGTTCTGTAGAGGGATTTGAGTTCAATATGTTTCTTAAGTTCCGCAAACCCATATTAGGTTCTCCAGAAATTAGCATTACTCTAAGTTTATCATGAATGCCTTTTATTTTATGAATCTGATAATTATTTATTTCAGAAATTTCTCTTGATGATCTCTTTACTTTAAGCTCTAATATATTTTCACCTGCATGTTTTATAGGAATATTAATATTATATTTTTTATTAGGTTTAATTTTTTTTGATTTATATTTTTTGCCATCTAATATAATATCAACAGTCAAATTATTTACGAAATCAAGATCTTCTATAAATAAAGAAAAATTAACATTTTCCCCAACTATGGCATATTCTGGAATATTTTCTGTTTTAAGAACTCTATCTTTCTCAAATTTATTGCCCACTATTATAAAGTGAATAGGAACACTATCTAACTTATTAGTATAGCTTTCAGTATCATGTAATTGACCATCAGTTACAATTATTATGCCAGCTATTCGCTCATTTTTGATTTGGTTTAATTCCTTTTTTAACTTGGAAAAAACATAAGTTCCTTTATCATCGATATTATTTTTGATATCATTTCTCAATACTATTTCTTTTTTTATATATTTCTTAAATCTATTCAACTTCATATCAATAAGATTATTTATTTTAGTAATTTGTGTAGTTTTATTTGTTTCAGCAATACTCTGAGTTTTATCTAAGACCACAACAACTAAATTTTTGTAATATGAATTTTCTTTTACATTCTTTTTTGGACTGATATAAACGATTAAAAATAATATCAATATAATTATTCTTGCTAACTTATGTTTTTTGGAAAAATTAAAACTTAAAAAAATTAGAGATAAAAAAATAATAGCGTATATTAATAGCATGTAATTTGTGGATAATATTTTATGGATTTCAGATAGAAGCATTTCTTCAATATTCTATTTTTTTATTCTATTTAATATCGATTTTGAATGAACCTGATCAGATTTATAGTTTCCCGTCAACGCATACATAGTTATATTAATGCCAAATCTGAAAGCTGTTTCTCTCTGTTTTTCACCTCCTGGTACTACAGGAAAAAGAGAATAATCATTATCGTCAGTGGCCCAAGCTCCAGCCCAATCATTAAAACCTATAATCACTGAATTTACTCCATCTTTTAATTCCAGGTCCTTATTATCAATTAATAAGATTTTATTGTCCCATCTACCTGAAAAACTATTGAGGAGATAAAAGCTTTTGGATAGTGTATGCTCATTTTGAATATAATTTAAATCTTCTATTCCTAAAGATAAAAGAAAATTCTTAATTGACAAAAATGGTATGCTTTCTAACGCTGACTCATCTCTGCTGTACTTTAAAATGTCAAATAATATTATTCCACCAGTTTTTAAATAATTTTTTACTTTTCTCTTACCTTTTTCAGTAATGTTTATTAATTTATTATTGATTGGCCAATATAGATAAGGAAAATAAAATATAGAGTCCTCGTTAATATCTATCTCGACAACGCCTTTTGGAAATATAGACGTTCTTCTTATTAAAGCTTTTTTTAATGATACTAAGCCAGATCTGCTTACCTTGTTTATATTTTCATCATTATTTTTTATATATGCCAAAAAAGTATTATTAACATATTGATTAGCGTGGCTATTATCTTGCAAAGAAAAAAATAAAAACATAGTTAAAGATAAAATACTAAGTCTCTTTTTTATGAAATTTAGGAAGAATAAGTTTTTTTTAAGTGAACTAGAAAATAAAATATCTATTAACGCCATAACCATTATCATGACTAAAAAAAAATTACTGTAATCATTAATATTATTTTTATAAGCATCACGGACATTATAGTCTTCATAAACTTTTTTTTCAAAATTTTCAGACTTAATATTTCCTGACAAATTGAGCGCAATAGCTAAATCTTTATTGTCATATAAGCCAGGTATTGCATTTTTTGAAGGTATAGAACTTTTAATCACAGAGACATTTTCAAATATTCTAATATTTTTGGCTTCTTCTAAATTTCCAAAGCCATTAATTCTAAAACTTAATTGAAGAGGTTTCAAACTGCTACTGATTTCAAATTTAGATAAAAGTACAGCTTTGGTAAGAAATTCTACAAAAATTTTAGAAATCGGAATATTAGACCAATCATTATTTGCAGTAAAATGGAACAATAAGATTTTACCATTTCCAACCTGTCGCATTGTAATTAAAGGGGTTCCATCTTCTAAGGTTGACAAAATATTTATTTTTTTTTCATTTATATTACTCAGTACTAACTGTTTTTTTAAATAAATATCTTTTGGTATTATAATATTTTTGAATATAGTATCATCATCTAACTTTTTTAAAGATATATTGTCTTGCCAACTAAGGTCTCCTCCAAAATACCTAATTGACGGTTCGTAATTATTTAAATTTAAAAATATATCTTCGTTATATATTGACTTATTTCCCGCAAACTTTATTAATAAACCTCCACCACTGAGCCAATCAAGTATCAATCTTTTATTGTCATTATCTAATTTCTTGCTATCAGGAAAAATTATTACAGAAGGTCTTCTTTCTAGTAATTCTTTTAAATCACTTAGAAATACATTATGGAAACTCTTTAGAGCTTTTTGAACATAATAAACAGGGGATAATAAAGGTTGCTCGATATGATTATTATCTTCAGAAAGAATACCAATATTTTTTTTCAGATTTAAATCATCCATATAATATATTGAAGCAGCGTGGTTAGCATCAGAAATTTCTATTTTTGAAAACTGGTTGCTTATTTCTAAAGGGAATAACTTGGTAATAGATAGGGTTTTATCACCTTTTTTAAAAATAAATTCATTTTTATACAAAAGGGATCCCTCATTTGAAAAGATTTTTATCTCTACCTTTTCTTTATTTAAATTTCCAAATCTTTCTAACATAAACTTGTTTTCCTCTCCAGAGGCACTAACTTGTTTAATAATCCTTATATCTTTTACTGGAGATATAATATCTAAGTGAGGAACATTATCTTTTAAAAAGTCTAAAAATTGTACCTGCTTGTTAAAAGACAAAGAGTCAAACTTAGAAAAAATAAAAAAAACTTTTGATTGTTTAAAAAAATCATTTTTTTTAATTTGTTTTTTCAAGTAATCTCGATTTGTTTGCCAAGGGCTAGGAGATATTTTTTTCAAATACAATAATAAATCTGAAGTATTTGAAAAAATAAATGGCTCTTGATCCTCTTTCATCATAGGATGATAAAATAATATTTTCTTATTTATTTTTTCAGCTTCTAAAGAGATACTTTTAATTATTTCTTTATAATTTTCCCAATTTGATCCCATGGACCAACCTTTATCTGCCAAAATAACATAATTTTCAAAATCTGATTTGGGTTTATAGGTGTAAGAATAAGGTTTACTAAAGTAAATAATTAAAAATATGATTAATAGTAATCTAAATAATAAAAGCCAAAGGGGACACTTCTGCTTATTTAAGGATGTACTATCAATATTTTTTATTAGATAGAAGCTTGAAAAATTATAAAGGTTTGGTTTAGGAGGATAAGACCTTAGTACAAAAAAAATAGCAGGTAAGATTAGTAGTGCTAAAAATGCATAATAATTTGCGAAACTTAATGTTTTTATTAACTCAATCAATTTATTCTTTATTTATTAAAATGGTCTTAATTATTTTTAACAAAAAACTTTCTAGGTTATTCTTGGTAGAATGCTGCAAAAAGGTAAACTTATTCTTTTTGCAAATCCCTAGCATTTCTAATCTTAATTTTTCTAAATTAAAACTATATTGTTTTTCTAAAGATTTGACATTTTCAAATAATAATTTTTTATTGGTTTCCATATCAACTAATTTAAAAGAACCATCTAGCTTAAAGTTAAGCTCTAGTGGGTCTAGTATTTGTAATAATAAACCATTCACATTTTTTTTTTTAAGTTGATTTAATAAGTTTACTAATTTTTCTTTGTCATAAAAAAAATCACTAATAAATACACATACAGCATTCTCTTTAAAACTAGTGATGTTTGGAAAAATATTATTGTTAAAAACTTTTAGAAATTTATTATCAAAATTAGTTATGTTGTATGAACATTTAATAGGAGTTTGCTTGTAATTAAAAAGAAAAACCTGCTCTCTGTATTTACTAAAAATTCTACATAATGTAAGAGAAATAAGACAGGATATAAAAAATTTATTTTGTAAGTTATTTAAGCTCTTAAAAAGCATAGACACGGAATTATCTATGTGTATATAAATTCTTTTAGAAATCTCTTTTTCCTTTTCTTTTACAAGTAGTTTTTTTATAGATGCAGATTTTCTCCAATCTATATTTTTAGTATCATCCCCTTGTCTAAATTCTTTGAATTGCAAAAATTGTTCTCCTTTACCTGACATCTTGGTATTGTGTAAACCATTGTAAAAATTATCTCCTTTAGCATTAGAAGAAATAGTTAAGTTATATAATTGATTGGATAACTCTTCAGACGCTTTATATAATTTTGATAGAGTTAAGTTATTAAACATCAACTTTTTCCATCAACTCCTCTAATAATTCATCAATCGAAATGTTTTCAGCTTTAGCGGATATATTAAGATTAATTCTATGAGATAATATCGGTTTTATTAAAGACTTTACATCAAAAAGTGAAGGAGAATAACTTTTATCTAAAAACGCTTTTGCCCTGCAGGCAGATAATAATGCTAAACTAGCTCTTGGACTAGGCCCCCAAAGTATATTTTCCTTAATGGCTTTGATGTTAGAAGAATTAGGTCTACTGTTATTGATTATATTCAAAATATATTTAAAAATATTATCTCCAATTGGCATAGTTTTTATAAACTCTTGAAGTAATATCAAATCTTTGGCTGAAATAATATTTTCAGGTTCTTTCTCAAGATCATCTGTAGAAAGTATTAAAAGTTTTTTCTCTGCTTCTAGGTTTGGATAACTTATGTTAATTTTCATAAAGAATCTATCCAACTGTGCTTCTGGTAGAGGATATGTGCCTTCTTGTTCTATTGGATTCTGTGTGGCCAACACGTGAAAAGGTCTAGGTAGATCGTAATTATTACCAGCATAGGTGACTCTTTTCTCCTGCATAGATTGTAATAAAGCAGATTGAGTCCTTGGACTGGCTCTGTTGATTTCATCTGCAAGTAGTAATTGACTAAAAACGGGACCTTTAACAAACTTAAATACGTTATCTCCTTTGAGGTTTTCATCTAATACTTCACTGCCTAATATATCGGAAGGCATTAAATCAGGAGTAAATTGTACTCTTTTGGTCTGAAGACCAAATATAATTCCCAAAAAATTAACTATTCTAGTTTTTGCTAACCCAGGCAAGCCTACTATTAGAGCGTGACCACCAGATAATAAAGTAATGATTATTTGTTCTATTACTTTTTCCTGTCCAAAAACTAGACTATTAATTTCTCTTTTGACAGACATAATTAAAGCATGCTGGTTTTCAAATTCTTTAGCTACTTTTTCTTCTAATTTAGCAGTATTTTTAATGTTCATTTATTTCCTAACATGTTAATTTACATCAAGTTATAATGATAAAGAATAAATGATTAAATATAACTAATAATAATTTTATGACAATCAATAAAATAAATAAATACCCACAAAATATACTTATAAATTTAAGCAAACTATTAGAGAAGGAGTACAATCCCAAACATGCTATTAGAAGTATTTTTTCTGCAAAAGAAAAAAAATATGTATTGATCAAAAGAAATAATTATATAGAAGCAGCTGTCTTGTGCATTTTATTATCAGATAAAGAAAATTTATCTTTAAATAACGCAAAAATTATATTGACTGTTAGGTCAAAAAATTTGAAAAACCATGCAGGACAGGTAAGTTTTCCTGGAGGAAAATTAGATAAACTCGATAAAAATCTAACAGAATGTTCTTTAAGGGAGACCTATGAAGAAATAGGAATACATAAAAGTAAAATTCAAACTATAGGCATGATGAATAAATATATTACGGGTACTGGTTTTTTAGTTACACCTGTTATTGCAATATTAAAAGAAGAAGTTAAATATAATATTAATTTAGAAGAAGTAGAAAAAATAATTTTTTTCCCCTTAAAAGTCTTTAAAGAAGTAGCAGGTTTTAAAAAGTCATACTTTTTAAATGAAAAGAACGAAAAATTTCTATATTATGATTATACTTGGAAAAATTTTAGAATATGGGGTACTACCGCTTTGATAATTTATGATATTTATAAAATTCTAACTAAAACATTTAAAAAAACCTATGATTAAAATACTACTTCTAATATTTTTGATATTATTATCGATATTCTTTTTTACTAATAGAATATTAAAAAATTTTATCAAAAACCCACTACTTAGGCTTTGCGTTTATGGTCTTCTAATTTTAATTTTTCTATTAACTATATTATTAGCAAGATTTGAAAGCGTCGATAGCTCAAATGGAACATATACTCCTCCTTTTTATGATGGCAACAAAATCAATCCTGGAATAGTTGAGTATGAGTAAAAAAAAAATTTCTTTTTTATTTTGGAAAAGAGATAAGGAAATAACAAATATTTTTAATTTATTAGGAAAAAACAAACTTTTTTTTGTTGGTGGTGCTGTTAGAAACACATTAAAAGGTATAGTTTGTGAGGATCTTGATATAGCAGCTAACATAGAGCCTAATAACTTAAAAAATATTTTAAAAAAAAATGATATTATTTTTTTTGATAATTCTAAAGGTCATGGAACTGTAACTGTCAAGAATGGAAATTTCAATGTTGAAATTACTAGTTTTAGGCTAGATGTAATAACATTCGGTAGAAAAGCAAAGGTAAATTTTACTAACGATATATATTTAGATTCCTGCAGAAGAGATTTTACGATAAATGCTATATATTCTGATTTTAATGGAAATATTTATGATCCACATGAGGGTTTAAAAGATTTAAATAATAAAATAGTAAAATTTATAGGTGATCCCGCTAAAAGGATTAAAGAAGACAATCTTAGAATATTACGGTATTTTAGATTTGTTGCACAATATTCAAAATCGTCAAAAGATATAGAAAAAAAATCATTAAACGCATGTATTAATAATAGACTTTTACTTAGAAACCTTTCCAAGGAGAGATTGAATTTCGAATTTAAAAAATTAATATTATCTGACAATGCTGGCTTTTCTATTTCACTTTTAAAGAAATATCAAATTATAGATTTTATATTGGATGGTTTGGGTAAATTAAATGAGAAAGATATAAAACTTTTTAATATGGTATATAAAGACTTTTCAGTAAGGTTAGCATATTTAGCACATAAAGCTAAATTATCGAAAAAACAAATTAAAAAATCCTTGAAGTTAAGCAATAAGCAAACAAAAGAAATTGAGTTACTTTTGGAAAATGACGCCATTTTTGGAAATACAAATGAAGCTAGAACTATAAAATATTATTATGGAGAGATAGTTGCTTTAAAAAAATATAAATTGATGATCGGGTTAAATAAAGTCAAAGAAAAAAAAGCTATCTTAAATGTTATCAGATACTGGACTCCTCCAATGTTTCCTTTAACAGGAAAAGACCTCATTGAGTTAGGTTTAAAAGGTAAAAATATAGGAAGAATATTAAGAGAAGTAGAAAAGTGGTGGATAGATAATAGCTTTAAAGCTAATAAACAGAAATGTTTAAAAAAAGTAAAATATTATTAATTTATTTCCATTCAGCTACTGGAGGCATAGACATGAGAATAGCATCAATATTTCCTCCTGTCTTTAATCCAAACAAAGTTCCTCTATCGTAAAGCAGATTGAATTCGACATATTTACTCCTTTTTAGTAATAACTTTTTTCTATGAAGCGAAGTCCACTTTTTGTCATAAAACTTTTTTATTAAATTTGTAAAATAATATATAAAAAATAAGCCACAGCCTTTCACGAAAGAAAAATTCTTTTCCCAATCATCTTGCAAATAATCGAAAAAAATCCCTCCTATACCCCTTTCTTCATTCCTGTGCTGTAAGTAAAAATACTCCTTACACATTTTGCTAAATTTTGCGTAGTATTTAGCATTATATTCATCACAAAAATCTTTAAGAGATTTATGAAAGTTATTTCTTATAAAATTTATGTTGTAAGTAGGTGTTAAATCACATCCTCCGCCAAACCAAGCATCTTCAGTTATTATTAATCTGGTATTAAAATGAGCAGCAGGAATAAATGGAGAATTCATATGAGCAACTACAGATATTCCTGTAGCGAAAAAGTGAGGATTTTTATCTGCGCCTTTTATAGAATTTTGAAAATCTTTAGGAAACTTCCCAGTTACTTTTGAGACATTTACTCCAACTTTTTCAAATAAATTACCTCTTAATATGGAACTTGTTCCTCCTCCATTTTCTGGAATATTGATATCTTTTAACCACTTATTATTTTTGAAAAATTTTTTCTTGAGGTTGTTTTTGCTGTTAAATTCATTTTCTACATCTAAAAAAGCCGTACACATTTGTTCTTTAAGATTTACAAACCATTTTTCAGCTAAAATAGTTCTATTTTTCCATAATTCTGAGGTTATCTTTTGAGGTTTTAAGTCTTTCATGGTCGAATAAAAAATAAATATACTTGATTTTTAAACAATACTTTACATCTTATTAATATCAATATAAATGTATATTATTAATTATTTACATAATGTCAAAAAATAGTAAAAATAAGAAAAAAAATAGGAGAGATTTTATTCACCAAGCCTCTGGTGCTATGGGAATAGTGGCAGTGGGCACGGCAGCGTGGCCTTTAATTGATCAAATGAATCCTTCTAAAGACGTAGAGGCGTTAGCTAAAATAGAAATAGATTTGTCAGGTCTTGCAGAAGGTCAAAGCAAAACAGTATTATGGAGGGGAAAACCATTATTCATTAAACACAGGAGTCCGGAAGAAATAAATGATGCTAAAAATGTTTCTTTCAATGACTTACCTGACCCACAAAAAGATGAGGAAAGAGCACTTAATCCAAAGTTTCTTATTTTAGTAGGTGTTTGCACACATCTAGGTTGTGTGCCTGCTGCAGATAAAGGAGATTTTAAGGGCTGGTTTTGTCCTTGTCACGGTTCTCACTATGATACATCTGGAAGAATTAGAAAAGGTCCTGCGCCAACTAATTTAGAAATTCCTCCGTATAAATATGTTAATGATAATACAATTTTAGTGGGATAATAATGCAAGAAAATAATAATATGAGCGGCGTCGCTAACTGGATTGACCATAGATTACCTATAATATCTTTTTTTAAACACTCTGCTGTTGACTATCCTACTCCTAAAAATTTGAATTATTGGTGGAATTTTGGTTCTCTGGCAGGCTTTTTTCTTTTAGTACAAATAATAACAGGTATAATCTTATCAATGCATTACACAGCCCATGTAGATCATGCTTTTGCCTCCGTAGAACATATAATGAGAAATGTAAATCACGGCTGGTTAATAAGATATGTACACATGAATGGTGCTTCCTTTTTTTTTATTGTAGTTTACATACATATATTTAGAGGTCTTTATTATGGTTCTTACAAATATCCTAGAGAATTATTATGGTGGTTAGGTATCATCATTTTATTATTAATGATGGCCACGGCCTTTATGGGATATGTTTTACCTTGGGGACAAATGTCATTTTGGGGAGCAACAGTTATTACCAATCTTTTTTCTGCCATACCACTTGTAGGGGAGGGTATAGTTCAATGGTTATGGGGAGGTTACTCAGTAGATAATCCCACATTAAGTAGATTTTACACACTACATTTTCTTTTCCCATTTCTCATAGTAGGTGTGGTTATTTTACATATTGTGGCGCTGCATACGCATGGTTCAAATAATCCGTTGGGAATAGATAAAAAAGGTCCGCAGGATAGTATCCCTTTTCATCCATATTACACTATCAAAGATTTATTTGGATTAGGTTTCGCACTAACTATTTTTTTTGCGGTTGTTTTCTTTAGTCCTGATTATCTAGGACATCCTGATAATTATGTACCGGCTGATCCTCTTAAAACGCCTGCACACATTGTACCGGAATGGTATTTTTTACCGTTTTATGCAGTTTTGAGAGCTATTCCAGATAAATTAGGAGGAGTAATTGCTATGTTTAGTGCTATATTTGTATTATTTCTTTTACCCTGGTTAGACAGCAGCAAAGTTAGGTCAGCCACGTTTAGACCAGTATATAAATGGATGTTTTGGTTGTTTTTAGTAAATGCGTTAGTTTTAGGCTGGGTAGGAAGTAAGCCTGCTGAGGGCGTATATCTCTTAATAGGAAGATTATCTACTTTATATTATTTTTTACATTTTCTCTTAGTTTTACCTTTGCTTGGGTATTTCGAAAAAACTAAACCTTTACCTATAAGTATAAGTAAGCCAGTATTAGGAGAATAGTTAAAAATTAATGAAAACATTACTCGTTTATTCTTCTATAATTTTAGCACTTTTTTTAAAGAACTCATTGGCTGCTGAAGGTGGAAAAAAACCTGAAAAATTCGATTTTGAATTTAATAACTTTTATGGAACAATAGATAAAAACAGTGCTCAAAGGGGACTGCAGATATACTTAGAAGTTTGTTCTTCCTGCCATGGTCTCAAATATCTGGCTTATAGAAATTTGAGTGGTTTAGGTTATAATAAGGATCAAATAAATAAAATAGCAGCACAATTTTTAACGGATGATCTCCCAAACGATGATGGTGAAATTTTAAAGAGAAAAGCTGTATATTCTGATTCCTTTGTTGATCCTTATCCAAATAAAAATTTGGCGAAAGCTGCTAATAACGGAGCATATCCCCCAGACTTAACCCTTATAGTTAAAGCAAGAAAAGATGGAGCTAATTATTTGAGATCTTTGCTTTTAGGTTATGAAGAGGCGCCGGGGAACTTTGATGTTGGAGAAGGATACTATAATAAATATATGGCAGGTAACGTTATAGCAATGCCTCAACCACTTTACGGAGAAGACGTTGAATATATGGATGGGACCAAAGCTACCTTAAACCAAGAAGTTTTAGATTTAGTTACTTTTTTGACTTGGGCTTCAATGCCTGAATTAGAAGAAAGAAGGTCGGCAGGTATCAAAGTTGTTTTATTTTTGATTGTAATGACTTTCTTATTTTATTTATCTTATAAAAAAATATGGCGTGAAATAAAATAATACTAAGCTTTTAAAAACCTATTGAGTATCGGCTTTAATTTTTTTTTTGTTTTATTACTTATATTCTCTTTAGATGTAATAATGGCCTTATCAAGATTTGTATAAATATCAGAGTCAAAATCCCAGTCACTACCTTCAATGGTTTTAGTAAAAAAAGCTTCTAGTAATTCTTTAGCTTTAAAAGTATTTTTTTTCATTACAGAAATCACATCTTCTACTGTAACGGCGCTGTGACCCTCGTGCCAACAATCATAATCTGTAACCATTCCTATACTTGCGTATCCAATTTCAGCCTCTTTAGCAAGTCTTACTTCCGGCAGGTTAGTCATTCCTATAATATCACAATTAAATTTTCTATATAGCATTGACTCTGCGTATGTAGAGAATTGAGGGCCTTCTATTGCTATATAGGTCCCACCTTTCTTTAAATTAGATATTTTATTCTTACAACTGTATAATTTATTTAATATTTGTTTAGAAATGGGGTGGGCTAGAGAAACATGAGCAACGCAATCATCATCAAAAAAAGTTGTTCTTCTGTTAAAAGTTCTGTCTATGTATTGATCTACTAGAACAAAATCTCCTGGCTTATATTTTTCTTTTAAGCTACCAACTGCTGATACAGATATTATATCAGTAACACCTAATTTTTTAAGAGCATAAATATTTGCTTGATAATTAATTTTGTGAGGTGGGATATTATGGTTTTTTCCGTGCCTAGGTAAAAAAAGAACATCTAAATTTTTATATTTTGATACTAATATTTTGTCTGAAGGTTTTCCAAAGGGAGTATTAATAGACCTTCTATTAATAACTTTAAGATTATCTAGTTCATATAAACCACTTCCGCCTATTACAGCTAAAACAGGGAGTTTATTTTTTTTCATATTATTTTTTTTCCTTTTCACTGTTTATATTAATCAAGTCTATCTCAAATATTAAGGTAGAATACGGTGGTATAATATTTCCTATTTCTCTAGCTCCATAACCCAGTCTTGGAGGTATAACTAAACAGCGTTTTCCACCAACCTTCATATTTTTAAAACCTACTTCCCATCCTGGTATCACAGAATTTTGCCCTAATTGAAAAGAAAATAACCCTACTTCTATACCATATTTTGCTCTTAGATCCTTATCAGATGAGTCATCAAATTTTTCGCCCTTGGCTTGGCAATGATCCTCAACGTTCATGCTACTGTCGAATAGCCATCCTTTGTAATGAACACTAACTTTGTCATTCTCAGTGATAACATTTTCTTTTCCAATAATTATGTCTTGAATAATCAGCTTATTAGGAGGTTCGATGCTTGATAAATTTCGTATTACATAAAAAAATATGATAAAAGCTAAAGCTAATTTTTTTCTTATCATTAATTAAAACTCCTCAAAAAATCTAGATTTCTATCCATGGCCATGTTGGCAGCTTCTTGGTTATATGATTTTCTTTCATCACAACTAAAACCATGATCAGCATTATCGTATTCAAATACTTTAATATCGTAGTTTTGTTGATTGCAAAAACGTTTTACTTTTTCTACGGCGTTAGGTGGTATGCTTTTATCATTCTTACCGAAATGAATAATAGCAGGACTATTTAAATTTTTATCAAGAAATTCTGATATACTGCTGCCATAATAACATATAGCATTATCAAAAATAAAACTTTTTTGGGCAGACCTCCAGGCTAGAGAACCACCAAAACAAAATCCCATAACAGTTACCTTATTATTTTGTTTAAGAAGTGCTGCACAGGAAACTATATCCATAACTGGAATATCCCATCCTAGTTCCTTTTTAAGTATTATGCCTTTTTTTAAACCTTCCTCATTGTATGGTAGTACAACTTCTTTTTCTAGCCTATCATAAATATCGGGTATTTTTACTAAATATCCTTTATTAGCTAACATCTTTGCAGTCTTCTTCATATGCTCTGTGACTCCAAAAATTTCATATAATAATAAGATAGAAGATATAGCTGGTTTGTCTGGTATAAAATCATAAGAGGGAATTTCTATGCCGTCAGCTGATTTGAAATATGTAAGTTTATTAAGCATTATTACTTACACGTTAAACCTAAATAAAATTACATCACCGTCTTGGACAATATAATCTTTTCCTTCAGTTCTTAATAGGCCTTTATTTTTAGCTTCTTTTTCTCCACCCGACTCTATTAATTTTTTATAATTTATTACTTCTGCTGCAATAAAACCTTTTTCAAAGTCTGTATGAATTATACCTGCAGCCCTTGGAGCGCGTGCTTCCTTTTCTACAGTCCATGCCTTACTTTCTTTTTCTCCGGAGGTAAAAAAAGTAATTAAATTTAATAACTTAAAACCTTCTGATATAAACTTTTCTATACCACTTGCTTTGATATTTAAACTTAGCATTAGCTCTTTTTTTTCATCACTATCTTTAATATTAGATAGCTCAGCTTCTAATTTAGCCGAGGTTTTTACTACAGCAATATTTCTATCCATTCCTAATGTTTCTAGGTTTTTAAAAAAATTATTCTCATTTTCCATATAATCTTCATCGATATTGCCTACGTACATTGTGGGTTTGAAGGACAAGAACCCTAGTTTATTTAATTGATTCAATTCATCTTTCGTATAATCTTTGAGCTTATTTCTAACATATCCTTTTTCTAAATCAGCTAATGCTTTTTTAAGCAGGTCTGAGTCAAATATATACTCATCTTTGCTCTTTTTATTTAACTTGGATAGCTTATTTACCATATTTTCAGCTCTTTCTAGGTCTGACAATATTAATTCACTTTCTATTATTTCTAAATCATATACTGGATCTACTTCATTATGAACATGTGTTATATTCTTATCAGAGAAGCACCTAACAACATGAGCAATTGCGTCAACTTCTCTAATATGAGATAGAAATTTGTTACCTAAACCTTCACCTTTACTAGCTCCTTTAACTAAACCTGCAATGTCAACAAATTCAATTTGGGCATTAATTATAGCTTTGGACTGGTTCACTTTAGCAAGCGCATTTAACCTATAATCCTGGACAGGCACTTTTCCAATATTGGGCTCAATAGTGCAGAAAGGATAATTTTCTGATGCTGCTTTCTGTAGGCCGACTAATGCGTTAAACAAGCATGATTTTCCCACATTTGGTAATCCTATTATACCACATTTGAAACTCATATTTTTCCTTTAAAATAGACAATCTTTTATAAAATTATCGAAACTAGATTCAAATAATAAAGCAAGGTTATCAACCATTATTTCTATTTTTTTCATAACAAAATCAATTTCTTCTTTATTGAAATCACTTAAAACATATTCGCTTATACTGTTATTAAACTTAGGATTTCCAATTCCAAATCTAACTCTATTATAATCATTTCCAATTAATTTATCAATACTTCTAATACCATTATGCCCACCTGAACTTCCGCCATTTTTTATTTTTAACCTTCCTAGTTTTAAATCTAAATCATCATGAAAAATAAATATTTTTTCAAGGGGCACTTTATAAAAATTTTTAACCTTACTAACAGCAACACCAGAAAGATTCATCATTGTAGTTGGCTTAATTATTAAAACTGTCTGATGAAATATTTTAGCTTTGTAAATATAACTACTAAATTTATTACTTTCTTTAATTAAGCTATATTTTTTTACTAAACGATCAACAAGTAAAAAGCCTAAGTTATGTCTATTATAAGTATATTTTTTGCCTATATTTCCCAAGCCTACTATCAAGATCATAAACTACTTTTTTTCTTTTTCTTCAGAGGATTTTTCCTTACCAGCTTCTTTTTCGCCTTCTTTATCTTCCTCACCTTCTTCTTCTTTTTCTTCGGAAGATTCTGAAGATACTAATGCAGAAGGAGCTAAAATACTAGCTACCGTAAAATCACGATCTTTTATTGTGGGTTCAATACCTTCCACAATATTAGTATGACTTATATGAATGCTGTCACCAATTTCAAGTCCATTTAAATCAAATTCGAAACTATCAGGTATTTTACTAACAGGACAAATCACCTCTACTGAATATCTCACTATATTAAGCACTCCACCTCTTTTAATACCTGGGCTTAAAGACTCATTTATAAATACCACAGGCACCTCGATAGTTACTTTTGTATTATCGGTAACTCTTAAAAAATCAATATGCTCTAATTCGTCAGTTACAGGGTTTTGAGAAACACTTTGAACAATTACTCTGATTTTTTTTTCCTTAATAGATAAATCGTAAATTTTATTTAAAAATGAAGATTTGTTTATCTCTATTCTCAAGTCAGTTTTTTGCAAGGCAACTGGTTCTGGTGTTTTTCCATCTCCATAAATAATAGCAGGTATCTTTTTTTCTTTTCTAATTTTTTTTGAGCTATTAGTTCCAACTGAATCCCTTGAAAATGCATTTAAAATACTGACTTCTCTCATTTTTTTCTCCTTAATTAAATAAACTTGATACTGAACTGTGATTATCTATTCTTTTTACTGCTTCTGCTATTAATGGTGCTACAGATAAACGTCTTATTTTATAATTATTATCATCTGCCTCTTGGGCGATGGTATTAGTAGTTACTATTTCTTTGAGATTGGAATTAGATATCCTTTGCAAAGCAGGTCCAGAGAATACACCGTGACTAATATAGGCTGCAACAGACTTAGCTCCAGATTTAAGCAAAGCTTCCGCAGCATTTGTTAAGGTTCCTGCTGTATCTACTATATCATCTATTAAAATACAATTCTTATTCTCTACTTTTCCGATAATATTCAAAACTTCAGATTCATTAATTTTTTCTCTTCTTTTGTCTACTATAGCGAAATTAATATCAAGTTTATTGGCAATATATCTAGCTCTAACTACACCCCCAACATCAGGAGAAATTATTATAGTATCTTTTAGAGAATATTTATCTTTAATATCTTCCAACAAAATAGGAGCAGCGTACAAATTATCAACTGGAATATCAAAGAAACCCTGTATTTGTCCAGCGTGCAAATCAATAGTTAAAACCCTATTAGCTCCAGATGTAGTAATGATATTAGCAATTAATTTAGCAGTTATAGGTGTTCTTGGACCAGGCTTTCTATCTTGCCTAGCATAGCCAAAATAAGGAATAACAGCAGTAATTTGTTTAGCCGAGGCTCTTTTGAGAGCATCTATACAGATTAATAACTCAATTAGGTTGTCATTGGCAGGATTAGATGTTGATTGAATTACATAAACATCTTGTCCTCTAACATTTTCGTTAACTTCTACGAAAATTTCCTGATCAGAAAACTTTTTTATACTAGCCTTGGTCAAAGGAATATTTAGTATTTTTGCTATTTCCTTAGATAAGCCTATGTTGCTATTGCAAGTAAGTAATTTCATAATATTTTAAAATACAAGCATTATTAATTAAAAAATCTTAAATTAATTTTTTTAATTGTTTCCTATTAATGATAGCATTCTCCCATAGTCCTTTAATCCTTTGTGACAAGCATACCTGTAGCTAAAAAACGTGTTATGATTTTTATAGGTATCTTCTCTTGATTTCCAAACATTTTGAATACCATTACTATTAAATACGTATTCAATATACCCCTTTAAATCAAAATAAAAACTATTTTTTTCCTTTTTAAAGGAAAAAAATCTTTCACTCTGACTGCTACTTCTTATGAACATCGTTCTGAATTCTTCAGATATTTGATAATTCTCTTTACCAATACAAGGACCAAGAGATATAATTAAACTAGTAAGATCAATATTTTTTTTCACTATTATATTTAAAAAATTTAAAATAATACCAGAGTATAGACCCTTCCAACCTACATGTAGACAGCCGAAAAGTGTATTATTTATATGCCCTATTAATACTGGGCAGCAATCAGCGGTAAGAACACCTACTGAAAATTTAGAATTGAAGTTTATTAGTCCATCACAATCAAGGTTATCTCCATTTTTATTAAAAATATTTACCTTATTACTGTGTGTTTGATTTGGAATTATAAGATGGTTATTATTCAGACCTATTGTAGCAGAAATAATATTTCTATTTTTTAATATATTTTGCTTACTATCTTTTGAGGAATAGCCGCAATTTAAAGATTTATATATACCTGAAGATACGCCTCCTATTCTTGTAAAAAAACCATGTTTATAAGCATGAAGATTTTTACTCTTTATAAAATAAGGCTTACTCATTAAATCCGATCAAATTTTTTTCTTTTATATTAGATATGCTAATTACATTAAATATTTCGCCCATATGTTTATTGTCTGTAAGTCTTTGTACCTGGAGCAATAAAGACTTTTTTTTACTTGGGTTGGCTTTAATAAGACTTTCCAATCTATATTTAATCCCCATATTTTGCAAAAAAATTGACTGGCTGATTGGCCCGTGAACATTACAATCATTATTTACTGCTATTTTTGCAATTAGACCAAAATCAGGTTTAAAACTTATATCACTTTTACCCAATTTATGAAAAGGTTTTACATGCTTATGCTCTTTAATAGCAGAAAGAGTGCCATACAAATCGTTATCTTTTTTAGCATAATCTATAATTAATATAATACCACCATACTTTTTTATAGTATTGCACATTGTTTTTAACAAGTTAACTATATACACAGAAAACTCAAATACCTGATTTTGCTTAGGATTATTAGGAAAAAACAGGTTTGGAACTATTTCTTTTTTGGAAAGACCAAATTGAAATTCTTTTTTTTTATTAAGATATACAAGCTTTTCATACCAATTATTATTCCGAAATACGTATTGATTTACTGGGATAGCGTCAAAAAATTCATTAGCGATTATAATATTTATACCTTTTGGTAATTTTCCTATATCGTCTTCAATTATAGTTTTTGAAAATATATTTTCCAATTTGTTATAAAAAGATAATGAGG